>WBZT01000303.1_pt1 | contig 41839 bp, 30 predicted proteins | sample 5204241 | NCBI WGS metagenome assembly WBZT01 (sample SAMN12344358, study PRJNA552823) | activated sludge metagenome | biome: Activated sludge suspended growth; feature: Nitrification reactor; material: Wastewater; isolation source: activated sludge from nitrification reactor of wastewater... | reverse complement strand
ACCCGCCGTATCCTGATTCCCGCCACTCTGCCGCATATCCTGACCGGCATGCGGTTGTCGCTGAGCGTGGCCTGGATGGTGATCGTGGCGGCGGAAATGCTGACCGGTGGCATCGGTATCGGCTTTTATGTCTGGGACGAGTGGAACAACCTCAACGTTGCTTCCATCATCGTTGCCATCGGCGTCATCGGCCTGGTCGGCATCTTTTTGGAAAGCCTGATGAATCTGGCGCAACACCACTTTGACTACAACCGTCGTTAATCGGGAGATCGCCATGAACTACCTGAACATTTCCAATGTGGACGTGGTGTTTCCCATCGTCAACGGTGCGTACATCGCCTTGCGCGAAGTCTCTCTCGAAGTCGAAAAAGGCGAATTCATCACCATCATCGGCCATTCCGGTTGTGGCAAGTCCACGGTGCTGAACGTGGTCGCCGGCTTGTTGCAAGCCACCCGTGGTGGTGTGCTGCTGGAAAATCGAGAAGTGAACAGCCCTGGTCCGGATCGCGCCGTGGTGTTTCAGAACCATTCGCTGTTACCGTGGCTGACGGTCTACGAGAATGTGCGCATCGCGGTGGACAAGGTGTTCGGCAAAAGCAAGACCAAGGCCGAGCGTCACGACTGGACCGTGCAAAACCTGAAGCTGGTGCATATGGAGCACGCGTTGGATAAGTTGCCCGGCGCGATTTCCGGGGGCATGAAGCAGCGGGTCGGGATCGCCCGCGCCCTGGCGATGCAACCGAAGGTATTGTTGATGGACGAGCCGTTCGGTGCGCTCGATGCCCTGACTCGTGCCCATTTGCAGGAATCGGTGATGGAGATTCAGGCTGCGCTCGACAACACCGTGTTGATGATCACCCACGATGTCGACGAAGCGGTGCTGTTATCCGACCGCATTGTAATGATGACCAACGGTCCGGCGGCCACGATCGGAGAAATTCTGAAGGTGGACCTCCCGCGCCCACGTAACCGGCTCGAACTGGCTGACGACCCGACCTACAACCACTATCGAGCCGAGGTATTGCGCTTTCTCTACGAGCGGCAACGGCGACCGGAAGCGGCGTGAGCGAGATGGAGAAAGAGATGACTACCATGAAAGAGCGTTTAGTTCTGATCGGCAACGGCATGGCCGGGATGCGCACGGTGGAGGAGCTGTTGGCGATCGCACCGGACAAATTCGACATCACCGTGTTTGGTAGCGAGCCCCACGGCAACTACAACCGCATCATGTTGTCGCCGGTATTGGCGGGTGAAAAGACCGTCGATCAGATCATGATCAACGACTTGTCCTGGTACGCGGAGAGAGGTATCCGCTTGCACGCCGGTCATGCCGTCGTCGACATTCACCGTGCCCGGCGCGAAGTCCGCGCCGCCGACGGTACGGTCGCATCCTATGATCGATTGTTGCTGGCGACCGGCTCCAATCCCTTCATCCTGCCGATTCCGGGCAACGATCTGCCGGGTGTCATCGGGTTTCGCGACATCAAGGATGTGGAAACCATGCTCTCTGCGGCGCGCACCGGCAAGAACGCGGTGGTGATCGGAGGCGGTCTGCTCGGCCTGGAGGCCGCCAACGGGCTGATGAAGCAAGGGATGCAGGTCACCGTCGTCCATGTGCTCGACACGCTAATGGAGCGGCAACTCGATCCGGTCGCAGCGGACATGCTGCGCGCGAGCCTGGAAGAACGGGGACTGCGCTTCCTGATGGGCGCGCAAACCGCCGCCGTGCTCGGTGAAGAACAGGTACGCGCCGTACGCTTCAAGGATGGCCTGGAAATTCCGACCGACCTGGTGGTGATGGCGGTTGGTATTCGACCCAACATCGAACTGGCCAAGCAGGCAGGGATCTATAGCGAGCGTGGTATTGTCGTCAACGACACCATGCAGACTTACGATCCGAGAGTGTATGCGGTCGGCGAGTGCGTGCAACATCGCGGTCAATGCTACGGGTTGGTCGCGCCGTTGTGGGAACAGGCCAAGGTCTGCGCCAATCATCTAGCGCGTTATGGCATCGGTCGCTATCAGGGGTCGGTGACCAGCACCAAGCTCAAGGTTACCGGCATCGACTTGTTCTCCGCCGGCAACTTCAATGGCGGATCGGGCTGCGAGGAAATTGTGTTGCGCGACCCGGCGCGTGGTGTCTACAAGAAGCTGGTGGTCAAGGAAAACCGAGTGCAGGGCGCGGTACTATATGGTGATACCGTCGATGGCAGTTGGTATTTCCAACTGCTGCGGGAAAACACCGACATCGGTGCTTTTCGCGAAACCGTGCTGTTCGGCCACGCCCACATGGCCGATTCGGGTCGCGACGGCTTCAGCGTGATGAGCATGGCCGACGATGCCGAAATCTGCGGTTGCAACGGTGTGTGCAAGGGCGCGATCATCAAGGCGATCGCCGAAAAGAAGCTGTTTACCCTCGACGAAGTACGCGCGCACACTAAGGCATCAGCTTCCTGCGGTTCCTGCACCGGCTTGGTCGAACAGATCCTTGCCGCCACCGTCGGCACCATCGGCAAGACTCCGGCCGAAAAACCGATGTGCAAATGCACCGAACATTCGCACGACACCGTGCGCACCGCGATCCGGGAGCAGAATCTGACCAGCTTGCGGGCGGTGTTCACGGCCTTGGATTGGAAAACCCCGGACGGGTGTCACTCCTGCCGGCCCGCCATCAATTATTACCTGATCTCGACCTGGCCTCATAAGGCACGGGACGATCAGCAGTCGCGTTTCATCAACGAGCGCGTCCATGCCAACATCCAGAAGGATGGCACCTATTCGGTGGTGCCGCGCATGTGGGGCGGCCTGACCAGCCCGAAGGAATTGCGGGCCATCGCCGATGTGGCCGACAAATTCCAGATTCCCACGGTGAAGGTGACCGGCGGTCAGCGCATCGACCTGCTAGGCGTGAAAAAAGAGGATTTGCCGAAAGTCTGGGCCGACCTCAACGCCGCCGGCATGGTCTCCGGCCACGCCTACGGCAAGAGCCTGCGCACCGTTAAGACCTGTGTCGGTACCGATTGGTGTCGATTTGGCACCCAAGACTCGACTGGTCTTGGCGTCAAGCTGGAAAAGATGACCTGGGGGTCGTGGACCCCGCACAAGTTCAAGATGGCCGTTTCCGGTTGTCCACGTAACTGTGCCGAAGCCACCATCAAGGACTTTGGCGTGGTTTGCGTCGATTCCGGTTACGAGATCCATATCGGTGGCAACGGCGGCATCAAGATTCGCGGTACCGATCTATTGTGCAAGTGCTCAACGGAAGAGGAAGTCAGAGAGTATTGCGGTGCGTTCATGCAGTTGTACCGTGAGGAAGGACGCTACTTGGAACGTACCGCGCCATGGATCGAGCGTGTGGGCCTCAGTTACGTGAAATCCCGTATCGTCGAGGACGAAGAAAACCGCAAGGCGCTTTATGCTCGGTTTCTCGACTCGCAAACACTCGCCCAAGTCGATCCCTGGGCGGAACGCGCCAACGGGCAGGTGGACGCGCACGAATTCCAGCCTTTGCGGCAGGTCGGTTAAAACAGACTCCCTTCTCCCAGAGAGCAGGTTGGGGGTGAGGGCATCCACCAGATCCCCAACCCGCCCTCTCTGGAAACGGACACTTCAGGAAAGATCATCATGCATGACTGGCACGAAATCGGCGCGTTGGACGAGATTCCCCGCCTGGGTTCACGGGTGGTGCAAACCCCGCAGGGCGATGTCGCGGTCTTCCGCGCCGCCGACGATCAGGTGTTCGCGCTGCGGGATCGTTGTCCTCACAGGGGTGGGCCGTTGTCGCAAGGCATCGTCCATGGCCATCGAGTCACCTGTCCGTTGCACAACTGGGTGCTGGAATTGGCGAATGGTGAGGCGGTGGCCCCGGACGAGGGTTGTGTCACCCATTACCCGGTGCGACAGGAAAACGGGCGAATCTGGCTGGGGTTGAACAATGTGATCAGTTTACCCATTGCCGCCCGCGAAACGGCTTGAACGGGAGGGCCGAGCGATGAGCGGCTCTGGAGAAGCGGTTCGCACGACCTGTCCCTATTGTGGGGTCGGTTGCGGTGTGAAAGTCACGATGAATCCCGGTGGTGGCGTTCGTGTGGAAGGCGACGAGCAACATCCCGCGAATTACGGGCGACTGTGCTCCAAAGGCGCGGCGCTGGGCGAAACGCTGAGTCTCGGTGACCGCCTACTGTACCCGGAAATCGCCGGGCAACGGGTGTCGTGGGATGAGGCAATAACCAAGATTGCCAATGGCTTTTGCCGGGCATTGCTGAGACACGGTCCCGACGCGGTGGCGTTTTACGTCTCCGGGCAATTGCTGACCGAGGATTACTATGTCGCCAACAAGCTGATGAAGGGTTGCTTCGGTGGCGCCAACATCGATACCAACTCGCGGCTGTGCATGTCGTCCTCGGTCGCCGGCCACAAACGGGCATTCGGTTCGGACACTGTACCAGGCTGTTACGAGGACTTGGAAGAAGCCGATGTGGTGGTACTGGTCGGTTCCAACTTGGCTTGGTGTCACCCGGTGCTGTATCAGCGCATCCTCGCCGCGCGTGAACGCCGTGGGGGCAAGCCATCGCTGGTGGTGATCGATCCGCGTCGCACCACCACCTGCGATGTCGCGGAAACCCATTTGCCGCTCAAACCCGGTTCGGATACGGCCTTGTTCAACGGGTTGCTGGTTCATCTCTATCAGCAAAACCGCTTGGATCCTGAGTTCTTGGACGAGCATGTCGCGGGTTTCTGGTCAGCCTATCGAACCGCAAAGGAAGTCGCGCCCAATGTGCCCGCCGTCGCGGCTCGCACCGGTTTGCCCGAAAGCGCCGTTGCCGAGTTTTATGGGCTGTGGGGTCGTACCCGCAAGGTGGTGACGGTGTATTCGCAGGGCGTCAATCAATCCGCCCACGGTAGCGATAAGGTCAACGCGATCATCAATTGCCATCTGGCGACCGGACGCATCGGGCAGCCGGGTATGGGACCGTTTTCGGTCACCGGTCAGCCCAATGCGATGGGTGGGCGTGAGGTGGGCGGTTTGGCGAACCAACTGGCGGCCCACATGGATTTCGCGCCGGAGGATGTCGAACGCGTGCAGCGGTTTTGGCAAGCCCCCGCCATCGCCCAGGGTCCCGGATTGAAAGCCGTCGATCTATTTAAAGCGGTCGCTGACGGGAAGATCAAAGCCTTATGGATCATGGGCACCAATCCGGTGGTCAGCATGCCCGACGCCGACCAGGTTCGGGAGGCCTTGCGGCGCTGTCCGTTGGTGGTGGTGTCCGATGCCGTGGCCGATACCGATACCATGCGTTTGGCGCGTATCAAACTGCCGGCGCTGACCTGGGGTGAAAAGGAAGGTACGGTAACCAATTCCGAACGACGGATTTCCCGCCAGCGGACCTTTTTACCGCCGCCCGGCGAAGCGAAACCCGATTGGTGGGCCATGACCCAAGTGGCTCGACGCTTGGGATTTGAGGCGTGGTTTCCCTTTGAGTCGGCTGCGGCTGTTTTTCGCGAGCATGCGGCTTTGTCCGGGTTCGAGAACGAGAATGCTCGTCGCGATTTCGATATTTCCGCGCTCGCCGACCTCTCGGATACCGATTACGATGCCTTGCAACCCGTGCAATGGCCATTGCCACGTGGGGTTGCGATAGGTACGGCGCGGTTGTTTGGCGCGGGTGGATTCTTCACCTCCGATGGCAAGGCTCGCTGCGTTGCCATCGGCGAGCGGGCGCCTGCCCATGCGGTCGATGACAGCTTTCCGCTGGTGCTCAACAGCGGGCGGATTCGCGATCAATGGCACACCATGACCCGCACCGGCAAGACCGCGCGGCTGACCGGCCATATTCCCGAACCCTATGTCGAGATTCATCCGGTGGACGCACTGACCTGCGGCGTCAGCGAGAATGGGCTGGCGCAGGTGCATAGTCGCTGGGGTGAAATGATCGTTCGGGTGCGCACCAATCCGGGGCAGCAACCAGGCAGCGTGTTCGTGCCGATGCACTGGGGTACGCCGCTGGCACCGCGCGGGCGAGTCAACGCGGCGGTCAATCCGGCGGTCGATCCACTGTCCGGTCAACCGGAATCCAAGCATACCCCGGTACGGGTTCAGGCTTATCGTCCCCGCTGGCATGGGTTTCTGCTGTCGCGTGACGCCATCGAACCACCGGCGGTCGAATATCGGGTCAGCGTGCGCGACCGGGAATGCTGGCGTTACGAGTTGGCGGGAGAAGAGCCAGTCGAAGATTGGCCGAGCCGGGCCCGCGGTTTACTCGGCGATGAACCCGCTTGGGAATGGCTGGAGTTCGCCGATCTCGGTACCGGCCGCTACCGGGGGGCGGTGCTGGTGGACGGACGGCTGCGTGCTTGTCTGTTTGTCGCGCCCGGCCCCGAATTGCCGCTGCGGGGCTGGCTGGCGGGATTATTCGCCGCGCAAGAGTTGGATCTCGCCGAACGTGCCAGTGTGCTGGCCGGACGACCTGGACAGGGCCAGCGCGACAATGGCCGTATCGTCTGCGCCTGTTTCGGGGTGGGCCTGAACACCCTGACCGCCGCCATCCGCGACCAGCGCTTGATCACGCCTGAAGCCATCGGCGCGGCGCTGCAAGCGGGCACCAACTGCGGTTCTTGCGTGCCGGAGCTACGACAACTGATCGCGCAAGGCTAGAATCGACGCTCCCGAAACCGCCGAGGAGCGATCGCCCCGATGTCCCGCGTCCAGACTGGCCTGGAAGTACTGATCACCGACTATCCCGAAAAAATTCGTGGCGCCCGGATTGGGGTGGTGTGCCATCCCGCCAGCGTCGATGCCGAGCTGCATCATGCGCTGGATCTGTTGCAGGCGGCCGGCGCCCGGATCGTCGCCATCTTTGGCCCGGAGCACGGCGCCCGGGGCGAGGCGCAGGATATGGAGGATGTCGAGGACATCTCCCTCGATCCTCGACTCGGGGTTCCCGTCCATAGTCTGTACGGCGCGACTTTCGAGAGTCTGACGCCTCAGCCTGAACAGCTTCGGGGACTCGATGCCCTGGTCATCGACTTGCAGGACGTGGGTGCGCGCTATTACACCTTCGTGTGGACCATGGCCTTGTGCATGGAAGCGGCCGGCAAGGTTGGCGTGCGGGTGCTGGTGTGCGACCGCCCCAATCCGCTCGACGGTTTGTCCACCGAGGGCAATCTGATCAAGCCGGGCTTCGAATCCTTTGTCGGCTTGCATCCCGTCCCCAACCGCCACGGGTTGACGCCCGGTGAGGTCGCTCGTTTTGTCCAGCGCCGGTGCGGTGTCGAATGCGAGTTGGACATCGTGCCTCTGCGAGGTTGGCGGCGCGAGATGTACTTCGAGGATACCGGCTTGCCTTGGGTCTATCCCTCGCCCAACATGCCGACGGTCGATACCGCGCTGGTCTATCCCGGCATGTGCTTGGTGGAAGCGACCGAGCTGTCGGAGGGGCGGGGGACGTGCCGGCCGTTCGAGGTGGCCGGGGCGCCCGGCATCGATCCCGAAGTGCTCGCCGCCGACCTGTCTCGCCGAAATCTTCCCGGTTGCCGGTTTCGTCCGCTCTACTTCCGGCCCAAGTTTCAGAAGCACGCCGGGGGCACTTGTGGCGGTGTGCAAATTCACGTCACCGATCGCCGACTTTTCGAATCCTACGCCACCGGAGTCGCTTTCCTGCAAAGCGTGAAGCGGGTCGCCCCGGATGTTTTCGCTTGGCGGGTGAAACCCTATGAGTTCGTGGTCGACATTCCCGCCATCGATCTGCTGGCGGGGGACGACAAGCTGCGTCTGGCGTTGGATGCCGAGGCTGATCTAACCGACCTGATCGCTGAGTGGGCGCGTGAGCGGGCAGCGTTCGAAGCGGTGCGGCGGGAGATGTTGCTTTATTGAGCGAAAATAAGGTTATTCTTGATCCTTATTTTTCATCGAATGGCTTGCCATGACGAAAAGCATGTTGACCACCATCGATACGGTATTAGCTCGTTGGTCGCGCACGCAAATACTCGCACTAACCTTATGTGGTGTTTTGTTGGTCGGGTTGGTCGACTACCTGACAGGGTACGAACTGGGGGTTTCGCTGTTATACCTGGGGCCGGTTGATGTCGCGGCTTGGTACGTTGGGCGGCGGGCGGGTTTTATCGTGGCGGTACTATCGGCCATCGTCTGGTTCGCCGCCGACTGGGGGAGTGAACACCCGTACAGCCATTTGGCGATCCAGCTTTGGAATACAATGATTCGCTTAGGTTTTTTCATGAGCAACGTCTTCCTTCTGGCTGAGCTGCGCGAGCATCTGGCCAATGAACGACGGCTTGCTAGAACGGATGCGTTGACGGGGGTATTCAATTCACGGGCATTTACGGAACAAGTTGAATACAACCTCAAATTGGCCCGGCGCAACAGGAGTGCGCTGACACTGGCGTATATCGATTTGGATGATTTCAAACGCATCAACGATAACCATGGCCATAATGAAGGTGATCGGTTGTTGCGCGTGATCGGGCGGACCTTGATGCAAGGCACACGCGGTACAGATCAAGTGGCGCGCTTGGGCGGCGACGAATTTGCCTTGTTGCTGCCGGATACCAATACTGATGGAGCTAGGGAAGCCATTGGGAAAGTTCGACAACTCCTGCGGGAATCGCTCAACTCCGCCGGTTTTTCGGTAACTTGCAGCGTCGGAGCGATGACGTTTTCACGGCCTCCTCCCAGCGTGGATGAAGCGATCAGGGCGGCCGATCATCTGATGTATCAAGTCAAGAGTCAGGGCAAGGATGCAGTGGCGTTCGATACAAGATCATGAGGATCGAGCTCGAACGCCATTTCCATCCAGCTCGGCGGAACACGTTATGGCCACTCTAGCGTTGTCCGATGGCACCGGTGTCATTACTCGCCATGCCGATTTTCCATCCCGCTATGTCGCACCTCGGCATGTCGATGTGTGGTGTCCGCCAGAGAATGGAGCGGGCTCGGCCACCCGCTATCCCGTCGTCTACATGCACGACGGACAGAATCTGTTCGATCCGGCTCTGTCCTTCATCGGTGTCGATTGGGGCATGGACGAAGCGATGGTGCGCCTGATCCGCGAGACTGGCCGACCCGGCGCCATTATCGCGGGAATCTGGAACAGTCCGTTGCGGTTACAGGAATACATGCCGCAAAAGCCGCTGAACGCATCCGGGGGGCAACGCATCCTGAACCGGTTTGTCGAGCAGACCGGGGGAGCGCCGCTGTCGGACGGGTATTTGCAATTTCTGGTCGAGGAACTCAAGCCGTTCATCGACGCCCGCTATCCGACTTTGTCGGACTCCGCGCATACCCTGGTGATGGGGTCCAGCATGGGCGGGCTGATTTCCCTGTATGCGCTGATCGAGTATCCCGACGTGTTTGGCGGCGCGGGTTGTCTGTCCACGCACTGGCCGATCGGAGAAGAGGTGCTGGTGGATGCGTTGGGCGCGGCTTTACCGTCGGCGGGTTGGCATCGGCTGTATTTCGATTTTGGCACCGAAACCTTGGATGCGAACTACGAACCTTGGCAACGGCGCATGGACGACTGGCTGCGAACAGCAGGCTACCGGGAAGGTCAGGATTGGTCGACGCGGAAGTTCGAGGGCGCGGAGCATTCCGAGCGGGCCTGGCGGGAGCGGGTGCCTATTCCTTTGGCGTTTCTGCTGGGGTAGTAGCTCGACGCCGAGGCTGGCTTGCGAGCCGCGGCGCCATTCCTGGCCCGCGCAAGGTTTTCATGGCGCTGGCCGGTAGCGAGCATGATCAGGATGGCCTGACCTTCAGTTATGCAGGATCTGGCTCAAGAACAACTTGGTCCGGTCCGATTGCGGATGGGTGAAGAACTCCTCCGGCTCGTTTTCCTCGATGATCTCGCCGCCGTCCATGAAAATCACCCGATGGGCAACGGTCTTGGCAAAGCCCATTTCGTGGGTGACGCAAATCATGGTCATGCCGTCCTCGGCCAGCGTCACCATGGTTTCGAGCACCTCCTTGATCATCTCCGGGTCTAGCGCCGAGGTCGGCTCGTCGAACAGCATGATCTTGGGGTTCATGCACAGGCTACGGGCGATGGCGACCCGCTGCTGTTGGCCGCCAGACAACTGCCCCGGGTATTTGCCAGCCTGCTCGGGGATCTTGACCCGCTCCAGATAGCGCATGGCGATGTCCTCGGCCTGTCGGCGCGGCAGCTTGCGCACCCAAGTCGGTGCCAGTGTGCAGTTCTCCAGGACGGTCAGATGCGGAAACAGGTTGAAATGCTGGAATACCATGCCCACCTCGCGGCGGATCTGCTCGACCTGTTTCACGTCACTGCTGAGTTCCTGGCCGTCGACCACGATCCGGCCGCGCTGGAATTCCTCCAGCCGGTTGATGCAGCGAATGGCGGTGGATTTGCCTGAACCGGACGGGCCGCAGATCACGATGCGTTCGCCTTTGCGGACGGTCAGGTTGATGTCCTTCAGGACATGGAAAGTGCCATACCATTTATGCACCTTTTCCATGCGGATCATCTCTTGCTCGGACAGCGACGCGGAAGAGGCTTCGTTCATCAGGCGGTTTCCTAACGCTTGTGGCCAGTGTACAGGCGTTTTTCCAGGTTCTGACTGTAGCGCGACATGCTGAAGCAGAACAGCCAGTAGACGACGGCGGCGAAGGCGTAGCCCTCGGTCGAGAAACCCAGCCAAGCCGGATTGGTGGTGGCGTTGTGGACGATGTTCATCAGATCGAACAAACCGATAATCAACACCAGTGAAGTATCCTTGAACAAGGCGATAAAGGTATTGACGATACCAGGGATGACCAGTTTCAGGGCTTGCGGCAGCACGATCAGCGCCATGGTCTTCCAGTAGCCCAAGCCCAGCGCCGCCGCCGCCTCGAATTGGCCCTTGGGGATGGCTTGCAGGCCGCCGCGCACCACTTCCGCCATATAAGCTGACTGAAACAGGGTGATGCCGATCAGGGCCCGTAGCAATTTGTCGAAATTCATCCCCGCCGGCAGGAACAGCGGCAGCATCACCGAGGACATGAACAGTACGGTGATCAACGGCACGCCGCGCCAAAGCTCGATAAAGGTCGTGCACAAGGTTCGAATGGCCGGCATTTGCGAGCGCCGGCCCAGGGCAAGCAATATCCCGAGCGGTAGGGCGGCGGTCATGCCGACTCCGGCGATGACCAGGGTGAGCAGCAACCCACCCCAGCGGTTGGTGTCCACCACCGGTAAGCCGAACAGGCCGCCCTTGAGTAGCACGAAGGCGACGAGCGGATAGACCACCAGCAACCCTAGTCCCCACCGCGCCTTGAGTTTGTTGGGTACGACGCGCGCGAACAGCGGCGCCGCGCCGAGGATCACCAACAGTAGGGTGGTGTTGACTCGCCAGCGCTGCGCTTCGGGGTAAAAGCCATACATGAACTGCTCGAAGTGTATCCGGATAAACACCCAGCAGGCGCCGCCGTTCGCTTGGCAGGCTTCACGGTTGTCGCCACTCCAGGTGGCATCCAGCAAGGCCCAGCGCAGCAGAGGCGGGACCGTGAGGTAGAGTAGGTATGATGCCAGTACGGTTAGCGCGATGTTGAACGGCGAGGAGAACATGTTGCGGTGTAGCCAGCCGAACGCGCCGATGGTGCTGGCCGGTGGTGGTTCGGCGCGAGATAGAGGCGCTTCAGTCATCGTTCAACGCTCCACCAGGGCGACCCGCCGGTTGTACCAGTTCATCAGCAGCGAAATCAGCAGACTGATGGTCAGGTAGACCGCCATGGTGATGGCAATGCATTCGATGGCCTGGCCGGTCTGGTTCAGTACAGTGCCGGCGAAGGCGGCCACCAGATCCGGATAGCCGATGGCGGCGGCCAACGAGGAATTTTTGATCAGGTTCAGGTACTGGTTGGTCAGTGGCGGGATGATCACCCGCAACGCCTGCGGCAGGATGATCAGCCGCAGCGTCAGGCTGGAGTTGAGTCCCAGGGAGAATGATGCCTCGGTCTGACCGTGGCTGACCGCTTGGATGCCGGCGCGGACGATTTCGGCGATGAAGGCGGCGGTGTAGATCGACAGCGCCAGCAACAGGGAAGCCATTTCGGGAATGATCACCAAGCCACCCTGAAAATTGAAACCCCGCAGCTCCGGGACTTGCCAGACCAGCGGCGAACCGGCCAGCCAGAACGTCGCGAGCGGCAGGCCGAGCAGCAGCGCGAGCGAGGCCGAGAGCGTGGGGAATGGCTGACCGGTTGCCGCCTGTCGTCGTCGGGACCAATGCACCAGGATAGCGACCAAGACGAGGGCAAGACCGAATGCGGCCAGTACCCAGCCAAACCCGGGTTGAAATTGCGGCGCGGGTAGGTACAGCCCACGAATATTCAGAAACGCGACCTCGCCCAGGCTCAGGCTTTGGCGTGGCGACGGCGCCGCCCTCAGCACCGCGAAATACCAAAAGAAAATTTGCAGTAACAGCGGGATATTGCGGAAAGTCTCAATGTAGACCAAGGCCAGTTTGGCCACCAGCCAGTTTTTCGACAGGCGGGCGATACCGACGATGAAGCCGAGCAAGGTGGCGAACACGATGCCCAGCGCGGAAACCAGCAAGGTGTTCAGCAGAGCGACCCAGAAAACCCGACCGTAGCTTGAGGTTTCGGAATAGGGAATCAGGCTTTGGAGTATGCCGAAACCCGAGGACGAAGAGAGAAAGTCAAAACCGGAGGCGATACCCAACCGCCGTAGGTTGGTTTGAGTATTCTCGAACAGGTAATACCCAAAGAAGACCGTGGCGGCGAGGGCGATGACCTGAAAGGCGATAGCCCGAATTTCCGGGTCGTTCCAGAAGGGCGGCTTGACTGGCGTGTGGGTGTGCTCGGCCATGCGGATCTCGTGATGGCGGGAAGAAGGAGAGGCGGGTATCGTGCCCCGCGTCTCCTTGAGCTTTTATTAACCGCTTACCGGACTGGTGGCGCGTACTGTAGGCCGCCTTGGGTCCACAGCGCGTTCAAGCCGCGTTCGATTTGCAACGGGCTGCCCTTGCCGACGTTGCGGTCGAAAATTTCGCCGTAGTTGCCAACCTGCTTGATCACCACCGCCATCCAGTCGTTGGCTAGGCTGAAATCCTTGCCCTTGTCGCCCTCGACGCCCAGCATCCGTTTCACGTCCGGGTTGGTGGACTTCTTCATTTCCTCGACATTCTTGGAGTCGATGCCGAGTTCCTCGGCATCGACCGTGACGAACAGTGTCCACTTGACGATATCGAACCAGTCGTCGTCGCCGTGGCGGACCACCGGACCCAGCGGTTCCTTGGAGATGACCTCCGGTAGCACGACATAATCGCCCGGTTTGGCCAGCTTGATACGTTGGGCATAAAGCTGCGACTGATCGGATGTTAGTACGTCGCAACGACCGGCTTCCAGCGCCTTGGCGCTCTCGTCGGACTTATCGTAGGTGATCGGGGTGTACTTCATCTTGTGGGCGCGGAAGTAGTCGCTCAGATTGAGTTCGGTGGTGGTGCCAGCCTGCACGCACACGGTGGCGCCGTCCAACTCCTTGGCGCTCTTGACGCCGAGTTTTTTGTTGACCAGAAAGCCTTGGCCGTCGTAGTAGGTCACCCCGGTAAAATTCAGCCCTTGGGCGGAATCACGACTGGAGGTCCAGGTGGTATTGCGCGACAGCACGTCGATCTCGCCCGATTGCAGGGCGGTCAGGCGCTCCTTGGCGGTCAGCGGGGTGAACTTGACTTTGGTGGAATCGCCGAATACCGCAGCGGCGATGGCGCGACACACATCCACGTCGATGCCACTGAATTTGCCTTTTTCGTCGGCGTAAGAGAAGCCGGGCAGGCCATCACTGACGCCGCATTTGATATGGCCGCGCTCCTTGATGGTGTTGAGGGTCGTGCCGGCGTGGGCGCTGCTGGCGACGACCAGCAGTACGGTGGTGACGAGAGTGGCGCTGAAGGTTCGCTCGTGCATGCATGTCTCCTGGGTATATGGGATTGAGGCCTCGTTGGGTTGTTAGCCGAATGTTGGCAAGAATAGTAGACCCACGGCAAATCCTGTAGTTGAAATAATACGCTGAGCCCGTTTTTTTGCAGAATGCGTGCCGTTATCGTGTTTCTATCATTGTAAAGAGGTGGCGGGGATGCTGTTTGCTGTTATAGAGTCATGAAAAGAGCTGCTACAACGCTTTGTTGAAGGGTGACGATCTGTTGCCGGACCGTGGGGAGCGGAGGATTGCCGATTGAGAGGGTATCGAAGCCATGCGCGGCGTGAACAAGTCGCATTTGCCTGAAGAAAATCGCATCGTGTATGGAGTGTGCGGGCGATCGCCGGTTTGGCGATACGAGTGGGAATTCCGCTGGACCGAAGTTGAGTCTCGCAGCACACCACATCTCCGTTGTTCCGCCAGTGGTCGTTCGGTTGGGGAAAGCGCCCGGCGCGGATCTGACAGCGAACCAGCGGTGGCATTGTGACATCGGCGGGGCGGCGGACCGCCGGATCGCCTGCCCGTATCCTATTGCTCGGCAAGCGCGGTAGCCTGGTCATGTGGTTGGAGAACTTGTACCGCGCCTGCACGCGGTTAGATCATCCCACGCAGGTTTTCGCCATCAACGGCAACACCCCATTGTTGGGTTTGTGGGCCAAGTGGCAGGAGCGTACTTCGGCGGGTTCGGAGTGGATGCTGGCCCGCTTCGAGCGGGTGCTGGCGCGTTTCCGTCCGGAGTTGGTGTTGGTGGCGGGGGTGTTCGGGGTGCCGCCGGACTATTACCGGTTGTTGTACGCCCAGGCTCGGCGCCCCGTGATCGCCGGTTTGGTGGGTGACCGCTTTCCCGCAACCGACAGCCGGGGGCGCGCTGATCGCTGCGACCGATTGTATTATACCGACACCCGGTTTTTCAGGGATGCCGAGGCCGCCGGTTTCACCACCGAGGGCCGCTACCTACCGCTGGCGGCCGACCCGGAACTGTTTCGTCCGGGTCGCGTCACGCGTCAGCCCGAGGTGTTGTTCGTGGCCAGTCGCACCGCCTTCCGAGAGACTGTGGTGCGCGGCCTGGCGGCGCCTGCCCGGATCGTCGGCACCGACTGGAGCGATCTAGCGCAGGAAGGCTTTCATCGGGTGCGTAACCGCAAGATCGGGCGTACCCGGTTGGTGCGGCTTTACCAGCGGCATGTGGCGGTGTTGAACGCGCGCAACGAGGCCAATGTCGAGCATGGTCTCAACCAGCGTAGCTTCGAACCGCCGGCCTGCGGCGCGGTGGTGCTGAACGACGATCTGGTCGACCTGCCGCGCTGTTTCGAGCCCGGACGGGAGATTCTGGTTTATCGAAACGCGGATGAACTGAATGCCCTGATCGCCCGGTTGCGGCGCGAGCCCGAGTTCGCCAATCGAGTAGCGGCGGCGGGTCGGCGGCGGGTACTGGCCGAACATACCTACGCACATCGGATTACCACCATACTGAACGACTTGAACTTGTGAGCACGGAGGCGATGGTTTGACTTGCAGAACCCTGACGGCGCCGATTCAAGCCGGGCGGCTGAGCCTGACCGTCCGGCACGAGGATCTGCCCGTGGAGCGCTGCCTGACCTACGCTACCCGCCAGAATCCTCGACGCTTGTATCTGTTCGTCAGTAAGGTGCTCGGCAAGCACTGGCCGGTTCGGCCCAGCGTCATGCGCGACATCCATGTTCGGCTGGCGGCCAAGATCGCCGCTTTGCCGGGGCCGTTACTGGTGATGGGGATGGCGGAAACCGCGACCGCCCTGGGACGTGGCGTCGCGGAGGAAACGGCGATGCTAGCGGGGCGCGACGATGTCTTGTATCTGCAAACCACCCGTTGCTGCTTGTCGCGTCCGCTAGCGTTCGCTTTCGACGAATCCCACAGCCACGCCCCGGATCATGCGGTCTATCTGCCCGACCCGGAGCTGCAACCGCTGTTTCGGGCGGCGCGGAGCCTAGTGCTAGTGGACGATGAAATTTCCACGGGCCGTACCTTGGTAGAACTGGGGTGCGCCTATCTGCGATTTAACCCCCGGCTCGAACAGATCGCGCTGGCCAGCATAGTTAACTGGTTGGATGCGGATCGGCGAAGGGAATTGGCGCTGCTACTGGGGCGGCCGCTGTGGTTTCCCTCGCTGGTCGAAGGGGGGTTCCAGTTCGAACCGGACCCCGATTTTCCCACACCTGCGTTACCGGTGGTTGAGGCGGTCGCGGATCGCGCGCATGACGGTATCGCGGTAGACCCGGCGTGTACCGGCGTGCTCGCCGGCCGCTGGCGCTCGGCAGTTGCATCCACTTTCCCCGGGGTGGTGAGCCGAGAGAATCCCTCGGAGCGTCCGCTGGCGGTGATTGGCACCGGCGAGTATGCCTATACACCGTTTCGCCTCGCGCTGACGCTGGAAGAGGCGGGATACGACGTGCGCTTTCAGTCCACCACCCGTTCGCCGATCCTGGTCGGGGATGCCATCGCTAGCCGTCACGAATTTCCCGACCATCACGGTGACGGCATCCCCAACTATCTCTATAACCTCGATGCGGACCGCTTGCCGGTCATCATCTACGAGCATGCCGCCATGCCGGCCGCGCATGCGCTTCCCGGCCTGTTGGGCGGTTTGGCTTTCGCCGTGGAGGAATCATGCCGCGCATCGTGATCTTTCTCGATCTCGACGACACGATTTTGCAAACCGCGCCGAAATGTCCGCCCGCCGAGCCGGTGGAGCCGGCGGCGGTGGACCGGGCTGGTCGGGCATTGTCGTTCATGACCCGCGCCCAACAACGGCTGCTGGCGTTTTGGCTGGAGCGGGGAACGGTGATTCCGGTCACGGGACGCACCGATGAGGCGCTGGCGCGCGTGACGCTGAAGTTCGAGTCCTGGCGGATCACCCATCACGGTGCCGTGATCCGCCAGCCCGATGGCCGTTTGCCGATTTGGTGGCATGACGAGATCCAGCCATTGCTGGTGGCGGCGCAACCGTTGCTTTGGGAATACGCGGCCAGCCTGGAGCGGGACGCGGCGACCGAAGGTTATCGGGTACGCAGCCATTCGGTCGATGAATGGGTGACCTATATTTCCGTCAAGGCCAACGCCGACGACACCGTGCTGACCGAGCTACGGACACGACTGGTCGCCAGCGGTTTGCCGGAGAAACTGGCGCTGCACCATAACGGGAACAATCTGGCGATCACCGTCCAGGGCGTACAGAAGCACGATGCCGTGCGGCGGGTGGCGATGGAACTGAAACAGGAGGGACCCATCGTCACCATCGGTGCTGGCGACAGCCTCACCGATATTCCGTTTCTGCGCGGTTGCGATTTCGCGCTGGTGCCCAGGGACAGCCAGATTCAGACGGAGACTTGGCGCGAGTACGCGCCATGATCCCTTTTTCCGGCAGCTATCGGCCCGAAGACACCGTGTTCCTGCTGAAGCCGCTGCGGTTGGAAATGGTGGACGTGAACGTCAAGGAGCGGTTGATTCAGTCCGGCGCGCGCCACTACAGCGAAATGCTGTCTCCCGAGCAGGCGCCCAGCCCGCGCTATCTGACGCTGTTCGATCTGCTGGTCGACCGCTATGCGTCGCGGCTGGCGGCGGAGATTCTGGCGTTGGCACGTTATCTGGCCGGGACCCGGCCCCGGCAGGTGACGGTGGTGTCGCTGGCCCGTGCCGGTACGCCGGTGGGTGCCTTGTTGGCGCGTGCTCTGCGCTGGTTGGGGCGGACGGACGTTCGCCACTACTCGATTTCGATCATCCGCGACCGTGGTATCGACGAAAACGCCTTGGCGTTCATCTTACGAAACGCCGGGCGTGCGCCGGCTGGGCTGGCGTTTGTGGACGGTTGGACCGCCAAGGGGGTGATCGGTGAGGAGCTGCATCGGGCGCTGAAGCGTTGGAACGCCCATCAGTCCGAACCGTTGGAGGAAGCGCTGCATGTGGTGTCCGATATCGGCGGTGTCGCCGACGTGGCGGCGACCTACGACGATTACGCCATTCCCAGCGGGATTTTGAACGCAACCGTGTCGGGGCTGACCAGCCGTTCGATTCTCAATGCCGCCATCGGTCCAAACGATTTTCACGGTTGCGTGTTCTATCGGGAGTTCGCGCCGCATGACCGGTCCGGCTGGTTTCTCGATCAGGTGGCTGGCTATTTCGCCGCCGCTGAACCGGTTTCGCTGCGCCGCGATCCCGAAGAACGGCGAGAGCGGCATCGAGCGATGACGAGTTTTCTGAGCCGATTGCACGCCCGCTATCGGGTCAGCAACCGCAACTTCGTCAAGCCGGGCGTGGCCGAGGCCACCCGGGTATTGTTGCGCCGACTGCCTGGTTTGTTGCTGTTGCGTGATGCCGATCATCCCGATGTCGAGCATTTGCGATTGCTGGCCAAGGAAAAACGGGTTCCCGCCGTTATCGATCCGGCCATGCCCATCCAGGCCACCGCCCTGATTGAGGATTTGTCATGAGCATTATTTCTTTCGATGCTCGCGCCTCGCATCCTGGAGCCCGCGCTCATGTCGAGCCCGCGCCCTTGCTGTCGGCGGCATCGTTGGGGGCCGCGCTGTACGTGCCCGCCAGCCGACCGGATTTGACGGCCATCGCCCGTGATCACCGGCGGTCCGGCGCGCGGGCGCTGATTTTTTGCACCGAAGATGCGGTGCACGAGCGGGATCTGGAGCGAGCGCTGGCCCAACTGGCGGCCCTGCTGCCGCAACTGGACCCTGGGCCGCCGCTGAAGTTTATCCGCCCACGCAATCCGGCAGTGTTGCGGCGACTGTTGCGAATGGAGGGCATCGAGCGAGTGCAAGGCTTCGCACCACCTAAATTCGACCCGCATACGCTGAGCGATTGGCTGAAGGTTTGGGACGGCCGGCATGGGCATTATCTGATGCCGATTCTGGAGACCGCCGCAGCCTTCGACCGTCGCCGGATGGAGCTGTTGCGCGATCGATTGGAGGAGAGCGGGTTGCGCGAGCATATTCTGTGTCTGCGCATCGGCGGCAACGATCTACTGAATCTGCTCGGCATCCGCCGGGCGCGCGGCGCGACGGTGTACGACACGCCGCTGCGCGGGGTGATCGCCGATCTGGCGTGCGTCTTTCATCCGGCCGGCTATCGACTCAGCGCGCCGGTGTTCGATTATCTAGATACGCCGGACGTGTTGGTGCGCGAGGTGGAAGCCGATTTGCAGCATGGCTTGATCGGCAAGACTGCGATTCATCCCACGCAGATTCCGGTGATCGAGGGTTGCTATCGAGTGCCGCGTGAAGACTACGAGACGGCGGCGGCGCTGGTGGCGCCGGACGCGGCGGCGGTGTTCAGGCTGCGCAATTCATTTTGCGAGCCCGCCACCCATCGACGCTGGGCGGAGAGCGTGCTGGAGCGAGCACGAGTGTTTGGGGTAGTCGCTTAATCGAAAATCTTCCCCGGATTCATGATGCCGTTCGGATCGAAAACCTGCTTGATGGCTCGCAGGTAGCCGATTTCGGTTTCATCCCGGCTGTAGCGCAGGTACGGCTTTTTGGTCAGGCCGACGCCGTGTTCGGCCGAGATGCTGCCGCCGTGTCGTTGCAGCACCGCGAACAGATGCTCGCTCACTGCTCCGCATTTTTGCGCGAAGGTGGCCGAATCCAGGTCGGTCGGCTTGAGAATGTTGACGTGCAGGTTGCCGTCGCCGATGTGGCCATACCACAATACTTCGAAGTCCGGGTATTCCCGCGCCAGCAATTCGTCGATTTCCGCCAGCAGTGCCGGTACCCGCGAAATCCGCACCGCGATATCGTTCTTGTAGGGTTGGTGCTCCGAAATCGACTCGCTGATGTCCTCGCGGAGCCGCCATAATTCCTTGGCTTGCGTTTCGCTCTGGCTGATGACGCCGTCCGCCAGCCAGCCTTGTTCGGCGCAGTGTTCGAACAACGCCAGCGCCTGATCGGTATGCGATTCGTCCGGGTTCTCGAACTCGATTAGCACGTAGTAGGGCGTTTCGGCGTCGAACGGGCGCTGCACCCCTTTTTTCAGTACATGGCGCAACGCCAGTTCCGAGAAGAATTCGAAGGCGCTCAGTTCCAGCTTGTTGCGGAAGACATGGTACAGCGACATCACACCATCCAGGTCGGGTACGCCCAGCACCATGACGCTCGGTTCGCGCGGTGACCGGGTCAGCTTCAGTGTTGCTTCGACGATGATCCCTAGTGTGCCTTCGCTGCCGACGAACAGGTGCCGTAGATCGTAGCCGCTGGCGTTCTTGATCAATCCTCGGTTGAGATCGAGTAGATCGCCGCGCCCCGTCACCACCTTCAATCCCGTCACCCAGTCGCGGGTTAGGCCGTAGCGGACCACTTTGATACCGCCGGCGTTGGTGGCGATGTTGCCACCGATCTGGCTGGAACCGCGCGAAGCAAAATCGACCGGATAGTACAAACCATGGTCGCGGGCGAAATTCTGTAGCGCTTCGGTGACCACGCCGGCCTGGCAGGTCACGCTGCGGTCGGTCGAGTCGAATTCGAGAATCCGGTTCATTCGCTCCATGGAGACCACGATTTCGCCGTGGTGGGCAACCGCCGCGCCGCTTAGGCCGGTGCGGCCACCTGACGGGACCAGTGCCAGCCGATGTTCGTTGGCGTAACGCACCAATTGTTGAATCTGCTCGATGTTGCCCGGTAGCACCACCGCCAGCGGATCCGGTGTATACAGACGAGTCCAGTCGCGACCATAGTTCAGGCAGCTGTCCGGGTCGGTGCGAACCTGGGCGGGTTCGATGAAGGAACGGATGCCGTCGAGTAGGGCGGCGGCTGATTCGTTGCGGGTAGGCATGGTCGTCAACAGTTGTCGCCGTGGGAAAAAAGAGGGTAAGGTTACTTGTCCATAATCTATGGATAAGACTTCGTTCAAGCGTATTCTATCACTGGCGGGAACCCCACGCGGCCATGAGCAAAACCTCGCTCGACAAGAGCAAGATCAAGATCCTGTTGTTGGAAGGCGTCCACGCCAGCGCCGTCGAGGCGTTCCAGGCGGACGGTTATTCCACCATCGAAGTGCATTCGAAAGCGCTGCCCGAATCGCAGTTGCTGGAGTCGATCGGCGACGCCTATTTGGTCGGCATCCGCTCGGCCACCCAATTGAGCGCCCGCGTCTTCGAGCACGCTCCCCGGCTGATTGGTGTCGGCTGCTTTTGCATCGGCACCAATCAGGTGGATCTCGACGCTGCCCAGGAACGCGGTATTCCCGTATTCAACGCACCATTTTCCAATACCCGCAGCGTGGCGGAGTTGGTACTGGCCGAAATCGTGCTGCTGATGCGCGGTATTCCCCAGCGTAATGCCGCGGTCCATCGTGGCGGCTGGATCAAGACCGCCACCGGTTCCCACGAGGTGCGCGGTAAATGTCTGGGCATCGTCGGCTACGGTCACATCGGTACCCAGGTCGGACTGCTGGCCGAGGCGCTGGGGATGCGGGTGGTGTTTTACGACATCGAGACCAAGTTGGCGCTAGGCAATGTTCAGGCGTTGCCATCGTTGGACGCCCTCCTGGACCTCGCCGACGTCGTGACCCTGCATGTTCCGGAAACGCCGGGGACTTTTCGGATGATCGGCGCCGAACAACTGGCGCGGATGAAGCCGGGTTCCCATCTGGTTAATGCCGCTCGGGGTACGGTCGTGGATATCGACGCGCTGGTGGCGGCGCTGGAGTCGCAACATCTGGCCGGGGCGGCGATCGACGTGTTTCCGATGGAGCCGAAAGCCAACGATGAGGAATTCGTGTCGCCGCTGCGCCGCTTCGATAACGTGCTGTTGACTCCGCACGTCGGCGGCAGCACCGAGGAAGCCCAGCAGAACATCGGCCTGGAAGTGGCGGGCAAGTTGCTCAAGTACAGCAACAACGGCTCGACGCTCAGTTCGGTCAACTTCCCCGAGGTTTCGTTGCCCGAGCACCCCGGCAAGCATCGGTTGCTGCATATCCACCATAATCGGCCGGGCGTACTGTCGCGGATCAACGCCATCTTTTCCGAACAGCGCATCAATATCGCCGGCCAGTACCTGCAAACCAACGCCAGGATCGGTTATGTGGTGATCGATCTGGATAGCCACGAACGCGCCGAGACGCTGCATCTGAAGAAACGCCTGGAGGAAGTGGACGGTACGATTCGAAGCCGGATTCTATACTGAGCCGAAAGGGTCGATACAAGCACGGCAATGAGGTCAACAGGCGATGTCGTTGCGAGATGAATTACTGAAAGCGGGGCTGGTCCCCTCCGAGCAGGCTAAGAAGCGGGACTCGGATGCGCGCCGGCAGGAGCATCAGCGCAAGAAAAACAAGATACTGGGCGCCGAGGAGGCGGCACGGCGCGAGGAAGCGCGCCAGCGGGCCGACGCCGAACTGGCCCGCAAGCGCGAGCAGGACCGACGGTTGAACCAGCGGCGCGAAGCGGAAAGACAACAGCGGGAACACGCTGCCCGTGCCCGTCAGTTGATTGATGCCCATCGGCTGAACGAACCGTCGGCGGAGGCGATCTACAACTTTCAGGACGGCCGCTTTATCCGCGCTGTCCGAGTCACGCCCGCTCAACGCAAGGCCTTGGCCACGGGTCGCTTGGCCATCGTTCGAGGCGATCGCGGCGAGTTCGATTTTCCATTGGTTCCCCGGGAGACCGCGGACAAGCTGGCGCAATTTACGCCGGAGCGCGTGCTGTTGTTGTACCCCGAAAGCGAGGGCGACGAAGCCGAGGACGAGTGGGGAGATTGAAGGTTGGGTCGTTGGCGCTCCCGATCCTGATCCCGACGCTGTGGGATGGCGGCTATCCATGGCCAATCTAAGTGATGGTTTTTATACCATCACCTTTATCCCATCGTTCATATCAACCGCTTTTTTCGCGCGCAACTGGTTCGAGTCGTTCCAGCAAGCGTTGTCGGTAGTGATCTTCCAGCAGCAGGTTGATCGGCTGGCGGCGATTGGCGGCCAGCCGTAGTTGCAATAATTCAAGGCGGACCCGTGCCCGGCTGCGTTCGCTTTCCGGCAGTTGTTGCAGCAAATGTTCGGCTTCGCGTAGTTCCTTGCGCAACTGGAGTTCCGGTGGCAGGAAGCCGGCGTTTTTCAGGATGCGGTAGGCGGCGCGCAACTCCTCTGGAATCGCCGAGTCGTTGTCCAGTTGCAACGGCCTACCCTCGCCGGGTAGGCCGCTCAGTTCGCCGCGCTCCATGGCCTCGCGAATGCGGGCTTCGGCGATTTGGTCGATGGGGTTCATGCCACCTCTGGTGAGTTCACTTCAAGCCGCTTCATCTATCATTAAGGCGAACACGGTGACGGTCTGAGATTCGATCTGAAAATCGCCACCGGAATCGATCAGGATTTCGCCCGTTGCAAGCTGAGGCCGCGAGGTGTCAACCAAGCAGCGCCAACCACGGGCGTTGCGAACATCAGGCATGCGAAACGGAACAACGGTTTTCCCGGCATTGAAGATGGCGAGCAAGGTATCGTCAGTTTCCGGGTAACCGTCTGGTGTAAAGCACTCACTGGTATCGCCGGCCAGCAACATACCAAAACAGCGGGCCTTGGACTCCTGCCAGTGATGATCACTCATGATGCCACCGCCGGGGCTGATCCATTCGATGTCGCGTAAGCCTGTGGTTTTCGAAGTTTGCAGCCCGTGCAGGAATCGCGGCCGACGCAGCACCGGATGCTCGAAGCGCAGATGGATCAACCGGCGCACAAAATCCTGAAATTCCAAATCCTCGGCGGGTATATCGTGCCACTTCAGCCAGTTGATCTCGTTGTCCTGGCAGTAGGCGTTGTTGTTGCCGTTTTGCGTGCGCCCGGATTCATCTCCGGCCAGCAGCATGGGCGTGCCCTGAGCCAATAACACGGTGGCCAACATGTTGCGGCGCAGGCGCAGGCGCAACTCCCGGATGGCCGGGTCGTTGGTTGGTCCTTCGACGCCCTGGTTGTAGCTGAAATTCGAAGGATGACCGTCGCGGTTGTTTTCGCCGTTGGCCTCGTTGTGGCGTTCGTTGTAGCTGACCAGGTCAGCCAGGGTGAAGCCGTCGTGGCTGGCGATGTAATTGACCGAGGCCCAAGGCCGCCGGCAGTCGTGATCGAACAGGTCGCTGGATGCCAGCAGGTTGGAGGCCAAGCGCGGTAACATGCCATCATCGCCGCACCAGAATCGGCGTGTGGTATCGCGGAAGCGGTCGTTCCATTCGGTGGTGCCGGCCGGGAAGCCACCGAGCTGGTAGCCACCTGGGCCGATATCCCAGGGTTCGGCGATGACCTTGACCCGCGATAGGGCCGGGTCCTGACGGATCGCGTCGAAAAAGCCGCCCCAGCGGTCGTAGCCGTATTCTTCCCGACCCAGGGTGACCGCCAGATCGAAGCGGAAACCATCCACATGCATGTCGTTGACCCAGTAGCGCAGGCTGTCCATGACCATTTGCAGCACTCGCGGATGGATCAGGTTGAGGGTATTGCCGCAGCCGGTGTCGTTGATGTAGAAGCGGCGGTCGTCGGGCATGAGCCGGTAGTAGGAGGCATTGTCGATGCCTCGAAAGCTGAGCGTCGGACCGAATTCGTTGCCTTCGGCCGTGTGGTTGTAGACCACATCCAGCAGCACTTCGATGCCGGCGTCGTGCAAGCGTTTGACCATGGTCTTGAATTCGGCCAGATCGCCGCCGCTCAGATAGCGCGATTCCGGCGCGAAGAAGCACAGGGTGTTGTAACCCCAGTAGTTACGCAAACCACGATCCGTGAGAAACCGGTCATCGACGAAGGTATGGACCGGCATCAATTCGACGGCGGTGACACCCAGCGCTTGCAGGTATTTGATGATTTCCGGGTGAGCCATTCCAGCAAAGGTACCACGTAGATGGTGGGGTACCCCTTCGTGGCGGATGGTGAAACCGCGGATGTGAGTTTCGTAGATGACCGTTCGATTCCAGGGGATTTCGGGAGGGTGGTCTCCATCCCAGTTAAAACTGGTGTCCACCACCACGCACTTCAGCATGTCGTGGGCATTGTCGCGGGTATCGAAGGATAGATCGGCGCTCGAATGACCAACTTGGTAACCACAGTGCTCGTCGCGCAGGTGCAACGAGCCGTAAAACTGCTTGGCGTAGGGATCGAGCAGCAGTTTGTGGTGGTTGAAACGGTGGCCGATCTGTGGTTCGTAGGGTCCAAACACCCGGTAGCCGTATAAGGTACCTGGCCACAGCCCAGGCACGTAACCATGCCAGATCTGGTCGGTGTTTTCCGGCAACACCAGTCTTTCGATCTCGCGCTGGCCAGAAGAATCGAACAAGCACAGTTCGACCTTTTCGGCATGAGCAGAAAAGAGCGCGAAATTGACGCCCTTGCCATCCCAAGTTGTGCCGAGCGGATAAGGTTTGCCTGGCCACACACGGGCGCGCGATGACATGGTCGGTTCTCCTGGAGAGGGTTAAGTGTCGTAATGGTGGGAAATGTGTGGACGGACTTTCATCCACGGTGCTTGGAAAATAGTTTATGACATTTCACACGAAGTGCTCGATTTGCGCGTATATAAAATGATCTTATATCATCTTTTTAATACTTTCATATTTTTTTAAACTTTCAACGGTAGACACGACGATAACGATGAACGCGAATCGAAGGTAAAAACGGTTCATCTTCGATTCGTACGTCCGCCCGCCGCAAACGAGGATTGGCGACAGGCTCGGGTGCAACCGGTACAAACTCAGGCAGACACCCATCGCGCTGTAGAGGTATCAATACCGGCAGAGGTACTTGCATCAACCGTCGCCGTACTCCAACGCCTTCATGATCAGCGAAGACAATGTTGGCTCGCAGGTGAGGGCAAACTCCACGCACACGCGCCAGCATTTCATCGACTGGCACTTCGGTCAGTCGTTGCAGTTCCAGACGAATCTGCGGGGTTTCAACTCGCTGTTCCAGCAACCGGCGGGCTGCGGCCACGCTAGTGCGCTGAATGACACGACCTTGTTTGGACCAGGTAAAGCCAATCTTCAGCGGCCACTGTTTGAGCAGCGGCAGGTGTCGGTACGCTTGTTTGAGGTTCAGACGAGCAGCACCCATGCGCCGCATCGCTGTCGCTACCGGTTCTTGGCGATGATGGAGATCGGCCATCACCGCACTTGCTTCAATCCGGCCGAGTACTTTCAGAGCTAACACGGCTTGTTTGAACTCATCCTTGGCGGCGTTACAGGCATGTGCCGCGATCAAGGTTTCAGGGCTTGCACCAACGATACCAGGGCAGGTCAGGGTTTCCCGTCCATCCCGACAATCTTCATACCAAAGCGCTCGATAAAGTTGGATCGCCTTGAGCCGCATATCAAGATTAGTCGCGAGTTCTGCCTCGGTACGCGATACCCAGGATGGTAAGGCCGCGTCTCGCCGGACCGCCGCGCAAAATGCATTCAAGCTTCCGAGCAATGTTTCAAATCGTTCCAATAAGGCGAGGCGTAAGGGAATCGTTGAAGGAGCTGTCATGCGGGCTTTCTTTATATCATCATCTAAGGGTTTCAAAAAAACCATTCATTTCAGAGGTAACTCCAAAGAGCCGAAGATAACAGCAACCTCCTCGGGAGAGGAGACCCGTTCCGCCTCTCGCACCCGCTCTCTGGTCAAGTGCGAAGAAAAAAGCTCAATAAAATCGTACATATAACTACGCAAAAAGGTTCCTCGCCTAAATCCAATCTTAGTCGTGTTCGTCGCAAATAAATGACCGGCATCCAACTGCACCAGATCCTGATCTTGACTTGGATCATACGCCATCCGCGCAACGATCCCGACCCCCATCCCCAATCGTACATAAGTCTTGATCACATCCGCGTCAGTCGCGGTGAACGCAACATTCGGTTTAATCTGAACACTGCGAAACGCCTCATCCAGCTGCGAGCGACCAGTAAAGCCAAACACATAAGTCACCAAGGGATATCGAGCAACATCATACAAAGTCAGACAGGGCAATTCACTCAATGGATGACCATGTGGCACCAATACACAGCGCTGCCAAACATAGCAAGGCATCATGATCAAATCATCAAACAACTCCAAGGCTTCAGTAGCAATAGCGAAATCTACTTCACCCAATTGCACCAGTTCGGCAATTTGCCCCGGAGAACCTTGATGAATCTGTAAAGTCACTGCGGGATAGCGCTCTCGAAATATCTTAATGACTGGCGGCAGCGCATAACGTGCTTGAGTATGCGTGGTCGCAATGGATAAGCTACCGCGCCGGTCATCACGGTACTCCTCTGACAGAATTTGTATGTTATTGACCTCGCACAGGATATTCTCGGCTTTGGCAATAATATGGCGGCCGATGGGGGTTACTTCGGTCAAGTGCTTACCATTGCGACTAAATAGTTCAACACCCAATTCTTCCTCCAACAACCGCAGCTGCTTGCTGATACCCGGTTGCGAGGTATACAGACTCCCCGCCGCAGCAGAAATATTCAGATTATTACGCACAATCGCGATTAAGTATCGCAGTTGTTGCAATTTCACAAAACCACCCCCTTCGAAAATCAATCGGCATGGAACGTAGCCACATTAATCTGCTTCAGAACACGGCTGGTAGGATAAAAACACCACTCCAGCCAAGGGGGGTAAGTCCACCACTAACGAATAAGTTTGCCCCATATGAAAGACCGATACGGCAAGAATATCACCCCTAGCGGCATTAGTCTGACCACTACCTCCATAACAGCGAGCATCAGAGTTCAATACCTCTTTATAAACCCCAGGTCCTGGGACCCCAATCCGATAACCAAAACGTCCCACTGCTGCAAAGTTCAACGCAACCACCGCAAGTTGGTCTTTATTAGTGTTGCGACGTAGATACACCACAACCGACTGAGCAGCATCATGGCAGTCCAACCACTCAAAGCCTTCCTGACTAAACTCATGGTCATACAAGCTATCGGTCGAACAATAAAGATTATTGAGATCACGAAGCAGTTTTTGCGTACCCCGATGCTCCGGTAAACGTAACAACTCCCAATCCAGCATACCATCACAATCCCACTCGCGCTCCTGCGCAAATTCATTACCCATAAACAAAAACTTCTTACCCGGATACATCCACATATAAACGTAGAGCAGGCGTAAATTGGCAAAGCGCTGGCGGCGATCCCCCGGCATCCTGGCTAGTAGCGAGCCCTTACCATGAACAACTTCATCATGTGACAATGGCAACATGAAATTCTCGGTAAAGGCATACAATAACCCGAAGGTCAGCAAGTCGTGATGATGGCGGCGCAAACCCGGATCGAACGAAAGATACTCCAGGATATCGTGCATCCAACCCATATTCCATTTCATACCGAACCCTAAACCACCCATCCAGGTTGGTCGGGTAACCAAGGGCCATGCGGTAGACTCCTCAGCGATCATCAACACGCCTGGATAACGACGATAAATGACCTCATTCAGTTCGCGCAGAAAAGCAATCGCCTCTAAATTCTCATTGCCTCCAAACGGATTTGGGGCCCATTCACCGGATTCGCGGGCATAATCCAAATAGAGCATGGAGGCCACGGCATCAACCCGCAAACCATCCAGATGGCATTCCTCCAACCAGAAACAAGCACTAGCCAGCAGAAAGTTCTTAACCTGATTACGGTTATAATCGAAAACCAAGGTACCCCAAGTACGGTGCTCACCACGCACCGGATCCGCGTATTCGTAGAGGTGTGCACCATCGAACCGCGCCAAGGCATGAGTATCCTTGGGAAAATGACCAGGCACCCAATCGAGGATCACGCCAATACCCGCCTGGTGGCAACAGTCAACCAAGCGACGGAAGTCATCCGCCGTGCCGTAACGACTGGTCGGCGCGAAATAACCAGTCGGTTGGTAGCCCCAAGACGCATCCAGGGGATGCTCAGTCACCGGCATCAACTCGATATGGGTAAACCCCAATGAACTGACATAAGCCACCAAGCGTTTTGCCAACTCATCATAAGACAAGTAGGTACCGGTCTCATCCCGCTGCCAAGACCCAAGATGCACTTCATAGACGGACAATGGAGACTTCGCCCAGTCCTGCCGCCGCCGTCGGCGCATCCAAAGATCGTCATGCCAGGAATATGCGGTGCTGTCCACGATGATCGAAGTGGTGGCCGGCCGCCGCTCGAACTCATAACCGTAAGGGTCAATCTTATTCAACAGCTCGCCGGTCTCGCGACTAAGAATATCAAAGCGGTAACGCATGCCGACCGACACGCCGGGCACGAATAACTCCCAGACCTCGCCCCGACGGCGCAAGGGATGAAACCGGCCTTCCCATTCGTTAAAGTCGCCAGCTACACTGGCACAAGCGGCATGCGGCGCCCAGACCGCAAACAGGACTCCACCGATGCCATCCACCACGCGCGGGTGTGCCCCCAACACGCGGTAAACATGCATATGGCGACCCTCGTTGAATAGATGCAAATCATACAGACTCAATTGCGGCGCGAAGCTATAAGGGTCATGGGTGATATGTTGGCCGCCGCCGGCATCCAGCCAGCTCAACTGGTAGTGAGTCGGCAGGCCACCACCAAGCGGACCCTGCCATTCGAACAGGTCGGTATCAGCCAACCGTGACAGCGGCTGACCGATACCGACTAGGCTAACCTGGCGGGCCCCGGGCAGAAACACCCGGATCTGTGCCTGATCGCCGCAACCGTGACATCCGAGTACTGCGCCTGGGTCCGGGTGTCGCCCTGCTTGCAGCAGGGTGGCATGGTCGATCATGGGGATATCGGCCAGGGAAGCTGGATGTCGCTGGCTGTTTTCGTGGTCAGAATGGCTCATCGGGGGAAGTTAACCGCTGTTGTTCCCAATCGCCTTCCAGTAACCCGGACCAGAGCACCGCAAGTAGCAAAAAGCCGCATTCGGGACCTACTATAATTTATCGAGAAATCGCGCAGTGTCTGCCCGCCGTGCGCGGGCCACCGACTTGGAAGCCACCCGCCGCCTTGCCAGGAATTCAAACCCGCAAGGGGAAAGCATAACAGAGAGAGAAAGTTAACGCATGAGCGCGGCCATCACCTCACGCTTCGTCAGCCGGCTGACTCGGGAGTCTCTCGCACTCATTCTGGCGGGTGGCCGGGGCAGCCGACTCAAGCACCTGACGCTATGGCGCGCCAAGCCGGCAACCCCCTTTGGCGGCAAGTATCGAATCATCGATTTTCCTTTATCCAACTGCATCAACTCTGGCATCCGGCGAGTTTGCGTACTCACCCAGTACAAGGCCCATTCACTGATCCAACATATCCAACGTGGTTGGGGATTCCTGCGAGGCGAGTTTGGCGAATTCGTGGAACTGCTACCGGCCCAACAGCGGATCGACCAATCCTCGTGGTACAAGGGCACCACCGACGCGGTTTACCAGAATCTAGATATTATTCGCACTCATGCTCCTGAATTTATTCTTATTTTAGCTGGTGACCACATCTACAAAATGGATTATGGCCCAATGCTGGCACAGCATGTGGAAAGCAAGGCCGATGTCACGGTCGGCAGCATCGAGGTTCCCCGTGAACGGGCTCGCGAATTCGGGGTGCTGACGGTCAACGAAAACAACGAAATCCTCCGTTTCGTGGAAAAACCGCAGAACCCGGAAACCCTGCCGGGACAGAGCGACGTCACGTTGGCCTCAATGGGCATTTATGTATTCAACACTCGTTTTTTGTTCGAACAACTGATCGAAGACGCTGGTATCGAAGAATCTAGCCATGATTTTGGCCGGGATTTGGTGCCTCGCTTGATTGGGCGACACCGGGCGATTGCCTATCCGTTTCGCGACGTGCAAACCAAGGAACAGAGCTACTGGCGCGACGTGGGAACGGTGGATGCGTTCTGGGGGGCAAACATGGAACTGGTCGGCGTGGACCCCGAACTGAACCTGTACGATGAACATTGGCCCATCTGGACTTATCAGGACCAGTCGCCGCCCGCCAAGTTCGTTTTCGACGACGAAGGTCGCCGGGGCATGGCAGTGGATTCCATGATCGCGGATGGCTGCATTATTTCCGGCGGTTACGTCAACCATTCCCTGCTGTTTTCCGGTGTCCAGGTTCATTCCTACGTTCAGTTGCGGGATGCCGTGGTCTTGCCGAGCGTCGATATCGGCCGCTATTGCCGACTGCATAAGGTTATCATTGATCGTGCCTGCGTCATTCCTCCGGGAACTGTCATCGGCGAAGACCCGGAAGAGGACGCCCGTCGGTTCCATCGCACCGAGCAAGGCGTGGTTCTGGTTTCCCGCGAGATGCTGGGCCAGGAATCTCCCCCTGTTCGCTGATTCGATCGCCGCAGCCACTTTACTCCGTCCTTTCCGGCCAAATAGAACAAGAATTTCCACAATCCAAGGGGTTAATCAGTCATGAATCAGGATTCGCCACTCGACCGGCGGCGCGCGGGTTTATTGTTGCATCCAACTTCGCTACCCGGAGGCCACGGCAACGGCGATCTGGGACCGGATGCTTATCGGTTCGTCGAATTCATGGCCGCCTGCGGCTTCAGCGTTTGGCAAACGCTGCCGCTGGGACCGCCCCACGACGATCTTTCCCCATACTCGGCACAGTCGGTTCACGCGGGGAACCCGCGACTGATCGCGCTCGATCCGCTCGTCGAGGCAGGCTGGCTGCAAGCGGATCAAGGACCACGAGCGGAGGAAAAGGGTTGGGACTACCGCCAGCGGCGGTTAAGCGAAGCCTATCAGGGATTTCAGCGGCACGGCGCCGCCGAGCAGGATGCCTATACGGCGTTTCAGCGCCAGCACAAATATTGGTTGGATGACTATGCGCTCTATCAGGCTATCCGTGCGGCCCACCAGCAGTATGCCTGGTTCGACTGGCCCGTCGAGCTGCGTGACCGCCATCCGAAAGCGCTAGCGACGGCGCGGCAACAATATGGGGCGGCTTTCGAACAGTGCAAGTTCGAACAATTCCTGTTTTACCGGCAATGGGAATCCCTTAAGCGTTTTGCCAATGACCGCGGCATCCTGATTTTCGGCGATATTCCGCTGTTCGTCGGCTACGACAGCGCTGACGTGTGGGCGCGTCGCGATGCTTTTCAACTGGACCAGGAAGGGCGACGGCAAGTCGTCGCCGGTGTGCCACCCGACTATTTTTCCGCCACCGGCCAGCTCTGGGGCAATCCGCATTACGCTTGGGACAAGATGCGTGCCGACGGTTTTGCATGGTGGAAGGAGCGGATTCGCACGCAGTTCACTCAATTCGACCTGCTGCGCATCGACCATTTTCGCGGCCTGGAGGCGTACTGGGAGATACCGGCGACGGCCGAGACAGCCGTCAACGGTTGCTGGCGGCAGGCACCGGGCCATGAATTGTTCGAAGCTTTGCAGGACGAGTTTGGTCGGTTGCCGCTGGTTGCGGAGGATCTGGGCATCATCACGCCGGAAGTCGAAGCGCTGCGCGACAGCCACGGCTTGCCGGGCATGAAGGTCCTGCATTTCGCCTTCGGCGGTGGGGCCGACAATCCCTACCTGCCGCACAATCACGTCATCAATGCGGTGGCCTATACCGGAACCCACGATAACGACACCACCATGGGCTGGTTTCGCCAACTGGACGAGTCGACGCGAGCGCATCTGTTCGACTACCTGGGCGGTGGCCCGGAGCGGATGCCGGATCTGTTGGTGCGAACGGTCTTCGCTTCCGTGGCGCGGCTGGCGGTGATACCGATGCAGGACTTGCTGGAGCTGGGCAGCGAGGATCGCATGAACCGGCCGGGCGTGCCGGATGGCAATTGGACTTGGCGGTTCCGTTGGGAGCAGATCGAACCGCGCATGACCGACCATTACCAACATTTGCTGCACTTGTACGGGCGCATCTGAATGCGTATCGAAGCCGGTTTGAAGTTGGGCTTCAAGGATGTATTGATCCGGCCCAAGCGCTCGACGCTGAGCAGCCGCAGCCATGTCAAGCTCGAGCGCAGCTTCAAATTCCGGCACACGGACCGAAGCTGGAGCGGGATTCCGATCATGGCCGCCAACATGGACACCGTCGGCACCTTCGCCATGGCGACGGCACTTGCCCGACACGGCTTGTGCGCGGCCGTGCACAAGCATTATGCGCCGGCGGAATGGGCGGCGTTCATCACCCAACTGAATGGCACGGACGAAAGCCAGTTGTTGGACAACGTGGCGGTCAGCACCGGCATCTCAGACCACGATCTCGATAAATTGACCCGGATCATGGAATGCCATCCGGCATTGACCTTCATCTGCATGGATGTGGCGAACGGTTATTCGGAGGATTTCGTGGCCCGGATCGGCGAGGTCCGGACGCGCTATCCAGACAAGATCATCATCGCCGGCAACGTGGTCACCGGCGAGATGGTGGAACAACTGCTGCTATCCGGCGCCGACATCGTCAAGGTCGGTATCGGGCCGGGCTCGGTTTGCACCACACGGATCAAAACCGGGGTAGGTTATCCACAATTGTCGGCGATCATCGAGTGCGCCGACGCCGCGCACGGGTTGTCCGGACATATCATCTCGGATGGCGGTTGCGCCTGCTCCGGTGATGTGGCCAAGGCATTCGGCGCGGGCGCGGATTTCGTCATGCTGGGCGGCATGCTGGCGGGGCACGACGAGGGCAGCGGAGAAGTCCTGCAAGAGCAGGATGGACAGCGCCGAGTCAGGTTCTACGGCATGAGCTCGAAAACGGCGATGGAGAAATACAGCGGCGGGGTTGCCGATTACCGCGCCTCGGAAGGCAAGACCGTAACCGTACCGTACCGGGGACCCGTGGAGGAAACAATCAAGGATATCTTGGGCGGGCTGCGTTCCGCTTGTACCTATGTCGGAGCCAGCCAGCTCAAGGAACTGAGCAAGCGCACCACCTTCGTCAGGGTGATGGAACAGCACAATCCTATTTTCAATGAGTAGATTTCGACCGTCGTGACCGCTGACCAGATTTGGAGATTACTGGCCGCCATCCGCGAGCGGCGGCCTCTGGTGCACAACATCACCAACTTCGTGGTGATGAACAATAGCGCGAATGCGCTACTGGCGCTGGGGGCCTCGCCAGCCATGGTGCATTCCAGCGACGAAGTGGAGGATTTTGTCGCGCTCAGCCAGGCACTGGTGGTCAACATCGGCACCTTGTATTCGGAGCAGATCGCCGCCGGCAAGTTGGCGGCGATCCGAGCGAAGGCGGCTGGCATACCGTGGGTATTCGATCCGGTGGGGGCGGGGGCTACTCCGTACCGACAGGCTGCGGCGGTTGCCCTGGCCCGATTGAGGCCGAGCGTCATTCGGGGCAACGGGTCGGAGATTCTGGCCTTGGCACAACAGGCGCGGGCAGGACAGGGCAGGGGGGTCGACAGTCTCCACGGTTCGGAAGCAGCGCTGGATGCGGCACGAAAACTGGCCGAGGACAGCGGCGCGGCGATTGCGATTACCGGCGAAGTGGATTACGTGACCGATGGTCGGCGAGTCGTGGAAATTCATAACGGCCATGTGCTGATGACGCGAGTCACCGGACTGGGATGTTCGGCGACGGCGGTCATCGGCGCATTTTTGGCCGTGGAATCCGATGCGTTGGCGGCGACCGTGGCGGCGTTGGCGGTGTTCGGCGTGGCCGGAGAACTGGCGGCGGAACAGGCGAGGGGACCGGGAAGCTTGCAGGTGGAACTACTGGATGCGCTCTATGCGCTGGATGCGGCGACCCTGACCACGCGGGCGCGGGTCACCGGTTAAGCGACAGGGAACGGATGCGCGGGGATGGCCACCGCGCATCGCCCCTCTGGTTTTTCAGCGCGGCAAATCCGATTTGCCCATCAAATATTCGTCCACTGCCCGAGCGCACTGCCGGCCTTCGCGGATCGCCCAGACCACCAGAGACTGGCCGCGCCGCATGTCACCGGCGCTGAAAACCTTGTTGAGCGAAGTCTGGTAGCCTTGGGTGTCGGCGCGGACATTGCCACGCGGATCCAAAGCCACGCTCAGCTCCCGCAGCATGCCCTCGTGGATCGGGTGAACGAAACCCATGGCCAACAGCACCAATCCGGCCCGGATTTCGAACTCGCTGCCCGGTACTTCCGCCATGGTCTGCCGGCCATCGACCTGCCGCCATTCCAGCCGAACCAGCTTGATGGCGCTCACCTGTCCATCCTGACCGACGAAGGCTTGGGTCGCTATCGACCAATCCCGCTCGCAGCCTTCCTCCTGAGAGCTGGAGGTACGCAGCTTCAGCGGCCAATTCGGCCAAGTCAGCAGCTTGTTTTCGTGCAGAGGCGGTTTGGGCATGATCTCCAGTTGAGTCACCGAGCGCGCACCCTGCCGGATCGAGGTGCCGACGCAGTCGGAACCAGTATCGCCGCCGCCGATGACCACCACATCCTTACCGTCGGCGAGAATTTCCTCGTCGACCAGTTTCTGGCCCGCGACCCGACGATTTTGCTGGGTGAGGAAATCCATGGCGTAATGAATGTTCCCCAGCTCGCGACCCGGCACGTTCAAATCACGTGGCTGCTCCGCGCCGCCGGCCAGCACCAGGGCGTCGAATTCCGCCAGTAAGCGACGAGCGGAGATATCGCTGCCCACATGGTTGTTGGGACGGAATTCGACGCCTTCGGCCTGCATCTGCGCCAGACGACGGTCGATCATATCGACTTCCAGCTTGAAGTCGGGAATGCCGTAACGCAGCAGGCCACCGATGCGGTCGTTTTTCTCGAACACCACCACGCCATGGCCCGCCCGCGCCAATTGCTGGGCGCAAGCCAGCCCGGCGGGACCGGAACCGACCACGGCCACACGCTTGCCAGTGCGATGAGCGGGGATCTGCGGCACGACCCAGCCTTCAGCCCAACCTTTGTCGATGATGGCGCACTCGATATCCTTGATCGTCACCGGCTGATCGTTGAAGTTCAGGGTGCAGGACGCCTCACAGGGCGCCGGGCAGATCCGCCCGGTAAATTCCGGGAAGTTGTTGGTGGAATGCAGTACGTCCAGGGCTTCGCGCCAGTTGCCGCGATACACTAGATCGTTCCAGTCGGGGATGATGTTGTTGACCGGACAGCCGTTATGGCAATAGGGAATGCCGCAGTCCATGCAACGCGCGGCCTGTTCGCGTACTCGCGGTTCCGGTAGGGGAACCACGAAGTCGCGGAAATGCCGAACCCGCTCTTCGACCGGGACGTAGTCGTGATCGTGACGGGCGATTTCCAGAAAACCGGTTGGCTTACCCATGACATCAAGCTCCCACAGCCAAGTCGGCGGATTCGTCGCGGCGCGCGGCACGCGCCTTGGCTTGCATGTCCTGCAATGCCCGGCGGTAATCCAACGGCATCACCTTGACGAATTTCGGTAAGGATTCGCGCCAGTGTTCCAAAATGTGGTGCGCGGGTTCGCTGCCGGTATGCAGATGGTGACGGGCGAGCAGAATCCGCAGCCGGTGAGCGTCATGGCACAGCATGTCTTCAGGCAACGCGGCTTCGGCCAAGCCGCGCCAGTCGTCGCGCAACACCCGAACGTTGAGCGTTTCCTCGATGTCGTTCAACGGCCCCAACTCGACCATGGCCAGATTGGTGCGGCGGGCGAAATCGCCGGATTCATCGAACACGTAGGCGAGACCGCCACTCATGCCGGCGGCGAAGTTGCGGCCGGTGGAACCGAGCACCACCACCACACCGCCGGTCATGTACTCGCAACCATGATCGCCGACACCCTCCACCACCGTCAGTGCACCGGAATTGCGCACCGCGAAGCGTTCTCCCGCCATGCCTCGGAAATAGCACTCGCCGGCGACGGCGCCATACAACACGGTATTGCCGACGATGATGTTGTCCTCGGCCCGCAAGGTGCTTTCAGCGGGTGGATAGATGGCGATATGCCCACCGCAAATCCCCTTGCCGACATAGTCGTTCGCTTCGCCCGCCAGTTCGAGGGTGACACCGCGTGCCAGGAAGGCGCCGAAACTTTGGCCGGCGGTGCCCTTGAGGTGAATATGGATGGTGTCGTCCGGTAGCCCTCGATGGCCATGACGCCGAGCCACCTGCCCCGACAGCATGGCGCCGACCGTGCGGTCGGTGTTGCGTACCGACAGATCCATGCGCACCGGTTGCCGTTCCTCCAGAGCTGGCTGCGCCTGGGTAATCAACTGACGATCCAGCACACTGTCCAATCCGTGATCCTGCGCCTCGCAGTGGTAAACCGCCACGCCCGGAGGCGCTGGCGGGGTGGCCAACAAACGGCTGAAATCCAGCCCACGTGCCTTCCAGTGATGGATGGCCCGACGCATGTCGAGCCGGTCGGAGCGACCGATCATTTCGTTGAAGGTGCGGAACCCCAGCTGGGCCATCAGTTCGCGCACTTCCTCAATCAGGAAGGTGAACAGGTTGATGACATGAGCCGGTTGGCCGGGAAAGCGCTTGCGCAATTCCGGGTCCTGGGTGGCGACGCCCACCGGGCAGGTGTTGAGATGACACTTGCGCATCATCACGCAACCGGCAGCGATCAGGGCGATGGTACCGAAGCCGAACTCGTCGGCACCCAGCAGTGCGCCGATCACGATATCGCGCCCGGTGCGCAAGCCACCGTCGACCTGTACCGCGATACGCCCGCGCAAATGGTTGCGTACTAGGGTCTGATGAGTCTCGGCCAAGCCGATTTCCCAAGGCGAGCCGGCATTCTGGGTCGAGGTTAGTGGACTGGCGCCGGTGCCGCCGTCCTCGCCGGAAATGGTGACATGATCGGCATGGGCCTTGGCCACACCTGCCGCCACCGTACCGACACCGATTTCGGAAACCAGCTTGACGCTGATGTCTGCCTGGGGGTTGACGCTCTTGAGATCGAAGATCAGTTGCGCCAGATCCTCGATGGAATAGATGTCGTGGTGCGGTGGTGGCGAGATCAAACCGACGCCCGAGGTGGAATGACGAACCCGGGCAATCCAGTCGTTGACCTTATGACCGGGCAGCTGGCCGCCCTCGCCAGGCTTGGCGCCCTGGGCCATCTTGATCTGGATGGCGTCGGCGTTGACCAGATATTCGGTGGTGACGCCGAAGCGGCCGGAGGCTACTTGCTTGATCGCCGAGCGAGTGGAATCACCGTTGTCCAGCGGCTGGTAGCGTTTAGGATCCTCGCCGCCCTCGCCGGTGTTGGATTTGGCGCCGATCCGGTTCATGGCGATCGCCAGGGTGGTGTGCGCTTCCCAGGAAATCGAACCGAAAGACATCGCGCCGGTGGCCATGCGCTTGGCGATCTCGCTGGCCGGTTCCACCTCATCGAGCGACAAGGGCTGGTTGGCGAAGCGGAACTCGAACAGGCCGCGCAGGTTGCGCAGGTGGTCGCTTTGGTCGTTGATGACCCGGCTGTACTGTTTGAACTGCTCGTAACTTTCGGAGCGAACCGCATGCTGGAGCAGGGAGATGGTTTCGGGGGTCCAAGCGTGTTGTTCGCCGCGAATCCGATAGGCCAACTCGCCGCCCACATCCAAGGCGTTGCGGTAGAGCAGGGCATCGCCAAAAGCCAACCGATGCCGGCGCACCGCTTCATGAGCAATCTCGTTCAGCCCCACACCTTCGATGACGCCCTGGGTACCGGTGAAGAAACGGTGCACGAACTCGTCGGCCAGCCCCACGGCTTCGAAGATCTGGGCGCCGCAGTAGGATTGATAGGTGGAAATGCCCATCTTGGACATTACCTTGAGGATGCCCTTGGAAATAGCCTTGGTATAGTGTTCGTGTGCTTCGGCTTCCGATATCTGCTGGGGCAGACGAGAAACGGTGGCGGACAGCGTGTCGAATGCCAGATAAGGGTTAATGGCCTCGGCGCCGTAGCCAGCCAGCAGACAGAAGTCGTGCACTCGCTTGGCCTCACCGGTTTCCACCACCAAACCGACCTCAGTGCGCAGGCCAGTACGGATCAGATGGTGATGCACGGCGGCGGTGGCCAGAAGGGCGGGAATGGCGATGTGATCGGCATCCAGCTTGCGGTCGGAAAGAATCAGAATGTTGTAACCGCGACGCACCACGTCGGCCGCTTCGCGGCAAAGATCCCCCAAGGCTCTCGCCATGCCGTCGGCGCCGCGCTCGACCGGATAGCAGATGCTCAAAGTCTGGGTGCGGAAGGCCCGATCCACGTGATATTCGATGCGACGGATTCGCTCCAGATCGGTGTTACCGAGAATCGGGCGCTTGACCTCCAATCGTTTATGGGTACCGCCGCTGGTCAGGTCAAGCAGGTTGGGTCGGGGACCGACCAAGGAGACCAGCGACATCACCAGTTCCTCGCGGATCGGATCGATCGGCGGGTTGGTCACCTGTGCGAACTTCTGTTTGAAATAGTCGGACAGCAGCTTGGGTCGGTCGGACAGTACGGCGGGCGGAATGTCGCGGCCCATGGAGCCGATCGGGTCCTCGCCGTTGACGGCCATCGGAATCAGGAAAGCCCGCAAGTCTTCCTGGGTATAACCGAAAGCCTGCTGGCGGCACAGCAAGGTTTGGGGATCGGGGGCCATCGGTCCGATTTCGGCCGGCAGGTCCTTGAGCCGGATCTGGGTAGCGTCCAACCAAGCCTGATAGGGGTGCTTGGACGCCAGTTGGGCCTTGATCTCATCGTCGTCGATGATGCGACCTTGCTCAAGATCGATCAGCAGCATCTTGCCCGGTTGCAAGCGCCATTTCTTGACGATCTTTTCCTCGGGAACCAGTAGCACGCCCATTTCCGAAGCCATGATGACCTGGTCGTCGTTGGTCACCAGATAACGGGCGGGACGCAGGCCGTTGCGATCCAGGGTGGCACCGATCTGGCGGCCATTGGTGAAGGCGATGGCGGCCGGTCCGTCCCACGGCTCCATCAAGGCGGCGTGATATTCGTAAAATGCGCGGCGTTGTGGGTCCATCAGCGGGTTGTCGGCCCAGGCTTCCGGTACCATCAGCATCATGGCATGCGGCAGCGAATAGCCGCCGGACAGCAGCAGTTCCAGGGCATTGTCGAAGGTGGCGGAGTCGGAAGCGCCATCGCCGATCAGCGGCCACAGCTTTTCCAGATCAACGCCGAGCAGGTCCGACCTCATGCTGTGGCGACGGGCCAGCATCCAGTTGATGTTGCCGCGCAGAGTGTTGATCTCGCCGTTGTGGCAGAGGTAGCGGAACGGCTGGGCCAGTGCCCAGGACGGGAAGGTATTGGTGGAGAAGCGCTGATGGACCAGGGCCAGCGCCGATTCCATGCGCGGGTCGCGCAATTCAGGATAGTAAATGCTCAGATTGCGGGCCAGAATCATGCCCTTATAGATGATGGTCCGCGACGACAACGAAGCGATATAAAATTGCTGGCGACCCAATAGTTCCTGATTCCAAATCGCGTTGTGGGCCAGCTTGCGAATGACGAACAACTTTCGCTCGACCGCATCGCCAGCCGGGCAGTCTGGGGCGCGCTGGATAAACACCTGGCGGATGACCGGCTCGGTGGGACGCACGCTGTGACCCAGACAGGAGTTGTCAACCGGCACGTTCCGCCAGCCCAGCAGTTGGAAATTTTCGGCGGCAAGCGCGCGGCGCAGCGCGGCTTCGCTCTGGGCGCGGGCGTTCGTGTCCCTGGGAAAGAACACCATGCCGACCGCGTAATCGCCGGGCGCGGGCAATTCGAAGCCCAGCGAGGCGCATTCGGCGCGCAGGAAACCATCGGGGATCTGTAGCAGGATGCCCGCGCCGTCGCCGGACAGTGGGTCGGCACCCACCGCGCCGCGATGGCTCAGGTTGGCGAGAATTTCCAGACCCTGGCTGATCGGCTGGTGACTCTTGCGGTTTTTGATATCGACGACGAAACCAATACCGCAGGAGTCGTGTTCGTTACGCGGGTCGTAGAGACCCTGGTGGGTGGTGATTTGGTCAAAATGACGCATTAGGCATTCCTCGATCACGGTCGGAGGGTGACGTCCCCGCGGATAAAGTCCACGCGCCGAGCGCGGATAAGCACGCCAGCCGGCAAATTTTGCAGCGGCGGACATAGTATGATTGGATTTTTGGTCGCGCAACTGCTATGCCAGATGCGGTGTTTCTGATGTGCCCAAATTCGGGTTTATTCCTTAAGTCGGTGACGCTCCATTGACTCATGCCATTCCTTTTCCTCGGCATGCAGGTAAAGACCAGTGGTGTCGAGCCGGGCGTGGCGGGCGTTGCGCTGCAAGTGGCGGAGTTCGATGCCGGCATCGGCTTGATGGGTGATGCTGGTATGACGGAACCAGTGGGTGGATGCCCGCCGCAGTTTCTCGGCTTGATGGGGGTCGTCCGTCTCCAAGCGAGCCGCCGCCCGCGCCACCAAGTCCTTGACAATGCGGTAGATCATGTTGTCGCCGATGCCAGCGGTGCCTTTTAAATTCAATACGAGCGGGGTCGGCTCGGCGGGGGCTGGCAATGGCGGCAGACCATGGAAACGACGGTATTCGCTCAGTGCCTCCAGCATGTCCTGATTGACCGGTACCTGGGCTTCCTTGCGGCCTTTGCCGATCACGTGCCACCACCAGCGGTCACGAATCCGGGTAAAACTACCCATGGTATGGCCGGCGACTTCGCTGACCCGAGGACCCAGCAGGTAGAGCAAAGCAACCAAATACTTAGCCCGAGCGTGGTGCTGGTGGTCGCGCTCGCTGTCGCGAGGCAAGTCCGCCACGGCGGCCAGTAGGGCTTGCCATTGATCGTGTTCGAGGAACCGTTCCACTTGGCGCAAAGGTTGAAGGCCGCGAGTGCGACGCCGGGCCAGCGCCAGTGGGTTGCCGGCCAGGTAGCCGGCCTTGACCAGGTAGCTGAACAGGGAATTGACAATCAGCATCGCCAGCTTGCGGCTGGCGGGACTCAATGGTCCCAGAAACGGCCGCCAGCGAGGGCTGAAGCGTGGCGCCTTGGTGCCGCACCAGCGCTCGCGTGGCTGTGGATCAGCAAGGAAA
>WBZT01000302.1_pt1 | contig 41849 bp, 67 predicted proteins | sample 5204241 | NCBI WGS metagenome assembly WBZT01 (sample SAMN12344358, study PRJNA552823) | activated sludge metagenome | biome: Activated sludge suspended growth; feature: Nitrification reactor; material: Wastewater; isolation source: activated sludge from nitrification reactor of wastewater... | reverse complement strand
AGGGTGGCGTCCGGTCCCCAATAAGGCCGCATTTTTCACGGAAGACTCCCCCCCCTGCCCTCGCGCGCCGTCTTCCGCTTGTGGCATCGGGCATTCATGGCGCGGAGGTTGTCGTCGTCATCGGTACCGCCGTGCGCCTTCGCGAGGATGTGATCGACGTCTCGGGCAGGCAGCAGGCGGCCGGCCTTCTTGCAGTCCTCGCACTGGCAGACGTACCCGTCGCGCTTCAGGATCCGAGCTCGGATCTTCTCCCACTCAGAGCCATAGCCTCTTTCGTGCCTCGAGCCGCGGTGCGCGTCGGCGAACTTCTGCGTCTCGAGCGGCTTCGCGACGGAGAGATCCGCGCGAGTCGGCAGGAAGGAGGGAAGTCGGGCAAGGCGGCCCATGTCACGCCCGATCGAACAGATCGCCGGCCGCCAGGCGAGCGCGTCGCGTCGCTTGCGCATTGGCTCGGTGCATCACGGCGTCGTGCGCGAGGTGGTGCCTCTGGCACAGCGCGCGGAGGTTCGACTCGTCGCAGTTCTCCGGCACGTGATCCAGATGAGCCACGGTGAGGACGATCACGATCACCCGAGGGCAGTCGGCATCCCTGCCGACGTCCCCGTAATGCTCGAAGGAGATCTCGGCGGCCATCGCTCGAGCCTCCTTATACGTGCGAGGGTTGTCGTTCTGGCCCCAGAGGGGGAACCACTTCCAATCGCGATCGCCGTCCGCGGGGCGGTGCCAGACTCCGACGGAGTAATGCCGGGCGAGGCATCCCTCGTGCTCGCAGCGGTAGCCGGCACGCTTGAGGATGCGCTCGCGGATAGCAGGCCAGTCCGCGGGGTAGCGCTTCCGGTTCTGAGGCTTGATCGGCATGGCTCAGAGCGGCGAGCCGAGGTCGCGCGGCCGGCCGCCGGGATCGCCGTCGAGCGATACCGTCTCCTGCGGCTCTTCCTCGCCGGCCTCAATGAAGGCGACGATCTTCTCGACGGCCTCGGCCAGTGCCGCGACTTGACCCTCGATCGCGGTGAGTTGCAGCGCGACCGCGCCGAGAGCGCTCGGCCGGTACACCTCGGCGCCGGCGTCGAGGACGAGCACCTCGAGGCCGAGGTCGAACAGTTGGCCGGCGATCTCATGCTTCAGCCGGGCCCGGGTCTCATCGTCGAGGATCCCGGGGAAGGAGACGACGACGAGGCGATCGTCGATCGTCGTCGTTTGGGGATCTTGGCTCATTGCGTGCTCCTGAGGCCGGCGCGCGCGGCGCCGGCCGGGTTCGATCAGCAGTCGGCGCCGGCGGGCGGGAGCTCGGCTTGCGCATCGGCCTCGAGCGCGTCCTCGGTCCACCACTCCAAGGAGGCGCGGCCGTCGCCACGCATCAGGCGGAGATAGTAGGACTTGAGGGGCGTCGTCGAGTATGGGGCGCGACCGATCACCTCGCCGGCCTCGCCGGAGATCGAGATCTTCACCTTCTGGCGAAGTGCGAACTTGAAACCATCGCTCATGAGAGCTCTCCTTGTTGCCGGCCAGGAGGGCGGCCGGCTTGCCCGTCGTGATCGTGCCTCCTTAGGGCGATTCGCTCGAGGGGGTCAGTCTCGAGCGTTACCGGGCTTGAACAGGCCCAGCAGGAGGCCGCCTCGCATCGGCTCGGCCCTTTTCCCGACGGCCGCCGCCGGGGCAATGTCCGCGCGGCCGCATCCCGGGAGCCGCGCGAGCCGCGAGGGTTTCGCGGTCAACGTCATTTCCCGGGAATCTTGCACTGAGGCGCCGTCGAGCCGCAAGCCTCGAGCTCGAGCTTCGGCTTCGAGGCGGCCGCGGCCGGCTTCTTCGGCGCGGCCTTCGCGACCGCGGCCTTCTTCGGCTCAGGAGACGGCGCGGGGGCATCCGCAGGCGGGAGCGGAGCAGCAGCGAGCGCAGCAGGCGGAGCGGAAGCGGCCGCCGCAGGCGCCGGTGCAGGCATGTGAGGGGCCTGCACGATCTCGACCTTCGGCGCCTGCCGCACGGCCGAGAGGACCTTGTCGAGACACTCCATTTCCGAGCGGGTCGAGCTCCTCGAGTAGCTGAAGAGGTTCCAGAGGATGCCGATCGACATGGAGTCGCCCTGAGGGCACAGGCCCGCCGGCAGCGGCGCCGCCTGCACCGGTGCCGGCATCACGTAGAGATTGCTCTTCGAGAACTCCTCGAACGACTGCGACACGGATCCGACGGATCCACCGGTCGCCGTCGAACTCGAGGAGGGGGAAGCGACGACGCCCACTGACGCGAACGAGCTCGCGCCGGCGGTCGAGGTCGCAGCGCTCGAGCTCTGCGACGAGGAGCTCGAGGTCGATTGCGTCGGCGCCGGGCTCGGCGCAGGAGGGGAGGGAGGATCGCATGAGTACCCCTTCGGGCAGGTTGCGGAGGCCGCGCCAGCGAGCAGCGCGGCAGCGAAGAAGACGGAGATCGATCGTTTCATGGGGCGCCTTTCAGGCAGTGGAGAAGCGGATCAGTGAAGGCGGATCTCGACCAGGCGGAGCCGGCAGGCGCCGAAGGAGACGACGTCGCCGGGCTTGAGGTCGAGAAGGTTCGGGGCGTGACGAGACTGATCGATCGTCACGAGGACCGGCGCCCAATTGCCGGGGCCGGGAGGTCGGAAGACGAGCGTCACGATCTCACCTGGACGAGCGCGCGGCGCCAGTGAGCGAGCCAGCGTCGGCCATCCTCGAGGCGACCCTCGAAGAGCTTCCGGATCGGGCCTTCGCAGGCGTCATCCCGTGCGGCAGTCGTCGCCAATGCGCGGCCGAGGCAGGAGTCGCAGCCGTTGCGCATTTCGACGGTGCGAGGGTCTCGCGCGGCGATCTCGCAGGCTTCACAGCGCATCGCCGGACCCCTGATCGAATCGCGAAGGCTCGAGGCGCACCACGTAGCGCAGGCGCCGCACTCGCTCGAGGTCGACGGGATTCCACTCGCCGGGCTCGACGATTGCGAAGGCCTCGATCTCGATCCGGGGAAGGCATCCGGCCTCGAGGATGATCTTCGCGCGACGAGTGTTCCGAGGCAGTCCGAGCGCGTCGCTCAGGTCGCGCAGGAGCTCGAGGCCGGCGATCTTCGCGGCGCTGCTCACGGCTTCGCTCCTGCGGCGCGCGCGGCCTTCGCGGCCTCGGCTTTCGCCTTGCACTCGGCGCAGCGCCAGCGCGAGAGCGTGCCTCGCTTGTGCGGTTGCCCGCCGCGCTGCGACTTCGATTGACCGCAGTCGTCGCACTTGCGGCCCATCACGAGACCATAGCGGCCCGCGTTGATCGGGGCGAGGCTCATGCTCGGCTCCTCAGGCAGTAATGCGCGATGAGGATCGCCTCTGCGCGGTTGTGATGCTTCGCGAGACGGACGTCGGCGAGCGGGTAGAGGCGACGAGCGCACTCGAGAGCCTCGCCTTTGTCGGACCCGAGCGCATAGAAGCCTTTCCATCGCTTCGGGTCGACGAACTCGAAGGGGATCCTCGCGATCTCGAGCGACGCCTCGATCGCGCCGGTCGACCGCATGAGCGAGCCTTGCGTCTGGATCGCGTTCCCATTGCTCGAGAAGTTGCCGATCGCATGCACGCCTTCGACCATGCCGAAGGCAGGCTCGCCGACGGGACAGTGATCGCGAAGAGCGCGGAAGACGCCGGCGCCGTCGAGTCGCCGGCGGATCTTGCCTTCGCCAGGGAGCTCGACCGTCGGGAGGTCGAGGACGACGCAGGAGCCGCGCGAGTCGACAAATGCGACCGCTCCCGTCGTTCCGGGATCGAACCCGACGCCGATCACTGCCAGCCCCAGACGGCCGCGCAGACGCCGACGATCAGGCAAGCGGCGCCGATGCCCTCGGCCAGGCCGGCGAGGATGGCGCGGAGCATCGCCTCGCGCCAGGGTTCGGAATGAAGGCTCAGACGTCGGACGGATTGCTTCACGGTAGGGGCTCCGGTCAGATGGCGCCATGCGCCGGGATGAAGAGGGGACACGGCCCCTCGAGGATTGCGAGCGGATCGATCGCGACGACGCGCGGCCGATCCTCTGCGAGTTTGGGCAGGCCGACCGCGCGCCGCGCGCACCGGTGGCAGCGTCCGACCGGCGTTTCCGTCACGCAAGGCGACGTCTCGAGGCGCGGCTTCGGGAATCGGTTCCAGGTCATCGCCCGCCTCCGGTGACGTAGTCGGCGAGCTTGCGATCGTGCGCCTCGCGAGCCGCGCGGAGATCGAACTCCTCGCCGGCCGGGCTTCCTCGGTCGGGCGTCATGCCGAGTGCCCGGCGCGCCATGCCGAGGACGCAATCCGAGATCTTCTCGCCGCGACGATGCCGCTCGAGCAGTAGCTCGGCCCATGCGCGCGGGCCACCGGTCCGCTTGTCGGCGATCGGAGGCGTCGCCGGGGTGTTGCGGCAGTATCGGGCATAGCACGCAACGCATAGGCCGCCGCGCCACGCGAGGCCGCTCTTCTCGGCGACGGTGCCGCAGTCGGCGCCGCGGCAGTTGCCGAGCGTGCCGGACGTCTCGGCGGCCTTCTCAGGCCGGCCCTCGGAATCTGGGTCGAATCGTTTCGAGCTCATCGCATGTCGCCTCAGTGGTATTTGCCTTCGATCACCTCGACCCAATTCTTCGCCTTCACGAGCCATGCCAGGGTGAGAGCGAAGGCCTTACCCCCCGGATTGCGGGGGGGCGTCTGGCCCATCAGGAAGGCGGAGCCGCGGCAGTAGCGGAAGAGTCGCTCGAAGTAGGCCAGCCCGGCCGCTCGGTCCTGCCACTTCCGGCGCGCGGCCGTCTCGCGCCATCGGACGCGCAAGTCCTGCGCGCGCTGCCCCTGCCAGTCCTCCGGGGCGTGGTGCGTGAGCTCTGGCATCGCCTTCGCCCAGAGCGCGAGGATCTCGCGATGAGGGCAGGAGCGCGCGATCGACTCGACTTCGGCTTCTGAGGGAATACCCGGGAGCGACGGGACGGGTCCGTCAGAGCCGGAAGGCTCTTGCGGACTACTTCCTTCGTCAGAAGGAAGTAAGAGAGATATTCCCTTTTCCTTTCCCTTTCCCTTTACCCCCGTAACGTGATCGTCACGTTCTCGTGAGACGTCGTCGTGACGTTGATCATCACGATCGGAGGACGATTCCTCGAAGCCGGTCGATCCCTTGACTTTGTTAGCCCTCGCTTCCGTCGCTTTGCGCGTCCGCTCTCGCGACTTCACCTTGTATTCCCATGCCTCGAGGGCCTTCTCGCAGACGGTCGGATGGTAGAGGCGGCCGTCGCTGCACTCGACGAAATTCTCGAGAGCGCGACTTTTCACGCGACTCCATTCGTCCGGCTCGCAGCGCGCGAGCTCGGCGAGGATCTCGTCGTCGTTCGGCAGGGAGCCGGCCGGCACTTCGTGCCAGGCCTCGCACCATAGCGACACGGCCGCATGCCCGAGCCGCGGGTCGCGCCGCGCGCGGATCCAGAGCGAAGAGCGCAGCAGGACGGAGACGTCGAGCAGCATCGAAGGGAGGTCCCGGAGGTCGACCTCTGGCGGGACGAGGGGAGCGGGCCTCGAGTCAGTCATCAAGACACTCCCGCGCCGCGCGGCCGATGATCTCCACCAGGGGCGGATAGACCGCATTCCCGAGAGCCTTCACTCGCATTCGGTCCACCCGGGCGGAAACCCCATGAAGGTTTCGCAGAAAGACGGGCATAGGCGCCCCTTCCCGAGGTGCCTCAACTGCGGAGAGTGCCCTCGAGATCCGTCCGAATAGTCCGCGCAGTTGCGGAAGTCCTCCGCCTGAAGCGTCGGGAGAAGGCGTCGCGACGATGAAGAGGCGGTCTCGGAGGTGATCTGCACCAGCGCTGGCAGCAGGTACAGCGTGCGCCTCCGCATCGAAACCGATCGAGGCAAGGTCTCCGAGAATCTCAAGGAGTCCTCGCCCTCGAAGAGGCCCGACATTCTCCACAAGCAGGAGTCGGGGTCGAAGGTCGCGAGTGAGGCGGAAAGCCTCTCGCCAGAGTCCGGAGCGCTCACCCGCCAAACCGTGACCCGGGCCGGCAAGCGAGACGTCTTGACAGGGGAACCCGGCCGAGATTGCGTCGATCCGGTCGACTCCATCGTCTCGAAGCCGGGCAGGAGTAAGGAGGCGGACGTCGTCATAGCATGGGACTCCGGGCCAATGCTTCGCGAGCACTCGCCGGCACCAGGGGTCAAGCTCGCAGAATGCGACGGTCTCGAAGCCCGCGCGGTGCAGGCCCAATGAGAAGCCGCCGATCCCCGAGAAGAGATCGAGGAGTCGCACGATCACCCCCCCGAATCGGAGGGGGCGATGAGCGAAGAGAAGCGGGCGGAGGCCTTCGCCTTCAGTTGCTCGGCGAGGTTCTCCTTCGCCTTCGGATTGCGGACGCGCTCGAGGAGCTCGAGGATCAGCGTCCCGGCCGAGAAGACCGGGTCGACGGTCTCGCCGGCGGCCATCTTCGCCACGGTCTGCCGCGTCAAGCCGCAGGCCTCGGCAATGTCGACATAGGTGAGGCCGGACTTCTTGAGCTCGGCGATCACAGCAGGCCAGGGAACGAGGCCAGCCGGCGCGGTTTGGGTTTCGGTCATGGGTCACTCCTTCGGGCCGAATGCTACTCCGTGCGTTTTCCGCATGTCAAGCAGCATTACTTGCGCAAGGGGGCTTGACTAACGCGAGGAGAGCGCCGAAGATTCACTCACGCCGCGACGTTGCGGCGATCTTCGGAGCCCCTACCATGTTCGACATTCAAGAGCGCACCAATGACGTCGGCCGGCGCATTTTCGTCGTCGTCAACCTCGAGCGCGGCCGCGACCTCGCATCGTTCCGTTTCTATGATGACGCGGCAAAGCGTGTGCGGGATCTCTGCAATGCGCGCATCCGTCGCCTGCGCGCCGCAAACGAGCGACAGGCCGATCAATCCGCCGGCGCGTGATTGTGGCGACTCGACTCTCGAAGCCGGTCGCCCGCGAGACCGGCGCCTTCGTGCGCGATCGCGGCCTTCGCCCCCTGATCGTGACGCTTCACGATTCATTCCTCGAGCTCCGGCCTCGCGGCCTGCGGCGCGGGGAGGTGATTGACCTCGCCGCGATCTTCGGCCTCGCCGTGCGGAAGCGGATCCTTCTCGAGAAGGCCGAGCGCGCCGCGGCGAAGAAGGCGAAGCGCAAGTCCTGAGACTGCACCTCGGAGGGCCTGCCCGGGCCCTCCCAAGTGCGGCCGCCGGCCGCCTCATCGGAGCCCTACCATGCCCCAATCCCGACAGTCATTCGCCGATCGTTTCCCGTTCTACATGAGCCCGGAAGGCATCGCCGCCACGCTCGAGGCCGCTCAGCAGCAGCGCGCCCGCCAGGAGCGCACCAAGGAAACCCGCGCCGTGATCCGCGCGATCGAGGCCTCCCTCGCCGCGATCGAGCCGGACGCCGAGCTCGAGCCCTTCGCCGGAGTGGCGCGATGAGCCGCCCGGCCCTCGTCCGTCGCGGCCGCCCGATCGTGATCCCATGCCGGCCGCTCGGGGTGGCTCACCTCCTGAGCCACTGCGCCGGGACGATCCTCGACCTCGTCCGCCGCGCCGTCCTCGAGGCCCTCGCTCGCTTCTGTGAGTGGCGCGAGCAGTGCATCGAAGAGGAGCTCGAGGCGAACCTCGCCGCCGGCGTCCGCATGGGGCCCGGCTACGTCGCGAATTCGATCAACCAGGCGCGCGACTACGGAGACCGCGCCGCAGCATGGAGGGCCATGAAGTGAAGGCCTCGAAGAAGCCGGCCGCCGTCGAGGCGAAGCCGATCACGTTCACCCGGGCCGATCCTGTCGCGCTCGCGGCCTTCGATCCGCGGTCGAAGCTCTGCACCATGAATTGCGGGCCCCACGCGCAAGACCCGCGGACGGAGGCGGAGTGCCGCTTCCTCTGCCCGGAGTGCGTCGAGGAGTGGAATCAATGAGCCCCGACCGTTCCCGATTCCTCGGCGGATCAGACGTCGCCGCCGTGCTCGGCGTCTCGCATCGCCGCACGCCGCTCGAGCTCTGGCAGGAGAAGACCGGCCGGAAGACCTTCGACCCCGATCCGGAAGACGTCCGGCGCATGAGCCGAGGGCAGAAGCTCGAGCCCTATATCGTCGAAATGGCGATCGAGAAGCTCCGCGAGCAGGGGCATTCCGTCGAGCTCATCACGCGCAATGCCCGGTATTGGGACCCGGCGCTCCCCTTCCTCTCGTGCGAGCTCGACGCGGAGCTCGAGGTCGACGGCCAGGAGGTGAACTTCGACGCGAAGAGCGCGAGCGGCGCGGCGCGCCTCCGGTGGGGAGAGGAGGGGACGGATCAAGTCCCGATCGAGTATGCCGCGCAGTTCATGCACGGCCTCGGCATCATGGGCCGGCCGCGGACGATCGTCGCGGCGCTCCGGAGCTTCGACGACGTCGAGCTTTATGAGGTGCCGCGCGACGAGGTCACTATCGCCGCGATGCGCGAGAAGTGCGTTGTCTTCTGGCGCGACTGCGTCGAGGCCGACCGGCCGCCCGATCCGGTGACGTTCGCGGACTGCCGCGAGCTCTGGCCGACGGCCGACGGGAAGCGCGTCGAGGCGACGCCGGAGATCGAGGCGCTCGTCGACGAGCTCCGCGAGCTCAGGAGCCGGAAGGAGCGGCTCGCGACGCGCGAGGAGTGGATCCGCTTCGAGCTCGCCCGATTCATGGGGCCCTGCGAGGTGATCTCGAAGGGGGTCCGCGATCTGATCTCGTGGGCTCCGGAGACCCGCTCGGACTTCGACGAGAAGGCCTTCCGGCGCGAGCATCCGGATTGGGCCGCGATGTTTCTCAAGCCCCGGACGACGCGCGTCCTCCGGATCGCAAAACGCAGATAGGAGGCAAGCAATGCCGATCACAACGGAGCCGGCGCCGCCGCCGGCGGTAAACCCCGATCTCCTCTTCCAAGTGCTCGAGCCGCGCGGCTTGTATGCCGTGCCCGATCCCATGTCGCCGGAGGCCTGCATCCTCGTCCACGATTCGGACGGCGAGACCGTCCTCCGCGTGCGGCGCGAGATCCACCCGATCGACCTCTCGACGCTGCTCGACTACGGTCGCCGGCAGTTTGAGGCCGGCCGCGTCTTCGGCGAGGACTCGCTCGCCGCGAAGTTTCGCGCGCTGCTCGAGCCGCGGTCGAGGGTCGGATGATGAGCGAGCTTCAGTCCGTCACCCGCTGGATCTACATCCGGCATACGAACCCGCGCGGAGAGGTCTCGATCACCTCGCACATTGTCTGGGATGCCGAGATCTTCTTCGACGCGCTCACGGCCCAGACTGAGCGCACGAACGAAGAAGCCCGCAAGGCCGGCCAGCCGGCCGGCTACCGATTCGCAGTCATCACGCGCGAGGCCTACCTCGAGCACCTTTCAAGGAAACGCACCTCATGAGCTCCACCAATGCACTCCGGGCCGCCACTGGCGCCGGCGCTCCCGACCAGGCCGCGCGCCCGACGCGGACGATCTTTGACCTCCTCGACGACAAACGCACGCAAGCCGGCCTCATCGCCGTCGCCGGGAAGTTTCTGAATCCCGAGCGGATGCTCCGCCTCTGCACGAATGCGGTCCGGAAGACGCCGAAGCTCGCGCAGTGCGAGCCGGCCTCGGTCCTCGGCGCGATGATGGCGAGCGCGGCCCTCGGCCTCGAGCCGAATACCGTCCAACAGCAGGCCTTTCTCATCCCTTACAAGCGGCGCGCCTTCGTCGACGGCCGGTGGAGCGACGTCCTCGAGTGCCAATTCCAAATCGGCTATCGCGGCTTCGTGACGCTGATCTATCGGAGCCCGCTCGTCGCCCGCCTCACGGCCGGATCCGTCCGCGTCGGCGATCACTTCGCGCACCGGGAAGGCTCGAAGAGCTTCCTCGAGTATGAGATCGGCCTCGACGGCCGCGGGGCCCTGCGCGCGGCGTTCTCCCATGTCGAAATGCGCGAAGGCCGCGGCGAGAGCGCCGTCGTCCTGCCCGCCGATGAGGTGATGAAGATCCGCGGCCGCTCGGAGACCTATCGCTCCGCCGTGCGCGCGATCGAGCAGGCCGAGAACGAGAAGGCGCGGCAGAAGGCCGAAGCCGCGCTCGCCGAGTCGCCGTGGATCCTCTGGGAGGATGAAATGGCGACGAAGTCCGCGATCAAGCGTCACGCGAAGCTCCTTCCGGTCGCGTCGTCCGACCTCCTGCTCGCCGCGGCCGAGATCGACTCGAGCGGAGACGCCGGCCGCCTCGATCTCCGCTCCTTCACGGACCCGGACTTCGCGCGGAGCGTGATCCTCGACGAGGCTCCCGTCCCGACGCTCGAGCACGCGGAGCCGCCGCCGCCGGTGTCGACCGAGGCCTTCGGGCAGCGCGACCGCGTCGAAGTGCCGGCCGGAGCCGATGAGCGACCGGATCCCGACGCACCGGAAGCCGCCGCCGGCGCGCGGAATGGGGCCGCCGAGCCGCCGAAACGCGGTCGGGGTGCATCGGGTAGCGCGCCGGCGCCGCGCGCCTCTGCGGGCCCGGCCGCCAGGCCGGCCGAGACGCCGGCGCCGACGCCGATGACTTATGCCGCATGGGCCGACCGGATCTCGAAGGCGCGCGACGCCGACGAGGCCGGAGTCGAGCTCGACGCGGCTCGAGGCGTCCTCTCGGCCGAGCTCCTCGCGGATCTCGCGGCGCACTACCGGCGGACCTGGGAGCCGAACTAGTTCAACCCGGGCGGCCGTGCGGCCTGAGGTGACGCGGTGTTTTTCTGTGGTAGGGGACCCGAGCCGCGAAGCCTGATCGCCGGAGCTTGCACTCCGGGCCCGGACCCTTTCTCGGGTCCCTGCCAGCGTCAACCATAGGAGCCAATATGACGCAATTTCACCTCTCACAGGCGACGAAGGCGAAGGTCCTCGACGTTCAGGTCCTCTCGCAGAAGAATCGACAGCCCGACGAGAACCCGGGCGCGAAGATCTCGCTCGAGTTGCAGTTGACGAATCACTGCCTCGACTACTTCGACCCGAACCTCCGCGGCTTCCTCTTCCACAAGGGGCCCGGCAGCGTCTCGGCGCGCAATGCGACGCTCGACGGGATCGAGGAGGTCTCCGATCTCCCGAACCTCACGCCGGCCGCGATGAAGATCCCGGTCCTCAAGTGGGCGCAGGAATTCTCTGGCTATCGCCTCGTGATCGACCAGGGGACCGGCGGCAAGAAGTCCGACCTCGAGATCCCCGACGCGCTGCTCTCCAACTTCCGTTTTTTTCCGAAGGAAGGAGGGACCCTGATCGCGAAGGTCACGATCGAGAGCGCGAACGTCGACGCGCGACAGTGGGGCATGCTCGCGAAGCTCAAGTCGCGCCCGGTCGAGGTCAAGCTCGAGGCGCCGACGGAGGCGCCGCCGCAGTCGGCCACCACGGAGAAGCCGACGAAGGAGTCGAAGAAGGCGGACGCCGCGACGAAGGCCTTCGTCGCCGGCGCGCCGGCCGCCACGCACTGACGAACCAGGCAGCGCCGGCCGCGCGCCGGCGCACCTCCCAACATTCGGAGCCCTACCATGCAAACCATAACCACCACGCGCGCCGCGCTCGAGGTCGTCCTCCTCACGTGGGCCTATGAAGAGCAGCGCGCCGGCAAGCTCGGCGACGACGTCACTCCGTCGGCGGTCGCCGCGGCGATGATCTCGAAGCTCTGGCCCATGCTCGAGGCCGATCAGCGGCGCCGCGTCATGAAGGCGCACGGCCTCGCCGGGAGCGGGTCATGAAGGCCGCGGAGTCGACGCGCGTCGCAGAGTCGCGCGGCTACGCGAAGGGATACCAGGCCGGCCGCCGCAAGGCGTCGCGGGATGGCGCCGCGACCCTCTGGCTCCGCGTCTTCGAGATCTCGCTTCCACATTTCATTGGGGCCGGGATCTCTTGGACACAAGGGACGAAGAAGCTCACCTCGCTCCCCGATTGCGTGGGCCTTGCCGCCCAGACGGCCGACGAAGCATTGAAGAATGCGCGCGCGCGCGGCTTGATCGGGGAGGCCTCGAAATGAAGCTCCTCCTCGAAGCGAAGGATCCGAGCGGCCAGCCGCAGGAGGTCGAGGTCTTCCGCGCCGGCGGAGTGGTTCACCTCTCCGTCGACGAATGGCCGAGCGCATCCGGCGGAGTCGCCGCGGTAGCGTTGACGACGGTCGAGGCCGCGCAACTGTGCAACGCGCTGCGCCAGGCGATCGAGCTCGACCTCGAGCCGGCCCGCAAGGCGCCGAAGTATGGAGTCGCGCGATGAGCTTCCCGGCATGGCTCGACCCGCTCGACCGTGCGATCGAGAGCCTCGTCCCGGACTTCGTTCGCCTGCGCGTGCGCGTGATCGATCAATGGGACGAGCCCGCGCTCTTCGATTGCGAGGTGAGCCTCGAGCTCCTCACGAACCCGACCGAGCTCGAGCGCTACGTCCTGCAAGTCGGAGCGAAGCGCCAGGGGCGCGACGCTTCCGAGCTCCGCATCGTGCGCGCGATCGCCTCATTTAGGCCGCTGGTGGAGAAAAGATGAAACCGACTGTCTATACCGTGCATGCATACCGCTGGGGCGACCGCGAGTGCCACAGCTACAGCGTGGGCGTGTACTCGAAGAAGCATGCTGCACTGAAGGCCGCGCAGACCGAGTGGGACTACCGAGGCGGCAAGTACGAATGCGAGGTGCTGGAGTGGACGCTGGACTCCGGCACTGAAGGCAAGCACGGTGACGCAAAGGTGGTGAAGCCTCTGCCGCCGATAAACACGCTCAAGGCGCAGCAGAAAGAACTGCGCGCCGAGCGCCAAGACGACGTGGGGGACGAAAGTCACCACAGTGTGCTGCATGGCGGCGACTGCTGAGGCATAACGTGGGAATTGAGCGGCCCGGAACGGGTCCGCTCGAATGACGTGTTGGGCGTCTCGCCCAGAAAGGACACCATGAGATTAAGAATCGAACGCGAGCGCGGAGGTTGGCTGATTCGCCTCTTTGGCGACAGTGGGGAGGTTGCGTACCTGCTGCTGGCGATCCGCGGTCTGTGCGCGCAGATCGAGTTTCCATCGGACTGGCACGAGCGGCGCCGCGCCTGGGTCCGACTCGGGTTTGGCTTGTTCACTCTTTCCTTCTCGTTCCCGTGGTCGCGTGTGGTGCCTGACGAATACCAGTGCTCGGGGCCGACCTACGGGTTCACATTCTTCGAGGACGGCCTGCACCTGCATTGGGGCAAGTGCAAGGGCACGCGCGGCGACCCCATGAAGATCGTTCAGATGCCGTGGGGGTGGAGGCATCGCGAGCACAAGATTCTGAGCGGGCCCGAGAGCCACCCATACCGCTACGTGCTTCGTTCAGGCGAAGTGCAGGAGCGCGTGGCGACGATCAAGGCCGAGTCCCGACTGTGGGTGCGCCCGTGGATTCCGTTCCGCCGCCTCTCGCGCTCCATTGACATCGAGTTCGACCGCGAAGTTGGCGAGCGCAGCGGCTCGTGGAAGGGCGGCGTGCTCGGCTGCGGATACGAAATGCGCCGAGGCGAAACGCCGCTCGACACACTGCGCCGGATGGAGCGCGAGAGGGTGTTCTCGTGACGCCCAACGGTCCGGTTGAGCGCGCGGCCATTGGGCCGTCCGCTCGAACGCACTGTTAGGCCTGGTGGCCGAAGAAAGGAAGATGGAATGCCGACACCTGAACAGATGGCCGCAGGCCAACAAAGCACGATCCCGCGCGAACTGCTGGAACAGATGCCGCAGCACCGCGGCGCGATCATGGGCGCCGGATACGCGATGACGCAAAGCGAGGGCGTGATGGCCGCTCGCCTTGCCGAACTGAGCGCCGAGGTGCGCGAGCTGCGCCAGATGCTGGCCCCGCCAAGCGCGGTGATCCTGACCGGCGCCGAGGTGGCCGAGCACTTCAAACGGCTGCGGGACGGTGTGGCCTAACGTCGGCAATGAGGGGCGAAGCCCGCAGGGCTGAGTCCCGCTCGATTGGCCTGTTAGGCCTGCAACAACGGAGCGGAAATGATGGCGAACTTCATAACGGTGCTGGCGTGGCGAGTTCTTTTTACGCTGTACGGCTACCGTCGCAAATATTGGCTGCTGCTGGACGGCTGGCAGTGGTCCGGCGAGTGCTGGCGAGACTGGGACGACGCGCGTTGCGGCTTGGCCGACTACCGCGATGCCGCCAAGGAAGAAATCTATACCGCAAGGCTTGAGGCTTAACGTTCGAGGTGAGGCGACCAAGGAGGCGCCGCGATGATGGACAACGAGCAATTGCCGCCCGCCGACGCGGGTCGCCTCGACCGAGGTGTTAGGGCGCTGCCGCCGAAGCGCGCAGATGCCCCCGACGAGCTGCCGACGCCCGGAACCTGCAACGTGTGGCCGCTGGAGGTGTACCCGGTGCCGGAGAGCGGGACGAAAGGGCTGGAGCCGGGGATCAGAACGATTGGAGAGAGGCTCGAGAGTGGACTCGCAAGATCGAGGAGCGTCCTTTTCAAAGGATGCTCGACCTCGGTCACTGACGATCGAGCTTCTTCACTGTGTCGATCCAGGCGTGACACTCGTCGAGCTCTGCGGCGAGTCGGGCGCCTTCGGCAGCGAGCCCGACAAGAAATCCCGCATCAGGCCCTGAAAGTTGGGCGCCGGTGGCCCCTTCGCAGGCGGGGGCGGTAGCCGCGGGCACTCGGCCGGGACGGTTGCGCAAGCGGAGAAGAGCGTCGTCGCGCTCACGAGCAATGCGAGCGATTTCCGCATCCTTGACCTCCTGTAGAGCCTCGGTGTTTGCCTGCCACTTCGCCTCGACCTCTCGAGCTTGCTCGATCGCCTCGACGCGCTTCGCGGCCTGCCGCTCGTTGCAGAAGTGCCAGCCGAGCGCGAATGAAGCCAGGAGGAGGCCGGCAGCGCCGGCAGCGCGATAGGCGAGTAGCTCGAGCGCCATCAGACGATCTCGATCGTCACGCGCTCGCCGCGGCGTTGCGCGTCGAGGATGATCGGCAGGAGCTCGCCCATTGCGGCGCGCGACTGCACGATCGATTTCTCCGCGCGCTGCAAGCCGACGAGGAGGCACCCCTCGGTGTCGCGCGCGAAGTTGCCGGCGTGAATGCGGACGCCCTCGAAGCCCGGCACGGCCGCCAGGAGCGGAAGCGGGGTATTGAAGCGCGGCGAGTAGGTGACGGAGACTGCATAGGTCCCGGCCGGGATCGCGGTCTCGCCGTGGATCTTCCACGCGCTCACCGGTTGCCCGGGGATCTCGCGGACCGGGTCCTCGAGCGTGAAACAGGTGAAGTCGGATCCCTCGATCGTGAGGACTCCGATCGTGACGTCTTCGTCACGTTGAACGCGATCGACCTTGATCTTCACGGCTCACTCCGACTCTGCCGATAGGGCCCGCGCGAGTCGCGTCTTCGGCTCGACGCTGCGAATCGTTCCGTGCGGGGCGTGCGTCTTCCATCGTTGCATGGAGAGCAGGAAGAAGCCGAAGGTCCCTCCGGCGACGGCCGCGGCGCTCCACTCCGAGAACTCCGTAAAGCTCAGGAGGAGGCCGGCCATGAGGCCGAGCGCGACGATGGCATGCTGAAAAAAGACCTTGAGCGAGGTCACGCCGCGCTGCATCTTGGCGACGCGGCGCGAAAGCGTGATCGCGCAGGCGAGGCAGAGGAGATCCGCCACGATCAGGGGCGCATGCGCCAGGACCAGGGCCGCCAGAGCCGAGAGGACGTCGCTCGCGTTCATTTGATCCCCTTGATCGCCTTCCACGTATCCCAGGCCCAGGAGCCGGCGGCCTGCCACTTATCGGGCGCGGCCGCGATCAGGAAGGCGACCGGGAGCAGGAGGCCGGTGTAAGAGGCGCCGAGGTATGAGGAGAGCCACTGCGCGATCGGGACTGTCATCCCGACGCATACCACCAAAGTGATGAGAGCATAGGCCCATGAGGGCAAACGCGCATCCCCATTGCGACGGTACAGGCCGACGAGCAGGCCGCCGAACCAGGCGAAGAGGATCAGAGCGTAGGCCGCGACGAACTGCGCCGCAGTCGGGCCCCAGATGAAGCCGGCGAGCGCGAGCGCCGCGGCGAAGGCCGAGACGTCGACGTCCGGCGGATGCGGAGGAGTGGCAGGCATGGGAGGGGCCCTCGAGGATCAGGAAGCCGAGCTCGAGGCGATACCGATCACCTCGAAGCGTTGCCGGAAGTATCCGCGAAGGTTCACCTTAGGGGGCCTGCAAGGTCTGGCGGGTGACGACGCGCGAAGGATACGCTCCGCGCTCTCGTTGCGCTAGATCAGCCTCCCGGGATCGATTCGGCGAGCTCGAGGGAGACGAGCGCCGTCGTTTGAACGAGGGTCGTCGAGACCTCGCGGATCTCGAGCCGGAGTTGCCGGATCGCCTGCTTCGAGTTGACTCCGTCATGGGCCCCGGTCAGCGTCCACGCGCGCTGCGTGTCGAGCGTCTGCCAGGTGTCGAGCGCGCCGGCGAGCGTGATATTCGCGGCCTCGTTCGACGATGCGATCAGCGTTGCGCGAACCTCGAAGAGCCCGCATTGCGCCGGCTCCGCCTCTCCGTAGAGGAGCCACTCATTCACAAGCTCGGCGGAGCTCGAGGAGCCGCTCGCCTCGATCGTGACGAAGGCCGTCCCGACGTTGCGGAGGGTGATCGCGGCCTCGAGGTCGAGGGTATCGCTGACGACGGCCAGAGCTTGCACAGTGCGCGCGAGCAGGCGCGGCACCAGTAGCACGCCGCCGCCGCCGGCTTCGTCGTCCGAGTCGTCGGGCAGGCCGAGCGGATCTTGATCCTCGCCCGGACTCGGGAGGAGATCATTGTCGGCAGTGTGGATCCGCTGATCGTCGACGACGCCGGAGAGCGCGAAGAGTTGCGCGCCGCCCGGGTCGACGTCCGTCGCCTCGGTCACGCCTCCGTCGCCGATGCCCGTCACGCGCACCACCTCGCGCGCATTGTCGACCGTGCCGAGGATGTACTTCGGCCGCTCGCGGCTCGCGGAGTCGAGGACGAGCGCGAAGTCCGGATCCTCGCCGAGCGTCGCGTCGAAAGGCGTCGGGCCCGGCGTGATCGAGATTGGCCCGTTCAAGGTGCCGTCATCCCGGAAGAGCCAGAGTGAGAGATCGCCGGCGTCGAAGTCCGGCGCCTCGCTCAGGGTGACGACGCTCGAGCTCGGATCGAAGTCGACGACGTCTCCCGTCGAGCCATAGCCGGCGATGCCGGGTTGAACGAAGACGGTATCGAAGAAGGCAGGGAGTTGCCCTTGCATTTCGGTAGTCCAAGCGAACTCCCGTCGGCGATAGGCGATGCGCGCGGCCTCATACCGGGCTTCTCGCCTCGCGTGCGTCGCGCCGACGACGCCAGGTAGGCGGATGTAAACCGGATTTGAGACGTCACTCTCGTCGACGCCCGGGCAGGGCTCCGCGATCGAGGTCCATTCGTTCGACCGGTGATCCTCATACTCGACGACGACTCCGTCCGGGTCGTTTCGTTGCGGGAGCTTCTCGCTCACCTTGATCGAGTCGGGCTGACAGTTGCGAGGCGAGAAGGCCGTCGTCGGGATCTCGATCCACTCGTCGCGCGCGATCGTGAGGACGCCATTCCGCCGGAACACTCGAGCTCGAGCAGCGCGCGCGATGAGTTGCAAGGCCTCCCAGGCCGAGACCGTCGAGTCGAAGACGTAGTCGAAGCGATCTTGTCGAGCGTCGCAAGTGACGACGAGATCCCGGAAGGATTGGAGGTCGATCCTCGAGTCGGACTTGCCGGCTCCCCAGACGTCGGAGGTCGCGAGGTCGAGGGCCCATAGCGCCGGGTTTCGCGTGAAGGCCTCCGAGGTCCAGGCGAGCGAGTCGTCGAGGCCTCGACACTTGCCGCGCACGATCAGCCGGACGTCACGCGAGGCCGCCTGCGAGAGTTGCCCGGTCGCGCGGAGGACTACCTCGAAGTGCGCGACGTTTGGATTCAGATTCGCAGGCTCGGCCAGGTAGGCCCGAAGGCCGATCCATGAGAGCTCATGAAGAGCCGTCGCGTCCGTGTCTTGAACGTCGAGCCGCGCGACGCGGACCTCGACGCGCGCCGGCGTCGGGATGGTGTAGCGGTCCGACCATCGCTGAGGCGTCGCCGTGTAGGCCGTGCGCGACTCGGTCGCCAGTGTCACCCAGGGGCCGAGAACCTGCCCGAAGTCGTTCACCGGTCGATAGTCGACCCGCCATTGCACGGTGAGCGGGTCGCCGCCTTTCCCGAGGCCTCGAGGCGCGGCAATGTCGACTCCGATCTCCGCGGCCGTGCGGCCGGCGTTGCAGGCCGTGAAGCCTCCGACGAAGCGACCGCTCTCGAGCGTTTGATTCGCGACCTCCTTCGAGGTGGAGACGTTCGCCTCGACGGCAGTCGGCGCCACGCCGGGCGCGAGGTAGTTCGCGGCGACGACGTCGTCGAATCGCGAAAGCGGGGTGTTTCCGATCTTCGCGAAGACGTCATAGTCGCCGACGCCAATCGCGAAGAGGGCATAGAAGTATTGATCGCGATCGAGCTCCGGATCGGTCGCGTCGGGGCGCGCGACAAACTCGAGGTAGGGGTCGCACGCGTAGCGCGGATTCACCTCGCGCTGTCCGCAGATTCGCGGGATCGGATCGTCGAGCGCCGCGACGTTGCCGCCGAGACCGGTCGACCGTGCCTCGCCGGTCTGGCCCGGCGTCGGAGTCTGGCCCGGAATGGTCGGAGGAAGGAGCGCATTGACTGCGATCGTGGCGGCCGTCGTCGCCGCGAAGAGCGCGAAGCCTTGCAGTCCGAAGAATTGCGGAGCCACGATCGCGGCGATCGTGAGGACCGTTCGCAAGGTGTCTCGGTCCTGCGGGACGCGGTAGAACTCGACGACGTCGCCGGGAAGTGTGATCGAGTCCCAGGAGGCGCGGTCGATCCATTGGCTCGAGCCGTCGACCGTCGCGCGGCAGAGGACGACGCCGTCGCTCGCGTCTTCGCCCAGGAGCGCCGGGAGCTCGGAGAGCTTCACGCCGAGGGGAACCTCCCGCATGCGGCCGCGCAGGCTCTCGAGCGGACTCCTCGCGAATCCCGCGACCGGTGCCGCTACTCGTCCCGTCTCCATAATTCGACCTCCGCTCCTTGTGTGGCGACGGCCCACGGCTGACAGAGCACGCCGGCGCCGGACGTCGCGTGAAGGAGCGCCAGGCTCGAGCCGCGGCGCACTGCCACGCCGGCATGAAGTATGCCGCGAGCGCGCAGCAGGACGACGTCTTCGGGTTGCGGCGTCGCGCCAGGCCGCGGCCGCATGCCGCCGGCGCGTGCCGAGCGCATGATCGCCTGCACATTGCCGGCCGACTCGTCGACCTTGCCAGCGATCACGAGCGGATCGAACTCGATCGCGTGCGTCTCACGGAAGTAGGCCCGGACCAGCCCCCAACAATCGAAAGCCTCGGGGCCGTCGGCGCCGCGCCGGTACGGCTTGCCGATGTGGCGCGCGAAGCTCATCGCAGAAGACCGGGATACTCGGACCGCTTGAACGTGAGCCGCGGAATCGCGAGGTTGAAGTCGTCGTCGAACTGCGCCGCGATCGAGAGATCGGAGTCGCCCATCGTGACGGAGGAGAGCTCGAGCTCGAGCGGAGGCAGGCGCGCGGGCCCGGAGGTGTCGTCTGAGGCGAATTCCCGTTCGATCAGGGTCCACGGCACCAGGGAGCCGGCCGCGGCCTTGAGCGCCGCATTCATGATCCCCGCGACCTCAGGCCTCGAGAGCTCGAGCTCGGGGCTCGCCGCGGTGTCCGACTCCTCCGGCCGTTTCATGGAGACCGGGCAGGCGATGAAGGTCACGGTCTCGCCGGCGTTGCGTGGAGCGTCGGCCTCGAGCGTTGCCTCGAGGTCCTGCGTATCGTTGACGAAGCGAATCGGCTCGGCGAGGCTCGGATGCCAGAGCTCATACGCCGCCAGCATCGCGCGGCCGACCGGCGCGACGGCCGCGGCTTCCTGCCATGCCTCGGTGAAGGTGACTCCTCGGCGGGTTACGGACGGCATAGATCAGGCGAAGGTGATCCCGAAGTCGTCGATCGGGAAGCGCGCCGCCGGGCCGCCACTGAGGACAGACTTCGAGGCGGCCAGCGCGCGCCAGATGAGCAGGTTTCCGCCGCTCGAGGCGTCGAAGAGCTCGCCCCATCCGATCGTGCCTTGATCGGCCGTCGGCGACGGGAAGATGATCGCCGCGCGGTTGCCGATGCGGCCGCCGGTGCCGGAGCTCGCATCGGTCGAGAGGTCGCCTTGCGTCGGGCCCCATCCCGAGAGCGTCGACGGGATCGCGACTCGCGCGTAACCTCCGACGCTCGGCTCCGTGCCAGGCGTCGCATTCGTCGGCGCCGTCGTCGTGTATGCCGCATAGGTGTTCGCCGGCATGCTGTAGGACTGCCCGCGCCATACCGCGTCGATGAGCTTATTTGCGAAGTAGTCGGAGCAGCCGCCAGTAAGGCCGAGCGTGAAGACGAGCGAGCCGGCAGCGAAGGAGACGGAGTCGTCCTCCGCGAGCGCGCGATCGTCGACGTCCACCCAGGCGAACAGATTCGACCCGGAGAACAGGCCGACCGCGACCATAGTTCCGCCGCCGCCGGCCGGCACGGTGCCGAAGTCAACGAGGCCGTTATTCGAGGTCTGGTGAGTCGTGCCCGTGCTCGCGAGCGTCGTGCCCGCGCCCTGCGTTCCGGCCCATGCGGCCAGCGAGCGCGCGATGGTCTGCCCGGCGTAGCCGGACCATGTCGCCTTTGTGTGCGAGGACTCGTCGACGGCCGTGAGAGTGTGCAGCGTCCAATCCGAGGCGAGCGCGCTCAGGCCTTGCCCTCGGACGAAGTCGGCGAGGAGGTTCTCTCCCCAATTGGTGAGCTTGCTCATGCGGTCGACTCCAGAGTGAAGGGTCGCGTCGGAGGCGTGAATTCTCCCGCATCCGTGAGCTCCGAGGCGAAGCGAACCTCATCGATGCGGCCTCGATAGTAGGCCGCGAAGCCGGACTCGGTCCCGCTCACGAGTGCGCCAGGCGAAGCGCCGATGTAGATCCGGCAGTCCGAATAGACGTCAGCCGACGAGAAGTCATAGTCGGTGAACTCTGCGACCTTCACTCCATCATGCCACTGGCTCACGGTCGAGCCGTCGCGGATCACGCGAACATGCGTCCGCGCGGTCTGCGAAATCACATTCGAGCCGAGCGACAGATTCGTGAGCGAGATGAATCCGATTTGGGAGGTGTCATGCACCGAGACGCCGACGGCCGCCCCTCCGGAGCTCACTTGAACGAGGAAGAGGAGCCGGCCTTGACTGTTCGCGCTCGGATACGTCGCGATGTAGAAAACCGTCTTTGCCTGATAGATCGTCGGATTGTCGAGGGTGAGGAAGGCCTCCCATTGCCACTGCGGACGGCCGAGGAAATCTCGATTCGGCGTGAGAAGCCGCAGAGCTTGCGAGCTTGTGAAGACTCCTTCACGGTCGAATCCCGTCGCGCTCGTCGCATACGAAAGCGAGCCCGATGCCGACATGGTCGACTCGCTCACCTCCTCGAAGGCGTCTCCGTCGAGGTGCGCGAGGAAGAGAGTCTCCGGCATGCGGACGGGATCGAGCCCTTCTCCCCGGATCTCGAGCTCGGCCGAGATCGAGAAGAAGCCGCCCGGCACGAAGGCCCACCGAGGCGCGCCGACGAAGCGATAAACCAGAGTCGCGGCGCCGCGCATGTTGGGCCAATCGGCGACGAACCATCGGCCGCCGAGCTCGAGATCGTCCCTCCACCAGGCGCGGAAAACCGCGTATTGCGCCGAGCTCATCGGGGGGAATGTCACGGTCACTCGAGCGAGACGGTCTCGAGCCTGCGCGCGGGCCTCGCGCGGCTTGTCCGGCGTGCCGAGCGCGCGCCGATCGACCGGCGCGACGTTCGCCCTCTGAGGGCACGGCAGCGCGGCCGGGTAGCGCAGGACGAGCAGGCTCACGATACGTCGACCGCGAAGAGGCCGGGCAGGTAGTCGCCGCGACCGTACACCATGACGAGATACCGGCCGGCCGCGATGTTTCGCACGGTGAAGGCGCCGCTCGCATCGGACTCGACGCTCATGAGAGGCGAAGAGGAGCGGAGGCCGAAGAGGTGAACCGTCGTTCGCGTTGAGACCTCGTTGACGCGAGCCGTCCCGGTGATCGTGAGCGCGCCTCGCCGAAGCGTGTCGCGCGGAAGCGAGACGATCCGCGTCGAGTGCGTCTTGCCGATTGCGCCTTTGTCCGCCATTTCAGAGGCCCGCCCGCTCGTCGTTCGACGTCATGATCGCGATGTAGGCATAGCTCGAGGAGACCGCAGCCGTCCCGAGCGGTTGCGCGACTTGATACGTGGCGCCGTTCTCATCCGAGAATGTGTCTCCGACCGCGAGGCCGGGATCACCCCCGTCGACTTGCGTCACGAAAATGTGAGGCAAGCGCCCTCGCATCTTGCCGGCCGCGCTCGAGACAGAGCTTCCGACGATGAGCGGGAGAAGTTGGATCTCGGAATAGGCCGCCAGGCGCACCGATGCGGAAGGCTGAACTCCGAAGTATTTCCCGGCAGCGGCAGCGGTCGCGCCGTCCGCCGACTTGGCAATCGGCATCATTGCTGCGGAGTTATTGCTCGAAGCCGTATAACCGCTCACGAAGTTGGCATATGCGACGGTGATCTCTGCGCCGACGGTGAATCCGCCCGTCCCGAGGGACGTCGCCGCGTGTCCCTTGATGACGTCGGCATTCGCGTCGCCGGCGTTCGCCTTGATGATCTCGCCGGCGCAGTAGAGATCCTGCCCGCTACCGGTCCACCCGCCGGAGATCAGCAGGAGAAAGAAGCGATCGGTCGCGATGCCGAGATAGGTTCGCGCGGTGCCGTTCGCCGTCGCGGACTTGTGCCAACAGTAATTTGTCTGTTGGGTGTTGTCGGGGAATTGCCCGGTCCCCGTGTCGACGTCTGACATTGTCGCGAAGCCGCGCACATTCGCATATTGCGCGTTCGAGTCGTCGACCCGGAAATAGTATCGATCGCCATTTGCAGCGCGATAGGCGGCCTTATTGGTGCCGGTGTAGACCTTGCTCCAATAAGCATCGCTCCCGCCAATGTCGAGCAGCGCGTCGAGGACCGAGATCAGAGCGCCGGCCGTGCCGCTGAGAGTCGGCGCGCCGGCGTCGGAGCTCCGCAGGATTTGGAAACCGGTCGAGCTCATCAGATTAGCTCCCTACATGCGTCGAAGACCTCGCCGGAGTCGGCGAGCGCGGAGATTGCAGAGTCGGCCCCGATTGTGATCCCGGAGTCGGAGAGCACGGTGAAGGGAGAGCAGGGGCCGACCGTGATCGTCGCCGTCCCGGTCGCGTCGAGCGCGATCGTCGCCTCGAGCGCGAGCTCGGTCAAGTAGAGCTCGCCGGTCGCCTCGAGCGCGATCACGGCCTCGAGTTGCATCGTGAGATCGCCGGAGATCGCCTCGAGCGCGATCACGGCCTCGAGCGCGAGATCGTTCGGGATCGTCGCGGTCCCGGTGCCTTGAAGCGCGATCACGGCCTCGAGCGCAAGCTCGCCGAGCTCCGGACCGGTGTCGCTCGGATCGCCGATCAGCAGCAGGGAACCCGAAACGCGGCCGCGCCCGTAGTGCAGGAGCTCGCACTCGAAGGAGATCCAGCGCGCGGCCCAATAGACCAGGCCGCCGCCTTCCTGATTCGCGACGCGAGCCGTAAAGGCTTTCGAGCCGGCCTCGAGGTCGTTCTCGAACCAAGATTCGACCGCCGCGAGCGCATCGGCCTCGAGCCACCATCGGACCGAGACGATCCTCTCGGTCGCCGTCTTCGTGCGCCGCTGGCGGACATGCCCGGTCCCGGTCGGGACCTCGGAGAAGGCGCCTGTCTCGGTGAATTCGTGCCCCTGCACCAAGAAGGCAGGCGCCAGGCTCGGCGCGAGAATGGTCGGGAGGACCATGTCCTACCCTCGCCGCGGCAGCGCGCCGGAGAGGCTCAGGCCGCGCGAGCGCATCGCCTGCGCCGTCGATCCGCCTCGCTGGATCCGGCGATCGACCTCCGAGGCCGCGGCGTTGATGATGAGCCGGACGCGGCCGTCGCTCTCGCGCCTCTGCTCGATCCTCGCTCCGTAGTTCTCAATCACGAACTGAGGCCCGCTCGAGCGGCCGCCGAAGACGGCCTCATTCGAGAGGATGCGGCCGGAGGTCGAGGGACGGAAGAGCTCGGGGCCCTTCTCGCCGACGAGGAGCGAGCCGCTCGGGTTCGGGTGCGCGTCGCCGCCTCCGGCGCGACGGCCGAGGATTTGCGCGCCGGTCTGTGAGAGCGACGAGTCGCCCGTCGTGATCCCGAGGCCTCCACCGGAGAAGGCCCCGATCGCGCCTTGAATGAGATCGGCGATCAGCGAGTTTCCCGCCTGCGCGACCGGCTCGATCAGCGGCCGGAGGACAGTCTTCGCGAACTGAGCTTCGAGCTCCCGTAGGAAGATCGTCGCCAGGTCGTCACCCTTTCGGAAGCCGTCGAGGATGCCGGCCTCGATCGAGTCGGCGAGCACGGTCGAGGCCTTGTCGCCGGCCTTCTGCGCCTGCTCGAGGTTGCGGTCTTCGATCTTGCGGCCGATCTTCTGGCCGAGGAGATCCTCTCGCTCCTTGAGGAGGGCGATCTCCTGCTCGAGTTGCTGCAAGCTCTCGTCCGTCGCGCCGGCGGCCGCGCGGCGCGCGAGCTCCTCTTCCTTGAGCACGCGAAGCGAGCTCGTTCGCGCGCGCTCGACGCCGGCGATCCCGATCTCGTCGAGGCCGATCAAGGCGATCTCCTCGCGGAGCGAGTCGTTTCCCTTCTTGAGCGAGTCGAGATTGTCGAGCGCGGCGCGGTTGCGCGCGGTCTCGACGCCGATCTCGGCGCTCCGGAGGTCGATCGCCTGCCGATTGAGATCGTTGAACTCGGCTTGCGCGAGGATCCTCTTCTCGAGCTCCGGTGTGAGGCCAGCGATGCGGCCTTCTTGAATGTCGAGGAGCGCCTTCTCGAGCGAGGTGAGCTCGAGCGTCTTCTCGCTCTCCTTCTGCAAGGTCTCGAGGTAACGCTCTGCTTCCGATTGCTTGTCCTTTCCTCCGGGCTTCTGAGCTCCGTCGAAATTTAGGCGAGGAGTCGTCGTCGGCTTGAATCCTCGATCCTCCTGCGACTTGAGCTTTGCATTCGCTCGAGCATTGGCGAAGGCCCGTTCGACCTTCTGCGAGAAGAGCTCGGCGGAGAGGAGGCGATCGATCTCCTCGCGGCCATTTTTCGCGATCTCGAGCGCCGCGCCGACGTCGCCTCGGACGACGGCTTGAGTCGCTTGAAGCCCGGTCGCAAAAGAGCCGACGAGAGCTTCGACTACGCGGATCACGCCTTGACCGGAGTCGACGACGAAGGCGAGGGCCTTCGCGGCGCTCTCCGCGAACTGCGCGACGGGAGAATCGCCCTCGAGCTTCCGGCCCGCCTCGTCGATCCCGGTGAGCTCTTTCGCGGTCTCGCTCACGGCCTCTCCGAGCGCATTCACGGCCGGCAGGACGTCGACGGCCGCGACTTGCGCCAATTGCGAGAGGGTCGCGCGGACCTTCGCTTGACGATCCGCGTAGTCGTCCGCGAGCTCGATTTGCTTCTGAGTGAGGATGATTTGCCGCCCGCCCTGCTCCTCGAGCGCCTTCAAGAAGGGCAGAAGTTGCGCGCCCGACTTGCCGAAGAGCGCGACGGCCGCGGCCGTCTTCTCCGGGCCATCCGCGAAGCCGGCGAGCGCCTTCGAGATCGCCTCGATTTGCTCTCCGGGATTGAGCTTCTTGAATTCGGCGATCGGGATCCCGAGGGCCGCGAGCGCGGCGCCGGCGGCCTTCGACTCGTCGTCGACGCCTTGCAGATTCTTCGTGAGCTTCACTGAGGCGTCGGCGATCGACTCGAGCGACGTCCCGCCGACCGCGGCCGCGGTGCCAAAGGATGCGATGAGCTCGGCCGGAATGCCGGTGATCTCCTCGAGATCCTTCAAGCCGCCGGCCTTCTGAATCAGGAGCTCAAAGCCGGCGGCCGCGCCGACCAGGCCGGCGCCGAGCGCCGTCCCGACCTTCTTTCCGAGGTCCTCGGCCTCCTTCTTGAGGGCCTTGAGCTCCTTCGCGGCTCGCTTGGAGTCCGTCGAGAAGCTCCCCGTCCTCATGAGGAGATCGATGATGATCGAGCCGGCGGCCATGCGTTCACCTCTTCGGAGGTTTGAACCCGAAGGCCTCGAAGGCTTTCAGGTCCGCGTCAGTGTATGTCGCCGCGGTCGGATCCGGAGCGAGCCAATCGAGGATTGTGTCGACGGTCTTCTGATCGAAGGATCTCCCCTCGTTGATCGCGGCCGCCGCGCCGACCGCGGCCGGCCGGTGATAGCGGTGAAGATCATCGAAGGGGAAGAGCCTCGCGAACTCGATCCAATTCAGGAACTCTCGCCGGGAGAGGCTCGCTTTCCATTCCTCGACCGAGCGCCCGCCGAGCGCGAGCGCGAGGACATGCCAGAAGTAGAGCTCGCCTCTCCGGCGGAAGGCTTTCCCGTCGCGGCCCTCGCCTTCTCGGTGTAGGTGTTGACGTCGAGCAGCGCGTCGAAGAGCGCGCGGAAGACGGGCCGCTTGAGGTTGACGAGATCGTCAGCCGTCGCGACCGGGTTCCCCTCGGCGTCGCACATTCCGGCCGCCAGGAGAACGAAGCCCGCCCTCGAGGCGAGCGCGTCGTCGCGGCTCGAAACGTGCCGGGCGTAGGTCTCGAAGACGTCGCCGGTCAAGTGTCGGAAGTGGATCTCATGCGTCGATCCGTCCCCGAGCGTGACCGGGCGCGTCTCGATCTCCGTCGGCACGAACCAGGCCGACGGGAGCTTGCTCGGCGCGCCCATCACGCCGGCACGTAGGCATTGAGTTGCACATTCCCCGACCGCTGAATGAGCAGCGTGCCGCGCACGATTTCATTCGTCGCCAAGTCGAAATTGACGTCGGCCACGTAGCCGGAGAACTCGAAGGAGCTCCGGGTCGTCGGCGGGACGATCGCGCCGTCGGAGTCGAGCGTCGGCGCCTCGGTGGATTCCGAGAGGCAGAGGATCCACTCGAGGACCTCGCCGCTCTCCTTGTAGGCCAGCAGGGAGCGATGCGAGAAGGCGCGCGGGATGAAGTTGAAGGGGACAGTCACTTGACCCGGGTTGCCCAGGCCGGCCGCGAATTCCTTATCTCCGATCGTCTCGAGGCAAGTCGTCTCGATCTGATCCTTCGCGCCGCCCAGGCCTTGAACGCCGGTCGGGCAATCGAGCTTCACGAGCTCGGGATCGGACGAGCTCACGCTCGCGTCGACGAGGTAGAGGGCCGAGCCCTGAGTCTTTACGGTTCCGGTCGTCATGGTCGAACCTCTCGAGGTTATGCCGGCATGACAGCCGGCGGGTTAGGTCACTCGTCGCGCCCGAAGAGCCAATCGAAATCCAGGCTCACCCGGAAAAGCCGGGTCTCGGCGTCACGCGGCAATGTACGAAATCCGAGGCAGTGTGTCACGGTTTCGAGTTGGGCCCGGACTGCCGCCGCGGCGTCGCGCGTCTCCTTCTCGGTCTGGCCCCAGACGTCGATTTGTAGGGTGTGCCGGTCGCGATCCGGCGACTCCGAGAGGGTATTGAATGGCGCGCCGGCCACCGCGAGCCAAGTCGCGTAAGGGGTTTGCGTCGCCCTCGAGGCCGGGTCGAGCGCCGGCGCCTCGCCGAATTGCCAGAAGCGCGGCCGCGCGCCGAGCGCCGCACGCACTGCCGCCGAGGCCTGCAAGGTTGTGTAGAGCGGAGGGAACATCAGCGGCCTTTCTTGCGCGCCAGGCGCGCGACGATGCGGTCGAGGCCGTCGACGAGCTCGCGCGTCGCGGTCTGGATTGCCTCCGGTGCCTTCGACATTGCCGGGCGGATCCACGGCTCGGCCGGCTGCTTCTCGCTCCCATACTCGAGGAGCGCGCCGGTCTTGCGCGTCGTGACCGGCTTTCCCTTGCGGGTGTAGGTCTTGAGCTTCGTCGTCACGATCGCGCGCTCGCCGTTCCCGGAGGTCGGAGGCTTGCCACGCTTGACGACGATAGACCTCTCGAGGAGACCCGTCGAGCCGTCCTCGTCGGATGAAAAGTTGCCGGTCGCGCGCGAGACGTTCAAAGCCGCCTCGGTCGCGATCACTCGAGCGCCGGCGCGCAGCGATCGGAAGACCGGCCCGCCATTCTTCGAGACGATCTCCGCCGGCAGGCTCTCGAGGAGCGAGATCACTCCATCGATGCCCGTCAGTTTAACGGAGGTCTCGGCCATAGGATCCTCTTCGCGGCGTAGGAGCGAATCCTAGCGCGTCCGATCTCGCTCTCGAAATCGGAGGCCTCGAGGATCAAGAATCCGTGCCGCTCGAGCCATTGCCGAAAGCCGAAGTCCGTCCAGTAATACAGATGCTCTCCGGGCCGGTAGTGCCTCGAGGAGCGGATCGCGAAGAGGCTCTCGAAGACCGGGATCGAGACGAACAGGAAACGATGAAGCCCGATCCGGTCGAGGTATTCGCCAGGGTCGGGACAGTGCTCGAGGACGTCCCAGAAGGTAAAGCCTGCGAAGTCCGTCAGGTTCGGCGCTAGGCGCCCGCAGCGACGGAGCCACTCCAGCGCCTTCGGGTTGACGTCATGCCCCCATGTCCGGCCGCGCGCCTGCACAAAGGCGCCTCCGCCGATCCCGACGTCGAGGACAGAGCTCGCGCCGAGGTGACGATTCACGAAAGCGACGCGCGCCGCATTGAGCGCGCCGGCGATCGGTGAGCGATCGTTGCGCCGACACTTCGCGAAGTAGTCGCCGGCGTAGTTGACGAGGTGCGATCGATCGGCCTGATAGGCGACGCCGAAGCCGTGACAGAGCATCAGGTCGTCGTCGCGATCCGCGCGCAGTGGCGCGATGAAGCGATCGAGGCTCATTCGGTGAGGCCCGCGCGCTCGATCTCCGTCTCGGCCGATGCCTTGAAGCCGACGATCGCGAAACTCCACGCGAGGTCGCGCTCGGAGCGGATCACATGCTCGAAGCCGAGCGTCCGGACAGTGCGCTCGACGTCCGCCGGCCATAGGGTGTGACGATGCTTGCGGCAGTGTTCCGGCCGCCAATAAGTCATGTCTGGGTGCGGCAGGTACAGGAAGAGCACGCCGCCCGGCTTGAGCCGGTCGCGCCAGTGCTCGAGCGCCGCGACCGGGTCGGGCAGATGCTCGAGGCAGTGCGACGAGAAGACGAAGTCGAAGGGGCCCTCGGGAAGGTGCAGCGCGGAAAAGTCGGCCGAGACGTCGACCGGTATCGCGCCCGGCAGCGGCCAGGCGCCGGCGCCGACGTCGACGCCTTCACCCTTGCAGAAGTGCAGCGCCGCCGGCGTGATGAAGCGGCAGGCATTGCCGCGACGAAGGTAGTCCGGGAAGAGGTCGCCCTCGAAGCGATAGAGGAGACCGTTTGCGACGTCCGAAGTCATTTCCGACCCTCCCAGAGCGCGAGACCGATTCCGCCGAAGGTGACCTCCTTCGGATTGAGCTTCCTCACGAGGCGCCAGACGGGAGGCTGCATCGGGAGGCATTCTTGAAAGAGCACGCGGCCGCAGTGCTTCGCGAGAGCGAAGTCGCTCTCGGTGTCGTGAGCGTGATCGCCGTCGAGGTAAGCGAAATCGAACTCGAGCGACTCCACTAGTCGGGCCTTCTCTCGGTTGTCCGAGACGACATGGAGCTCGACATTCGACACTTGCAGGTAGTCGAGCACCTCACGCGCGCGCGGATTCGAGACGATGTCGATCGAGATCACTCGCCGGAAGCGTCGCGCCAGGATTACCGCGGTGATCGCGTTCCAAGTGCCGATTTCGAGGCAGGTGTCGCCGCGGACGTCGTTCTCCTCGAGGAAGCGCGAGAGCTCATGAAAGACGCTCGAGCGCCGGAAGATCTCGCCGCCGAAGTGTTGATGAAGGGAGAGGAGGTCCGGGTCCGTGAGGATGATTTGAACCATGCGGCCGACCGTCTTCTCGACTTCGGTAGTCCATTGGATCATGCGAGCAGTCCTTCTAGAGTGGCGTCAAACGATAGCGGAAGCGAGGCGCGTCGCGTGCGGATCCAATCGAGCTCGAGCGCCGGGACATGCCCGATCGGATCGCTCGGGTCGCCAGGCCGCCACGGTTCGTCGACGTTATGCACGCGCGAGGAGAAGAAGTCGAACCCGGTCAGGTACAGATGAGCCGGCCGGAAGCGAAGGAGCGTCAGGATCGCGGAGAAGCCAGTCGTCGGCATGTGTCGTCCGAGGAGCTCGAAGTCCGCGAGAAACTCCTCGAGGCTTGGCACGTAGACCGGCGCCGGCCACCACTGCGCGCGGAGCGTGTAGATCCACCGGAAGTCGATCCCGTGCTCCTTTCCCCGCTCGGTGTGCCACGGTGAGTCGATCGCGCGAGCGTCCGGGCATTTGGCGATGCAGAGTCGGACCCCGTCGCGAATGAGCTCGAGCGGCCGCTTCCGGATCGCGTTCCCGAAGTAGGAGAAGAAGACGTCGGTCCTCGAGCCGAGGGCCGGAGGGCCGAGCTTGTAGTTATTCACCCGGACGACGACGTCGAAGGAGTCGATCGCGCCGGGACCATTCTCGAGCGCGCCCGGCCCGGATCCAACGAGCGCCACGCGCGCGCCTGTGATGAGTTGCGCGACGTCAGCCTTCGAGGCCGAGGGATAGCGCGAAGCGTTGCCGGGCATTGTCGGCCTCCTCGAGCGGATGCTCGTCGACGAACCAGAAGGAAGACGCGCGCTCGAGGATCTTCTCGGGGCGAATCGTGCGGATGAAGACGACGGGAGCGCGCAGGCCGCGCGCCGACCAGGCGAAGAGCGCCGGCTTCGCGAACCCCTCCGCGAGCGGGACAAAAAACGAGCAGTAGCCTATAAGGCCGTCGCACGCCTGCGCGAGGTCGAGGAGTTGCGAGACGCTCGTCTTCTCGGTGAGATCGAGATCGATGCCTCGGAAGCGAAAGAGCGGGTAGCCGTTGCCGACGAGGATGAGGAAGGCCCGACCCTCGAGCGCGTCTAGTTGCCGCTGGATCTTGCGGCAGTCGGGGAGGAGCTCATGCCCGAAGCCGTCGGTCCGGCCCATCGGCGCGCGCGGTAGTTGGACGAGAACGATCGGCCGGCCGCAGGCCTGCGCCTCGATCGATGCGACGAAGTCCGGCTCGGTGCGCCGCCAGGTGAGCGAGAGCTCGAGGCCGTCCGGCGCGCCCGCCTCGAGGCATACGTCCTGCCATTGGCGGGTGTGCATGCCCTTGCGGCGCGCATAGTGCCCGAGGAGATCGATCCGATCGCGCCGGAATGGCGAGACGCGCACTCGAGGACCGAGCGGCGCGAAGACCTCCGGCCATTTCGAGCAAACCTCGAACGTCTCGCCCGGCTTGAGCGCGAGGAGGTGCCCGACGAGAGCTTGCAAATACAGGGCATCGCCGAGCCCCATTCCACCGCGGATCGATTTCACGAGACAGACTCCACGGGGCATGATCGCTCGAGCGCGTCCTCGAGAGGCATGCGCGCGAAACAGTCGAGCGCGGTGTCGCGGGTTGCATTGACGACGCGGAAGCCTCGCGCCTTGCAGAGCTTCGAGAGCCGGCGAAACTGCTCCGGCCACTTCGGCAGAGAAACGCAATTCGAGCGCGGCTCGGGGTGTTTGCCGTGCCAGTGCGGCAGGCCTCCCGGGCCGAGCTTGCAGTCGTAGCCGATCAGGATCGCGCGCCGCGCGCCGGCGGCCTGCGCGAGCGTGATCGCGCATATCCCGGAGTTGCCGAAGCCCCAAAACCAGGGGCGGCCAACGCAGGAGATCAGCCCCGGGAGATTCTTCGCGAGCTCGCTTCGACAGTAGCGACGGCCTCGGAAGTCTCGCGCGGTCTCCTCGAGGTAGGAGATCCCGGTCGACGGATCGACGGTCGTCCACCACTTGAAATCGAAGGCGAAGAGCGCCTCGGCCCACGGGGCGAGCCGGAATGAGGTATTGCAGACGACGGCCGGCAGGCCCGACGCTCTCACGAGCTCGACGTCGGCCGCGGTGAGGCTCGGGCCGCTCGCGATGCAGACGACGTCACGGCCGCCCCAATCCGGGAGATCACCCGGCATTTGAGCCGACGGTCGCCAGAATCGTGACATGCCGCCGGCGGGAGTCTGGATCCGGGATGATCGCCTCGATCGAGAAGATCGTCCCGTCGGCCAGGCGAGCGCGCATCGTCGGCAGGAAGCCGGGCCGATAGCGGAGCGTGATCCGGTGCGTCACCTTTGAATTCTGCGCCTGCGCCGCGATGAGCTCGCGGCCGGATAGCGCGACGACGTCGGCCGGCAGGCGCGGCGAGACCGGAAAGGCAGGAGCCCAGGCCTCCGAGCGATTTCCGTCGGAGTCCTGATCGACGACGAGGCTCTCGAAGGTGAGCCAGTGCCGGAGGCGGCCGGCCCTCATGCCGACCCCAGGCGGACCCGCTTCGGCCGCAGGAAGGCCGCGACTCCGAGCGGGATCGAGGAGAGGGCCTTGTCCGTGGTGTCTTCGCGGTTCGCGTAGAGGTGCCCGACGATCAGGAGGAGCGCGGAGCGGATCGCGCCGGGGAGCTCCGGCGCGTCGATCGCGTCGGAGTCGCTCTCCTCGGTAGCTTCGGGCCGGTATCCCGCGCGGAAGGTGAATCGGATTCCGTTCGGGCCGGTCGGAGAGGCCGGCCAGGCCGTGACGGCTCGCAGCGTGGCGACCTCTCCGAAGGTGTCGACGACGTAGTCCGTCCCTGCCGTGAGCAGGCCGTCGGAGTCGTTCCCGGCGTAGAACTCCGAAACCTCGACCAGGGGCGGCCGCGGGATCTCGATCGAGGCCGTCGGGAAGGCGTCGAGCGCGGCCTCCCATGTCGAGAGCGCAATCGCGCGGCCGGTGAAGTCCTCGGCGAAGTCGATCGCGTCGTCGAGCTTCGCCAGGAGTAGCGCGTCGTCTGGGTGCGATTCGACCCCGTCGGAGTCGACGTCGATCGCCTCGATCTCGCATTGTCGACGCAGCGTGGCGAGCGAGATGAGCGGGACGGTCGTCCGCGCGATGAGGCGCGCGCGCGCCTTCGTGCTCGAGCTCATTCGATGCCTCCCTCGCCGGCGTCCTTCCCGTCACGGCCTCGCTTCACTGCGAGACGCCAATCGGCCGACTTGAGCGGTTCGCCTTGCGTGTCGCACTGCGCCGCGAAGACTTGCCCGCCGAAGGTCACGCACTGGCCTCGACGGTACAGCGCGCCACGGCGATAGATCCCGGCGTCGACCATGATCGGCAGTCGCACCGAGCGCGAGATCGCCTCGGTCCCAGAGCGGAAGGAGAAGGTCACGAGTTGCGGATCCTCGGCGTCGAGCGCGACGTCGAAGTCCGAGAAGGGGTCCGCATTCTGCCCGTGCCGGCCATCCTCTCCGCGGTCTCCCTTTGGGCCTTGCTTGCCCTCGAGGCCCGGCTCGCCGCGCATGCCGTCGCGGCCGTCTTTTCCGTCGAGACCCGGGTCGCCCTTCTCGCCGCGCTCGCCGTCGCGGCCGTCGCGGCCGTCGCGGCCGGGCTTTCCTTCCGGACCCGGCTCGCCGCGGTCGCCCTTCTCACCTCGAGGAGCCGGCGGCAGCGCCGCGACGGCTTTCGCGACCGCGAGCTCGAGACGATCGTCGAGCCGCTTCTCGAGCGCCGCGAAGGCCGCCTCGAGCACGCCGGCGGGCACCTCGCCCGGATCTCCCTTGTCGCCCTTCTCGCCGCGCTGCCCGGGCTCGCCGCGCTCGCCCTGCGGCCCGCGCTCGCCGACGCCGGGAGCGCCAGGCTCGCCGCGCTCGCCCTTCTCGCCTTGCGGACCGCGCTCGCCTTGCTTCGGAGCCGGCAGGCCGGCCACGGCCCGGAGGATCGAGTCCTCGAGCTTCCGGTCGAGCTCCGCGACGCGCTCGGCGACGAGTCGCTTCGTCACGCTCTCGACCGTGTCGCCGAGCCGAGCGAGCATGAGGTCGACGATCTTCTCGATATGGTCCATTGGGGCCCCTTAGCTCGTTTCGGTCGGGTCGAGCGTGACGCTCACGCGCTCGCTGCCCGACATTGTCGCTTCGACCGCGTCGAGCGCGTCATCGATCGATCGGAAGGTGACGAAGGCAGAGCCCGCGCCCGGCGAGGTGATCGTCGTTTTCCCGACGGCCACGGCCGCGAGTATCCGCAGAATGTCCCCGACCGTGAAGCCTCCGGCGACATGCTCGGCCGTCGCCTCCTTCGCCAGGAGCGCGAGCGCGGCGTCGTGAATCTCGACGAGGTTCTCGCCGGCCGTCTTCCCATTCGAGAGCACGAAGCCCCAGACGGCCGCGGCGCTCGCGCCGGTGCCGCCGCCGGCGGCCGCGTCGGAGTCGGATTCGAGATCGGCGAGTATCGCGTCCGACTCGAGATCCGCGGCCAGCGCATCCGACTCGAGATCGGCCGCGAGAGCGTCCGATTCGAGGTCAGCGATCAGGCCGGCGTCGGAGTCGGAGTCGAGATCGGTGTCGCCTCCGCCTCCGGCGACCGTGTAAGTCGCATAGGCCGAGATTCGATCTCCCGTGGTGTCGTCGGGTGTGCCGAAGGTGCCGGCCGGCGAGGCGAAGCTCACTCCCTCTTTACGGAGGCCGCCGGCGCCGGCGTCGCAGGACCAACGAGCCTCGAATGAGTCGACGACGGCCCCGATCCAGTAGTCGCCAGGAGAGAGAGAAACGGCCGGACTCACGGCCGACTCGAGCTCGCCTCCGACGGTTCCGGGCACGGCAACCGAGGCTCCGACCGCGACGAGCGCGCCAGGTGCGCCGCCGGAGTCGGCATAGATCAGGCCTCGGAAGTCAGTCCCGGCCGCCTGCCCGGACTGATAGAAGACCGTGATCCCGGTAACGTCTCCCGCCTCCGAGAGCGCAAACTTCCCGACGATCACGCGGCCGCCGCTACATGGGAAGGAGCTTGCTCCTTGTGAGGTGTCGCCGAATTGGGGCATGGATCACCATCCGCTCGGGAAGTAGGAGGACGAGGAGGCAGGCGCAGGAGCGGGAGCGGCCGCCGCGCCGCCGCCGGAAGGCCCGACAGGCCCGCGGAGGTCGACGAGCTTTCCCCAATCGCCGGAAGGCGTCTCGAATTGGAGCGAGGTCCCCTTCCAGCGGTGAGCCGGCATCGGGCCGGCCGGGCCCGGCTCGCCCTGCGGCCCCTGTTCGCCGCGCGGGCCGCGCGGGCCGATCTCGCCGGCTTTGCCGGGCAGGCCGTCGGCGCCTCGAGGGCCTCGAGGTCCCTCCTTGCCGTCTCGGCCCGGAGCTCCGTCGCGCCCGGCCGGGCCTCGAGGGCCCTCCGGACCGCGGTCTCCGTCGCGGCCCGGCGGGCCGTCGCGGCCGTCGCGCCCGTCGAGCGCCTTACGTAGCCGAGGCATCCTTCGCCCGCTTGATGAAGGCTTGAGCGAAGAGCTCGGCCGTCCGCTCGAGCGCGCGAGCCTCGGCTTCTTGAGCCGTGACCCGCGCGTCCTCGGCGGCCTTCTGCTCGGCGCGCAGTCGCTCGGCCGCGCGCGCCGTCGACTCCTCGAGGACGCGGTCGAGGCTTTTCTCGAGCCGGCCCTCGAGCGTCTCGAGTTGCCGGAAGAGCGCCTCGATCGCCTTCGCGGTCGGATCGGCCGCGGGATCCGCCGGCGGATCGGCCGGAGGCGCAGTAGGGGCAGGACTTGCGGCAGGCGCGAAGGGGTTCTCCTGCGCGTCACGCTTCGCCAGCGCGGCGAGGCTGAAATTCTGCTGTTGCAAATAGACCGCATCCCCGCCCTCGACGGGCCGCTCGTTGAAGCGGCGCCGCGACTCGTTCGGCGCGCGGATCCCGCCCTTCACGAGCAGGCCCTCGACCTCGGCTCGGCTCTTCGTATCCATGCGGAGGAGATCGTCGAGATCGAACTCGATTTCATACCCGGCCGCCTCGAGGCCGAGGCCCTCCTCGAGCAGCGCCTCGAGCGCCTCGAAATGCTGTTGCAGGCATTGCCCGTAGTACCGTTGATACATCGCCTCCGTGGAGACGCCGGGCTCCTTGTCGATCCCGATCAGGTAGCCGGGCACGCGGAAAGCCGAGGCGACTTGCTCGGCCGAGATCTTCAATTGCTCGGCGAGTTGCGCCTCGTCCGCGTTGATCGCGAGCGCCTTATATGTGAGGTTGTCTCCGAGGACCGCGACCTTCCCGAGGTTGCCGGCAGAATAGTTCGCTTCCCACTCGCGTTTCAGGCGCTCGGCGACCTCGTCGGAGATTTGTTCCGGGGCCGTGAGGATCCCGCTCGGCCGGCTCATATTGCCGAAGAATTGCGCACTGTTCTCCTGCATCTTGAGGCCGAGATTCGCGGCCAGCTTGGCGGCCCAGAGCGGCGAGATCCCGGCGAGCGGGTGAAAGAGGCAGTTCCACCGATCGTGAATGATCTCTGAGGCCGGGATCGCCGGATCGTCATTCACGAGGCCGGCGAGGAGATCCCGATTCACGCGGTAGAAGACCGCGCCGCTCTCGGAGACGAGCGGCGTCACGCCTTCGGGATCGAGGACGACGAGGCGCCGCACGCGAAGCGAGGCGTCACGGATCTTGAGGACGTAAGCATTCCCCTTGATGAGCTTCGAGAGGAGCCAGGACTCGGCGAACTGTTGCCAGGTCTGAAAGCCGTTCGGCTTGCGCAGGACCGGCGAGAAGGTCGGACTCTGAGCCTCGACGGAGACCTTCGCAGTCTCATCGTACCGACGGAGCTCGGGATCGATCTTTGCGACGTCCGAGGCGATCAGCGTCACGCAGGAGAAGACCGCGAAGAATGCGAGAGCGGTCTCGTCGCTGATTGCTAGGTCCTTCTGCCAGGAGCCAGGGCCGAGAAGGTCGAGCCAGTTCCCGCGCGTGCGGCTCAGGGGCGGCCGCGAGCTCACTTGCTGCAAGATGCCGTAGCGGACGAGCATCCCGCGCGCGGCGCGGATCGCGTTCCGGAAGCGGCCGGCCATCACTCGACCCCTTCGTCGGCGGCCGGAGCGGTCTTCGGCTTGCGGCCTCGGCGCGGCTTCTCGACTTCCGTCGCGGGGCCCTCGGCGGAGGGTTGCCCTGCGCCCATAGGACCGCCGTCCGGGCTGTCATCGGCAGGAGCTCCCGCGGTAGCGTCGGCCGTCTCCGGCTCTGCCTTCAAAACCTCGAGGGGAGCCCCGCCTTCGCGGGTATCTTTCTCTTCGATCGTGAGATCGGGACCGGAATAGGGAAGCGTCACGCCGGAGGCCGGGAGGATCACGGTCTCCGGGGCGATGCGCTCGACCATCGGGCCGCGCGCCGCGCTCGGCGCCTCGAGCTCGGCCTCGACCAGGCGCGGCGCGTCCTGATCGGCCAGCCGGCGAGCCAGACGCACGGCCTCGAGGAGCTTCGCCTCGCGCTCGGTGCCGACCTCGATCTCGCCCCGGTGCGGGATCCGGCGGCCCTTCCAGAGGAGTCCGGACTTCTTCTCGACTTGCATCCGCATTTCGCGCCTCCAATGAAAACGGCCCGGGCCGCATTGTGCCCGGGCCGTCGGTCAGAGTCGACCGGCGTCAGCGATCAGGAGACCACGCCGCCATATTCGGCATTGGCGAGGTAGCTCACGGCCGACGCGCGACGGAGCTTGAAATTGATCGGGCGAACCACCTTGAACCCGACTTGCTCGGTCTGCCACAGGCTCATCAGCGTCGCGGAGGCCGCCGTCGGCGTGTCGCCGGCACCCTGCGGCGCGTCGTTCTGCTCGATCGTCGCGGTGTCGCTCATCGAGACTTCGACCGCGCGCTCGCCGATCTTCCAGATTTCGGACGGCTTGAGGAGGATCCAGTCGCCCGGCGTGACGTTGTCGCCGGTGTAGACCGTGTCTCCCTCGAGGGTGCCGCCGTCGGCCCGGATGTCGGGGAATTCGCGTTGCCCCAGGGAGTTGCGCAGGAGTTGCAGCGCCTTCGCCATGCTCGGGGTCATGATCTGCACCAGGCCCGACGCATTCTTCGCCGCGAGGTGCGAGGCGTAGAGGCTCATCAGGTCGGCGCGGACCGCGTCCGCATCGGTGCCGCTCGGCGCCAGCGTGGAAAGGCCGTTCAGGATGCCCGCCGGCGAGACGCCGGCCGAGGCCGCCGCCGCGCTCAGGAAGGTCGAATCGACGCGCTGCGCCGACGCCTTCACGAGCATGTCGCGGATCCAGATCTCGGCGCTCGGATCGCTGGCCTCGACGAGCTCCTTCGAGCACACGGCGATTGCGCCGACCTTGAGCGGGGTCAGCTCGACGTCGGAGGCGTCGCCCTTCGAGACCGGGATCGCCTTCGACTCGCCGACCCAGTAGCCGGTCGCGACGCCGTCGGATCCCTTGATGTGGATCCGCGCCGGCACCGGGCGGAGCGGCAGGCGATCGAAGATCGTCATGCTCCACAGGTAGTCGATGAAGTCGCCGGTGTATTTCGTATCCGACTGCGCGAGCTCGGCGCCCCACTCGCCGGAGCCGGTGCCGCCGCCGGCGACGGCCGCCTTCACCACCTCGACGAGGCGCGGATTCGTCTCGCCCCACCGCGCTTTCGCGAAGACGTCGGGCGTCACGATTCGGCCCTGCTTGAGCGCGATGAAGGAGAGCGCTTGCGCGATCGCCTTCCGGACGAAGGATTGGCCCTCGAAGGCGTCTTCCTTGTCGGTGTGCTTGAGGTTCAGCATCGGCGCACCCTTGCGCGAGGCCGAGGCCTGTTGCGAGCTCTGGCCCTTCACCTCGCGGGCCGTGCCGGCGTCGATCACCTCGGCGGACTTGAGGCGGATCGCGTCGTCGAGCTCCTCGATCGACTCGAGCAGGCCGTCGAACTCGTCGCGCTCGTCGTCGCTCATCTTGCGGCCGGCGGCCGCGGTCTTGATCTCGTCGAGACGCGTCGCCTTCGTGCGACGGTCTTCGCGCATCTGCGCGAGTTGCTCACGGATGTTCATAGCGGTTCCCTTCGTTGTGGGAGGTTGCGATCCCGAGACGCCGGGCTTCGTGGTGCCAGGTGCGATGCCCTTCCGGCCAGACGCGGCCCAGGCTTGCACACTGGCGGACTTGATCGCGACGATCGTCGCGTCTTGATTCGCGGGGATGGTCACGGCCGAGAGCTCGAGCCAGAGCCATTTCGTGAAGCGATAGCCCCACGTGCCTTTGATCTCGGCGGCCTCGAGGCCGCGGAAGCCGATCGAGAGGCCCTGCACGAGGCCGGCCTTGAGCATCTGCCATGCCTTCGTGAGGCGCGCGCCGAGCTCGCCCTCCTCTGTCACGGTCGCGACCTCGCCCTCGACCTCGATCCCGGCGTCCGTCACCTTCGCGCGCGTGATCCAGCCGATCGGGTCGGACGAATCGTGCATCCACAGGAGCGGGATCGGGAGCTTGAACTCCGCGCCCTTCGGCTCGACGACGTCTCCGTAAGAGTCCGGCGTCGGAGTCGTGGCGATCCCGGTAAAGGTGCGCCGGCCGTTCGACTCGCTCGACGCCTTGATCGTCAGCAGCGAGTGAGCCTTGCGCTCGATCGCGATCTTCTGCCCCATCGTGCCACCTCTGCGCCATTGAGGCGCCTTCGGGCGCGAATATACGTCAGAGGGTGAAGAACTGATACTTTCGGGAGCGCGGCTTCGGGTTGAGCGTCATCAGTGCCGCGGCGTTGAAGAGCGCGATCACCGGGTCGATCTTGCCGACGCCCGACGCGGCCTTCGAGACGAGGATCGCGTTAGCGCGCTGCTCGATCTTCGCGTTACCGATGGTCCATTGCATGAAGGCCGAGCCTTGATGCACGAACGATCCGCCGGCGAGCTTGCGCTCCGTCGACTTGATCGCGCCGGCCAGGCGCCAGCCCTGCGGAATGCCGATGATGCGCTCCCGCTTGATGCCGCGCGCCTCGATCGCATCGGCGATCGCGCCGACGCCGGCCGGATCCATGCCGACATTGTCGAGGAGCCCTGATCGCTCGCACTGCTCGACGACGTCCGCGACCCCTTCGGCATCGTCTCCGACGTCGTCGACGATCACGAGGTCGCCCTCCTCCTCGAAGGATCTCAGGCGATCGGCCTCCTCCTTGCGCCGCTCGAGCACGATCGGATGGCAGAAGCCGCGGCCCCAATGGAGCCACTTCTTATCCGTGGCGCGCCGGCCGAGCACGGCGAGACCGAGCAGATCGTCGAGGCCGCCTCCGTCGAGGCCGATCGTCACCACTTCCGAGACCTCGAGCAAGGCCTCGAGCGACTCGACGCGCTCCGCCTCGGCGCACAGGTCCCAATACTCCGCGCCGGTCCACCCGTCGACGTTGACGCCGGTCCCGATCTCGACGTTCAAATGCTGCGACGCCGCGCCGCGGAGCTCCTCCTCGTCCGTCGCCTCCGCGAGGAGCTCTTGAAGGCGAGGGACGGTGATCGATCGGCCGACGTTTGGATTCACCAGATGCCAGAGCGCGGGGTTGCGCCACCCCTCTTTGCCGCGCTCTTCCGGCTTGCGCGCGCGCTGGATCTCGTTCGGGAATTCGTACAGGACCGGCAGCGTCCGGCCGTTGCGGATCTTGCCGTCGCGAATGTCGCGCGCCTTCTTGAGCTCGGACCGGAAGACGCCGGCCGGTTGCCCGTCGGATTGCGTCGTGATGGTCACGAGGAAGGCCTCGGGAAACGGGACCATGCCGCCGCGGATCTGGCGGATCGCCTTCGACGCATTCGCCATGCGGCCAATAACGTGGAGTTCGTCGAGCAGCGTGCCGACGAACTTCCGGCCGGTCAGAGCCTTGTAATCGAAGGTGATGATCTCGAGCGAGGCCTCGGTCTCGCGGTGAACGAGCGTCTTCAGGTGATCGCGGACATGGATCTTCTTACGGAGGACCGGGTCGAGGTCGATCGCTCCGACGATCGCCTCGAAGGCCTCGTCCGCGGTGTCCTGCATCGGCGCCGTGAGGCAGAAGGGAGCATGAGGCCGCCGGTTGAGGAGGAGCGCGATCAGCATCAGGAGGGCGCCGTTCGTCGTCTTCGAGTTCTTCTTCGGGACGAGGAGGAAGATCTCGCGGATCCATCGCTCGCGCGCGACGGGATCCCAGGAGCCGAAGAGCGCCGCGACGATCGCCTCAAACCAGGGGCCGCCCGCGTCAGCGAGTGTCGGCGTCCCCTCGACGTCGGCCAGGCGCAGCAGGCGGAAGGCATTCACGGCCCGCGCCGCGGCTTCAACGTCGATCGGGAGGGTCTCCCGCACGAGAGGGCGGCCTTCGTTGAGCCTCTGCCACCAATCCGGGCAGGACAGATCCCAGGTCATTGCGGGGTGTCCGGGGCGTGATGAGTGGGCAGGACGTCAGCCCATGCGGTCCCCTCGTGAGCCGTGACAGCGTCTCGATTGGCCTGCTCCTTCTTGCCGAGCGGCTTCGCCAGCGTCACCGGTGCGGCAGGGGCGGCCGCGGCCGGCGCCGGCGCGCCGTCGGGGAGCTCGCTTCCGGCTCCCGGCGGGACGACGAACTCCGGCACGCTCGCGAGGTAAGCCTTCGCCGCCGTGACGGAGCCCTTCTTCGCTTGACGGAAGAGCGACTCGAGGACCTCGGCGCGGCGCTGATTGGCACCGGTCGAGAGCTCGGTCGCGCAGTGCTTGCGGAGCGTCGGGGTCGAGATCCCGAGCGCGCTCGCCATGTCCTCCAGGCGCATGCCGGCTCCGGCCCAGATGGCGATTTGGCGCCTCTGAGTCGCCGTCGGCTCCCATTCGGGCCGGCCGCGGCCTCGTTTCGTCGCCGGCTTGCCGCCTCGCTGGATTTGCTTCGTCATTTCTGCACTCCGGGCAGGAATTCGACCCGCCAGAATAAAAAACGCGCGTGAGGGTGGCGTCCGGTCCGCAATAAGGCCGCATTTTTCACGGAAGACTCCCCCCCCTGCCCTCGCGCGCCGTCTTCCGCTTGTGGCATCGGGCATTCATGGCGCGGAGGTTGTCGTCGTCATCGGTACCGCCGTGCGCCTTCGCG
>WBZT01000104.1_pt3 | contig 41905 bp, 35 predicted proteins | sample 5204241 | NCBI WGS metagenome assembly WBZT01 (sample SAMN12344358, study PRJNA552823) | activated sludge metagenome | biome: Activated sludge suspended growth; feature: Nitrification reactor; material: Wastewater; isolation source: activated sludge from nitrification reactor of wastewater... | reverse complement strand
GGGTTGCATCGCCCCCCCGGAAGCCGCGCCGCTCGTCTCCGCTCAGCGCCAGACGCCGGCGGCCGGCGCGTAGCTGTCCAGCACCCTCAGGTAGCTGGCGCGCTCCACCGCGCCGGGGTCCGGCAGTTTCTTCTGGCTCATGCTGCCCTTGAGCTGGGCCACGGACGTGTATTCCCGCTCGCCCATCCAGCGCTCAAGGTTGGCCAGGATTTCGGCGAGGCGCTCCGGGCCGTGCTGCAGCAGGCAGGAAGCCAGGTGCACCACGTCGGCGCCGGCCAGCAGCAGCTTGATGGCTTCCTGGCAGGCGTGGACGCCGCCCGTGGCGGCCAGGGTCAACGACGTCCGGCCATGCAGGATGGCGATCCAGCGCATGCGCAACAGGACCTCGTCCGGATAGGACAGGTGCAGCTGGTCCACCATGCGCAGGGTATCCAGGTCGAAATCCGGCTGGTAGAACCGGTTGAACAGGGCGATGCCGCGGGCGCCTGCGTGCTCCAGCTGTTTGACGAAATGGGGCAGCGAGGAGAAGAACGGCGACAGCTTCATGATGATGGGGATGTTCACGGCTCCGCGCAGTTCGGTCAGCAGGCTGACGTAGCGCGCCTCCACCGCTTCGCCGGAGGCGCCGGTGTCCGCCGCCACATGATAGATGTTGAGTTCCAGGGCATCGGCCCCGGCCTGCTGCAATTCCTTGCCCAGTTCCAGCCAGCCGGACTGGGACACGCCGTTCAGGCTCGCCACCACCGGGATTTCCAGGCGCGCCTTGAGCTGGCGCAGATGATCCAGATAGCAGTCCAGGCAGTTCTTGAAATCACCATGGTCGGGGAGAAAGCCCTCCGACTCCCCGTGTCCCAGGTCGGCGTGCAGCAGAAAACGCTCGGCCATGGCCTCCTCGGCGCGCAACTCCTCCTCGAACAGGGAATGCAGCACGATGGCCGACGCCCCGGCATCCTCCAGCCGCAACACCGTATCCAGCTTCTTCGACAAGGGCGAGGCCGAGGGCACCAGGGGGTTCTTGAGCTTCAGGCCCACATAGTCGGTGGATAAATCGATCATGTCAGGCTCCTGAAGAACAGGTTGTCGCCCCGGCGCAGGCCGGGGCCCAGGCAGGTGGGCACTCTGGATCCCGGCCTGCGCCGGGATGACGAGGTTTACACAAGATCGCCATATAGATCCCTCCAATCCGGGTTTACCTGTTCAATCAGCTTCAACTTCCAGCCCCGCTTCCATTCCTTGATGGCCTTTTCTCGAGTTATGGCGGCATGCATTTCCTCGTGAACCTCATACCAAACCAGGGTATGCACGCAATAACGCTTGGTGAAACCCTCGACAAGATCCTGCTTGTGTTCCCACACCCGTCGGACCAAATCTGATGTCACGCCGATATAAAGCGTGCCATTTCTCTTGCTGGCCAAGATATATACGCAAGGATGCTTCACTTCTCTGGATTTCGGCCTTCGCCGGAATGACGATCCGTCGCCAGATCCTGATACGCCTTGAAGCGGCGCTCCGCGTCCTTCTGCGCCTCGGCCAGGAAGTGTTCGGCGGCCTCCGGGTGGCTGCGGGCGAGCATGGCGAAGCGGGTCTCGCTGTCCATGAAGGCCTTGATGGGCTGGCTGGGCGCCGCCGAATCCAGCTTGAACGGATTGCCGCCCGCTTCCGCCAGGCGCGGGTCGAAGCGGAACAGGGGCCAGTGGCCGGTCTTCACCGCCATGTCCTGCTGGCGCTGGTTGTAGAGCATGTCGTAGCCGTGGGCGATGCACGGACTGTAGGCGACGATCAGCGACGGGCCGGCGTAGGCCTCGGCCTCGTGGAACACGCGCAGGGTCTGGGTGTCCTTGGCGCCGTAGGCCACGGTGGCGACGTAGACGTGGCCGTAGTCGCTGGCGAGCTTGGCCAGGTCCTTCTTGGCCGTGGCCTTGCCGCCGGCTGAGAACTTGGCCACGGCGCCGATGGGCGTGGCCTTGGAGGTCTGGCCGCCGGTATTGGAATACACCTCCGTGTCCAGCACCAGGATGTTCACGTCATAGGGCAGGGCCAGCACGTGGTCCAGGCCGCCGTAGCCGATGTCGTAGGCCCAGCCGTCGCCGCCGATGATCCACACCGAGCGGCGGATCAGCCATTCGGCCACGCTGCCCAGTTCCCCGGCGCGGGGATGGGATGAGGCGGCCAGCCTTTCCAGCAAGGCGGCGACGCGGCGGCGCTGTTCGTGAAGGCCGGCCTCCTCGCGCTGGTCGGCGTTGACCAGGGCCTCGGCCAGGTCGCCGCCGATGTCGGCCGCCAGTTCCTTCACCAGCGCCCTGGCGTAGTCCATCAACTGGTCCGCCGCCAGACGCATGCCCAGGCCGAACTCGGCGTTGTCCTCGAACAGGGAGTTGCTCCAGGCCGGGCCCTTGCCGTCGGCGTTCACGGTGTAGGGCGTGGTGGGCAGGTTGCCGCCGTAGATGGAGGAGCAGCCGGTGGCGTTGGCGATCAGCATGCGATCGCCGAACAACTGGGTGGCGAGGCGGATGTAGGGCGTCTCGCCGCAACCGGCGCAGGCGCCGGAATACTCGAACAGCGGATCCAGCAGGGCCGAGCCGGGGATGGTGCCGTGCTTGACCGCGGCCCGGTCGAATTCCGGCAGCCCCAGGAAGAAGGCGTAGTTGTCCCGCTCCTGGTCGCGCAGGGGGCCGACGGGGGCCATGTTCACCGCCAGGCGGCTGACGTTGGTCTTGTCGTGGATGGGGCAGGCGGCGACGCAATCGCCGCAGCCGGTGCAGTCCTCCGGCGCCACCTGGTAGCTGATGCGGGTGCCGGGCGGGTAGTCCTTGCTCTTGGCCGGCACGTGCTTGAAGCCGGACGGCGCGCCCTCCGCCAGTTCCGCCGGGAAGGCCCGGGCGCGGATGGCCGAGTGGGGACAGACGAACACGCACTTGCCGCACTGGGTGCACAGGTCCGGTTCCCAGACCGGGATCTCCAGGGCGATGTTGCGCTTTTCATATCGGGCGGTGCCCACCGGGAAGGTGCCGTCCGCCGGCAAGAGGGAGACCGGCAGGCGGTCGCCGTGGCCCCGGCAGATGGGCAGGGTGAGGTCGCGCACGAAGGCGGGGAGGTCCCACTCTTTGCCCCCCCCTTTGGAAAAGCCCTCATCCGGGGATAAAGGGGGCTGGGGGGGATTCGTCGTGCCCGTTGACTGAGGCGCCTCGGGAATCCCCCCTCCCCCCCCTTTTGCAAAGGGGGGAACCTCATGCAGGTTCGCCAGGGTCATGTCGATGGCCTGGTAATTCAGGTCCGCCAGGCGCTTGCTCTTCCTGCCGTAGGTCTTGTCCACCGCCTTCTTGATGGCGGCGATGGCCTCTTCCCGGGGCAGGATGCCGGAGATGGCGAAGAAGCAGGCCTGCATGATGGTGTTGATGCGCCGCCCCAGGCCGGCCTCGTGGGCCACCCGGTAGGCGTCGATCACCCAGAGCTTGAGATCTTTCCCGACGATGCCGGCGCGCAGGGTCTCGGGCAGGCTGTCCCAGGCCCGCTCCGGCGGCTCCGGCGTGTTGAGCAGGAAGACCCCGCCGGGGGCGGCGTGGGCCAGCAGGTCGTAGCGCTCGGTGAACACCGTCTGGTGACAGGCGACGAAGTTCGCCATGCCCGCCTCCACCAGGTAGGCGGAACGGATGGGGTCCGGACCGAAGCGCAGGTGGGACACGGTGACCGCGCCGGATTTCTTGGAGTCGTAGACGAAGTAGCCCTGGGCCTGGAGATCGGTGGCCTCGCCCACGATCTTGATGGAGTTCTTGTTGGCCGACACCGTCCCGTCGGCGCCCAGCCCCCAGAACACGGCGTGCTGGAGCCGGTTGGCCGCGTCGGTGCGGAAGCTGTCGTCCCAGGCCAGGGAAAGCTGGGTGATGTCGTCGTGGATGCCGATGGTGAACTGACGCTTTGCATCCGGCTTGGCCAGTTCCGCGAATACCGCCCGCGCCATGCCCGGCGTGAATTCCTTGCTGGCCAGGCCGTAGCGGCCGCCGATGACGCGGGGCATGGGGCGCCGGCCGTCGGCCGCCGCCTGGGCCAGGGCGGTCACCACATCCTTGTAGAGGGGTTCGCCATCGGCCCCGGGCTCCTTGCAGCGGTCCAGCACGGCGACGGCCCCGGCGGTCTCCGGCAAGGCGGCGAGCAGGGCGTCTGCATCCAGGGGGCGGAACAGCCGCACCTTGAGCACCCCAAGCTTCTCGCCCCGGTCCAGGAGGTGTTCCACCGTCTCCTGGGCGGTCTCGGCGCCGGAACCCATGAGCACGATCACCCGCTCGGCATCGGCCGCGCCCACATACTCGAACAAGCGGTAGGACCGGCCGGTCAGTTCGCCGAAACGGTCCATGGCGGCCTGCACCACGCCGGGGAAGGCCTCGTACCACGGATTGGCCCGTTCCCGGGCCTGGAAGAACACATCCGGATTCTGGGAAGTCCCCCGGATCACCGGATGCTCGGGCGACAGGGCCCGGGCACGGTGGGCCCGGATGGCGGCGGGGTCGAGCATGGCCCGGGCGGTTTCCGGCTCCACCGCGACGATCTTGGCCACTTCATGGGAGGTGCGGAACCCATCGAAGAAGTGGATCACCGGGATGCGTCCCGCCAGGGTGGCGGCCTGGGCGATCAGGGCCAGGTCCTGGGCCTCCTGCACCGAATTGGCGCACAGCATGGCGCAACCGGTGGCGCGGCAGGCCATCACGTCGGAATGGTCGCCGAAGATGGACAGGGCGTGGGTGGCCAGGGCCCGGGCCGCCACGTGCAGGACGAAGGGGGTCAGTTCGCCGGCGATCTTGTACAGGTTGGGGATGAACAACAGCAGCCCCTGGCTGGCCGTGAAACTGGTGGCCAGGGCGCCGGAGGTGAGGGCCCCGTGCAGGGCGCCGGCGGCGCCGCCCTCGGACTGCATCTCGATGATCTTTGGCACCGCCCCCCAGAGGTTGGGCTTGCCCTGGGAGGCCCATTCGTCTGCCCACTCGCCCATGTTGGACGAGGGCGTGATGGGATAGATGGCGATGACCTCATTGCACAGGTAGGCCATGCGGGCGGCGGCTTCGTTGCCGTCGATGTTGAGGAATGTGGTCATGACTGCTCCCGGTAAACCCTGACGAGCCCATTGCGCCTGGAAACGGCATTCCCGCTGGAATGGGCCGTGAATACTGCTTCGCCCCCATCGCGAACATTTTATGAGCCCGTCCGGCAAAAGGCATGGTGGCTTTTCCAATCGGGGGTATTGAATTTCAGACTCCTGCCATGGCCCGCTTCTTGCTAATCTGCAGGCAAGCCCACGCCAACCGCCATGCAGACCAAGCCCCATCCCGACATCCTCGCCACCGCGGTGCTGATCGCCGACGCCGGGCGCATCACCCGTTACCTGAATCCGGCGGCGGAGAACCTGCTGGGGGTCTCGTCCCATCATGCCCTGGGCAAGCCGGTGTCCATGCTGTTCGGCGAGTGCACCGAATTGGTGCGCGCCTTGGAAAGTGCACTATCCGAGGGCGCCAGCTATACCGAGCATGACCTCAGCATCCCCGTCAACGGCCATACCCTGGTGCTTTCCGCCACCGTCTCGCCCCTGGACGAGGCCGAAGGCGCGGCGGTAATCGAATTGCACCCCGCCGCCGGCGGCGTGCGCATCGCCCGGGACGAACAGGTCATGGCCCAGACCCAGGCCAGCCAGGCCCTGCTGCGGCAACTGGCCCACGAGATCCGCAACCCCCTGGGCGGCATCCGCGGCGCGGCGCAACTGCTGGAGGGGGAACTGGAATCCTCCGACCTGCGCGAGTACACCCAGGTCATCATCCAGGAAACCGGCCGGCTGCAGGGCCTGCTGGACCGCCTGCTGACCCCGGCCAAGCGTCCCGTGGTGCAGGCGGTGAACGTGCACGAGGTGCTGGAGCGGGTGCGCAGCCTGCTGCAGGCCGAATTCCCCCGCCTGGAGTTCCACTGCGACTACGACGTCAGCCTGCCGGACCTGGCGGGGGATCAGGAACAGCTCATCCAGGCCGTGCTCAACATCGCCCGCAACGCCGCCCAGGCCATGCAGGGCGAGGGCCGCATCAGCTTCCGCACCCGGGTGGCGCGCCAGGTCACCCTGGCCATGAAGCGCTGGAAACTGGCCATCCGCCTGGACGTGATCGACAACGGCCCCGGCATTCCCGACGACATGCTGGGCCGGGTGTTCTTTCCCCTGGTCTCGGGCCGGGAAGGCGGCACCGGCCTGGGGCTGACCCTGGCCCAGAGCCTGGTGCAGCGCCACGACGGCGCCATCCACGTGGAAAGCCAGCCGGGGCGCACCTGCTTTTCCATCTTCCTGCCCATCAAATAAAACATCTTGAGGAGTCAGCCATCATGAAACCCGTCTGGATCATCGACGACGACCGCTCCATCCGATGGGTGTTCGAGAAGGCCCTGGCGCGGGAGAACCTGCCCCACCGCATCTTCGACACCGCCGAGGCGGCCCTGCGCGCCCTGGACCGGGAAACCCCCGGCGCGGTGGTGTCCGACATCCGCATGCCGGGCATGAGCGGCCTGGAATTCATGGAGCAGATCAAGGCCCAGCAGCCCCGCCTGCCCATCATCATCATGACCGCCTATTCGGATCTGGATTCGGCGGTCTCCGCCTTCCAGGGCGGCGCCTTCGAATACCTGCCCAAGCCCTTCGACGTGAACCACGCCCTGGAACTCATCCACCGGGCCCTGGAGGAAGGCGGCCGCGTCGAGGAAATACCCGGGCTGGATTCCGGCCTGGCCGGCCAGGCCATGCTGGGCCAGGCGCCGGCCATGCAGGACGTGTTCCGCGCCATCGGCCGCCTGAGCCAGAGCCAGGCCACGGTGCTCATCACCGGCGAGACCGGCACCGGCAAGGAACTGGTGGCCCACGCCCTGCACCGCCACAGCCCGCGCAAGGACAAGCCCTTCATCGCCCTCAACACCGCCGCCATCCCCAAGGACCTGCTGGAGTCCGAGCTGTTCGGCCACGAGCGCGGCGCCTTCACCGGCGCCACCGCCTCGCGCCGGGGCCGCTTCGAGCAGGCCGACGACGGCACCCTGTTCCTGGACGAGATCGGCGACATGCCCGCCGACCTGCAGACCCGCCTGCTGCGGGTCCTGGCCGACGGGGAGTTCTACCGGGTGGGCGGCCATTCGCCGGTGCGGGTCAACGTGCGGGTCATCGCCGCCACCCACCAGGCCCTGGAGGACCGGGTGCGCCAGGGCCTGTTCCGGGAAGACCTGTTCCATCGCCTCAACGTCATCCGCATCAGGCTGCCGGCCCTGCGGGAGCGGCGCGAGGACATCCCCCTGCTGGTGAAGCACTTCCTGCAGAAGAGCGCCCAGGACCTGGGGGTGGAGATGAAGCAGGTGTCCGAGGAGGCCATGAAAGCCCTCGCCGCCCTGCCCTACCCCGGCAACGTGCGGCAACTGGAGAACCTGTGCCACTGGCTCACGGTCATGGCGCCCGGCCAGGTCATCGAACCCAAGGACCTGCCGCCTGAAGCCCTGCGCGAAACCGCCGGCGCCACCCTGGACTGGACCGAGGCCCTGGCCCGCGGCGCCCAGGCCAGGCTGGGCCGGGGCGAGAACGGCATCCTCAACGACCTCACCGCCGAATTCGAGCGCACCCTGATCCGGGTCGCCCTGGCCCACACCGGCGGCCGCAAGATCGAAGCCGCCAACCTGCTGGGCTGGGGGCGCAACACCCTGACCCGCAAGATCCAGGAACTGGGCATGGAGGCGGGCGGGGAGGAGTAGGAAGGCGGAACGCCATTCCGGCCCTCCCGGGCCGGGCGGGGGTGGCGCCAGCCTCCCCTCGCCGGGCGCATGGGTGTGCCGGTCAGCGGTAGGGATTGGACCCGGCGTAGGGCAGGGAATTGCTCCGGACCGGTTGCTGGGCGTAGAAAGCCGCCAGATCCTGGACATCCTTGTCACTGAGGCCGCCGGTCAGGAAGGCCATCATGGGATGAAACACCTTCTGGTTGGACTTGTAGACCTTCATCTTGGCGACGAAGCTCTCCACGCTCTGCCCCGCGAGACGCGGCGTCCCGGTATGGGTCGAATTGCCATCCGCCCCATGGCAATAGGCGCAATACATGGCCGATTTCGCGCCGGCGGCGGCATCCCCGCCCGCCGCGGCGGCTTCCGTCCACAAAGCGAACGCGCCCGACAGCAACGCGGAACCCAGGAACAGCGCTTGCCCGAATCGATATGTCATCTTGGCCTCCTTGGCGTCTATTGAAAGGCTCACGTCGTGTCAACGAGTGGTGGGCGGAGTTGGCCAAAAATCAGGATTCCCCCCTTTTGAACCCGGGTCAAATCCCCCTCACTCCCCCTTTATTGAAGGGGGGAAGACAACCACCACCGCTGTCAGCGTGACATCCATGGTCAGCACGAACATGGCCCCATGAAATATCAGAATAGTCTCATGTTCTAACTATTCAACCGATCCCGCCAGGGAGAAAGCCCGCCGCCCCGGCCATCGCGCGGTTTGTCGCGCCCCCTTCGGGAAAGGAGGCCAACGTACACCCCTTACACCACCCGATTCCTCGCCTCTCCCCGGACGAAGGCCTCGATGTTGTCCATCAACTGATCCGCCAGGGCCTGCATGGCTTCCCGGCTGGACCAGGCCACGTGGGGCGTGAGCAGGAAATTCGGCAGGTCGAGTTCGAGCAGGGGATTGCCTTCCCGTGGCGGCTCCACCGACAGCACGTCGAAGCCGGCGCCGGCGATGCGCCGGGTCTTCAGGGCCGAGACCAGGGCCGCCTCGTCCACCACGCCGCCCCGGGCGGTGTTGATGAGCACGGCGCCGCGCTTCATCAGGCCGAACTCCCGCGCCCCGATCAGGCCGCGGGTGGCCTCGGTCAGGGGCGTGTGCAGGCTGATCTGGTCGGACCGGGCGAGCACCTCGTCGAAAGGCGCGCGGCCGGGACGGATGCCGGCCGCGCCCTTGTGCTCGGCCACCAGCACCTCCATGCCGAAGGCCCGGGCCAGGCGCTCCACACCGGCGCCCACGCTGCCGTGGCCGATCAGCCCCAGGGTGGAGCCGTGGAGGTCGTGCATCTCATGGTCGAACAGGCAGAAGCGTTCGGCCTTCTGCCAGGCGCCCCGGCGCAGGCTCTCGCGCCAGGCCTGGAGGTTGCGGCGCAGGGCCAGCAGCAGCATGAACACGTGCTCCGGCACCGTGTGCTCGGCGTAGCCGCGGATGTTGCACACGGCGATGCCGCGCTCCCGGCAGGCCTCCAGGTCCACGTTGTTCACCCCGGTGGCGGCCACCGCCACCAGGCGCAGCTTGGGGCAGGCGGCGATGACCTGGCGGGTGACGGGCGCCTTGTTGGTGATGGCGATGCTGGCCCGCCACAGCTTGTCGGCCACCTCCTCCGGCGCGCTGTCCGGGTGTTCCACCCAGACATGGTCGAATTCCGGGATGCGCAGCTCGGCGACCAGGGTCGCCCGGTCGAGAAAGACGATGTATTCCTTCATGGCGGTGTTCCGTTCAATGGTTCCTGTCGCCGCCCGGGGCCGAGGGACGCGGTTGGACGCGGCGCGGATGGGGCCGTGGGCCGCCCCGGTGCGATGAATCCGGGAGGGAGCATATCCCGGCGAGGCAGGATTGGGGATATCAACCGACCCGCCGCCGGAAGGGAATTCAAGACACGGAGGTCTTGAACCGATAACTCCGGCGTCTACAGTGATGATGTCCGCCCGCGCCGGGCGACTATCCCCTTTCATCCCCAACCAGGAGTTCCCGCAATGACCGAGATCCGCGCAACCAACATCACCTGGCACGAAGGCCACGTCAAACGGGAGGATCGGGAACGACTGCTGGGCCAGAAGGGGGCCACCATCTGGTTCACCGGCCTCTCCGGCTCGGGCAAGAGCACCATCGCCTTCACCCTGGAGCACGCCCTGGTGGAACGGGGCCGCCTCGCCTACGTGCTGGACGGCGACAACGTGCGCCACGGCCTCAACAAGAACCTGGGCTTTTCCGCCGCCGACCGGGAGGAGAACATCCGCCGCATCGGCGAGGTGGCCCGCCTGTTCGCCGACACCGGCGCCATCGCCCTGACCAGCTTCATCAGCCCCTACCGCAAGGACCGGGACCAGGCCCGCGCCATCCACCTGGACAGCGGCCTGCCCTTCATCGAGATCCTGGTGGACGTCCCCGTCGAGGTATGCGAAACCCGCGACCCCAAGGGCCTGTACAAGAAGGCGCGGGCGGCGCTGGCCGAGGGCAAGGGCATGGGCTTCACCGGCGTGGACGACCCCTACGAGCTGCCGGCGGCGCCGGAACTGGTGATCCACAACGATCGCATCACGCCCCAGGAAGCCGCCGCCCAGGTCATCAACTACCTGGAGTCGCGCGGCCTGCTGCCGGACCTGGCGCGCTAGCCCGTTTCACCCCCGCCCCCAGCCGGGGGGCGCACCCCTCCCCCGCTGGCGGGGGAGGCTGGGAGGGGGCGTATTGGCACGCGGGCCCGCTATCCGGTTCAGCGCCCGAGGAAGGCGATCCACACCGGCAAGGTCGCCAGGAAGGCCAGGCTGGACCAGCTCGCGGTCAACGCCGCCGCGCGCACGTCCAGCTGGAAGCGGTCGGCGAAGCTGGCGGCCATGAGCATGGTGGGCATGGCCACTTCCAGGATGGCCGCGGTCTGGGCGGCCTTGAGTTCACCGAAGGTCGCCCGCGCCAGCAGGAATACCAGGACAGGCCCGATCACCAGCTTCACCGCCACCGCCGCCAGCACCGGCCGCGTGGGCCTGAGGTCGCGCCAGGGGATGGACAGCCCCAGGTTGAACAGCATGATGGGGATGGTGGCCTGGCCCATGAACTTGGCCGCCTTGACCAGGGGCGCCACGTCCAGGCCGGACAGGTTCACCGCGAAGCCCAGGGTGAAGCCCCAGATCATCGGCAGGGTGAGCATGGTGCGCAGCAGGCTGTGGCCGTGGCCGCCCTCGTGGCCCAGCCGGGTGGCGATCCAGACGCCGAAGGTCCACAGCAGGGGGGTGGTGGCCAGCACGTCGGCGAAGGCGGCGTAGCTGCCGCCGATGTCGCCATACAGGAAGGTCAGGGTGGGGTAGCCCATGAACAGCACGTTGCTGAAGCAGCCCGCCAGCAGGATGGCGGCCCGGGTTTCGCGTTTGAGGCCGCGCCCCAATGGGGAATGGAACAGCAGGGGATAAAGCAGGATGAAGCTCAGCCCGATGCCGGCGATGGTGATCACCGGCACGGTGAGCAGCTCGCGGCTGATCTCCGCCTGGGCGGAAAGGGCGAACAGCAGGGGCGGCCCGAACACGTCCACCACCAGCCGGTTCAGGTTCACCCGCAGGGTGGCGGCGGGAAACTGGGGCCGGAAGCGCACCCACAGCCCGCCGGCCGCCACCAGCAGGGCGATGGGCAGCCAGACCTGGAGCAGGAGTTGCAAAAGAAAATCGGCGGACATGGGGTAGATTGTAGGCGCCCCGCCGGGAATCCGGCGCGGGGCACAATCCAGCCGGATCGCCCGGGGGCGGCGAGGTTGAAACACGGGAACCAAAGCGGTGCCGGAACGAACTCAGGGTTTCGGCGCACAGGGAGATGACACCATGCCCGCGAACGACCCTCAGGACATCCTCGACTTCTGGTTTTCCCCCCGCGCCAGGGCGCTCTGGTTCGCCTCCACGCCGGAATGGGACGCCGAGATCCGCGCCCGCCACGAGCCGCTCTGGCAAAGGGCATGCCGGGGCGAACTGGGGGCGTGGATGGACTCGGCCGAGGGCGCCCTCGCCCTGGTCATCCTGCTCGACCAGTTCCCCCTCAACATGTTTCGCGGCCAGGCCACCGCCTTCGCCGGCGAGGGGCGGGCGGTGGCCGCGTGCAAACGGGCGCTGGAACTGGGGTTCCACCACGACCTGGACGAGGCGCGGCGCCTGTTCCTGTTCATGCCGCTGATGCACAGCGAAAATCCGCAAGACCAGGATCTCTCGCTGCAACTGTTCGAGGCGGCCGGCATGGACACGCGCTGGCCCCGGCACCATCGCGGCATGGACACGCGCTGGCCGCGGCAGCATCGCGGCCTGGTCCGCCGCTTCGGCCGCTCCCCCCATCGCAACGCCATCCTGGGCCGTCCGAGCACGGCGCCGGAACTGGACGATCTGGCCTCCGACGAGGCGTTCAAAGGCTGAAATGCATGACCGAAAAACCCTATGCCGAATCCTCCGCCCAGAACCGGGCACCCATCCAGGCGGTGCTGGAAGAAGTTTTCGCAGACCGACGCCGGGTGCTGGAAATCGCCAGCGGCACCGGACAGCACGCGGTCTATTTCGGCGCGGCCCTGCCCCACCTGAGCTGGCAGACCAGCGAGTTGCCGCACAACCATGCGGGCATCCAGGCCTGGCTGGACGAAGCCGGGCTGGCCAACGTGCTGCCCCCCGTCGCCCTGGACGTGAACGACCCGGTCTGGCCGGTGGGCGGCTTCGACGCGGTGTTCAACGCCAACACCGTGCACATCGTGTCCTGGCCGGCGGTGGAACGCATGTTCGCCGGCATCGGCCGCGTGCTGGAATTGGGCGGCCTGCTCTGCCTGTACGGCCCCTTCAACTACGGCGGCCGCTACACCGCCGAGAGCAACGCCCGCTTCGACGCCTGGCTGAAGAACCGCGACCCGGCGAGCGGCGTGCGCGACTTCGAGGCCCTGAACGCCCTGGCCGAGGCCCAGGGCCTGGTCCTGTTCAAGGACTTCGACATGCCCAGCGACAACCACACCCTGGTGTGGCGGCGGAAATCCTTGCCGGCGAAGCCTTGAGCGCGCGCATCGTCGAATCCATCGCGGAAATTGCCGCGCCGGCGTGGGACACCCTGGTCGCGGGCGCCAGCCCGGACCCGGAGGACATCAACCCCTTCCTCTCCCACGCCTTCCTGCTCGCCCTCCAGGAAAGCGGCTGCGCCACGCAGGCCACCGGCTGGGAGACCCGCTTCCTGGTCCTGGAGCGCGATGGCCTTCTGGTGGGCGCCCTGCCCCTCTATGGCAAGACCCACTCCTGGGGCGAATTCGTCTTCGACTGGGCCTGGGCCGATGCCTACCAGCGCCACGGCCTGGCCTATTACCCCAAGTGGATTTCCGCCGTGCCGTTCTCGCCGGTGACGGGCCCGCGCCTGCTCGCGGCGTCGCCGGAAAACCGCGCCCGGCTGCTCGACGCCGCCCTGGACCTGGCCCGGGAAGCGGGGGTTTCCTCCCTGCATCTGCTGTTCCCGGACGAAACCCAGGCCCGGGAGATGGCGGCGCGCGGCATGATGCTGCGGCGTGGCGCGCAGTTCCATTGGCGCAATCCCGGTTACGCGGATTTCGCCGGGTACCTGGCCGGCCTGCGTCGGGACAAGCGCAAGAAGATCCAGCAGGAGCGGCGCCGGGTGTCCGAGGCCGGCATCCGCTTCCGGCGGCTGGCCGGCACCGACATCCGCGAGGACGACTGGCGCCATTTCCTGGCCTGCTCCCTGCGCACCCACCGGCAATTCAACTCGCCCCCCGCCCTCAACCTGGATTTCTTTCTGCGCATCGGCGCCGCCATGCCCGACAACCTGCTGCTGGTGATCGCCGAACGGGAGGGCGAGCCCATCGCCGCCGCCTTCAACCTGAGAAACCGGCGCGCTTTGTACGGGCGCTCCTGGGGCGCCCTGGAATACCACCCGGGCCTGCACTTCGAGACCTGCTACTACCAGGCCATCGAATTCTGCATCGAACAGGGCATCGCCACCTTCGAGGGCGGCGCCCAAGGCGAGCACAAACTGGCGCGGGGCTTCCTGCCCGTCACCACATGGTCCGCCCACTGGCTGGCCCATCCCCGGTTCGCGCGCGCGGTGGAGGATTTCCTGATGCGCGAGGGCGCGGGCATGGATAACTACCTGGACGAGTTGAACGAGAGAAACCCGTTCAAGCCGGCTCCCGCCACAGCATCCCACCCTTGCGGCCGTCCACGCTGAGCGGCAATCACACCACTGCAAGGTCAAGCGCCGGGCCTCACTCCGGCCAGCAATAGTTGACCTGGATCTGTCCCTCGGCCGGTACGGTGACCATTCGGCCCACGGTAATGCCCCGAACCTCGCCGCTCACGTTGTACTCGCCCGGCGGCAGGTGGACGTAGAACCACGGGCCATCGGAAGCGGCCTTGATCATCAGCTTGCCGCTGACGTCCCGGATGGCGACGTTCACCTTGGCCAGAAACGCACCCTGCTCGCGCGTGTGAAAGACGAGCTTGAGGTTGTAGTCTTCGGAGGAACGGCTCAATTGCGCCCGTTCCCCCTTGCCCACGCCGCCGCTCATGTAGGGCACCGCTTCGCCGGGATCCGAACTGACCGGCCATGCCGCGAGGGTGACACCCATGGCCAGCATGGCCACCTGCAATGCATGCCTGATACGCATCTTCGGTCTCCTTCAGCGTGTTTGAAAAACGTCCACTGCCCATTCCCAGGGCAATGAAACACTTCACAAACTTCCTTGCAGGAATCCTTTTACTTTCAGTCTAGTGCGTCGAGCGCGCGCAGGGCGGATGAGCGAAGCGTCATCAGCCGGTTTTTCACCTCCCACAGAGAAAGCAACCCGCCGCCGGGCTGCTCCCGGCGAAAAGCACCAACTGTTGGGGTCACCTCAATTCAGCGCGGCCACGCAAGCGATCGCCGCTGGAATCCCCCCTGCCCCCCCTTTTGCCAAGGGGGAACAAGCCTTACGCCGCGGGCGTGCCGGCCGGGTTGCGCAGGCGGATGTGCAGTTCGCGCAGCTGCTTCTCGTCCACCGCGTTGGGGGCGTCGGTCATGAGACAACTGGCGCGCTGGGTCTTGGGGAAGGCGATGACGTCGCGGATGGATTCGGCGCCGGTCATGAGGGTGACCAGGCGGTCCAGGCCGAAGGCCAGGCCGCCGTGGGGTGGGGCGCCGTACTTGAGGGCGTCGAGCAGGAAGCCGAACTTGTTGCGGCGTTCCTCCTCGCCGATGTTGAGGGCGGCGAAGACGGTTTCCTGGACGTCCTCCCGGTGGATACGCACCGAGCCGCCGCCCACTTCCCAGCCGTTGAGCACCATGTCGTAGGCCTTGGACAGGGCCTTGCCCGGGTCGCTGACGAGCAGTTGCTCGTGGCCGTCCTTGGGGCTGGTGAAGGGGTGGTGCAGGGCGTCCCACCTGTTCTCGTCCTCGTTGAACTCGAACATGGGGAAGTCCACCACCCACAGGGGCGCCCAGGCGCGGCCGTCGACGTAGCCCTTCTCGTGGCCGATTCTGGCGCGCAGGGCGCCCAGGGCGTCGTTGACGATCTTGGCCTTGTCGGCGCCGAAGAACAGGATGTCGCCGTCCTCGGCGCCGGTGCGGGCGAGGATCTCGGCCAGCGCCGCGTCGTGCAGGTTCTTGACGATGGGGGATTGCAGGCCGTCCCTGCCTTTGGCTTTCTCGTTGACCTTGATGTAGGCCAGGCCCTTGGCGCCGTAGATCTTGACGAACTCGGTCCAGGCGTCGATCTCGCCGCGGCTGAACTCGCCGCCCTTGGGCACGCGGATGGCGGCCACCCGGCCGTTGCCGGCGTTGGCGGGGCCGGAGAAGACCTTGAAGTCCACGTCCTTCATGACGTCGGTGAGCTCGGTGATTTCCAGGGTCACGCGCATGTCCGGCTTGTCGGAGCCGTAGCGGTTCATGGCCTCCTGGAACGTCATGCGCGGGAAGGGATCCGGCAGGTCGATGTCCTGGGCCTTCTTGAACATGTCGCGGATCATGCCTTCCACCAGGCTCATGATTTCCTCCTCGTTCATGAACGAGGTTTCCAGGTCCACCTGGGTGAATTCCGGCTGGCGGTCGGCGCGCAGGTCCTCGTCGCGGAAGCATTTCACGATCTGGAAGTAGCGGTCGAAGCCGGCCACCATGAGCAGTTGCTTGAACAGCTGGGGCGACTGGGGCAGGGCGTAGAACATGCCGTCGTGCACGCGGGAGGGCACCAGGTAGTCGCGGGCGCCTTCCGGGGTGGAGCGGGTCAGCATGGGGGTTTCCACTTCCATGAAGCCGTGCTGGTCCAGGTAGTCGCGCATCAGCTTGGACACCCGGTAGCGCAGGCGCAGGTTCTTCTGCATGGGCTCCCGGCGCAGGTCCAGGTAACGGTATTGCAGGCGGATGTTCTCGCTGAGGTTGTCGTCGTCGATCTGGAACGGCGGGGTCAGGCTGGGGTTGAGGATTTCCAGGGTCTGGGTGAGGACCTCGATCATGCCGGTGGGCAGGTTGGGGTTCTCGGTGCCGGCCGGCCGGGGCCGCACCTTGCCCACCACGCGCAGGACGAATTCGCCCCGGGTCTCTTCCGCCACCTTGAAGGCCTCCGGGGTGTCCGGGTCGATCACCACCTGCACCGTGCCTTCCCGGTCGCGCAGGTCGATGAAGATGACGCCGCCGTGGTCGCGCCGGCGATGGGCCCAGCCGCACAGGTTGACGATCTGGCCGATGTGGTCGGCGTTGACGGCGCCGCAGTAGTGGGTACGCATAGAAGTCCTAGTAGGCAGTGAGCAGTAAGCAGTTGACGGTAAACAGTCGGCAAAGGCGGTTGGCGTACTGACGACTGCCAACTGACAACCGCCAACTTTATTTAATCTCCGGCATAGTTGGCGATGGCGGGTTTGACGGGCGAGGCCACCACGCCCATGGAGACGATGGCCTTGAAGGCGGCGTCCACGCTCATGTCCAGTTCGATGATCGCGTCACGCCGCACGTAGAAATAGAAACCGTTGACCGGGCTGGGCGTGGTGGGGATGAAGACCGCCACGTATTCGCCCTCGAGCTGGCCCGCCACCTCCTCCGGCACGTTGGTCTGGAACGCCAGGGACCAGGCATCGGGATGGGGATAACGCACCAGCAGCACCTTCTTGAAGGCCATGCCGGAACCGGACAGCAGGCTGTCGGACACCTGCTTGACGCTGCCATAGATGGACTTGACCACCGGGATGCGCTGCAGCAGGCCTTCCCAGAAGGCCACCAGGCGCTGGCCGAGCAGGTTGGTGGTCAGCAGGCCGGTGAGCACGATGAGCAGGGCGGTGAGGATGAGCCCCAGGCCGGGGATGCGCACACCCAGCCAGCTTTCCGGGCGCCAGGACTCGGGCAGCAGCAGCAGGCTCTGGTCCATGAAGTCGAACAGGGCCGTGAGCACCCAGAAGGTGATGCCCAGGGGGACCAGGATCAGCAGGCCGGTGAGGAAGTAGCGCTTGAGGGCGGCCATCATGGCTTTCAGGCTGGCTAACAAATGAATCGGGCAAACGCCCATGCGTTTGCCCGATTCATGGGGTAGGCCGGCTTCAGCCGGCGCAGGCCGGACAGGCGCCGGTGCCGCAGGCCGGCGACGGGGCCTCGGCGGGCTTGGCGCCGCTGTTCTTGAAGTCGGTGGCGTAGTAGCCGGAGCCCTTCAACTGGAAACCGGCGGCGGACAACTGCTTGGTGAAGGCGGACTTGCCGCAGGACGGACACTCGCTGAGCGGGGCGTCGCTCATCTTCTGCATGACATCCTGCTCGAAGCCGCAATCGGCACACTTGTAGGCGTAGATGGGCATGGCTGACTCCTGATCGATAGGCGCGGAATTATATCAACGATTTCTTATATTTAGCTTCTTCGGATGGTTTCAAGTGCAGGCGCGCGGCCAGTTGCTTGAGGCGGACATAGTCGATCTTGCCGGTACCCAGCAGCGGCAACTCCTCCACCACGTCGATCTTCCTCGGCAGGCAGATCTCCGGGTACCCCAGGCCCCGGGCGACGGCGGCCATCTGCTCGCGGGTGAGATCGGAATCGGTGGTGAACAGGACGATCACCTCGCCCCGGCCCGCGTCGGAAATGCAGGTGGCGGCGTGGACCTGCTCCGAGGACACCGCCCGGGCGATGGTCTCGGCCAGTTCCAGGGAAACCATTTCGCCGGCCACCTTGGCGAAGCGCTTGAGCCGCCCCTGGATGGAAAGGAAGCCGTCGGCGTCCATCTCCACCACGTCGCCGGTGTCGTACCAGCCCTCGCCGATCTCGGAGCGGGGCGGCTCCAGCACGCGCGGGGCGTCGTGGCGGTAATAGCCGGACATGAGGTTGGGGCCGCGCACATGCAGCTCGCCGCCGCGCTCGATGCCGGGCACCGGCACCAGTCGCGCCTCGACGCCGGCCACCAGCCGCCCCACCGTGCCCGGCCGGTTGTCCGAAGGCCGGTTGCAGGACAGGACCGGGGCGGTTTCGGTGACGCCGTAGCCCTCCAGGATGTCGATGCCGAAACGCGCTTTCCAGGCCTGGCGGACCGGAGTGGCGAGCTTCTCGGCCCCGGCCACGACGTATTTCAGCGAGGCGAAGTCATCCGCCTCGGCGTTGCGGGCGTAGTGGTTGAGGAAGGTGCTGGTGCCGAACAGCACCGTGGCGCCCTTGTCGCGAATCAGCTTGGGGATTTCCTTGAAGTGCAGCGGACTGGGGTAGATCACCAGCCGGGCGCCGGTGACCAGGGGCACCAGGGTGCCGGCGGTGAGGCCGAAGGAATGAAAGATGGGCAGGCAGTTGAACACCACGTCGCCCCGGGAAAAACGCAGCAACTGGATCACCTGATCGACGTTGGCGAGCAGGGCCCGGTGGGACAGCACCACGCCCTTGGGCTTGCCCTCCGTGCCGGAGGTGAACAGCACCACCGCCGGGGCCGCCGGGTCGCCCTCGGGCATGGCCGCTTTCGGGAACCACAGGGCGAAGCCCATCAGCCAGGCCTTGTCGAGCAGTCCCAGGCGCTCGCGCAGGTCCTCCAGGTGGATCAGCTCCAGGCCGGCAAGCTGGGCCGCCTGCTGCTCCAGTCCCGCCTTTTTCAGGAATAGCCGGGAGGTGAACACCTGGCGGATCCCCGCCGTCTGGCAGGCGGCCTGCATGCCGTCGACGCCGGCGGTGTAATTGAGCATGCAGGGCACGCGCCCCATGGCCGACAGGCCGATGGCCAGGGCCAGCGTCGAGGCCATGTTGGGCATGAGCACGCCCACATGCTCCCCCGGCACCGTCACCTTGCCCGCCAGCCGGGCCAGGGCCAGGGTCATCTTCAGCAGGTCGCCGTAGCTGTAGCGGCCCGGCTTCATGTCCTCCCACTGTCCGGGCGTGTCGCGACCATGTTCCTCGCAGGCCTTGACCAGGGCGGAAAACAGGGTCGTGTTCATGGGCGCCCTCAGAAATTGTGGGTGTACTGGGCGCTGAGGATGTCGATCTTGCTGTCGTAGCCGCCGCGCAACAAGGTGCCGTTGTTGACGTGGTCGATGCGGGCGTCCTTGACGAACAGGTGGGCATAGCCGAAATCCAGCGCCGCTTTCGGGCTGAAGCGGTACTGGCCGCCCAGGGCGACCCACAGGCGATCGGCGTCGGGAATGCGGGCCGTGCGATGGGCCGCATCGGGCACCGGGGTTTCGTCGTAGGCCAGGCCGTAGCGCCAGGTCCAGACCCGGTTGGGCCGATAGCTCAGACCCAGGGAATAGCGCCATGTGTTTTCCCACATTTCGGGGATATGGCTGAGCACGGCATCGTCCACTTTCCTGACGACGTCGAGTTTCCTGAAGTTGCTCCACTCGGTCCAGGTCAGGTCGGCGAGCAGTTCCCAGGCCGGCGAGAGCCGGCGCCAGTAGCTGAGGGACGCGCTGGCGGGCAATTCGAGGTCGGCATAGGCCGGCGTGGCGCCCAGGGGGGTCTTCAGTTTGCCTTCCAGGCTGTGGTCGATGGCGGATCGGTAGGCGATCCCCACTCTGTTGAAACCGTCGATATCCCACAGGGCCCCGATGTTCCAGCCCCAGCTCCTGTCGTCGCCTTCCATCTTCGCCTCGGGGGGGTTGGCGACAGCGGCGGCGGCCTGGGTCAGTTCCGCCTCGATGTATTGCCAGTTCAGGCCGAAGCCCAGGGAGAGGCGGTCATTCACCCGCCAGCCCAGGGCCGGATTGACATTGACGGTTTTCATGTCGGACTTGATGGCCTGGACCTGGCCGGCCCAGGTATCGTCGTACTCGGTGGTCAGGCCGAAGGGCGCGTTCACGCCCAGGCCGAACTTGAGGTCCGGGGTCACGTCCATGGCGTAGTAGAAATTGGGCACGAACGCGGTCACGCCGGCGTCGCCGCCATCCCCGAAAGCGGCCAGGGTGCTGCCGGCATCGCTGAACTCGGCGCTGGGCCGGATGACATGGGCCGCCACCACCACCTGCCTGCCCTCCAGCCGGGTCAGCCCCGCCGGGTTGAAGAAGATCGTGCTGGCGTCTTCCGCCACGGCGGCCTGGCCGGCGTAGGCGTTGCCCAGGCCGCTGGCGTTCTGCTCGATCAGGGCGAAGCCCGCCCCCTGGGCGGCGTTGGCCAGCCACAAGGAGCCGATGAGGGCGGGCAGATGTCGTGATTGCATGCTTTCTCCCGGTCAACGCGATGCCGGTGGTCTGGGGTGAGCGCCCACCGGCGCGACTCGATCAGAACGGGATGTCGTCGTCCAGGTCGGCGAAGCCCTCGCCGCCGCCGGATGAAGCCGGCTTGCCCCGGGGCGCGTTGTCGGCGGGCTGCGAATCGAAGTCGGTCGCGCCCCCGCCGCCACCGCCGCTGCCGCGGCCGCCCAGCATCTGCATGCGGTCGCCGCGGATCTCGGTGGTGTAGCGGTCGTTGCCGTCCTTGTCCTGCCACTTGCGCGTGCGCAGGCTGCCTTCCACGTAAATCTGGCTGCCCTTCTTCAGGTACTGGCCGCAGATTTCCGCCTGCTTGCCGAAGAAGGCCACCGAATGCCACTCGGTGACTTCCTGCGGCTCGCCGCTGCGGTCCTTGAACTTGTCCGTGGTGGCGATGCGCAGGTTGGCGACGGCGTCGCCGCTGGGCAGGTAGCGGATTTCCGGATCACGGCCCAGGTTGCCGATGAGAATGACCTTGTTGACCGAAGCCATGACTATCCCCCTTCAGAAATTTGCGATAACAGATGACGAACCCCTTCCTCGTCCCAGCCGGTCTGCGCCACCTTGAGCAGCACGGCGCCCTCCTCGGGCAGCACGGTGACGGCCTCGACCCCGGCGAACACGGGAAGCCGGGCCAGCAGTCGCCGGGTGTTCTCCTCCGAGATCGGCCCCACATGGAACATCTGGGTCCTGACCCGGGGCGGCGGGACCATGCGCGCCGCCAGCAGCAGCCAGACCAGCATGAGCCCGGCGCAGAACGCGAACACCACGCCGAAACCATGATGCTGGGCGAGCCAGCCCCCCGCCAGGCCGCCGAAGAATAACCCAAACGCCTGGGAGGTGTTGTACACGCCCATGGCCGTGCCCTTGGCCTCGGGCGGGGCGATCTTGGAGATCAGCGACGGCAGGGTGGCTTCCAGGATGTTGAAGGCCACGAAGTAGGCGAACAGGGCGGCCACCACGCCCCAGAACAGGTCCATGGTGAAGGCCAGGCCCATCTGGGCCGCGAACATGAGGGCCACGGCGGAGACGAACACCCGCTTCAGCTCGCCGCGCTTTTCCCCGTAGATGATGGCCGGCACCATCAGCGCGAAGGACAGCAGCAGAACGGGCAGATAGACCTGCCAGTGGTGCTCGCCATCGAGGCCGCCGTTCACCAGGGCGAAAGGCACCACCACGAACATGGCCATCTGGGCGGCGTGCAGGGCGAAGATGCCCCAGTTGAGGCGCAGCAGTTCGTGATTGCGCAGCACATCCCCGAGCCGGGCCGGATTGGCCTCGGCGTCCGAGTGGAAGGCCGTCGGGCCGGGATCGGGCGTGATGTACTTGATCACCAGGATGGCCAGCAGGGCCAGCACCCCGGTCATGGCGAAGATGCCGGGGATGCCGATCCAGCGGTAGAAGGCCGGCCCCGCCGCCAGGGAAAAGGCGAAGGCCAGGCCGATGGTGCTGCCGATCATGGCCATGGCCTGGGTGCGCTTCTCCTCCCGGGTCAGGTCGGCCAGCAGGGCGGTGACCGCCGCCGAGATGGCCCCGGCGCCCTGCAGGGCCCGTCCCAGGATGACGCCGGCCAGGGTGTCGGCGTAGGCGGCGACGAAACTGCCCAGGGCGAAGATGACCAGACCGACGATGATCACCGGCTTGCGCCCCAGCCGGTCCGAGGCCATGCCGAAGGGAATCATCAACGCTGCCTGGGTCAGGCCGTACATGCCCAGGGCCAGGCCCACCAGGGTATGGCTCTCGCCTCCCGGCAGGGTTTTCGCGTAGAGGGCGAACACCGGCAGGATGAGGAACATGCCCAGCATGCGCAAACCGAAAATGCCGGCCAGGGAAATGGCGGCGCGGCGTTCTTTCTGGGAGACGGGGTCCAGGAGGCGGGACACGGGAGTGCTCGGAATTCGAAGACGGCGGATTCTAGCAATCCGTCCGCCCCACTGTCCGGCCATTTCCATGGGGACCGGCATGCGCCTCCCCGTCAGGCGGACGCGGCGGCGAGGAAACTCAACACCCGTCGCGGCAGCCAATGGTAATTACCGGGAAAAGGCCCCGTGACGAAGCCCACGTGACCGCCCTGGTCGGAAAAATCCAGGCTCACCCAGGGCGATACATCTTCCGCTTGCGGTAGCGCATCCCCCGGCATGAACGGGTCGTTGCGGGCGTTGATCACCAGGGTGGGCACCCGGACATGGCGCAGCCAGGGTTTGCTGGCGGAGCGTCGCCAGTAGTCCGCCGCATCCCGGAAGCCATGCAGGCGGGCGGTGACCAGATCGTCGAACCCCCGGATGGTGTCAACCGCCCGCAGCACGGCCTCGTCGTGCAGGCCGGGGTAGCGGGCCAGCTTGTCCAGGGCCTTGCGCTTCAGGGACCTGAGGAAATGGGCGGTGTAGAGCCGGGTGATGCCCCGGTCCAGGGCCGCCCCGGCCGCCGGCAAGTCCAGGGGCGCGGACACGGTGGCCGCCGCGGCCACGAGCCCGGCCGCCGCATCGCCCCGCTCGCCCAGCCACTTGAGCAGGGCATTGCCCCCCAGGGACACCCCCGCCGCATACAACGGCGCCCGGCCCGCGACTTGCCGCAGGCGCTCCAGCACCAGGCCGATTTCGGCGCTGTCGCCCGAATGGTAGGCCCGGGGCAGCCGGTTGGGTTCCCCCGAGCAGCCCCGGAAGTGGGGCACCACGCCGCGCCAGCCCCGGCGGCCCAGGGCATCCATCAGGAAACTGGCGTAATGTCCCCGCGAGCCGCCCTCCAGACCATGAAACAAGGCCACAAGCGGCGCGTCGGCGGGCCCGTCCAGCCAGTCCAGGTCGAGAAAATCCCCGTCCGCGAGCTCCCACCGCTCGCGCCGGTATGGCGGCCGCGGGCGACGCAGGAGCAGCGCGTAGAGCGTTTGCGCGTGGCCGCCGGGCAGCCAGGCCGGGGCGACGTAGGGGTCGGGCGGGGTCATGGGGCCCATTATCGACACCTATGCCGGCCTTGGAGAGATCCCCCCTCTCCCCCTTGATCCCCGGAGGGAGCTTCGCAAAAGGGTGGGAACCCCTCTTTTTCGTCCCTTCCGCCCCGCGCTCGTCAACCCGAATCGAGCCCAAAACACGGGCATTACCCCTGTCATCAGTGCGTCTTTTGCCGAAGGAACTATGTTTAGAACAAACAAGCCGGCGCGATGCGTCCGGTCGATGGACGGGAGGAGGAACGGGAATCCTGTTCAAAACAGCCAAGGAGGTCATCATGCAAGCGAAAAGACTCGTCACCCGCCTGATCCTGGGCGCCGTTGCCCTGTTGGCCGCCACGGCGGCCGGCGCCGCCGGTTCCGCCCAGGCCGGATCGGCGAAATCCCTGTTCTGCGTCGGCTGTCATGGCATGGACGGCAACGTGGCCTACGTCAGTCCCCGCCTGGCGGGTCAATCCACCGCCCGGTTCCAGGACAGTCTCATGGGGTTCAAGGCCGGCAAGCGCTTCCACCCGGCGATGAACATCCTGTCCCTGGGCCTCACCGACCAGGACGCCCAGGATCTGGCCATGTTCTATGCCAGCCAGAAACCCCTGGAACTGAGGGATGCCAGCCTGTACTGGCGCCTGGGCGGCGCCAACGCCATCGATGCCGCCGTGGCGGAAACCATCAAGCTGTCCAGGGCCGACCCGCGCCTGGCCGGACGTCTTTCCGGCGCTTGCGCCGGCAAACTCAGGGAGCAGCTCTGCGCAGCCACCGGCGGTCCCTGCGCCTACACCGGGCGCGACATGAAGACCGCCCATGCCGGCATGAAGATCACCAAAGCCGAGTTCGGCGCGGTGGGCGAGAACCTGGTGAAGGTGCTGGACGCCTTCAAGGTGCCGGAGAAGGAGAAGGGCGAGCTGCTGGGACTGATCCTGCCGCTGAAGGGGCAGATCGTCGGGCAATAGGTCAGGCAGTAGGCCGCCCCGTCTCCCGGCCCCCGGATGCCCCGCCTTCCGGCGGCCTGGATATCGCCCTCCCTCCAGCGGGAATGGCGGGGAAGAATTCGGCATGGCGCGGGTTTGAGCCGGGGATGGCGGATTGCGTATAGTTGGCCGTTTCCTCCCGCAAGCCTGACACCATGATCCGCGTCCGCGGTGCCCGCACCCACAACCTGAAGAACGTCAACGTCGACCTGCCGCCCCACCAGCTGGTGGTCATCACCGGCCTGTCCGGCTCCGGCAAGTCGTCCCTGGCCTTCGACACCCTCTACGCCGAGGGCCAGCGGCGCTACGTGGAATCCCTTTCCGCCTACGCCCGCCAGTTCCTGCAGTTGATGGAAAAGCCGGACGTGGACCTGATCGAGGGCCTGAGTCCGGCCATTTCCATCGAACAGAAGGCCACCAGCCACAACCCCCGCTCCACCGTGGGCACGGTGACCGAGATCCACGACTACCTGCGCCTGCTGTTCGCCCGCGCCGGCACGCCCCGCTGCCCCCACCACGGCATCGAGCTGGCGGCCCAGACCGTGTCCCAGATGGTGGACACGGTGTTGCAGATGCCGGAGGACACCAAGCTGATGATCTTGGCGCCCCTGGTGGTGGGACGCAAGGGCGAGCAGGCGGGCCTGTTCGACGAATTGCGCGCCCAGGGCTTCGTGCGCCTGCGGGTGGACGGCGAGGTGTTCGACATCGACAGCCTGCCCACCCTGGAGAAGAACAGGAAGCACACCGTCGAGGCGGTGGTGGACCGGCTCAAGGTGCGCCCGGACATGAAGCAGCGCCTGGCGGAGAGCTTCGAGACCGCCCTGCGCCATTCCGAGGGCAAGGCCCTGGCCGTCGAAATGGATAGCGGCCGGGAGATGCTGTTCTCCGCCAAGTTCGCCTGCCCGGTGTGCGACTACGCCCTGCCGGAACTGGAACCGCGCATCTTCTCCTTCAACAACCCCATGGGCGCCTGCCCCAAGTGCGACGGCCTGGGCCAGATCACCTTCTTCGATCCCAGGCGGGTGGTGTCCTATCCCCACCTGTCCCTGGCCGCCGGCGCCATCAAGGGCTGGGACAAGCGCAACGCCTACTTCTACCGCATGCTGGAATCCCTGGCCCTGCACTACGGCTTCGACATCGACACGCCCTGGGAGGAACTGCCCAAGGGGATCCAGCAGATCATCCTGCATGGCAGCGGGCGGGAGGAAATCCCCTTCCACTATCTCGGAGATGGTGGCCGCAAAATCATCCGCCGCCACCGCTTCGACGGCGTACTGCCCAGCCTGGAGCGGCGCTACAGGGAAAGCGAATCCCAGCTCGTCCGCGAGGAACTGGCCCGCTACATCGCCACCAGCCCCTGCCCGGAGTGCGGCGGGGCGCGCCTGCGCGTCGAGGCGCGCAACGTCACCCTCCAGGGCTGGACCCTGCACGACCTCTCCCGCCTGCCCATCCGCCAGACCCTGGCCTTCTTCGACGAGCTCAGGCTGGAGGGCCACCGGGCCCAGGTGGCGGACAAGATCGTCAAGGAGATCACCGCCCGCTTGAGCTTCCTCAACGAGGTGGGCCTGGACTACCTCTCCCTGGAACGTTCCGCCGACACCCTCTCCGGCGGCGAGGCCCAGCGCATCCGCCTGGCCAGCCAGATCGGCTCCGGCCTCACCGGCGTCATGTACGTGCTGGACGAGCCCTCCATCGGCCTGCACCAGCGCGACAACGATCGCCTGCTGGGCACCCTCAGGCACCTGCGCGACCTGGGCAATTCGGTCATCGTCGTCGAGCACGACGAGGACGCCATCCGCCACGCCGACTTCATCCTGGACATGGGCCCCGGGGCCGGCGAGCACGGCGGCGAGATCGTGGCCCAGGGCGGGCTGAAGGACATCCTGGCCAGCGAGGCGTCCTTGACCGGCCAGTACCTTTCCGGCAAGAAGGCCATCCCCCTGCCGGAAAGCCGCCGCGCGGCCCGGGAAGGCCGGGTGCTGAAACTGGTCAACGCCCACGGCAACAACCTGAAGCACGTCACCCTCAACCTGCCCACCGGCATCTTCGTCTGCGTCACCGGGGTGTCGGGTTCGGGCAAGTCCACCCTGATCAACGACACCCTGTACGCCATCACCGCCAACCAGTTGAACGGCGCCGCCCACGAGCCGGCGCCCTACGAGGCCATCGAAGGCATCGAGTTCTTCGACAAGGTGGTGAACGTGGACCAGGCCCCCATCGGCCGCACCCCCCGCTCCAACCCGGCCACCTACACCGGCCTGTTCACCCCCATCCGGGAACTCTTCGCCGGCACCGTCCAGGCGCGGGAACGGGGCTACGAGCCGGGCCGCTTCTCCTTCAACGTCAAGGGCGGCCGCTGCGAAGCCTGCCAGGGCGACGGCATGATCAAGGTGGAGATGCACTTCCTGCCCGACATCTATGTTCCCTGCGACGTCTGCCACGGCCAGCGCTACAACCGGGAAACCCTGGAGGTCCAGTACAAGGGCAAAAACATCCACGAGATCCTGCAGATGACCGTGGAGGAGGCCTTCGACTTCTTCAACGCCGTGCCCGTGGTCAAGCGCAAGCTGCAAACCCTCATGGACGTGGGCCTCACCTACATCCGCCTGGGCCAGGCCGCCACCACCCTGTCCGGCGGCGAGGCCCAGCGGGTGAAGCTGGCCCTGGAACTGTCCAAGCGGGATACGGGAAGAACCCTCTACATCCTCGATGAGCCCACCACTGGCCTGCACTTCCACGACATCGACATGCTGCTCAAGGTGCTCCACCGCCTGGTGGGCCACGGCAACACCGTGGTGGTCATCGAGCACAACCTGGACGTCATCAAGACCGCCGACTGGGTCATCGACCTGGGGCCGGAGGGGGGCGAAGGGGGCGGCATGATCATCGCGGAGGGCACACCGGAACAGGTGGCGAGGAACAAGGCGAGCCATACGGGGAAGTATTTGAAGCCGGTGTTGAAACGGGGGTAAGGTACTGGCGTCAATTGAGGAATACACGCCGGAGGTTTCTTCCATGAATCAAATGCACGTTGAATTCAGCATCCCCGAGCCGTTGGGCATGCAAGTCGGCCTGACCCCGGAAAACGCAAGCGACCAGACCCGCCGCATGCTGGCCCTGTTCCTCTATGAACATGGGCGAATATCTCTCGGCAAGGCATGCGAACTGGGCGGCTTCAGTCAATGGGAATTCGCTGAAATGAATCGTGAGCTCGCCATCCCATTGACGATGCGCCAGGAAGACCTGAAAGAAGACATGGCCCGCCTGGCCAATGTCTGAAATCGTCGTCGCGGATTCTTCCTGCCTGATCGCCCTGGCGCGCTCGGGACAATTGGATGTCCTGCGCGCTCTGTTCGGCCAGATCACCATCCCTGCCGCCGTATACGACGAAGTCGTAAGCCAGGGCGCGGGGCGCCCCGGCAGCGATGAAGTTGCCCAGGCGAAATGGATCATGACCATGTAGTCCAGGACCACCTCGCCGTGCAGGCCTTGCGTCTGACCTTGGGAATGGGCGAATCCGAAGCCATGGTGCTGGCGGCGGAAACCACCGCCAGATTCCTCATCCTCGACGACTGGCGGGCACGCCAATCCGCCATTGGCATGGGACTAACCGTAATCGGCACGCTATCAATACTGCAACACGCAGCTGAAAAGGGGCTGATTGCGAATCTTGAAACGGCCCTCGAACGCCTTCGGCAAGCGGGTTTTCACTTTGTGAAAAAGCAGGGCTCAAACCCGAAGTAGATACTCCCGCATGCGCCGCCGCATGGCCGCGTCCGGCATGCGCCCAAGGCCGGCGCCCATGTTCTCGTCCAGGTGATCGGGGTTGGTGGTGGCCGGTATCGCGCAGGTGACGGCGGCATGGCTCACCACCCACTTCAGGAAGAACTGGGACCAGTTGGCGCAATCGATCTCGGCGGCCCAGGGCGGCAGGGGTCGGCCGGCGACGCGGTGGAACAGGTCGCCGCCGTCGAAGGGCCGGTTCACCACCACCGCCACGCCGCGTTCGGCGGCCAGGCGCAGCAGCGGCTCGGCGCTTTCGTCGGCGAGGTTGTAGGTGATCTGCAGCACGTCCAGGGGCTCGTCGCGCAGCAGGCGCGCGACGTCCTCATGGCGCCGGCCATGGGAGGTGGAGATGCCGATGTGGCCCACCACGCCGCGTTCGCGGGCCGCGCGCAGGGTCTTCAGATGCGCCCGCCAGTTCAGCAGGTTGTGTACCAGCACCACGTCCAGGCGCGGCAGTCCCCAAAGCTTCAGGGAATCCTCGATCTGGCCCGGCCCGAGCTTGTCGAACGGCGTCCATATCTTGGTCGCGGCCAGGACCCGGTCCCGGTGCGGCATATCCGGCAGCAGTTGACCCAGCAGCCATTCGGCGCGGCCGTACATGGGCGAGGAATCGATCATGCCGCCGCCCTGGGCGAGGAAACGGCGCAGAACCTCGCGCCGGCGGCGCATCGCCTCGTAGTCGTCGCCGACATCGAAGGTCAGCCAGGTCCCCATGCCGATCGCCGGCAAGCTCGCGCCGCCGCCCGGCAAGGATTTGCGCGGACGGCTATCCGCGGTCGCGGCGGCCGGCAGCATCAGGGCGGGCATGAAGCCGGACAAGAGGGCAAGAAACTGTCTGCGATCCATGGTCGGCTTGACCGGTCTGTCGGGGTGAGGTTCCTTCAGGGTAGTGGTTGAAGAACAATCCCTTCATCGGCAGCATTGCTGGTGGCAATTTCATTGGGGGCGCTCATGCTCGCCGAAAAAATATCCATCTCCCTACAGCCGGAAACTGTTGCCTTCCTTGAATCGTACCGGCAAACCCACGCCATCAGGAGCCGCTCCCAAGTGGTGGAATTGGCCCTGCGCAAGCTGCGCGAACAGGAACTGGAAGCGGCCCATCGCGAGGCATCCGGCGAAACCGACCCGGCCTGGGAGCAAACCGCCACCGACGGCTTGAGCGATGAAGCTTGGTGACACATCCAAACACCCGACTCCACCCATTTACCAGGATTGCATGGGCCGCATCAGAGAGGCGGGACACACGTTAAACTCCCACATCCGCGTCGTTGGAGCTCACCATGACCGACATCAAAATTCCCGGCACCCTGGCCGAACGGCTTGATCGGGTTGCCGCGACATCAGGACGCCGCGCCGAAAGCATCGTCCGGGAAGCCCTGGAAAAGCAGCTGGACTACGAAGAATGGTTCGCCAAGGCGGTACAGGAAGGCTTTGAATCGGCAGACAGGGAGGGCTGGCTGAGCCATGAAGAATCCAGGAACCGCCTCAAGGCGCGCATCGAAGCCCATAAGCAAAACGCTGCGCGTCAAAATCGCAAAGCGGCTTGAGTGGTCACCCAGGGCGGATGAGGACAAGTTCCAGGCATGGCTGTTCATCGCCTTGGATAACGAAACCGCGGCTGATCGGGTTCTGGATCGCATCGAACGGCAGGCGGAGTTGCTCCGGCGGCATCCCAACATGGGCAGAATCGGTCGGGTGCCCCGTACCCGGGAAATGCCCGTTCCGGGCACGCCCTTTCTCCTGATCTATCGTCTGACGGCCCACGCGGTCCGCATCGGCCGCGTCCTCCACCACGCCCGCCGCTACCCCTGACCCCCACAAACTCCATGCCCGCCCCCGCCGCCCTCCTCGACCTGGTTTCCCGCTTCCGCGAGCAACTGCCCGACTACAAGCGCGGCCGGTACACCGAAACCCAGCTCCGGCGCGACTTCCTCGACCCCCTGTTCCGCCTGCTGGGCTGGGACGTGGACAACAGCGCCGGCTACGCCGAGAGCTTCCGCGAGGTGGTGCACGAGGATGCGGTGAAGGTGGGCGGCACCACCAAGGCGCCGGACTACAGCTTCCGCCTGGGCGGGCGCCGTTTGTTCTTCCTGGAGGCCAAGAAGCCCTCGGTCTTCATCAAGGAGGACATCGCCCCCGCCTACCAGTTGCGCCGCTACGCCTGGTCGGCGGGCCTCCAGCTTTCCGTCCTGTCGGACTTCGAGGAGTTCGCCGTCTATGACGGATCGGTGAAGCCGGGGGCCAAGGACAAGCCCTCCAAGGCCCGGGTGTTCTATTGCACCTTCGAGGACTACGCGGCGAAATGGGACGAGATCGCCGCCCTGTTCTCCAAGGATGCCGTGCTGCGCGGCGGCATCGAGCGCTTCGTCAAGAAGCTGCCCGGCCGGCGCGGCACGGCGGCGGTGGACGCGGAATTCCTGGCCCAGATCGAGTCCTGGCGCGAAGTCCTGGCCAGGAATATCGCCCTCAGGAATCCCGGCCTGGATGCCCACGGCCTCAACCACGCCGTCCAGGCCACCATCGACCGCATCGTCTTCCTGCGCATCTGCGAGGACCGGGGCATCGATGACGAGGGCCGCTTGCTGGCCCAGACCAACGGCCCCGGCATCTACCCCCGCCTGGTAAGGCTGTTCCGGGATGCGGACGACCGCTACAACTCGGGCCTGTTCCACTTCAAGGCCGAGAAGAGCCGCCCCTACGAGCCGGACGAGTACACCCTCCGACTCGCCATCGACGACAAGCCCCTCAGGGACATCATCCTCGGCCTCTACTACCCGGCCTCGCCCTACGAATTCTCGGTGCTGCCGGCGGACATCCTGGGCAGCGTCTACGAGCGCTTTCTGGGCAAGGTCATCCGCCTCACCGCCGGGGGCCAGGCGAAAGTCGAGGACAAGCCCGAGGTCAAGAAGGCCGGCGGCGTCTACTACACCCCCACCCACATCGTCGACTACATCGTCCGCCAGACCGTGGGCCGGCTGCTGGAAGGTAGGACGCCCAGGCAGGCGGAAAAACTGCGCATCTGCGACCCCGCCTGCGGCTCCGGTTCCTTCCTCATCGGCGCCTACCAATACCTGCTGGACTGGCACCTGAAGCAGTACACCGCCCAGGGGCCGGAAAAACTCGCCGGGGGCAGGAACCCCAGGCTGCGCCGCGCGTTTGTTCCCTCCCCCTCGACGGGGGAGGGCCAGGGTGGGGGTGAAGGCGGCTGGTGCCTCACCGTGGGCGAGCGCAAGCGCATCCTGCTGGCCAACCTGTATGGCGTGGACATCGACCCCCAGGCCGTGGAGGTCACCAAGCTCTCCCTGCTGCTCAAGGTGCTGGAAGGCGAAACCGGCGAGACCCTGGGCCTCAAGCAGCTCAAGCTGTTCCACGAGCGCGCTCTGCCCGACCTGGACGCCAACATCCTGTGCGGCAACTCCCTCATCGGCGGCGACTTCTTCGACGGCCGCCTGGACCTGGAAGCGGAGGAACGGCGGCGCATCAACGCCTTCGACTGGGCGGCGGGGTTTCCGGGCGTGTTCACCCCCACCCCAACCCTCCCCCGTCAAGGGGGAGGGGGCCAATCTCCTTCCCCCTCGACGGGGGAAGGCCGGGATGGGGGTGAGGGCGGCTTCGACGCGGTCATCGGCAACCCGCCCTATGTGCGCCAGGAATCCCTGGCCGACTTCAAGGCCTACTTCGCGGATCATTACGAGGCCTACAACGGCACCGCCGACCTGTACGTCTACTTCATGGAACTGGGCGTCCGCCTGATCAAGCCCGGCGGGGTGTACGGCATCATCGTCTCCAGCAGCTTCCTGCGCGCCGCTTATGGCGAAGCCCTGCGCCGGACGCTGAAGAAACACGCCGCCGTGCTGGAATTGATCGACTTCGGCGGCCTCCCGGTGTTCGCCAACGCCAAGGACACCTATGTCTGCATCCCCATCCTGGCCAAGACGGCCCAACCCAAGGAAGTGACCACCTGCCGGGTGCGCAGCCTGGACTTCCCCAATCTGGCGGAACACGTCTCAGCGTCGAGCTATCCCGTTCCCCATGGCCAGTTGCAGCCCGAGGCCTGGAGTTTGCGTCCCCCGGCGGAATTGGCCGTGTTCGCCAAGATCGTGGCTGCGGGGAAATCATTGGGGAAATACGTTGGGAGCAGTTTTTTCCGAGGCGTTACGACTGGTCTAAATGAGGCCTTTGTTATCGATTCAGAAACACGCTCCCGACTAATCAATCAGGACAAACATAGCGCCGATCTCATCAAACCTCTTCTAGGCGGGGAGGACATCCGACGTTATCACCACCGAACTACCGACAACTGGCTGATCTTCCCCCGTCGTGGCGTTGATATCGACCGCTATCCGGCCATCCGTAGCCACCTGGGCCAGTGGAAGGATGACCTGACGCCCAAGAAGGACAAGAGTGTCAAACGCGGCCGCAAACCGGGGCGCTATCAGTGGTACGAGATACAAGACGATGTCGCCTACTGGCAAGTGTTCGACCAACCCAAGCTCATCTTTCCGGACATCGCGAAAAATCCGCGTTTCATGCTGGACACAGGCGGCCATTACCTCACCAACACCGCCTATTGCCTGGGCACCGACGACCGCTATCTGCTCGGCATCCTCAACAGCCGCCTGTTCTGGTTCGCCATCGGCCACATCAGCATCCCCTTCGGCATGCGCGCCGGGGAGTATCGCTACCGGCTGATCTATCAGTACATGGAGCAGGTTCCCATCCGCGCCATCGACTTCACCGATCCCGCCGACCGCGCCCACCACGAACGCATGGTCGGCCTGGCGGAATCCATGCTGAAGCTGCACGAACAGCTCGCCGCCGCGACAACCGCCCATGACAAGACCCTGATCCAGCGCCAGATCGACGCCACCGACCGGCAAATCGATACCCTGGTCTACGAACTCTACGGCCTGACCCCGGCGGAGATCGCCCTGGTGGAGGGCGGCGCGCCTTGATCGCCGCCGGTCTCCGGGTCGGCTTCGATGCCAGCCGCGTCGGCAATATCCGATCGAGGAAGGTTTGCGGCTATCCTTAAGACGTTTATCGATCGGGAATCCCCATGAACCCCCAGCAACTGGTCCAGGATGTCGAGCATCTTTTCAGCCTGCCGGACGTGGCCATCCGCATCAACGAGCTGATCGACCGGCCGGATACCACCACCAAGGAACTGGTGGAGGTGGTGCAACTGGACGCCGGCATCGCCACCACCGTGCTGCGCCTGGCCAACAGCGCCTGGTACGGCCTGCCTTCCCGGGTGGACACCATCTCCCGAGCCATCACCCTGATCGGCATGAAGGCCCTGCGGGACCTGGTGCTGTCCACCTCGGTGATCACCACCTTCAAGGGCATCTCCTCCGAGTTCGTGGACATGATGGATTTCTGGGACAACAGCGTGACCTGCGGCGTGGTCACCCGCAACCTGGCGAAGAAATGCGGCGTGCGCGAGTCCGAGCGCATGTTCCTGGCGGGCCTGCTGCACAAGGTGGGGCGCCTGGTGTTCTATGCCAGCCGGCCCCTGCAATACCGCCAGGTGCTGCAGGAGAAGGATGCGGGGGAAGCCGCCATCATCGAGGCGGAACGGGCGGTGTTCGGCTTCACCTACGCGGAACTGGGCGCCGCGCTGATGCGGGCCTGGCGCCTGCCCGAGGCCCTGGACGAACTGATCGCCTACCAGCTCCATGCCGCCGACGCGCCGGGCTATCCCCGTGAAACCGCCATCCTCCACGTGGCGGGGGACATCGCCTTCCACATGTCGCCCGACATCAAGGGCCGTTTCGAGCTCGGCGAATACACCCTCACCTTCGACGAGGCGGTGTGGAATTCCCTGGGGCTGGAACGCGGCGAGTTGACGGAAATCATGCAGACCTCCCTGATCCAGTCCTTCGAGCTGCTGGAAATCGTCAATCCCCGCGCCTACGCCTGAGGGTGACCCTGGACCCGGTCCGGTGCGAAAATAGCGGCCGTAACCAACCCGCACGGCATTTCCCATGAAAGACGATCTCCCGCGCGCCGGCCGCCTGGCGCGCCGTCCCATCTCGCCCGAACGCCTGCGGCGCATCCGCCAGGTCAACCTGCAACTGGCCGCCCTCAACCAGCCCGGCTGGCGCGGCGACAGCGACGACCTGCTGGACATAGCCGACGACCTGCTGCGCAACTATCGCCAGCACCGCCGCCTGCTGGGCGGCTACCGTTGCCCGGCGGATCGGCGCATCCAGGATTTCGTCAACGGCTATCTGGCCCGCAACGGCGTGGCCAGCCGGGTGGAATTGCCCGCCGCCAGCTTCGTGCTGGACCGTCCGGGGCTGGCGGCGGAACTGTCCCTGCCGGCCGACGGCGACCGCTTCGAATCGCCCTGGCTGACCTCCTACCGGGTGCGGCAGGGCGTGCTGCACAACCCCCAGAAGGACCGGCGCACCACCGAGGGCGTGTTCCATGTGGTGGAGGGCGGCCTGCCCATCTCCTGGGACAAGAAGGCGGTGCCGGCGGCCACCTTCGCCGCCCTGTTCCGGGCGGCCATGAATCCGCCCGCCGAGTTGCTGCGGCTGCCCTTCACCGCCAACCAGGACGAGGAGGCGCGCCTGTGGGTGTCCCTGCTGCTGCGCCCCCTGGTTTCCCCGGAAGTGGCCGGCCTGATGCCGGAGAAGCGCATGGAGACCCGCTTCTTCGCGCCGGGCGGGCTGGTGTCCAACCTGGACTTCGTGGAACGCATCTTCGGCAACGGCGGCGATCCCTACCTGCCTCTCAACGACGCCGGCCTGGACGTGACCCACTGGTCCGGCCACAGCGGCTGCGTGATCCTGGCGCCCCACCTGATCGCGCTCACCAAGAAGGAACTGGGCCTGCCCCGCTGGGAGGACGCCAGCGAGCGCCAGCGCCGGGACGGCATGTGCTGGAAAGACGCGGACGAGCGCTACAACGAAGGCTCCGCCTTCAAGGTGGTGTGCCGGGACATGGACGGCGTCATCGTCACCCTCATCGCCGACAACTACTTCGGCTACAGCAAGAAGGAGATCAAGTCCCAGATCAGCTACGCCGCCAACCTGTTCGGCGGCAGCGAGGAAGAGCATTCCGGCGGCGCCCTGGCCTTCTCCAGCTTCAACCTGGGGGACAGCTACAGCCTGGATTCCCGCTATCTGGCCGGCGGCCACACCATGGCGGAGCTGCGCGCCCGCTACGGCGACCTGATCGACTTCCGGGCGGACGGCCACGGCATCGACAAGCGCCATGCCGACATCGTCTACCTGCCCGAGGACGCCCACATGGACCTGCTGGAACAGCGGGCCACCTGGACCTGGGACGGCCTGCCCCGGCAGATCAAGTTGCTGGCCGGCGTCGACTACATCTATCCCTGCGGCTTCAAGGTCCACCTGGAGAAGCATCCCCACGCCCCGAGCTGGCGCCTGGTGGGCAGCGAGGCGGAGGGCGCCTTCTGCTACAAGCCCTGCACGGTCTCCGGCGGCGGCAAATCGGAAATCTCCAAGTCGCTGGAATCCGCCCTGCTGTCCGGCCCCTACTACGTCCAGGATCTCTGGTCCGACTTCAACTGGGTGGAACTGCTGGTCAAGCGGGATTATTCCGACCGCTTCAGGATGCCGCCGGCGGAACCGGATGCGCGCCCCCTGCTGGCCGCCAACCGCACCGTGGGCTCGGTGATCCGGCTGCTGACGCCTTCCGAGGAATACGCCCCGGCATACAACACCTGGCTCGCCACCATTCCCCACCACATCCTGGCCCTGGTGTTCGTCATCAAGCGCTTCTACCGGCCCGAGTGGGGCGACAACTGGCGCGAGCACTTCCACGTGGACCTGGTCAACGGCCGCCCCGGCCACGAGCTCAAGTTCCACCGCCGCAAGCTGGAGGCCAGCTACCTGCGCATCGGTCGCCTGGACGACGGCGCCTGGCGGGTCTACAAGGTGCGCCAGGATTTCGTCGGCGCCACCAAGGTGCAACTGGCCGACGACATCGCCGTGTCCGCCACCCTGCCGGCCAGGGCCGTGGAGCACCTGCATCCGGACATGGGCCACACCGCCGTGAAGATGGTGGCCAACTGCGAAACCCGTCTGTTCCAGCGCCCGGACGACGCCAGGCACCGGGGCCTGGACGCCCAGACCGAATGGGACCTGACGCTGCCCGACAACTTCATCTCCAATTTCGAGCCCCTGAACCGGGACGACGCCCGGGAACTGGTGGAGGACGTGGTCAACTTCCACCACTACACCCACCCCATGCGCGAGCTGATCCAGGCCGCGGCCGGAGAGGATGGCTACTTCGTCTCCTCCGCCCATCCTCGCCTGGTGAACGGCAAGCCCAGCCCCAATGTGCGCTACCTCCAGGCCCGGCCCGACCTGGTCAGGCCCAAGGACAAGTATCTGGCGGAGATGGGCACACGCCTGGCGCGGCGCATTCCCGCCGACGCCCCGGTGCACTTTCCGGTGGACGCCATGCTGCCGGGCCGGCGCAACAACCCGCCGGCGCCTGGCATCAAGCCCCTGGCGGTGTACGGCCCCATCCACTACCAGGAACTGCCGGAACTGTTCATGGACTTCATCGCCAGCCTGTCCGGCAAGTCCCCCTCCACCACCGGCGCGGGTTCGGAAGGGGCGCTGACCAAGGGCCCGTTCAACGCCCTGACGCCCACGGCGGACCTGAACAACGCCCTGGTGTCCTTCATCCTCTGCGGCCATGACGGCTATTCCACCGCCGCCGGCCACATCGGCGCCGAGCGCCGGGTGGACCACGACATCAGCTTCCTCATGCCGGAAATCTGGTGCCGCCTGACGCCCCGGGAACGGGATGCCCGATGGCTCATCGAGCGGGGCTATCTGGAACCGGTGCGGGATTTCGCGCACGCCGGCCGCAAGGTGCTGGCCAGCCGCCTGGGCTACCGCATCACCCCCCGCTTCATGCACGCCTTCCTGGGCAAGATCTTCGACGACCCCGTGGGCGTGTTCGACGACGCCATGCTGCGTCCGGAAACCCAGGACCTGGACAGCTTCGTCGAGGGCGTGGAGCACATCGTCGCCGCCCAGGAGAAGGTGGCGAAGGGTTACCTGGCCGACGGCTCGGTGGCGGATGCCTGCCCGCCCCTGAAGGCCCTGCTGCACATCATGGCCGAGGGCCAGTACCAGGGCATGGATCTCGCCCACCCGGACATCCGCCGCATGTTTACCCGGGAAGCCCTGCTGGAGAGCGACTGGTACCGGGAACGCCTGGGCATCAAGCAGCGTCGGGACGCCGCCCTCTACCGCCGCCACGTGGACTATCTGCAAGGCTTCCTGGCCGAGGCCGACGTGCGCTGCGAGGCGGACGGCATCGCCCGCTGCCAGGCCGCCCTGGAGGAAGCCCGGACCATGCTGGCCCACATCGAGTCCCCCGCCTACCTGGACAGCCTGTGGGGCGGACTGGGGGCGGACTGGGTGCATCGGTCGTGAAGGGTGGCCCCGGATTGGCTTCTCCCTTTGAAGGAAGGGGATCAAACGCGATCCGCGGCCGCGGCGTGGGCGCAACCGTTGCGAAATCCCCCCTAACCCCCCTTTTTCAAAGGGCGCTGTTCGCGTTATCTGTTGATAACGAATCTGGAGCGGTTGGTGGGTTACCTCCCCCTTTGGAAAAGGGGGATCGAGGGGGATTCTTGCCGGCGCCGCGGACATCGAGCGTTGAATCCCCCCTCTCCCCCCTTTTCCAAAGGGGGGAACACGTTCCAGGGGTGTTCATCCATGGCTGAGCCCGTCCGCCTTTCCAAGCTCATGTCCGAGCGGGGCCTGTGTTCCCGCCGGGAAGCCGACGAGTACATCGAGAAAGGCCTGGTCTTCGTCGACGGCCAGAAGATCAGCGTCCTCGGCACCCGCGTCGACCCCGGCTGCGAGATCAGGCTGGCCGGCGCCGCCCGGGCCAGCCAGGAACTGCGCGTCACCATCCTGCTGAACAAGCCCGTCGGCTTCGTCTCCGGCCAGCCGGAACCCGGCTACCAGCCCGCCGTCACCCTGTTCCGCCGGGAAACCCAGTGGCCCGGCAGCGGCGGTCCGGCCTTCCAGCCCTCCATGTTGAAGGGCCTGGCCCCCGCCGGCCGGCTGGATATCGACTCCACCGGCCTGCTGGTGCTGACCCAGGACGGACGCATCGCCAAGCAGTTGATCGGCGACGACTCGGAGGTGGAGAAGGAATATCTGGTTCGGGTCCAGGGCCAGCTTTCGGAACAGGGCCTGAAGCTGCTCAACCACGGCCTGGAACTGGACGGCCGCAAGCTGCGCCCGGCCAGGGTGGCCTGGCAGAACGAGGACCAGTTGCGCTTCATCCTCAAGGAAGGCCGCAAACGCCAGATCCGTCGCATGTGCGAACTGGTGGGCCTGAAGGTCCTCGGCCTCAAGCGGGTACGCATCGGCCAGGTGCGCCTGGGGGACCTGCCCCTGGGACAATGGCGCCATCTGAAGGAAGGCGAGCGCTTTTAGGCGAGTTCGGCGGCGCGGGCCCGCAACTGGCCGCAGCCGCCCTCCACATCCTGCCCGGCGGAATCCCGCAGGCGGGCGACGATGCCGCGCTGGTGCAGCATGCCGGCCAGCTTCTCGGCGTGTTCCCGGGCGGGGCGCTGGAAGCCGAAACCCTCGTTGGCGTTGTAGGGGATGAAATTCATCATGGCGTACTTGCCGGTCAGAAGCCGGGCGATGCCGTCCACCTCCTGTTCGCTGTCGTTCACGCCCGCCAGCAGGGTCCACTGGTACTGGATGGGGTAGCCCGTGGCGCGGGCATAGCGTTCGCCCAGCTCCACCAGTTCCGCCGGATCGATGCGCGGCGCCTTCGGCAACAGTCGTTCGCGCAATTCGGCCCGGGTGGTATGCAGGGAGATGGCCAGGGCCGGCTTGACGCTGCCCAGGGGCAGGCGCTCGAACACCCGGCGGTCCCCCACGGTGGAGAACACCAGGTTCTTGTGGCCGATGGCCCCCGCCGTGCCCAGCAGTTCGATGGCCTCCAGCACGTTGTCCAGGTTGTGGGCCGGCTCGCCCATGCCCATGAACACCACCCGCCGCACCGGCCGCCGGGCCCGGGCCAGGGCCACCTGGGCGACGATCTCGGCGCTGCCGAGCTGGCGCAGCAGGCCGTCCCGGCCGGTCATGCAGAACACGCAGCCCACCGCGCAGCCCACCTGGGTGGAGACGCACAAGCCGTCCCGGGGCAGCAGCACGCTCTCCACCGTCCGGCCGTCAGCCAGTTCCAGCAGCAGGCGCGCGGACCCGTCCTCGCCCGGGTGCTCGGCGCGCGGGCGCGCCAGCCCCGCAAGGTCCGCGGCCAGGGCCGGCAGCGCGGCGCGCAGCGACAAGGGGAAAAAATCCTCGGGCCGGTTGCGCCCCTGGTCGTAAGGCAGGGCCTGGGACCATAGCCGCAGCACCCGATGCTCATGGACGGGTTTGGCGTCGTGGGCGCGCAGGCGCTGGCGGATGTGTTCGATGCGCATGGGAGGACGGATGCTACCCCCTCGCCGGCTTTCCCGGGAACTCCCGCCCCGCCACGCGCGACGTCCCCTGGCGACGGGATTCCGGAATTCGCCGGCATGACGCACACTCCGCCTTGCCAGGACCAGACCGGAAGCAGCGTGACTTCCCTCGCCGAATCCCCCCGCGATCTCTTGCTCGGTTCCTTCCACGCCGCCGTGGCGGCGGTGGGCGCGGAGCGCGTATTGCCCGCCCACCTGCCGGCGCCGCCCCGGGGCCGCACCCTGGTGGTGGGCGCCGGCAAGGCGGCGGCGGCCATGGCGGCCTGCCTGGAAGCCCATTGGCCGGCCGCTTCGCCCCTGGCCGGCCTGGTCATCACGCGCCATGGTCATGGCGTTCCGACCCGGCTCATCCAGGTCGTGGAAGCCGGTCATCCCCTGCCGGACGCGGCGGGACTGGCCGCCGCCGAGCGCCTGTTGCAACGGGTCGGCGAAGCCGGCCCGGACGATCGGGTCCTGGCCCTGATTTCCGGCGGCGGCTCCAGCCTGCTCACCCTGCCCGTGGCGGGCCTGGAACTGGCGGAGGCGCGCGCCGCGAGCCAGGCCCTGCTCGACAGCGGCGCCCCCATCGCCGACATCAATTGCGTGCGCAAGCATCTGTCCCGCACCCTGGGCGGACGCCTGGCCGCCGCGTGCCGGGCGCCGGCGCGGGTGCTGATGCTCTCCGACGTCACCGGCGACGACGCCTCGGTGATCGCTTCCGGGCCCTTCGCGCCGGATCCGACCACCTACGCCGACGCCCTCGCGGTTTTCGCGCGCTGGCGGATCACGCCGCCGGCGGCGGTGCGACGGTATCTGGAGGAGGGCGTGGCGGGCTTGCATGGGGAAACGCCCAAGCCCGGCGCGGACTGTTTCTCGCGCGTCGAGCACCGGCTCCTGGCCAACGGCCGCGCGGCGCTGCTGGGCGCCGCCGACCATTTCCGGGAACGGGGCGTCACGCCGGTGATCCTGGGGGATACGGTCACCGGCGAAGCCCGCGAAGTGGCCCGGGCATTCGCCGCCCTGGCACGCGAAGTCCGCCTGCATGGGGGTCCATGGAGGCCGCCCGTCGCCCTGCTGTCCGGCGGCGAAACCACGGTCACCGTGCGCGGTGGCGGCCGCGGGGGCCGCAACGCCGAGTTCCTGCTGGCCCTGGCCATCGCCCTGGAGGGGCTGGACGGCATCCATGCCCTGGCCGCCGACACGGATGGCCTGGACGGCTACACGGATTGCGCCGGCGCGGTCATGTTCCCGGACGGTCTGGCGCGGGCAGCCCGCCTCGGCGTTTCGGCGACGGCCTGCCTGGACGACAACGACGCCTTCCGCTACTTCGCCGCCCTGGACGGCCTGATCAGGACCGGGCCGACCCGGACTAATGCCAACGACTATCGGGCGATCCTGATAGCCTGACCGGGTCGCCCACGGCCAGCCCCAGCAATCGAGCCGCGTCGGCCCGGTTGGCGGCGATCTCGATCAGTCCGGCGCTGTTGACGTGCCAGAACGCCTCTCCCTTCGCCGCGTCGCTGAATGTCCGGCGCCAGGCCAGGGACTTGCCCTTCACCTCCAGGCGCGCGCCGGCATCCGCCAGGCCGCCCCGGATGCCGGTCCAGGCGTTGCCGTAATGATCGATATAAAGGATGCGGGCCAGGTCGCTGGCATCGAACTGGACGTTCAGGGCTTCCGCCGGCGTCAACAAGTTACCGGGAAAGTCTCCCGCCGCGATGCGTGCGGCCACCGGGGCGAACAGGTCCCGGCCGTGGAAAGTGTCGGACAAAGTGTCCGGCCGCCAGTGGATGCGCCAGCACCGGGCCAGCTCGGCGCGCGCGGCGACGATGGACAACAGGCCGTTGTCCGGGCCCACGAACCAGCGGCCATCCGCGTCCACCACCGCCGCTTCCCGGGGACCCCCCACGCCGGGATCCACCACGCAGAAGAACACCGTGCCCACCGGGAAGGAAGCGGCAAGGGCATGCAGCAACTGGGCGCCGGCGTGGGCATTGAAATCCGGCGCGCCATGCAGCAGGTCGATGATCGGGATCCCGGGCGCATGCTGGGCCAGCACGCCCTTGACCTGGCCCACGTAGGGATCCCGCCAGCCGTAATCGGTGAACAGCACCAGCATGGTGACCTCCAGGAGAGGTGGCGGTAGACGCCAAGCATAGCGATAAAACAAAAAAGCCGGCTCGCGCCGGCTTTTCCCTGGCCGCGGGCTGATTACTCGGCGGCGGCGGCCTCGGCGGGAGCTTCGGCGGCGCGATCCACCAGCTCGACATAGGCCATGGGGGCATTGTCGCCCTGGCGGAAGCCGAACTTCAGGATACGCACGTAGCCACCCGGGCGCGTCATGAAGCGGG
>WBZT01000301.1_pt1 | contig 42068 bp, 31 predicted proteins | sample 5204241 | NCBI WGS metagenome assembly WBZT01 (sample SAMN12344358, study PRJNA552823) | activated sludge metagenome | biome: Activated sludge suspended growth; feature: Nitrification reactor; material: Wastewater; isolation source: activated sludge from nitrification reactor of wastewater... | reverse complement strand
GCGCACCTCGGTGAGGTTCAGCGGCCGCGCGCCGTCGCGCGCGATGGCCGAGTACGCGGTGAGGGTGCCGCGTTCGAGCGAGAGGAAGCCGTCGAGCGCCTTGGCGTCGTTCTTCTCGCAGAGCAGCGTGCCGCGCACGCCGCCCGCCTCGATCGTCGACTGCCCGAAGCCGAGGTAGGCGGGATTGCCGTGGCATTCGACGCAGCCGATCGCGGCGGTGCCGGTGTTGTGGCCGAAGAAGGGGGCGAAGCGCAGCTGCGGCTTGCCGCGATACGTCGCGACGTACTCCCGCAGGCTGGGCACGCCGTTCGGCTCGATCACGGTGACGAACGTCTGGCAGCCCGGCGTGACGGGCACGACGCGTCCGTGCGCGTCCAGAGCGAGCGGGAAGGGCGAGAGCGTGCGCACGTCCTCGGTCTCGCTGAACGCGCCGGGCGTCTCGCGGCCCGCGACGAAGTCGACCTGCGACTCGCGCTTGTCGTACGTCGTGTGGCAGCCGTAGCACTGCACCACCGAGCGCGAATGACAGGCCGCGCACGCCATGCGCTCGTGGCCGGCGATCCGGTGCTCCGGCGTGCCGGTGACGACGGGACTCGCCAGCAGCCGGCCGCTGCGCTTGAGGATCACGAGCACGCTGTCGCGCCGCGCGAAGACGTTCGAGTAGGGACGGTCGCGGCCGGTGAGCGCCATGCGGAAGCCGGGCCGCACGCGGTAGCCGTACTGGCGCGACTCGCGGATCGGCAGCTCCTGCTCGCGCGTCACCGTGACGAAGCGGGGGCGGCGCGCACCGTCGCCGTGGCAGTCCTCGCACGTGATCTCGAGCTGGCCCGCCATGTTCGCCGCCGCGGTGCCGTCGCCCATCACCTCGCGCGACGTGTGGCAGTCGATGCACTCCATGCCCGCGGCGAAGTGCGCGTCGGGCGCGACGTGCGTGAACGAGCGCTCGTCGCTGCCCAGCGTCGGGCCGGGCATGCCGTGGCGCGTCGGTACGAGCGCGTTGTTGCCGTCGTTGAGGCCCTGGTAGCCGAGCGCGATTCGGCCGCTGCGGTGATGGCAGCGCGCGCACGCGTCCATCGGCGGCAGGCCGGCCATCGCGTGCGTCGTGCTGTGCAGGCGCCTGCCGCGCATCGTGCGGTCGCCGCCGTGGTACGTGGCGTCCTCGCCGAAGGGGAAGTGGCACGCGGCGCAGCCGGCCGGATGCGCCGACACGTCCTCGGCGTCGTTCGCCTTCTCGAGATGACACCGCGCGCAGAACTTCCGGTAGAGCTCGCCCGAGACGTGGTCGAGCGCCATCACCGATTTCAGGTGCGCCTTCTCGCCGCGCTCGTCGAAGCGCTCGCCGTCCTGTGCCGCGAAGCGCGTCCCGGGACGCTCGCCCTCCCAGGTCGCCTGGATCTGAGCGATCATGCCCGCGTTCGTGTTCATCACGCTTGCCGCCACGCGGTCGACCTCGTGGCGATGGCAGTTGCCGCAGCCCTTCTCCCAGCGTCCCGGGTAGGAAGGATCGTCGAGCCCGAGCAGGCCGCGATGCGCCGCGTCCTTCGTGCGCGCCGCCGCGTCGCCGCCGTGGCACGACACGCAGCCCTCGTGCGACGCCGACACGCGCTCGAGTCCATCGTGGCAGCGCACGCAGCCGGCGTCGGCGACCGCATCGCCCGAGCGGCACGACGCGAGTGCGAACGCGCTCGCGACGGCGAGTGCGACGGCGAGCGCGGTGCGCGACGCGAGCGTCGCGATTCGGGGCGCGATGCGGGGCACTTCGGGTCCTCCGGTTCCGTGGACGGCGGCGGCGAGCGGAACCTAACGCAATCGACGTGCCCGGTCGCGGGAGAGGCGTCCCGACGAAAACGAGACGGCGGCCGGTCGGCCGCCGTCTCGTCCTTTCGCGCGGAGTCCCCGTGTGCGCGCGGCGGGTGTCGCCGCGCGCGCGGGGCGCGTCGAACGTCTAGAACACGACCTGCAGCTGGGCCGTGAACGTGCTGAAGTCGCGCGTGCGCACGCCGTCGAACGTCCCGGTGCGATCGAACGCGGTGTGGCTCACCTCGGCCGTGACCTTGAGGTCCTGGCCGCGGAGGTAGTAGTTCGCGCCGCCGCCCACCCAGTCGAGCTGCTGGTTGTACACGTTCTGGAGCTGCGCGTACCGCCACTGCTCGTAACGGCCGAACAGCTGCAGCGGGCACTTCGGCATCAGGTAGCCGCCCTTGACGTACCAGCCGCTGCGCTCGCCCTCGAAGCCCATGACGCCGGCGTCGGGGTTGAGCGACTGGTACGCGTCGTCGAACGCGATGTCTTCGTACGCGCCCGAGAGCGTGCCGGTGCCGAGGCCGGCGAACGGGTATTCGATGAAGTAGTCCGTCGTCCAGCCCGTGTAGCTCTTGGCCTCGATGCGGCGGACCATGTCCTCGTACGCGAGGTTCGGCTCGACCTGCACGGCCGCGCCCAGCGTGAAGACCTTCTTCTGCCCCATGTACGTGCCCTTGTAGCCGTACTCGTTCTCGGGATCGAGCAGCGAGACGTGGCCGCGGGCGCTGAAGCGGAAGTCCGACTTCGGCGTCGCCACCGACGAGAGCGCCTTGCGGCCCTCCATCATGTCGGCGCGGTACTGCAGGCGGTCCTGCAGCAGGTTGCCCCACACCGCCACGCCCATGTCGCGCGTCGTGACGTACGGCGCACGGATGAACAGCGAACGGTCGAGGGTGAGCGGCGCCTCGCACGCTTCGAGGTTCTCGCGCGAGAGGTTGTACTTGAACTTGCCGACGTGGAGCTTGAACGCGTTGTCGAAGTTGAAGCGCATCACCGCGTCGAGCACCTGGAAGTTCGAGCCGGGTTCGGCCGACGCGACGCCGAGCGTCGTGACGGTCGGGTCCTCGGTGTACTCGGTCTGCACGTACAGGCTCATCACGTCGCCGTACGTGCCCATGAGCGCGATGCGGTTGCGGCGGAAGTTGAAGTTGTAGGTGTGTTCGTCGTCGTTGGCGCCCGAGCCGATATCACGGGCGACGACCTGGAACTGGCCCTTGTAGTCCAGCTGCAGCGTGCCCTGATTGTCGGGGCCGAACGTCATCTGGGGCCCGGCCAGCGCGGCCGAGGCGAGCATCAGGGATCCGAGCGCGGTGAGCACCGCGAGGCGGATCGTCTTGTTGCCGGTCATGGAGTCCTCTCGATCTGGAGGGAGTGGCCCGCGGGCCACGTTCGAACGATGGTGGGCGTGGGTCGCGTCAGCAGCCGCTCGACGAGCCGCCGCCACCGCCGCCGCCACCGCCGCCTCCGGCCGTGCTGCCGGACGTGAAGTAGGCCTTGTCCTCCATCATGATCTGGTTCGCGCGCGCATCCGTGATGCTCGTGTAGATCGAGTTCGAGAGCGGATCGAGCGTGAGCGTCGTGTTGGTCGGCACCGTGCCGAACGTGCGCGGACGCGTCGTGTTCGGCGAGTTGGTGTCGATGCGCCAGGCCGTACCGACGCTGTTCGCGGTGCGGTACGAGAGCCACTGGCCCGACGAGCCGTCGTAGAGCGTGACCGGCCACTTGAGCATGCCGTCGAGGACGAAGAACGTGCTCGACGCGCGGTGACCCGACGCGCAGTAGACGACCGTCATCGCCTTGCTGCCGGTGACGCCGAACGTCGCGAGGCGCGCCGTCATGTCGGAGAGAGGCTTGAAGGCCGACGAGAGACCGGTGACGAGGTACTGGTTGTAGTCGTCGACCTTGGAGTTCATCACGTACGGGCCGACGGCCGGATCCACGCCGCCGCGCACGTCGAGAATGGTGAGGCCCGTCGGCGACGACGCGCGCGTCGTGTCGGCGTTGACGAGATCGACCGTGTTGATCATGTCGCCGATCGCCGTCCGATACGCGAAGTTCGCGGTCGAGCCGCGGTACAGGTCACGCACGCTCATCGTCGACGGACGCACGGTCGGCGTCACGGTGGTGAGCGTGTTGCCGCCCGCCACCCACAGGCTGTCGGCGCCCTGCAGCACCTTCAGCCGCTCGCGCGCGAAGCCCCAGTAGCGGAACGTGAAGTAGGCGCGCGTCATGTTGAGCACGTTGGCGCCGCGGTTGGTGGTGAAGACCACGGTCGTGTTCGCGTCGATGCCCATGCGCTGGATCAACGCGTCCATCGCCGGACCCGTCGGCGGCTCGCTGGTGAGCGCGGCCACCGCTTCGAGTCGGCCGACCGTCAGTTCCGTGCTCGAGTTCCACAGCACCGAGCCGGGGATGTGGCCGGCGGCGTACGACGCCGCGGTCGTCACGTCGACGACGACGACGCGGTCACGCGCGTTGGTCGCCGTGCTGTTGAGCTTGCCCTGGTCGATCCACAGCTTGAGCGTGGCGACGTCGATCAGCGCGTTCGCCGTGTGGGTGGTGGTGATCTCCGCGGTCGGGTCCGCGTACTTCGCCGGGCTCTTGGCGCATCCGGCCAGCGTGAGCGTGAGCCCCGCCAGCACCGCCACGAGGCCCGTCCATGCCCTTCGATTCCGTGAGGACGTCCGCAGCATGACTACCTCCTCTTCTTCATGACGAGGCCCCGCCCAGACGTCCTGCGTCCGCGCGGGGCCGTTGCCTGCTTCTCTTCCGTCGCTTTCAGCAGCCCGCGCCCGTCGCGCGAGCCTTGTCGAACGTGACCGACGCACCGACCTTGGTCTTCTTGTCCGCGCTCGGGCACGTGACGGTCAGCGTGTCCTTGGACACGGCGCTGATCACGGCCCGGTTCGTGTGGCACTTGATCGCCGTTCCCTTCTTCATCCAGTCAGCCGGCTTTCCGGTGAACACCAGGCGAACTTCCGAGCCTTCCACCCGAATGACCTTGCCCGTCATCGGAGCGGCCTGCGCAGCCGTGGCGAAGAACGCCAGCAGCGCGACCGTGAACAGCATTCGACGCATGATCCAGTCTCCCTTTTCGGTTTCAGTCGACACCTGGGCACCGACGGCCGGATTGCGCCCAGCATCCGCTGGCGAGCGGGCGGACGATCTGTCCGTCCGGGGAGAACCCTCCCCGGCGACCGCGGATCGGGGAATGCGGTCGCGACTCGAGTTGGGAATTTCGCAAGAACTGCTCCACGCGGACGTCGCCCGAACTGGCGAGCACGTCGGCGGCTTGGTGGCGCACGTTCTCCTTCGGGTGCCAACCGCGGCCGGATTGCTCAACGCGATCGGCCACCGAGCGATGAGAGGCGGGCGAGTTCACTCTGGCTCGACACCGCAATGCCGGGGAGCCGCCGGCGTGACGTCGTTGGCGGAACTTGAGTCGGCCGCCGGGCTGGGCGCCACACGGACGACAGCAACCAATCGTTGCAACGATTCGTTCGCGAGCGACTCCTCGTTTCAACCCGTCGCCCTCTCGAAACAGCTCGTTGGGACGATCAGTCCGCGAGCCCGAGCTCGCGCATGCGCCGCCACAGCGTCGTACGGCTGATGCCGAGCGCCGTGGCCGCGGTCACGCGGTTCCAGCGGTTCTGCTGCAGTGCGACGAGGATCCGCTCGCGCTCGGCCGCATCGGGATCGCCCGCGTGCGAGACCGTGACGCGGTCGCTCACCATCGACGGCTGGAGCGTCGCGTCGCGGACCTCGGCCGGCAGGTCGGTCTCGTGAAGCGTCTGGCCGCGGCACACGGCGACCGCGTACTCGAGCGCGTTCTCGAGCTCGCGAGCATTGCCCGGCCACGCGTACTCGAGCAGCACGCGCCGCGCGTCGGGGGAGAGGATGAGCGCGCGGCCCTGGCGGTCCGCCACGCGGGTGAGCAGGTGCAGCGCCAGCGGCTCGACGTCCTCGCGGCGCTCGCGCAAGGGCGGGATCGCGATCGGCACCACGCGCAGGCGGTAGTAGAGGTCCTCGCGGAAGCGTCCCTCGCGCGTCTCGCGCAGCAGGTCGCGATTGGTCGCGGCGATGATGCGCGCGTCGCTCGTGCGCGACGTGCTCTCACCGACGCGCTCGAACGTGCGTTCCTGCAGCACGCGCAGCAGCTTCACCTGCAGCGGCAGCGAGAGCTCGCCCACCTCGTCGAGGAACAGCGTGCCGCCACGCGCGAGCTCGAAGCGTCCCACGCGGTCGCGCACCGCGCCCGTGAAGGCGCCGCGCACGTGGCCGAAGAGCTCGGATTCGAGCAGCTCGCCCGGCAGCGCGCCGCAGTTGACCGCGACGAACGACTGGCCATGCCGCGGCGAGTTCTGGTGGAGCGCGCGGGCGACGAGTTCCTTGCCCGTGCCGCTCTCTCCGCTCAGCAGCACCGTCGCGTCGCTCTCGTTGAGGCTCATCACGAGGTCGAAGATGCGCTGCATCGCCGCCGAGCGGCCGATCATGCCGCTGAACAGCGCGACACGCGCCGCCTCGGAGGTAGGCACCTCCTCGGCCGATCGCACCACGAGCATGTAGCGGACGCGCGGATCGCAGAGGCTCGATTCGGGCGCTCGCAACGGCGCCGCGCTCAGCGACAGCAGGGCGCGCGGCCGGTCGTCGAGCGTCAGCGTGGCGCCCCAGCCCTCACGACGTTCACCCGCCTCGAGCGCGAGGCGCAGGCCACCCTTCACCCCGAACAGGTCGACGCCCAGGATCTCCTCGGCGGATCGACCGACGGCGATCGCGCCCGAGCCGGGGCCCGCGATGCGATCGAGACCCTCGGACGTGTGGACCACGAAGAAGCGTTCGTCGAGGCAGATCAGCGCCCGTCCCAGGCTCTCGAACAGGTGGCTGACCGACTGGACGAAGTTCTCCGACAGCTCGCGACGATCTTCGACTGCTGGCAGGTTCGGCATGTGGGGATCCGGTTCTGGATTCGGGACGCGCGAAATCGCGTTCCAGAGTGCGCGTTGCGGCCGGGCACGCGCGACACGGGAGAGTGAACCTCTTTGGGGTTGGAGGCGCCATGCTCCGAAGGGATTCCTCCCGGCGGAGCCGCGGCCGTCACGGGAGGCCCGGGGGCGAACGGCTTGATCGCCCGGCGCTTTGGCGCGAGTGTGCACAGCAATGCACGTGCCGCGCCCGTGCGCGTGGCGTCTCGACTCCCATTTCCCCGAGGTCGAACACATGGCGAAGACCCCGTCGTTCTACGAGCAGTTCCGCAGCCGCTACCCGGACGTCGCCGAGGCCTACACGCAACTCGGTGACGCCTCGCGCGTGGCGGGCCCGCTCGACCAGCGCACCGCCGAGATCGCCAAGCTCGCGATGTCGGTCGCGGCGGGCGCCGAAGGCGGCGTGCACTCGCACACGCGCCGCGCGCTCGCGGCCGGCGCGTCGCGCGAAGAGATCGAGCACGTCGCGCTTCTCGCCATCACCACGCTCGGCTTCCCGCAGGCGATGCGCGGCCTGGCGTGGATGCGCGACGTGCTCGACGCGCCGAAGCAGGACTGAGCACGCGAACGGGCGCGCCCGCGATGGAGCGAGCGTGCCCGTTCCGTGCGCGACGCCTCGTCCGGCGCCGCGGTCCGCGCTTCAGCGTTCCGCGTTGCGCCTCAGCCCCACGCGCTCATCGGCCCGAGGTTGCGCACGTTCGTGAAGCCTTGCGCGGCGAGCACACGCTTGGCGTGCGCACTGCGCGAGCCGCTCGCGCAGTAGACGACGATCGGGCCGTCCTTCGCGCCGAGCGCGTCGAGTTTTCGCTGGAGCGACTCGACGGGCACGTTGATCGCGCCCGGCAGGTGGCCGGCCTTGTACTCGCCGGGCGAGCGCACGTCGACGAGCCGCGCGCCGCTCTCGACGAGCGCGCGCGCGTCGTCGCGCGAGACGTCGGGCCGCGAACGCAGGATCGTCCAGAGGCCGCCGGCGATCAGGATGAGCAGGACGACGAGGAACTGGACGTTCATGCCGACTCCCTTCGACCGGCGGCGCGCCGCCGCGTCACTTCTTCAGCCCGGCCTTGCCGAGCATCCACATCATCGGGCACCAGCCCGTGAACGCGCTCTGCAGGAGGTTGAGCCCCACGAACGCGGTGAACGCGTACCACCACGGGTTCACCCAGTGGCCCAGCGCCACCGACAGGATCACGAAGAACCCGGCGATGCCCCGCAGGGCGGTGTCGATCTTCATCGGAATCGTCTCCTTCGTCTACGCCCGTCGCTCGACGGGCATCAGGAACAGGCGTGTGACGTCGTCCTCGCGCGCGTCGCGTTGCTTCACCAGGCCTTCGAAGAGCGCGACCGCGTGTTCGTCCTCGTCGATCACCATCACCAGCGCGAGCGATCCCGGGTGCACGCGGCTGCCGTCGTGCGTGCCGGTGCGCCCGTGGCCCTCGGCCACGGGAATCACGGTGTAGCCGGGCGCGCCGAGCGCGGCGAGATCCTGGCGCACGGCCGCGAGCCGCGACGCGTCGGCGTACATCAGCACCATCTTCATCACGCCACCTCCTGCGCGGTCGAAGCCTTCGCGTCGTTGCGGCGCAGCATCCAGTAGAGGAGCGGCACCGCGACGCGCGAGAGCACGGGGGCCGCGAACGCGCCGCCGATCAGCGCGACGGCGAGGCCCTGGAAGATCGGATCGAACAGGATCACCGCGCCGCCCACGATCACGGCTGCGGCGGTGAGCACCATCGGCCGGAAGCGGATCACGCCGGCGTCGATGCACGCCTCCTCGAGCGAGAGGCCCTGCGCCATCCGCAGCTCGATGAAGTCGACGAGGATGATGGAGTTTCGTACCTGGATGCCGGCTCCGGCGATGAAGCCGATCATGCTCGTGGCGGTGAAGAAGGCGCCGACCATCGCGTGCGCCGGCAGGATGCCGACGAGCGAGAGCGGGATCGGCAGCATGATCACGAGCGGCGTCGTGAAGCTCTTGAACCAGCCGACCGTCAGCACGTAGATGAGCACGAGCACGACGGCGAACGCGGCGCCCATGTCGCGGAACACCTCGTACGTGATGTGCCACTCGCCGTCCCACTTCACGGCGTAACGCTCGTCGGTGTCCGGCAGCTTGGTGCTCAGCTGGTGCGGCGTGCCGCCGTCGGGCGTGGTGAGCTTCTCGACCTGCGGCCGCAGTGCGGCGATCGCGTACACCGGTGCCTCTTCCTTGCCGGCGACGTCGCCGAGCACGTAGACGACGCGGTGCAGGTTCTTGTGCATGATCTCGGGCGGCGTCGTGTCGCGCGTGGCGCGCGCGATCTCCGACAGCGGCGTGCCCGCACCGGCGCCCATGCGCAGCGCGCCCAGCGCCGAGAGGTCGGCGCGATCGGCCGGCGCGAGCCGCACCTCGATCGGCACCATCTCCGCTTCGCGCACCGCGCGCAGATTGCCCACGACCTGGCCGCGATAGAGCGTCATCGCGGTGGCCGCGGCCTGCGCCGGCGCCACGCCCGCCAGCGTCGCGCGGTCGCGGTCGACCACGAGGCGCGTGCGCGGCTGGCCCTCGGTGAGCATCAGGTCGGTGTCGACGACGCCCGGCGTCTTCTGGAACACGCCCCAGATCTTCCGCGCGTAGTCCTGCTGGCCCTTCAGGTCGGGGCCGTACACCTCGGCGACGAGCGTCGAGAGCACGGGCGGTCCGGGCGGCACCTCGACCACCTTCACGCGCGCGCCGGCCGTGGCCGCGATCTTCTCCAGCGCCGGGCGCACCGCGCGGGCGATCGCGTGGCTCTGCTGCTTGCGCTTCGAGCCGTGCGCGAGGTTCACCTGGATCGAGGCGAAGCGCGGGTCCGAGCGGAAGTCGTAGTGACGCACGAGGCCGTTGAACGTGATCGGCGAGCCCATGCCGCCGTACACGACCCAGTCCTCGACGTCGGAGCGCTTCGCGACCTCGCGCGCCATGTCGTTCGCCACCGCCAGCGTGCGCTCGAGCGGCGTGCCCGGCGGCATGTCGACGAGCACCTCGAACTCGCTCTTGTTGTCGAAGGGCAGCATCTTCACGGTGACGAGGCGCACCGTGAACAGGCCCATCACCGCCACGAGCAGCGCGGCGAGGACGCCGAAGAAGAGCCAGCGCTGCTTCGGCTCGTGGATCAGTTTCTTCATCCACGCGCGGTACGCGGTGTCGAGCTTCGACTCCTTCTCCTCGTGCGCGTGCACGCCGGTCGACTTGAGCACGCGGCGCGCGGCCCACGGCGAGACCATGAACGCCACCGCGAGCGAGAAGAGCATCGCGAGCGACGCGCCGATCGGGATCGGCTTCATGTACGGGCCCATCAGGCCGCCGACGAACGCGAGCGGCAGGATGGCGGCGATCACGGCCACGGTCGCGAGCACGGTCGGGTTGCCGACCTCGTCGACGGCCTCGACCACGCGCTCGTCCACGTCGCGGTGGTCCTTCATGGCGAAGTGGCGCGTGATGTTCTCGACGACGACGATCGCGTCGTCGACGAGGATGCCGATCGAGAAGATGAGCGCGAACAGCGTGACGCGGTTGAGCGTGTAGCCGAGGAACTTGTAGAGGAAGAGCGTCAGCGCCAGCGTCACGGGAATCGCGATGGCCACGACGACGGCTTCGCGGCGGCCGAGCGCGAGCGCGATGAGCGCGATCACCGAGATCGTCGCCAGCAGCAGGTGGAACATCAGGTCGTCCGACTTGTGTTTCGCGGTCTCGCCGTAGTCGCGCGTCGTGGTGACGTCGATGCCGGCGAGCAGCACCGGCCGCAGTTCCTTCACGCGGCCGTGCAGGAAGTGCACGAGGTCGGTGGCGTTGACGCCGGGCCGCTTGGACACCTCGACCGTGACCGCGGGGCGCTGGCCGCGCTCGCGATCGCCGAGGAACACGTAGCTCGTCCGCTCGCCGGGGCCGTCGGTGACGGTGGCGACCTCGGAGAGCCGCACGGGACGGCCCGCGCCCGAGGGCACGAGCAGCGCGCGCAGTTCGTCCGCGCTCGCGAGCGGCGACTCGGCGCGCAGTTCGATGCGCGCGTCGCCGCCGATCACGTCCCCCGCGGGCAACGACAGGCCCGCGCCCTCGAGGCTGCGCGCGAGCGTCTCCACGGTGACGCCGGCCGCCGCCATGCGGGCCGGGTCGGGCGCGACGCGCACGGTGCGCGGCTCGCCGCCCAGCACGCGCACGCGCGCCACGCCGGGCGCCTTGCGCATCTCGGCCGCGAGCTCGACGCCGACGCGGCGCAGGTCGCTCTCGTCCATGCTCGAGTCGCGGCTCGCCAGCGTGAGCGCGAGCACGGGCACGTCGTCGATCGCGCGCGGCGAGACGAGCATCACGCGTGCGCCGGGCGGCAGCATCGCGTTCGCCTCGTCGAGGCGGGTGCGCACGCGGGTCAGCGCCTGGTCGGGATCGAAGCCGACCTTGAAGCGCAGGATCAGCACCGCGCCGTCCTCGCGCGAGATCGAGTAGAGGTATTCGAGGTCGGGGATCTGCCAGAGCTGGCGCTCGATCGGCGTCGTCAGCTGGCGCTCGACCTGCGCGACGGGCGTGCCGGGCCACGCGATCTGCACGTCGACCATCGGCACCTTGATCTGCGGCTCCTCCTCGCGCGGCAGCGTCGCGAGCGCGAGCAGGCCGAGCAGGATCGAGGCGAGCACGGTGAGCGGCGTGATCTTGGAATGCAGGAACGCTTCGGCGATGCGTCCCGCGAGTCCGACGGTGCTGAGCTTCTTGTTCACGACGCCACCTTCACGGCGCGGCCGTCTTCGAGACCCGTGGGATCGGCGATGACCGCGTCACGACGCGCGAGGCCCGCGAGGACCTCGACGCCCGTTGCGCTCTCGCGGCCCGTGCGCAGCCAGCGCAGGCGCGCGACGTCGCCGTCGACGACGAACACGCCCGTGAGTCCGCCGCGGCGCACCAGCGCGCTCACCGGCACGAGGAGCGGACCCTCGCTCGCGGCCGCCTTCGCGCTGCCGGCGAGCCGCACGCGCGCGAACGCGCCCGGCTCGAGCGTGCCGCCCGACGCCAGGCGGAAGCGCGCGACACGGCTGCGCGTGGTGAAGTCCGTCATGCCGTCGACGCGCACGAGCGTGGCCTTCGCCCACTCGCCGTCGCCGATCTGCGCCTCGGCGCCGCCGCGCGGCAGGCGCGAGAGCTCGGACTCCGGCACGCTCACCGTGATCTCGCCAGCTTCGCCCGAACGCACGTCGAGCAGCGGCTGGCCCGGGCCCACCGTCGCGCCGACGTCGGCGTGGCGGCGCACGACGACGCCGTCGAACGGCGCGTCGATCGCGGTGCCCGAGCGGAACTGGTCGAGAAGCGCGCGCGCCTGCGCCCACCCGGCCTCGGCCGCGCGGCGCTCGGCCTGCGCGCCCTCCAGCTCGCGCAGCGCCGCGACGCGGATCGCGTACAGCGAGTCGATGCGCGTCTCCTGCTTGCGCGCCAGGTCGCGCGCCAGCGCCGCGGCCGCGAGGCCGGCCTCGGCGCCGGAGAGCGCGGCGCGCGTCTCGGGCGCGTCGAACGCCGCGAGCGTCTGGCCGCGGCGGAAGCGGTCGCCCTCGGCGAACGGCAGGCCGGTCAGGCGCGCCGGGACGCGGGCGGTGACGGTGACTTCTTCGCGAGCGGTGACGCGCGCGGGCAGCACGAGCGCTTCGCCGGCGGCGCCGGGCAGCGCGACGATGCGCACGGCGACCGCGGGGCGCGTGTCGGCGGCGGTGTGCTCGGCGGCGTCGTGGCCGCAGCCGGCCGCGAGCGAGGCCGCGACGAGGAGCAGGGCGAGCGTGACGGGCGTCTTCATCAGTTCAGTTCTCCCATGGCGTGCAGCAGGCGGTAGCGCGCCAGCGTGACGGCGGTGGTGGCTTGCGTGTTCGCGGCGCGCGCGCCGATGGCTTCCGTTTCGGCGGCGAGCAGGTCGGTGAGCGGCAGCAGTCCGGCGTTGTAGCGCGACTCGGCGAGCCGCAGCGCTTCCTCGGCGGCGGCGAGGCCCGCGCGCGCGGCGTCGCGCTGCTCGCCGGCGACGGCGTCCTCGGTGCGCGCGGCGGCGAGCCCGATCGCGAGGTCGCGTTCGAGCGCGTCGGCGCTGGCGCGAGCCTTCTCGGCCTCGGCGCGCGCGGCGCGCCACGCGTTCAGGCGCTGCGCACCGTCGAAGATCGGCAGCTCGGCGCCGAGCATCACCATCCAGCGGCGCTCCCAGCCGTTCACATCGGACGTGGCGGGCTTGTACTGCGTGACCGTGAAGCGGGAGTTGAGGCTCGGCAGCAGCGCGAGCCCGCTCGTGCGCGCCTGCGTCGCGGCCGCGGCGGCGCTCGCGCGCATCGCGACCAGTTCGGGGCGAACCGCGTCCGCGCGCTGCGGCACGTCGGCGACCGTGCCGTCGCCCGCGTCGAGATCGCCCGCCGCGACCGGCGCGCCGACCAGGCGCGAGAGCCGCTCGAGCATCACCGCCATCTGGCGTTCGGCGCCGATCGCGTGGACGCGCGCCTGCGCGGCGCGCGCGGCGGCGCGCAGCGTGTCGACCTCCGCGACCTGGCCCATGCGCAGCCGCTGCGCCACCGACGCACGCAGGTTCTGCGCGAACGCCAGCGCCTGCGCCGCGGCGCGCGCGTCGTCGCGCGCGCGCACGGCGTCGCTCCACGCTTCGACCGCGCCCAGCAGCCGGTCGGCCACCTGCGCGCGCTCCATCGCGCTCGCGGCGCGGCCGTAGCGGCTCGCCTGGATCGGGGCCACGATCTCGCGCCCGCCGTTCCAGAGCGGCTGCTCGACCGTGAGGCTCCACTGCAGCGCGCTCCGCGGCGACGGCTGGTTGAGCGCCTCGATCGCGAAGTCGTTGGCCGTGAAGCGCCCCTGCCAGAGCTTCTGCGAGAAGAGCATCGCGGGATCGTCGGCGCGCGTGAAGCCCGAGGCGAGCGTCACGTGGGGCGAGAGCATCGCCCAGTTCTGCGCGGCCTGCGCGCGGCCGGCGGTGCCGGACGCGTGCGCGGCGCGGATGGCGGGATCGTGCGCGCGCACGGCGCCGAGCACGCGCGCGAGCGGCCAGGGGTCGGCGGAAGCGGCGCTCGCGGCAAAGGCGAGCACGGCCGCCGACAGCATCAGCGACATCGAAACGGCCTGCCCCGTTCGGGCGGGCCGACGGACCACGGAAGGATTGGGTGTCATGGCGAGCCGTAGGAGGCGGGCGCCCGGGGGAGGATTCAGGCGGGGGAGCAGTGGAGGACCGGCGTGCCGAAAGGCGCGAAAGGCCGTAGCATGCGGCCCCGCGCGCCGGGCCGAGCGCGCGAGATCGAGCGGATCCGGATCCCAGAACCCTGTCCCCGAGGACGAGACGTGAGCGAGCATTTCGTGGAGCGCAAGGGCGCGCGCCGGCCGGTCGCGCGGCACGCCAACCAGAGCGGCACGACGACGCGGCGCGACGAGGCGAAGCTGGTCGCGGCCGCCAAGCGCGGCGACGCGAAGGCGCTGACGCAGCTGGTCGAGATGGCCGCAGGCCCGGCGAGCCGGTTCAGCCGCGGCTTCTGCCGCGACCCGCACGACGCGGAGGACCTCGTGCAGGACGTGCTCGCGACGCTGATCCGCTCGCTCGATTCGTTCCGCGGCGAGTCGTCGCTCTCGACGTGGACGTACATCGTCGCCAAGCGCGCGTGCGGGCGGCTGCGCAAGCGCGCGGCCCGGCAGGCGCCGCTCGCCGAGGACGACGCCACGCTCGCGGCGACGCCCGATCCCTCGCCCGGTCCGCAGCGCCGGCTCGAACGCCGCCAGCTCGGCGAAGCGCTCGAGCGCGCGATCGCGACGTTGCCGGTGGCGCAGCGCGAGGTGCTCGTGATGCGCGACGTCGAGGGACTCTCCGCGGCGGAGGTGGGCGAGGCGCTCGGCCTCGGCGAGCGCGCGGTCAAGTCGCGCCTGCACCGCGCGCGGCTCGCGCTGCGCGCGCAGCTCGCACCGTACGTCGGCGGCGGCGACGCGCCGCCGCCCGCGGCCAGCTGTCCCGACACCGCGCACATGCTCAGCCGCTACGTCGAGGGCGAGCTCTCACCGGCGGTGTGCGCGCGCATGGAGCAGCACGTGCATGCGTGTCCCTCGTGCGGCGAGGCGTGCGCGACGTTGCGCGAGGTGCTCGGCGCGTGTCGCGCGTACGGCGAGCGGCCACTCACGTCCGACGTGCGCGCCGCGGTGAAGCAGGCCGTGCGCGAAGTGCTGAAGGTCCGTCGCGGCTGAGCGCGCGGGGCGGCGGTCGCGGTGCGGTCGCGCGCCGTGTCACCCCGCGCCGCGAGGTGCGCGGCGCGAAACGAGCGAGCGGCGGCGCACTCGTCCCGGCGCCACCGCTCGTGCGTTCGCGCGGACCGGTCACGAGGCCGGAGCGCGCGGCGCTTCGTTCAGTTCGCGGTCTCGCTCTCCGTGTCGAGCGCCGCGATGTGGTGTTCGATCAGCTCGCGCGCCGCGGCCTCGTCCTCGGGCGCGACCTGCAGGTAGACCGGGCCGACGATCGGGTTGAAGCCGGTGCCGAAGCGGCCGAGCCCGATCAGGTCCTGCATGTGCTCGTTCTCGACGCAGCACTCGATGCCTTCGGCCTCGAGCAGCGCCTTCACGACCGGCCACAGCGTCGGGTCCTTCGATTCGAGCACGGTGACGAGGTCGGCCGTCGGCTCGTCCGCCGGCTCGACGGCCTCGTCCGTGACCAGCTCGGCGTTGCAGGCGGTGCAGCGTTCGGCGCTCTCGGACAGTTCGTGACCACAGTTCGGGCACTTCATGCTCGCCTCCTCGTGCGCGGTCCGCGCCGCTCTCCCGGCGCCGAAGCCATCGTCCCACCGCGCGAGTGCTCACGCCAGAGCGCAGGTGCGATGCGAGGGCGCTCGCGCATGGACGCGCGCCGCACCGGCAGCGTACGCTGCCCCGCGCGTTCGCATCGGATCGACGCCCACTCGGAGGTGAGGCCGTGCCCGAAGCTCACGAAGCGCCCGAACTGCCGCGCCGCGAGTTCTTGAAGCGCGTCGGTGCCGCCTCGCTCGCGGTGTCGCTCGGTGCCGCCGAGGCGCTCGCCCAGGCGCCGCCCGCGAAGCCGGACGCCGCCGCGACACCCGCGACACCCGCGGCACCCGCGACGCCGCCCGCGCCGTCGGCGGACGCGCTCGCGCTCGCCGGCATCCTGCAGCGCCGCTTCCCCGATCGCCTGAGCGCCGCGGAGTGGGAGGGCGTCGCGCGCTCGCTCGACCAGCGCCTCGATTCGGGCAAGCGGCTCCGCGCCGCGAAGCTCGCGAATGGCGACGAACCCGATTTCATCTTCCGGGCGTGAGGCGAACGTGAGCGACGCCGACCTGCTGTTCCAGCCCATCCGCGCGCTCGCCGCGAAGCTGCACGAGCGCTCGCTGTCGCCCGTGGCACTCGCCGAGGCGAGCCTCGCGCGCCTCGAGACGCTGGGCCCGAAGTACAACGCCGTCGTCACCGTGATGCGCGACTCGGCGCTCGCGCAGGCGCGCGAGGCCGAGGCGCAACTCGAGGCCGGCCGCGCGAAGGGTCCGCTCCACGGCGTGCCGTTCGGCGTGAAGGACCTGCTCGCGACGAAGGCCGCGCCCACCACGTGGGGCGCCGAGCCGTACCGCACGCAGCAGTTCGATCACGACGCGACCGTGGTGCGGAAGCTGCGTGATGCGGGCGCGGTGCTCGTCGCCAAGCTCGCGATGGTCGAACTCGCGGGCGGGCTCGGCTACAACCACGCCGACGCGTCGTTCACCGGCCCGGGCCTGACGCCGTGGAACACGCGGTTCTGGAGCGGCGGTTCGTCGAGCGGGCCCGGTGCCGCGGTCGCCGCGGGACTCGTGTCGTTCGCGATCGGCTCGGAGACGAGCGGCTCGATTCTCACGCCGTCGGCGTTCTGCGGCGTCACCGGCCTGCGCCCGACGTACGGACTCGTGAGCCGCCACGGCGCGATGGCGCTGTCGTGGACGCTCGACAAGCTCGGTCCCATGGCGCGCAGCGCCGACGACGCGGCGCTCGTGCTCGCCGCGATCGCGGGCCCGGATCCGCTCGACGAGTCGTGCGTCGGAAAGCCGTTCGCGTGGAACGGCCCGAGGGTGACCAAGAAGAAGTGGCGGATCGGCGTGCCGAAGGGCTCGGTCGAGAAGGTGCAGCCGGCGGTGCGCGCGAACTTCGAAGCGGCGCTCGCGGCGCTCGGCGCGCGCATCGAAGTGACGCGCGACGTCGAGTGGCCCGACCTGCCGTGGGGCCCCGCGGTGGGCACGATCGTCGGCGTCGAGGGCGTGACGGCGTTCCACGAGCTGATCGAGTCGGGCGAGGCCGCGAAGCTGCGCTGCCCGGCCGACCGCAGCGGCGGCTACGCGTCGCTGCTCACGCCCGCGATCGACTACGTGCAGGCGATGCGCCTGCGCCGGCCGATGCGCGCCGCGATGGCGAAGCTCTTCGAGCGCTTCGACGCGATCGCGACGCCGACGCGCGCGACGGTCGCGTATCCGGCGGATCGCAAGTTCGAGGACGTCTACCCCGGCGTGAGCGGCGGGCCGCCCGTGATCCCCGCGGGCAACCTCGCGGGCCTGCCGGCGATCGCGCTGCCCGACGGCTTCGGCGACGACGGACTGCCGACGTCGATCGCGTTCATGGGCCCGGCGTTCTCCGAGCGCACGCTCGTCGAGCTCGGCTTCGCCTACCAGTCCGCCAGTTCCTGGCACGCGAAGCGTCCGCCGGGCACCTGAGTTCTCTCGTCGTACCCGATTCCCCCTGAGTTCGAACACACCACGGAGGTGACATGAAGTTCCGCAACATCCTTCTGCTGGCCGCGGCGGCGGCGGCGTTCTCGGTCGCCGGTTGTGGCGGCGACGTCGCCAAGCAGCTCGTCTCCAACGAGCAGCTCCGCACGCAGGTGCTGGACACGATCGCGCAGAACAAGGACCTCGCGTTCAAGGCGATCGACAAGATGCTCGCGAGCGACTCGCTGCGCGCCGAGGTCGTCGATCACCTGCTGCAGAACGACGCGGGCGCGCAGCAGGTGCTGGTGCGCATCGGCACCAACCCGCAGGCGCTCGACATGGTGATGAACGTGGCGGTGAAGGACAGCACGATGCGCGGCCACCTGCTCACGCTGATGAAGGGCGTCGAGATGGCGAGCGCGGCGCAGAAGTAACCACGCACCACGTCGCGACGACCGGCCCGCGCGGACGCGATCCGCGCGGGCCGGTTCGCGTCCGTGCGGCGCGGCGCGCGGACGCGCCGCGCTCGTCCGGCTCGCATCGCGAGCCCGCCGCCGGCCCGCTCAGCGCGCGCGCACGCCGGGCGCCGGCACCGGCCCGGCGAGCGGCTCGATCAGCACGCTGAACTCGGGACCGTCGGCGCCGAGGCGCACGACGTCGCCCGAGCGCAGTTCCACGGGCGCGGTGACGCGCACGCCGTTCACGAACGTGCCGTTCACGCTGTCGAGGTCGACGAGTCGCACGCGGTCCGGATCGGCCGCCGGCTCGAGCCGCGCGTGCTGGCGTCCGACGGACGGGTCGCGGCGCGGATCGAAGCGCACGGCGGCCGACGGCGCGCGGCCGAGCACCAGCTCGCGCTGGGCGCCGAACGGGACGACATCGACTTCCGTCGCACGCGCGCCGCTCAGGTGGCGCAGGACGACGCGGATCGGGATCGATTCCATGCGTGGCGTGCCCTCCGCCCGGCAAGGCGCGAAACGCCGCCGCGGGGGATCACGGCTTCGCCGCGGCCTCGAGCTGGCGCTGGATCGCGGCCGCCCGCTCGGGCCGTCCCCAGTCGCGATAGAGCGTCAGCAGCCGCCGCAGGTTGGCCGCGCGCCGCGGGCCCTGCGCGCCGGTGGTGCGGACCAGGATCGCGTCGGCCCCGAGCAGGAGCGCCTCGGCGCGCGCGAACTGGCGCAGGTGTTCCCAGTGCTCGCCGAGCACGCTCATCGAGCTGGCGACGAGCCAGTGGTCGGACCCGTAGTTGCGGCGGCGCAGCGCGAGACTCTCCTCGAGCATGCGACCGGCCTCGTCCTCGTGGCCGGTGTGGTCGAGGCAGCGGCCCAGCGTCTGCAGCGCCGTGGCCACGACCGGGTGCGCGTCCGGCAGCGTGCGCCCCCGCAGCGCGAGCAGCTGCCGGTTGAGCGCGATCGCCTCGTCGTAGCGGCCCTCATTGGCGACCATGATGCTGTAGTTCATGAGCGTGAAGGCGTAGTCGGGATGGTCGCGTCCGAGCACGCGCGCGCGCACGTCGAGGCAGTCGCGGTACAGGCTCTCGGCCTCGGCGGTGCGGCCGCGGAAGTCGAGCGCGGTGGCGAGCGCGTTCTCGACGTTGGCGACCTGCAGGCTCGGCCCGCGATGGTTGTGGCGCAGGATCGCGAGCGCCACGCGGTGCAACGAGTCGCTCTCGTCCCAGCGGTTCTGCTCCCCGGCCGCGACGGCGAGGTTGTTGATCACGGTGGCGGCCTGGTCGCTGCGCGGCCCCGCGACCGCGCTCCAGATCGCGAGCGACTGACGGCGCCAGCGTTCCGACTCGTCCGGCTTGCCCATCAGGTGCGCCACCGAGCCGACGTTGTCGAGCACCGTCGCGAGCAGCGTGTCGGGACGCGACGACACCCGGCGACGCGACGCGAGCGCCGCCTGCAGCAGCGAGTCCGCCACGTCGAGGTCGCCGCGGTGGAGGAACAGCATGCCGAGGTTGTTGACCGCCTGGACGTACTCGAGGCTCCTGCGGCCGAAGACCCGCTCGCGCAGCCGCACGGCTTCGCGCAGGTGGGGCTCCGACTCGTCGAACCGCCCGAGCGACATGTCGCTCATCCCGATCACCGCCTCGAGGTCGCCCTGCGCCTCGGGAGCATCGCGCAGTTCGACCGGCACGCGCTTCGCCGCCGCGTCGAGCAGTTCCGACACGGGCACGTCGCGGCCCTCGGTCTCCGATCGGACCGACGCGAGCAGCTCGCCGAGGAAACCGCTCACGCGCTCGGCGCGCGCCTGCGCGACGCGCGCGTGCCGTGCCTCGATCGACGTCGCGACCACGCCGCCGACCAGTGCGAGCGCGACCAGCGTCGCCGCGGCGATGGGCACGCGGTGGCGTGCGAGGAACTTGCGCACGCGGTAGCCGGCCAGGCCGCGCTGCGCTTCCACCGCGCGGCCCTCGAGGTGGTGGCGCAGATCGTCGGCGAGCGCCTCGACCGATCGGTAGCGCTCGGCCGGTTCGCGCCGGAGCGCGAGCAGCGCGATCGCGTCGAGCTCGCCGGCGAGCCGGCGCCGGAGCCGCGCCGCGTCCGGCTCGCCGCGCGCGTGCGCGTCGGCGTCGGTGACGAGCGTGCTCGGCCGTGCGGTCTCGCCAGCGAGCACGGCGCGCTCGGTGGCCGCGGGCGACGCGCCGGACGACGAGCCGTGCGGCCGGTGCCCGCAGAGCAGCTCGACGAGCACGACGCCGAGCGAGTAGAGGTCGGTCGCGGTCCCGAGCGGTTCGCCGGCGATCTGCTCGGGGCTCGCGTACTCGGGCGTGAACGCGCGCGCGCCGCCGCGCGTGAGCGGCAGCTCGGCGTCGGCGTCTTCGCCGCCCGTGAGCTGCGCGACGCCGAAGTCGAGCAGCTTCACGCTGCCGTCGGCGGTGACGAGGATGTTGCCCGGCTTGAGGTCGCGGTGGATGACGAGGTTCACGTGCGCGTGCCGCACCGCGTCGCACACCTGCCGCACGAGCGCGATGCGCTCGCTCACGGACCGGCGACGGCGATCGCACCACGTGGTGATCGGCTCGCCGTCGACGAACTCCATCACCAGGAACGGGCGGCCGTCGGGCGTCACGCCGCCGTCGAGCAGCGTGGCGATGTTCTTGTGCTGGAGGTTGGCGAGGATCTGCCGCTCGCGGCGGAAGCGCGCGAGCGTCACCGCCGACGTGAGGCTGCTCTGTACGACCTTGATCGCGACGCGCTTCTTGAACTGGTCGTCGGCGCGCACCGCTTCGTACACGGCACCCATGCCGCCGAGGCCGATGCGGCGCACGACGTCGTAGGGGCCGAGCCGCTGGCCGACGAGCGGATCGTCGGCGTCTCCGGTCGCGCCCGCGCGCACGACCGGCGTCCAGCGCGGATCGGTCTCCTCGCCGCGCGCGAGCAGTGCGCGCAACTCGGAGCGTGTCGCCTCGTCGAGGTCGGTCCGGCCGGCGAGCCACGCCTCGCGTCCGGCCTCGGGCCGCTCGAGCGCCTCGTCGAAGAGCGCGCGCAGCCGCCGCAGGCGATCCGCGTCGTTGCTCACGCGCCGCCGTCCTCGCGCAGCTCGCGCTCGAGCCACGCGCGCGCGAAGCGCCAGTCGCGCTTCACGGTCGCGCTCGACACGCCGAGCACGCCCGCGGCCTCGTCGACCTCGAGCCCGAGCAGGAAGCGCAGCTCGACCACCTGCGCCCAGCGCGGCTCGACGGTGGCGAGGCGGTCGAGCGCCTCGTCGAGCGCGAGCAGGTCGACGTCGGGCGACGCGTTCGCGCCCGCGTCGTCGTGCAGCGTGACGCGCACGCCGCCGTCGCGCTTGGCGGCGCGGCGCGCGCGCGCGTGGTCGACGAGCACGCGGCGCATCGCGCGCGAGGCGGTGCGCAGGAAGTGATCGCGGCCCTCGAACGCGAGCGAGTCGTGCCCGAGCAGGCGCATCACCGCCTCGTGCACGAGCGCGGTCGGCTGCAGCGTGTGGTTCGCGCGCTCGTTCCGCATGTGCCGGCGCGCGATGTCGCGGAGCGTCGCGTAGAGCGCGTCGAGCAGCCGCTCGCGCGCGACGTCGTCACCGGCGCGGGCGTCTTCGAGCCAGCGCGTGACTTCGTGCGTGGGATGCGGATCGGCGGCCATGACCGGAGCGTTTCCGAGGATCGGACGGTCGACCGGCCGGGGGCACGGTCGCGTGCGGGCGAAAAGAATAGCACGCGATTCTCCCGGCCCTGCCGGGCGAATCGCGTGCTCGTCCGTCCGCGACGTTCCGGTCAGGCGACCTGCTTCATCGCCTCGCGAACGTCGTGCCCCTGCGCGAGGCCCCTGGCCTCGATCACGCGCCCGATCAGCACGCGCAGCTGGGCGCGGTCGAGCGGCAGTTCGCGCGCGCGCAGGTCGGCCTCGATCTCGCTCACGAGACCCGAGAGCACGAGAGGGAGCGTGGACGGATCGCCGCTCCACTGCGTGCGGAGCGCGTTCTCGGTGCGCTGCTCGATCTCGCGGCTGACCTCGGTGATGCGCTTGAGCTGGCTGCCGGCGGTCGCCAGCGTCAGGCCGCGCCGGCGCAGCACGAACAGGATGATGGCGATCGTGGCGACGACGTCGACGACGACGAACAGCGCGACGAGACCGATGTTCACGAGCGTTCCTCCACGGCGGTCACGCCGCCTTGCGCAGGGTTCGGGTCAGCTCCGCCGCGAGGGCGGCCATCGCGTCGCGCGGTCTCGCCGCCGACGAAGGTTCGGGTGCGGGCGCCGCCTCGGCGCCTGCGGGCACTTCCGGTGCGGGCTCGGGTGCGGGCTCGTCGGCGACGTCTGCGGCCGGCGGCACGGGTGCCGCGGGGGCGGCGTCGGGCGCACCTGCGAGGCGCGCGACCGTGAACGCGAGGCGCGTGTCGCCGGCGGGCGCGCTGTTCGCGTGCACGACGTCGATCGCCGCGCCGGCGAGCGCGGCCTCGACGCCGTCCCCCCAGCGGCGCTGTGCGAGCGCGCACCAGCGCGACAGTGCGCTCGCCGCGTCGGGCGAGACGACCGCGCCGACGACGCGCGGCGCGGCTCCGAGCGCGTGCGGCGCGAGTGCGGCGTGCGCGAGATCGAACGCGGCGACGTCGGGTGCCGCGGCGCGCAACAGTTCGGCGGCGTCGTGCGCGCTCGCCCGGAGCAGCGCGCCGGTGCGATCGGTGTGCGACCAGCGATCGTGATCCGCCGCGAGCAGCACCGTGCCCCCGAGCGACTCGGCGAGCCGCGCGACGCACGCGTGCAGCAGGCGCTCGGCGGTGACGGCGTCGGGCGCCGCGGCGAGCAGCAGACCCGCGCGCGACGCGAGCACGGCGTCGAGCAGCGCGTGGTCGCCGTCGAGGCGCGCGGCGGACGGCGGCGCGAGCGCGGCCGCGCGCACCCACAGCGCTTCCTGCGCGCCGGCGACGTGCGTCACCACGAAGCGCCGGCCGTTCTCGAGCACCGCGGTGCGCGTGCGCGCGCCGCCTTCGGACGCGGACGCGCCCTCGAGCAGGCGCGAGCGGATCTGCTCGAACATCGTCGAGTCGAGCGCCTGCGAGCCCGCGGGCCGCCAGCGGCCGCCCGAGCGCGCGCGCGGCGGCTGACCCGGCCGCAGGTGCAGCGCGTCCCCCGGCTCGCGCAGCAGCGCGAACACGGAGCCGTCGTTTTCGTCGGAGATCTCCACCGACTCGGCGCGCTGGCTGGCCACCGACATGAACGCCTCGCGCAGCGCCTCGAGGCTGCTCGCGCGCTGCGCGAGCTTGTCGAGTTCGCCGCCCGAGCCGTCGCCCGCGCCGGATTCGTCCATGCGGCGCGCGGCCTCCATCATCAGGCCTTCGGTGTTCTCGACGATCGTGCGCGCGCCCGAGCCGTCGCCGGCGACGAACTCGAAGTGGCCGCGCTTCCACGTGAACAGCCGGTAGGCGGCGCCCTCGCCCTCGCGCAGCTCGTCGTCGACGGCGTTCACGATGAAGCCCTGATCGAAGTAGAGGAAGCCACGGCGTCCGTCGTCGTCGACCGTGAGCTCCCCGCTCGCGCGGTTGAGCATCAGCAACTGGCCGAGGTCGAACAGGCTCAGCAGGCCGAGTTCGCCCTGCAGGACGCAGCGCTCGGGCATCACGCCGCCTGCGAGCGGTTCTGCGGCGGCGCCATGCGCTCGAGCGACGGCAGCATGTCCTTGCTCGAGAGGTGCGGCGCGGCGTCCTCGGGTGCCACGGCGCCTTCGCGCACGAGCGCCATCACCGCTTCGTCCATGCTCTGCATGCCGTCCTTGCGGCCGGTCTGGATCACCGACTGCAGCTGGAACGTCTTCTTCTCGCGGATGAGTGCCGACACGGCCGACGTGCCGATCAGCACTTCCATCGCCAGCGCGCGGCCGCGGCCGTCGGCACGGCGCAGCAGTCGCTGCGCGAGCACGCCCTTGAGCGACTCCGACAGCATCAGCCGCGCCTGCGACTGCCGCTCGCCGTCGAACGAGTCGAGGATGCGGTCGACGGTCTGCGTCGCGCTCATCGTGTGCAGCGTCGCGAACACGAGCTGGCCCGTCGCGGCGGCGGTCATGGCGAGTGCCATCGTCTCCACGTCGCGCATCTCGCCGACCATGATCACGTCCGGGTCCTCGCGCAGGGCGCCGTGCAGCGCCTTGGCGAAGCTCGGCGTGTTGCGGCCGACCTCGCGCTGCGTGATCAGGCACTGCTTGTTCTGGTGCCGGTACTCGATCGGGTCCTCGATCGTGAGGATGTGCTTCTTGCGAGTCCGGTTGATGTGGTCGATCAGCGCGGCGAGTGTGCTCGACTTGCCGGTGCCGGGAGGTCCCGTGCACACGATCAGGCCGCGCGGCATCTCGGTGAGCTTCACGAGGTGCTCGGGCAGGCCGAGCTGCTCCATGGACAGGATCTGGCTCGGCAGGATGCGGAAGGCGCCCGCGGGGCCCTTGCTCTGCTCGTAGATGTTGCAGCGGACGCGCACGACGCCGGGCACTTCGTACGAGAAGTCGACGTCCTTGTTCTGGTCGTACTTCGCGCGCACCGGCCCGTCCATGATCTCGAACAGCAGCATCTCACTCATCTCGCGCGTCAGCGGCTCGTAGGGAATGGGCGTGATCTCGCCGTTGATCCGCACCATCGGCGCGGAGCCGGTGGTCATGTGCAGATCGGAGGCGCCCTGTTCCTTGACGAGTTTGAGAATCGCGTCGATGCGAGCCATGAATCGTGACCTCGAAGCGCGGGCCGGAACCGCCGCGCCGGAAGGCACGACGGCAGCCACGCGAGTTCCCTCCGGTTTTCGGCGGAACGGCGAATGCCCTCCAGCGTGAAGTTTCGGGGGCACCACCCCTCAAAGAATCGGGGGGGCGAGCCGATACCCTCACGGTGAACCCACGGAGAGCTTCCATGCCGCGGTACGTCGAGAAGATCCGCGTCCTGGTGCGCCTCGCGCGCGCCGGGTCGCCGATCGTCGAGGGACACATGTCCCTGCTGCCCCGCACCGAGCTGCGCGACTCGCCCGAGACGCTGCTCGAGTGCCTGGGCTCGGCTGCGCGCGTGATGCCGCTCGTGTTGGCGAACGGCGACGTGCTGCTGGTGACGCGCTCCCAGATCGCCTGGGTCGAGGCGGCCGCGGGCGTCGACCCGAAGTTCGTCGCTCCGGCGCCGTGGATGCCGACGCGCCGCGAGCAGGTGCGCGTGGGCATGACCGGCGGCGAGGAGTTCGAGGGCGTCGTCTCCATGGAGATGCCGCACGAGTTCAATCGCGTCTCCGACTGGCTCAACAACGACGACGCGTTCTTCGCGATCGAGCTGCCGTCCGGTACGCGCCTCGTGGGCAAGGCGCACGTCGCCGACGTTCGCGTGCGCGACGCGCAGTCGCTGCCCAGGGTCGCGTAGCCGACCGCGCGGCGTTTCCGCCGCGGGCTTCGCGAAGCGCTTCTCGGTCGACCACGCCGCTCACCGCCGCCTAGACTGCCGCGTCCACGCTTCACCAAGACGCGGAGGTCTCCCGTGCCCGATGCGCGTGCCGTCCCGATCGCCGATCCCGCCCTGCTGCGCGACGCCGCCGAGCGCGCGGTTCGCTACCTCGAAGCGCTCGACGCGCGGCCCGTGCGTCCCGATCCCGCCGCCGTCGAAGCGTTGGCCCGTCTGCGCGAGCCGCTGACCGAATCCGGCGCCGACGCCACGTCGACGCTGGGACTGCTCGATGAAGCGGGTTCGCCCGCGACGATGGCGATGGCGGGCGCGCGCTTCTTCGGCTTCGTGATCGGCGGCGCGCTGCCGGTGACCGTCGCGTCGCAGTGGCTCGCGAGCGCGTGGGACCAGAACACCGGATTGTGGGAACCGACGCCGGCGACCTCGACGCTGGAGGAGATCGCGCTCGCGTGGCTCGTCGAGCTGCTCGGGCTGCCCGCGTCGACGGCGGGCGGATTCGTCACCGGCGCCACGATGGCGAACTTCACCGCGCTCGCCGCCGCGCGCCACGCGGTGCTGGCGTCCGCCGGATGGGACGTCGAAGGTCGCGGGCTCTTCGGCGCGCCCGAGGTGACGGTGGTGATCGGTGAGGAGGCGCACCCGACGCTGAAGAAGTCGCTCGGCCTGCTCGGCTTCGGCCGCACGCGCGTCACGCGGGTGCCCGTCGATGCGCAGGGCCGCCTGCGCGCCGACGCGCTGCCGCGCTTCACCGGCCCGACGATCGTCTGCCTGCAGGCGGGCAACGTGAACACGGGCGCGCTCGATCCGTTCGCCGACGTGATCCCCGCTGCGCACGCGGCCGGTGCGTGGGTGCACGTCGACGGCGCGTTCGGGCTGTGGGCCGCGGCGGCACCGTCGCTCGCGCCGCACGTGCGCGGGCTCGCGGACGCCGACTCGTGGGCGACCGACGCGCACAAGTGGCTCAACACGCCGTTCGACTGCGGTGTCGCGTTCGTGCGCGACGGCCACGCGCTGCGCGCGGCGATGGCGATCACCGCCGAGTACCTGCCCACCGAGACGCCACACCGCAATCCGTCCGACCACACGCCCGAGCTCTCGCGGCGCGCGCGCGGCGTCGAAGTCTGGGCGGCGCTGCGCACGCTCGGGAAGCGCGGAGTCGCCGGGCTGATCGAGCGCAGCTGCGCGCACGCGCGCCGATTCGCCGAGGCGCTCGCGGCCGACGGTCACGAGGTGCTCAACGAGGTCGTGCTGAACCAGGTGCTGGTGTCGTTCGGCGAGCCCGAGCGCACGCGCCGCGTGATCGCGGCGCTGCAGGAAGACGGCACGTGCTGGGCGGGCGGCACCGTGTGGCAGGGACGCACGGCGATGCGCCTCAGCGTTTCCGGCTGGGCGACCGAAGCGCGCGATGTCGAGGCGAGCCTCGAGGCGATCCGCCGCGCGGTGCGCGCGGCGGGCTGAGGCGCGGCGCGCGGCGCCGCGGACGGGGTGCGCCGCGCCGGGCGTACACGCGAACGCCCGGCTTCGCGAGCGGAGCCGGGCGTCGTCGTGCCGTGCGCGTCACTTCGCGTTCGTCATCTCGTCGGCGAGCGCGCCCATGTCGTAGATCTTCCGCAGCGCCTCGATCACCGCGCGCCCGTCCACGGCGACGCAGCGCGCCTGCTCGTCGGAGTAGCCGAACGTCCAGAGGAAGGACTGGATGTTGCCGTCGAAGACGATGCCGACCATCTCGCCCTTCGCGTCGATCACGGGCGAGCCCGAGCTGCCACCGACGATGTCGTTCGTGCAGACGAAGTTCAGCGGCGTCGCCAGGTCGACCTTCGCCGCCGCGTGCGCGACGCGCTCGGGCAGGTCGAACGGCCGGCGGTTCGCGAACGACGCCGAGCGGTCGTAGAGCCCGTAGAACGTCGTCTGCCACGGCACGTCCGTCGTGAGCTGCGAGTAGCCCGCGGTGCGGCCGTACGAGAGGCGCAGCGTGCCGGTCGCGTCGGGATACGCGTCCGTGCCCTCGAGCGCGAAGCGCGCGCGGGCGATGCGGCCGCCCTCGAGCGACTCGACGCTCTCGACGTGGTCCTCGAACCAGCGGCGCTGCTCGCGGTACGGCGCGTCGAGCGCGCGCGCCCAGACGATCAGCGGATCGTTCGACGCCTCGACCGCGCGGCGTCCGCCTTCGAGCAGCTGCCGGCGAACGGCGACGTCGGCGAGCGCGGTGCCGGAGACGAGCGCGTGCGCGGTCTCCTGCGGCGTGCGGCTGCCGAGCGCTGCCTTCACCCACGGGTCGCCGGCGCCGAGCGAATCGAGCGCGACCTGCAGGTGCGTTGTGAGCACGTACTCCTCCATCGCGGAATAGACCGGCGCAGGCGAGAGGAGCTGGAAGCGCTGCGAGGGCAGGTTCGAGTCCTGGTACTCGCGGAAGCGCGCCGTGTTCGGCTTCTCGAGCTCGGCCGTCATGCGCACGAGCCCGTTCGCGACGTCGACGAGTCGGGAGACGCGCGTCAGGTCGCGCAACGTGCGCGCGCGGCCCTGCGCGCGCTGATCGCGCTCGGCTGCCGCGATGCGGTCCCACGCGCCGCCGTACGCGGCGGCGAGCGTCGGATCACCCTCGACGCGCGCGCGCAGCGCGGCTTCCTCGGCACGCTTGCGCAGCAGGAACGAGGGCGCGGAGAGCAGCTCGAGGAATCCGCGCTCGCGCTTGAGGTTGTTCTCGAGCCCGCGGTCGGCGCTGCGCGACTGCCGCGCCTGCTCCGGACCCTGCGCGGCGTACGCGCGGTACGCCGCGAGACGCAGTTCCTGGAGCCGGATGCGCAGCGGGCGCTCGACGTCGCGCTCGTACTCGAACTGCGCGACGGTGCGCATGCGGCTCGTGCGACCCGGGTGGCCGGGCACGAACACGAGCTCGTTCTCGCTCGGGCCGCTCGCGCTCCAGCGAAGCCACTGCTCGGGATGCACCGGCTGGCCGTTCTCGTAGACGCGGAAGAACGCGAAGTCGAGGTCGTGGCGCGGGAACGAGAAGTTGTCCGGATCGCCGCCGAAGAACGCGGCCTGCTCCTCGGGCGCGCACACGAGCCGCACGTCCTTCCACGTGCGGTAGCGGTAGAGCCAGAACTGGCCGCCGTTGTAGAGCTCGACCACCTCGGTTTTGAGCTTCGTCGTCTTCGTCGAGGCGTCGGCCAGCTTCGCGAGCGCCGCCTTGCGCTGCTCGTTCTGGCGCTCGATCGGCGCCTTCGGATCGATCGCCGCGTTCACCTGCGCGGTGACGTCGGAGAGCGACCAGAGCACCTTGAGCTCCAGGTCGGGGCACGACCGCTCCTCGGCGCGCGTGCGCGCGAAGAAGCCGTCGCGCAGGTAGTCGTGCTCGCGCGACGACATTTTCGCGAGCTGGCCCATGGCCACGTGGTGGTTCGTGATCACGAGACCGTCCGGCGAGACGAACGCGCCGGAGCCGCCGCCGAAGTTCACGCAAGCGCGCCGCACGTGCTCGAGCCACTGCGGCGTCGGCGCGACGCCGTAGCGCTGCTGGATGCGCGCGACCGGCGGGTGGTCGAACGTCCACAGGCCTTCGTCGGCGAGGGCGGTGAGGGCCGGGCCTGCGAGCGAAGCCAGCGCGGCGGCGAGCAGTGCGAGTCGGAGGCGCACGAAGATCCATCCTGCCGGCGGGCGCCGGCCGATCGGGGACGAAGTCGGGCGCGGAGGATGGAGTCCGCGCGGTCACGCCCGCTTCGCGGGCGCGGGCAGCATCGCCGCGCGCGCCGCGGGCCGCAACGCGGGCGGGGACGAGCGCGTGCGCGCGCGTGACGAGTGCCGGCGCGCACGCGCGCGCGTTCGCGCCGTCGCGAGGGCCGCGTCGAGCGGGGGTGAGGAACCGCCGCGAACGGGCCGATGCCATGGGCGTCGCCGCGCGCCGCGGCGGCGCACGTTTCCGGAGGCCGGCCGTCGTGAACCGCTCCACCGTCTTCACCCTGCTCGTGATCGCGACGCTCGCGCTCGCGGGCTGCTCGCGTCATCGCGAGCCGGGCGTGCTCGCGGCCATCGATCCGGAACAGGGCGCGCCGGACCGCAAGGCGTTCACGTGGAAGGGCTACCTCGTGAACCCGCTCGCTTCGTTCCGCGTCACCGCGCGCGTGCTGCACACCGCCGACTACTGGATGGACCGTGAGGCGAAGGTCGCGCCGCGCGACCTCGCGCTCGGCTGGGGACCGATGTCGGACTCGGCGGTGCTCGACGAGTTCCGGATCGGGCAGATGTCGCGGTTCTACCACTGGTCGTCGCGCACGATGCCGATCCCGCCCGAAGAGGTGGTCTCGCACAGCGCGAACATGCACATCATTCCCGCCGACGACGCCGTGCGGCGCACGCTCGGCCGCGTGCGCGAAGGCGACGTGGTGACGATCGAGGGCGAGCTGGTCGAGGTGGTGTCGCGCGACGGCTGGGAATGGGCCAGCTCGACGACGCGCGACGATTCGGGCGACGGAGCGTGCGAGCTCGTGTTCGCGCGCTCGATCGAGGTGCGGTGACGGTGCCGGAACGCCAGCATCGGTGTAGGGTGCGCGTGTCCGCCGCCGAGCAGCCGCGCGAAACGCGGTCGGTCCGGTGCGGGGATGCTCCCCGTCGTGGCCACCATGGAGAGGAAGCCATGCGATCGTTCGTTCGTTGCGTCCCCCTGTTGTTCGCCGGTCTCCTGCTCGCGTCGTGCGCCGGTCCCGAGAAGCTCGCGCGGCAGAGCGACGAAGCGCTGGCGCGCGGCGACGTGCGCAAGGCCTACGACCGCGCGCTGCGGGCCATCGAGAAGGACCCGATGAACCAGCCCGCACGCGACGCCTACGACGCGGCGAGCCGCCGCGTCGCGGCCGACGACGATGCGCGCGTGCGCGCGCTGGCCTCGGCGGATTCGCTCGGCGCCGCGGACCTCGTGCTCCAGGCGCGGCAGTTCCGGCTCGATGCGGCGCGTCACGGCGTGGCGTTCACGCGCACGACGCAGGACGACGCGCTCGAGCAGGCGCTGCTCGGCACCGCGGCGCGCACGCACTACCGGCGCGGCCGCGAGGCGATGACCGCGCACCGGCCGAAGGCGGCGGTGGACGAGTACAACGCCTGCCGCCGCTACGACGACGACTACGCCGACGTGGCGACGCGTCTCGCCACGGCGTTCCGCGCCGCGACGGCGCGCGTGGCGCTGCTGCCGTTCGCGGACGGCGTCGACGTGCCCGGGCTGTCGCAGGAGACCGCGACGCTCGTGCAGAACGAGCTCGACCGGCGCGCGAGTTCGCTGCGCTTCACGCAGTTCGTTCCCGGCGACGAGGTGGCGAAGCGCGTGACGGTCGCCCAGTTGCGCGAGATGAGCCGCGCCGACGCGATCGCGCTCGGCAAGAAGGTCGGCGCCGACTGGGTGGTGGTCGGCCGCTACAAGGGACTGCGCTCGAGCAACAGCGAGCGCGACCTGACGCTGCCGCTCTACCACCGGATCGAGGGCAAGGACGACAAGGGCGCGACGGTGGTGCGCTGGGAGGAGTCCTCGCTGCGCGTGATCACCCGCGAGCGCGACGTGACGATGACGTGGGACTTCGACGTGCTCGACGTCGCGACCGGCGCCGTGCTCGCGCACCGCGAGCCGCCGGCGCGCTCGGTGGTGCGCATCGCGTGGTCGGACTACCGGCCGGGCAAGGACTGCGATCGCTATGCGCTGCTGCCTCCCGACGTGCGCAGCGCCGAACCGGACCGCGCGAAGAAGATCGACGCGCAGTGGAAGGACCACCTCGGCTCGTGGCCGCTCAAGGACCTGCTCGAGCACTCGCGCGACCAGCGTTCGCGCGCCACGTGGTCGAGCCGCTACCGCGGCGAGTTCTACACGGACACGCGCCAGCGCCCCGTGTGGTTGGGCGAACTGCCGAGCGAGGACGACATGGCCTTCGTCGCGCTGCACGAGGCGTGGAAGCCCGTGCTCGCGGCGCTCGCGGATCTGGACGCGAAGGACTGACGCACACCGCGAAACGATCGAGCCCCGCCCGGCGCGTGCCGGTGCGGGGCTCGATTGTTTCGGGACGTGCCGTCAGTCGAGCAGCACGATGCGGTGCGTGCGGACGCCGAGGTCGGTCACGACCTTGGCGAAGTAGATGCCGCGGCCGACGCGCTGGGCGTTGCGCGTCCACGCGATCTCGTGCGTGCCCGCGCCCAGCGAGCCGCCGTCGACGCGCGCGACGCGGCGTCCCGCCGTGTCGTACACCTCGAGCGCGACCGGCGAGGCGCCGGGCAGCTCGATGCGGAAGCGCACCGGCCCGCGGCCGGGACTCGGCGAGGCGAGCGACAGCGTGAGGCCCTCGGGCGCCGGCGACGTGGCGTCCGCGACACCGTTCGTGTCGCCGTAGCCGCGAATGACGTCCACGGTGCGCTGGCAGAACTGCGGCGCCACGGTGGCGGCGAACGCATCGTTCGGGTGGGAGTCGTAGTTCGAGTACGCGGGGTTCATGTACACGCCGCCGTCGGTCTCGAAGTTGAAGAAGTCCCAGACGAAGATGTTGTCACCCGGCTCGTCCCAGGTGTTCTCCACCCAGTTCGCGAACCAGTGCGCGCGGTTCGCCATCGCCGGAGTGGTCTCGCTCGCGAGCTTCGCGGCACCGGTCCACACGATGAAGCGCGTGTTGGGGAACTGGCGCAGCTTGGCCTTCAGCTCGTCGTACTGCTCCAGGTAGTTCTCGAGCCGCTTCTCGGACGAGGCGACGTTGGGTGTGCCCAGGTCCGGCAGGATGGCGCCGACGGGGAAGCAGTGCTTGAGCACGATCACGTCGTACTGCGCGGTGAGCATCTCCAGCGTCGGGTTGTTCAGGTACGGCGTCGTCCCGGCGTGGTTCACCCACAGGTTCCAGTAGTCGAAGGGGTAGTTGCTGTCCTTCGGATACGGATCGAACGGGTAGTAGAGCTCGGTGAGCGAGTAGCTCGTGCCGTGCGAGGCGTTGTACGACGAGAACCAATTGCTCACGCCGTTCGCCCACACGATCCAGCCGGTGCTGTGGTGCAGGAAGAGCACGCGGGCGTTCGTGGGCATCGCCGCGGTGGTGGCGGCGCGCGCGTTCGCGAAGGGCAGCGCGATCAGGCAGGCGAGAGCGAGGTGGATGATCGCGCGTCGGGATGGGGCGGCGAGCGTCATGAGCGGGGGAGTTCCTTTTCGATCTTTGGAGTCGACGAGCGTGGGGAGCTCGGAATGGCGGCCGGGATGATAACGGCGGGCCGCGGGAAAAATCCAGCCCGACGCGGGGCCGTCCGCGAGAGCGCCGACTCATCGGGCGCACGCGAAACGGCCGGCGCCCGTTTCAGGCGCCGGCCGTTCGGGTGTTGCCGGAAGCGCCCCTAGGCGCCCTGGAGGTAGCGCCCGATCGCCTCGAACTGGCTCTTGCCGTCGAGCCCGGCCTCGGCCACGACCACGTTGCCCTGACCGCTGCCGAGGAAGTGGCCATGCTTGAACGGGTGCAGGGTGGCCTTGCGACCCTTCTCGGACAGGATCCAGCGGTCCATCGTGGGCAGCGTGAAGTCGGTGATGCCCATCGCCGCCTTGCGCTGCGCCTCGGGGAAGATCGCTTCCTGCTCCGCCGGCGGCAGCGCGTCGAACAGCTCGGCCGAGACGACGACGAACACGTCGAGGTCCAGCTTCGCCTGTTCGATCAGCGGCAGCGCCTGCTCGATGAACGCGTACGTCACCGCGCTGCCCTGCAGCACCACGGTGGCCTGCGGCGCACCCTTCGCGGCGCGCAGCTTGTACACGCCCTTCACCGCGGCGGACGCGGGCGCGAGGCCCAGCGCCGCGCGGTCGAGCACGGCCTCGGGCGGACGCGTGACGAACGGCGCGATGACCGCCGGACGCCTGGCGAGCGCCGCCGAGACGAGGAAGAAGATCTCCTGCGGATCCCACGGCGTGAGCGTGATCATCGTGCCCGCGGGGAAGTTCTCCTGCAGCAGCTGCAGCGGCTGCGGGTCCGCGTGCGTCGGTCCGTCCTCGCCGGTCTTCAGGCCCGCGTGCGCGCACACGAGGAAGAACGGACGGTACGTGCCGCCGTCCACCGCCGTGCGCGCCTGGTTGCCGATCGCGTGCAGCCGCGCCGCGATGTGGCCGAGCGGCGCGAGGAACGCGCCGTACGACGAACCCGCGCCGCTGTGGCGGCCGAACGTCGCGATGCCGGAGAGCATCGCCACCATCGCGTCTTCGCAGATGCCGCCGATCGACAGCGTGCGCGCGAGCGGGTTCGACTTGCGGTTCCAGAAGCCGGGCGGGAAGCCCTCGGCGATCTTGTTCACGCTCGTCGAGCCGAGCAGGTCCGCGGCCGCGACCACGAACGCGCCGCCGCTCGCCTGGTTGTAGTGCGCGAGCGAGAGCCCGAGCGCGTCGCGCAGCGTCGCCTTGCTGCCGGCCTTGAACTGCAGCGCGGCCGGCACCTCGTTCGTCACCTTGGCCGCCGCCGCGATCGCCTTCTCGACGTCCGGGGCGTTCTCGCGCGGCGAACGCGCGCGCTTCGCGAGCCGCGCCTTCGCGTCGCGCAGGCGCGCCGCGAGCGCTTCGACCGCGGGCTTGCGCTCCTCGAGCGCCTTGCGCACGGCCTTGAGCGCGTCCCAGTAGCAGCTCTCGACGATCGCCGGATCGGCGCCGGCGCCGCAGCGCTGCGGGCCGTCCTCGCACCGCTGGAGCGCGACGGGCTTGCCGCCCGCGAGCTCGGCGACGGCGGTGTAGAAACCGGCCGAGCACAGCGGATGACCGGCGCCGTGCGAGGCGCGGCCCTCGATGCCGTACTTCCAGCCCTTCACCGTGCGGTACACGATCGCGGTCGGCTGGCCGTTGTCGAGCGCGATCGCCGCGCGCTGCGCCGCGAACACCTGCTGCCAGTCGAAGCCGTCGGCGACCTCGATCACGTTCCAGTCGTTCAGGTACGCCAGCTCGGCCGGCGTCCACTGCACGTAGTCGCCCGCGTTCTCGCCGTCACGGCAGACGCGGTTCGAATCGATCGACGCCTGGTTCCAGTCGACGTGCAGGATCGCGTTGCCGAGCGAGCCCGTGCCGGCGGCCGCGAGCGCTTCCGCGACGCGGCCCGGCGTCAGACCGCCCTCGCCCTCGATGACGTGCACACGCGGCGCGTCGGCGCCGTACGTGTCGGCCGCGGCCCACGCGAGCCCGAGGCTCGACGGCAGGCCGACGCCCGAAGCGCCGGTCGAGAGCTTGATGAACGGCGTGCCCGGCGTCGGATGCCCGTCGAGCGCCTTGGCGTTGAACTTCTTGAACAGCGGCGTCCCGTTGACCGGATTGCGGCGGAAGCCGAGCAGGTCCTCGAGGCGCAGCTGCTTCGCCTCGCTCTTCGCGAGCAGCTCCGGCGCGGCGATGCGCGCGATCTCGTTGCGCAGCGCCCAGAGTCCGTACAGGCCGAGCGCCTTGTGGCCCGCGGCGTACGAGATGATGTCGGCGTCGCTGCGATCGGGATCCGCGAGGTCGTACTCGAGCTGGCCGAACAGCAGCGCCTGCACGAAGCGGCCCGACGAGATCGATCCGCCCGGGTGACCCGAGAGCGGCACGTAGTTGAACATCGCCGCGACCAGCGAGCGGTACACCTGGTCGAACGACTCGAACGCCTCGACGGTGGCCGCGTCGAGCGGCGCGCCGTTCTTCTGGATCAGGTCACGGACGTCGATGTGGACGCCGCGGCGCGGGCCGAAGGACAGTCCGCGCGCCGAGCCGGTGAGTTCGCTGGTTACCACAGGTGCCTGCCTTCCTGGACGAACGTGCGGAAGCCGTCCTTGTCCGACGCGGCCTTGCGGATGATCTCGAGCGCCTTCTCGAGGTCGGCCTTGCCGGTGGCGATGGAGAGTCGGAGGTAGTGCTGGCCGTCGGAGCCGATGCGACCGAACGAGCGGCGGTCCATCGTCGCGACGTGATGCACCCACAGCAGGAACATCTGGAACATCGTCGCGGGGCTGGTCTTCTCGCGCACGTCCGCCGGCAGCGCCGCGTGCATCGCGACGGCGCCGATCGACTCGCACACGCCGCCGATGTTCGGGAACAGGTAGAACGCGCCGACCGGGTTCTTGCACGTGATGCCCGGAATCGCGTTCAGGCCGGCCACCATCAGGTCGCGGCGCTCCTTGAACGCGGCGCCCATCGTGGCGATCGCTTCGAGGCTCTTCGGCGACTCGAGCGCCATCTTGGCGCCCATCTGGTTGTACGCCGGCACGCACGAGAAGTAGTTGATGTTGAGGTTCTTGAAGATCTGCGCTTCTTCCGCCGTCGGCAGCACGGCCCAGCCGAGCCGTCCGCCGGTCCACGCGTACGACTTGGACACGCCGCCGACGATGATCGTGCGCTCGGCCATGCCCGGGATCGCCGCGATCGACACGTGCTTCGCGCCGTCGAAGAGGATGTCCTCGTACACCTCGTCCGAATACACGCGGCACTGCACCGGCGCCTTGCGCAGGATGACTTCCGCGATTTCCTCGAGCTGCGCGCGCGACGCGACGCCACCCGTGGGATTCGACGGGAAGTTCAGGATGATCACGCGCGTGCGTGGCGTGATCAGCGCCTCGAGCTCCTTGCCGCCAAAGGCGAAGTTCGCCTCTTCCTTCAGGTGCAGCGGCACGGGCTTCAGTCCCATGTACGACGTGAACGACTCGTAGATGGGGAAGCCCGGGCTCGGGTAGATCACCTCGTCGCCGGGATTGCAGTACGTCTGCTGCGTGAGGCCGATGGGCGGCTTGGCGCCCGGGAACACGACGACGCGATCGGGCGTCACCGGGATGCCGCGCGTCTTCGTCATGTGCGTCGCGATCGCCTCGCGCAGCGGCAGGATGCCCTGCGGATCGACGTAGTGCGTCATGTCGAGATCGAGGCAGCGCTTCACCTCGTCGACGATGTGCTTCGGCAGCGCGAAGTCGGGTTCGCCGAGGTTGCACTTGATCACCTTGTGGCCGGCGTCCTCGACGGCTTTGATGTACGGACCGATCTTGAAGGCGTTCTCGGTACCGAGCTGGTTCGTGCGATCGGAGAAGAGGCCCGGCGGCAGCGTCGGCTGCGCGGGGCTTTCGGGCTGCTGCGTCGTCGGAGCGGTCATGAGCGCGGAGCTCCCGTGATGGAAGGAAGCGCGCGCGCGACGGTGGAACGCCGCGGGCGCGCGAACGGATCCCCTCTCCGGGGGACCCGCAGGATCGTTCGGAGTTCGGACCCGACTCTGCGCCCGGATCGGCCGGCGCCTCAACGGTACTTAGGGCGACCCGAGAGGCGGCGCGCCGAAGAAAACGCGTCCCGGCCGCGTCGGGACTTGACGCGGCCGGGACGTTTGGCGATTCGGCGTTCGCGCTACTGGAGCACGAGCAGCTTGGTCGAGGCGCTCTGCGCTCCGGCGTGGACGCGCGCGAAGTAGAGGCCGTTGGCGAGGCCCGCGCGCCGCATCTCGACGGCGTGCTCGCCGGGGGCGAGGAGCGCTTCGTGCAGCGGCGAGGCGACGAGCCGGCCTGCGGCGTCGAACACGTCGAGCGAGACCTTCGCGCCCGAGGCGAGCGAGAAGCGCAGCGTGGTCGCGGAGCGGAACGGGTTCGGGCCCGCGGCGAGGCGGAGCGAGCCGAGCGGCGCGGCCGGGCGCGACGGGCCGTCGTCGACGCCCGTCGGGTTCTGCGTCAGCACCGCGAGGTACGGGCGCAGCTGGTTCGAGAAGTGGTGGAAGTCACCGCCGACGTAGAGCGTGTTGTCGTACTCGGCGATCGCGCGCACGTCGCTGTCGACGCCGGGGTCCCAGTCGATCGGGTAGCCGGAGTACGCGTCCAGAGCGACGAGGAACGGATGCGGCGCACCCGAGACGTTGTGGAACGTGCCGCCGGCGTACACGGTCGGACCGTCGGTCATCATCGTCTCGACGCGGTCGTCGGGAGCGGGATTCCACTCGGTGACGTTCCCGGTGAGCGTGCTGAACGAGCCGGCGTGCTGTCGCGGCATTCCGGCCAGTTCGGCGAATTGGCCGCCCACGTAGAGCATCGTGTCCGCGGCCGTCATGGTGCGCACGCGGTCGTCGGCGCCCGGGTCCCAGTCTTTCGCGATGCCGTAGACCACGTCCATCGCGGCGAGACGCCGACGCGGAGTGGCGCCCACGCTGGAGAAGTCGCCGCCCGCGTAGAGCACGGTGTCGACGAGAGCGAGTGCGTAGACCGTGTTGTCGATGTTCGCGTCCCAGTCCGTCGCGAGACCGTTGACCGAACTCACCTGGCCGATGTGGTAGCGCGGCTGGTGGCCGACGTCGGTGAACGCGCCACCGAGGTAGACGACGGAGTCGGTGGGCAGGACGACGAAGACGGTGTCGTTCGCGCGCGGCGCGAACGCGGTAATCGCCGCCGTCGCGGAGTCCAGCGCGGCGATGCGCAGGCGCGTCAGGCCGCTGATGTTGGTGAACGCGCCGGCGACGTAGACCACGGTGCCGTGCGTGGCGAGCGCGAAGACGGGATTGTTGGGATCGGGCCGCCAGTCCGTCGCGACGCCCGTCGTCGCGTCGAGCGCGGCGACGTTGCGGCGCGCCTGCATGCCGATGCTGACGAACTGGCCCGCGGCGCACAGCGTCGCGCCGTGCAGGCCGAGCGCGTGCACGACGGCGTCGGCACCACCGTGGAACGCGTACGCCTCGGCGGTGGCCGAGTCGACCACGGCCACGCGGTAGTGCGGGTTGCCGGCGATCGATTCGAAGTCGCCGCCGAGGTAGACGCGCGGGCCGTCGGTCACGATCGAGAACACCTGGTAGCTGACGTGCGGGTCCCACGCCGAAGCGATGCCCGTCGTCGCGTCGATCTGGGCGACGTACGCGTGCGGATTGCCGCCGACGTTGAAGAAGAAGCCGCCGACGTAGACGCTGTTGCCCGAGCGCGCGAGCGTCTGGACGCCGTAGTCGACGTTCGGGTCCCACGCCGTCGGCGCGCCGGTCAGCGTGTCGACTTCCGCGAGGTCGTTGCGCGGCTGGCCGCCGACCATGTCGAACAGGCCACCGAGGAAGACGGTGGAGTCGCCGAACGCGATCGCGTGCACGTCGCCGTCCGGTGACGGGTCCCACGCCGTCGCCAGTCCGCTCTCGCGGTCGAGCGCGGCCGCCTTGATGCGCACCTGGTCGCCGATGAAGGAGAAGTTGCCGCCCGCGTAGACGAGGCCGTCGTTCGTGGCCAGCGTGTACACGGTCGAGTTCGCGTTCGGATTCCACGCGGTCGCTTCACCGGTGGCGCCGTCGACGGCGCCGATGTAGTCGCGCTGCTGGCCCGAGAGCGAGGTGAACAGGCCGCCGACATAGACGGTCGCGCCGTCGACGGCGATCGCGTTCACGTCCGCGTCTGCCTCGGGCGCCCAGTCGAGGAGCGTGAGGCTCGCGTCGAGATGGGCGAGGTTCGCGCGCGGCGTGTCGCCCACGCGGTCGAAGCGCCCGCCGATGTACCAGCCGCCCTCGCCGTCGGGAGCCATCGCGTTGACGACGCCGTTGACGTGCGGAAAGGCGCCCTGCGCCGAGCCCGTCGCGGTGTCGAGCATCGCGACCGTGCCGGTCAGCGGTCCCACCTGCGAGAAGGCACCGCCGACGTAGAGGGTGTTGCCGTGTCGCGTGATCGCGTTCACGTCGCCGTCGGTGACCCACGAGCTCGTCGACAGCGCGCGCGCGTTCACCGCTCTGGCGGCGAGCGCGACCACGAACAGCCCGGCCAGCGACGCGAAACGTCCCCGGCGGCCCACGGTGGTCGGCGTGCACGATCGAAAAGCGTTCCGAAGGGTGAGCTGGAATCCCGTCACGTTGAGGCTCCTCGGCACTGGTGAGTGGCATCCTTGCGGGACACCCGCGAGCGGTGGGGATTCGGCGGATCTCGCGCGACGACGAAAAGGCTCCCGTAGGTTTCGACAACGGCCATCGCCTGCGGGTCACATCACCGGTTCGTGGGGGCCGGCCCGACACCCGTCAGCGTTCACGAGCAGGAACTGCAAGTCCGGTGCCGCGGAGGCCGGGCGCGATTTCCGGCGCAAACCGCGGAAACGGCGGGCGTGCGCCGCGGCGCGTGGGGCGCGGAGCGGGTGCTTTGACCCGCGCCGGGTGCGCTGCCCCCGGCGCGGGCGAAACGGATCAGCGCTTCGCGAACGCGTCGAGCAGCGCGCGCTCGACCGCGGGCAGTGCGTGCGTCTCTTCCCACGTCGCGAGTTCGGGACGGTAGACGAACTCGGCCGGTGCATTCCGCACGAGGCGATCGCGCACCGGCGCCCACATCGATGCTGCCGCCGCGGCGTCGCCCGCGCGGCGCTCGACGCCACCGCCGACGATCCGCGCGAGGTCGCACCACGGCCCCCAGGCCAGTGCGCGTTTCACGTGCGCGCGCGCCGGAGCGATACGGCCGTCGGCGAGGTCGCACCACGCGCGCAGCGCCTCGGAGGTGGGATGGCGCTCGTCGAGCAGCGCCGCCGCCTCGAGCTGCGCGCGCGCGGGCGCCACGCGGCCGGCGCGCAGCAGGTCGCGCGCGTACGCGTTGCGCAGCTCGACGACACCGGTGCGCATGCGCACGGCCGACTCGTACTGCGCGAACGCGTCGTCCCATCGGCTGGCGAGTGCGAGCGCCGCGGCGCGGCCCTGCTGGCCCTCCGGGTTGTCCGACTGGTAGGCGAGCACGGAGTCGAACGCGGCGAGCGCGGCCGCCGCGTCGCCCTCCGCCCACGCCATGCGGCCGGTCTGCTGGTCGACGAGGTAGCGGTCCTCCGCGAGCACCGAGGCCCGGCTGGCGGCGAGTGCCGGACGCGCGGTCGCGCGTTCGCCGGAGCGCCACGCCGCGTCCGCGAGCGCCACGCGCGCCGCGCCGCTCGCCGGGTGCGCGGCGACGCAGCGTGCGGCGGCGTCGCGTGCTTCGGCCGCGCGTCCGCCGAGCACGAGCGCGCGCGAGAGCGAGATCAGCGCGGTCTCGTTCGTCGAATCGCGCCCGAGCGCCCGGTGGTAGAGCGGCAGCGCTTCGGCCACGCGGCCGCGCTCGATCGCATCGTCGCCGCCGGCCGCGTACGCGATCGGCTCGCTCGCGCTGACGTCCGCGCGCGCCATGAAGCCCTCGACCGCCGCGCGCAGCGCCGGATCGATCGCGTCGAGCCGCTCGCGCACCACCTCGCGCGGGTCGTAGGCGTCGCGCTTCGGCGAGTACAGCGCGTTCGCGCCCTCGGCGAAGTACTCGAACACGCTGCCGCTGGCGTAGCGCGAGAGGTAGCCGTTCTTCGTCGCGTCGTCGCGCTGCTTCGCCTTCGCGTACAGGTCCTGGATCGCGCGCGCGTCGTCGGCCGGCAGGATCGCGTGCACCTGATGCGTGAACTCGTGCAGCACGGTGTTGTAGCGGTCGAAGATCGTGCGCTCCACGTCCTCGATGCCGGTCACGGTGTGGTAGCCGCCGCAGCCGCGCACGTCGTCCCACAGGCGCGAGTCGTAGTTGATGCGCTGGTCGCGCAGCGTCCGCTGAGCGGGGCACTCGGAGAGGAGCATGTACACCGGCTTGATGTAGTAGGTCGCACCGCCCTCGATGAGCACCGGCACGAACCGCTTCCACGGCGCGATCGAGAGCGCCACGCGCTTCTGGTGGCGCGGCGAGAGCGAGCGCCAGTTGGTCACGAACTGCTCGATGCCGGGCACGTCCGGCATCGGCGCCGCGGCGAAGCGCGCCTCGTAGGCGGCGCGGTGCACGTCGACGACGAAGCGCTGGCCCTCGAGCGCCTTCGCGATCACCGCGTGCGCGCGGCCGTACTCGGGGCACGAGCGCAGCGCGGCGAAGCCGCCCGCGCGCGATTGGGCGAAGCGTCCGTCCTCGAAGTCGAGCGACGCGAGCCGCACGCGCGCGTCGGCCCAGCCCGGATGCAGCGCGATCACGCGCGCGTACGCCGCGCGCGCGCCGGCGCGGTCGCCCGCGGCGAGCTTCGCGTCCGCCTTCGCGAGCAGCGCGCGGCCGGCGGCGCTGGCGAACGCGCGCGGATACGCGGCGGCGAGCTGCGTGTAGTTCTTCCGCGCGTAGCCGTTGCCGAGCAGGTAGTGCGCGGCGTCGTGGTAGGGCGCCAGCTTCACCGCCCATTCCGCGGCCGAGATCGCTTCGTCAGTGCGGCCGAGCCGGATGAGCGTCTCGGTGAGCGCCATCAGCACCTCGGCGCTGCCGTCCTCGTCGAGCGCCGCGCGCAGCGTCGCGAGCGACGCGTCCCACTTGCGCTGCTTCTGCTGCACGAGGGCCAGGCCCGTGAGCGCGAGCGCGCGCCGGGCCGACGTGGAGTCGCCCCACGCGGAGCGCAGTGGCTGCGGCGGACACGCCGCGAGTGCGTGCGTGAACAGCGTGTCGGCGCGCGGGTAGTCGAGCATGTCGTACGCGACGCGTCCCGCCGCGAGCAGCTCCGGGATCGCGTCGGCGTCCGGCACGCGGCCGATGCGCGCCTGCGCGAGCGAGTCCACCGACGCCGCGTCGTCCTTCGCGAACGCGAGCGCCAGACGCAGCGAGCGCTCGCGCGGCAGCAGCGAGCCGCGCGCGCCGAGCGTGGCGAGCAGCGCTTCGACGGGAGCGAAGTCCTGGCGCGCGAGCGCGACGCGAGCGCCGGCCACCTGCAGCGCGCGCGACGGCCGCGCGACGCGCCGCAGCAGCGTGTCGGCGCGGTCGGGCTGGCCGGTCGCGAGCAGCAGCAGCACCTGCTCGGCGTCGAGCGGCTGGCCGGCGACGCCTTCGAGCACGCCGAGGCGCGCG
>WBZT01000300.1_pt1 | contig 42091 bp, 38 predicted proteins | sample 5204241 | NCBI WGS metagenome assembly WBZT01 (sample SAMN12344358, study PRJNA552823) | activated sludge metagenome | biome: Activated sludge suspended growth; feature: Nitrification reactor; material: Wastewater; isolation source: activated sludge from nitrification reactor of wastewater... | reverse complement strand
TCAGTTCAGTCGCCCTTCGGGCTCCTTCCCGGCTGACCCCGGAGGGCGCAAAGCCCCGGGTCGGTGATGCCCCATCCTCCCACACATCCTCCCAAAGGGAGGCGACATCTATCCTGACACCTGGGGTGTGCTGGTGATTGATGACGAACCCGAGGTGCTCAACACCCTGTACCGGCAGTTGCGCCGGGAGTGTGAGGTATTCATTGCCCACAATGCGGATGAGGCCCTGGCGATCATGCGTGAACACCCCATCCAGATAGTGATCTCGGACGAACGGATGCCCGGCGTGACCGGCTCGGAGTTTTTCAGCCATATCAAGGAAGAATACCCGGGCACGATCCGGCTGCTGCTCACCGGTTACGCTGACTTGCAGGCGGTGATCCAGGCCATCAACCAGGGTCATATTTACCGCTACATCACCAAACCCTGGGATGCCACCGAAATCCGCACCATCGTCCGCGAGGCCTATGACCGTTACCGAATGATCGCGCGCTCCGAACACCTGTTGAACGAATTGCAGACGGCTAACGAATTGCTGGAACAGCGGGTGCGCGAACGCACCCAACAACTGGAGCAGGCGCTGCAGGAATTTCGCGACAGCGAACAGCGCTTCCGCAGCATCGTCGAGAACATCAATGATCCGGTGATGGTGACCGACTTGCACGCCCACATCCGTTCGGTCAACCCCGCCTTCGTCCGGGTGACCGGCTACCAACCCGCCGAGGTGCTGGGTCGCACGCCCAAACTGCTGGCGTCCGGGCGGCATCCCCCGGAGTTCTATGCCGAACTGCGGCGGCAACTGCTCGAGGAAGGCTACTGGCGCGGCAATATCTGGAACCGGCGCAAGAGCGGTGAAATCTACGTTCAGCGCCTGACGCTCTCCATGCAGCGCGACAACCCCGACGAGGGTTTGTACCTCGCGGTCTACACCGACATTTCCGAAGAGATCGAGGAACTGGAGCGCACGCAGTTCCAGGCCCAGCACGACGCTCTGACGGGTCTGCCCAACCGGGTGCTGCTGTTTGACCGGCTGTCCGAGGCGATTCGTGACGCCCACCGCTACGGCACTCAGGTGGGTGTACTATTCATTGATCTCGACGATTTCAAGCCGATCAACGATCAGTACGGGCACGATGTGGGCGATGCGGTGTTGCAAAGCGTGGCCCAGCGCCTGGAGGGTGGGATTCGCGAGACGGACACCGTGGCCCGGCTGGGCGGTGATGAATTCGTAGTGGTGCTGCGCCAGATCGGCCGGCGGGAGCGCGCGGCGCGGGTGGCGCAAACGCTGTTGGAGAATCTCCGGGAACCGTTTCAACATGGCGTGTTAAACCTGTACCTGGACGCCAGTATCGGCGTTGCCCTCGGTCCCCTGGATGGCGAAGACGCCCACTCACTGCTCAAGCGGGCCGACGTGGCGATGTACGCGATCAAGCACAATGGGGGCATTCCGGCCTGATCTCCCGTTAATCCCCTGCCTCCTGACAAACCTGGTTAAACCGTCGTGGTCGTGAGGTTCCACCACACTCCAGCCGTCATCTATTCCTATTATCAATTCTTTTTCGGCAGCCGGAGACTCCTTTCCTGCGCCTACTTCGACGCGCGTACCTTGGCGCCGTTGGCCAGGTCTTTTGGGGGGGCGACGACGATCTGCTCGTTTTCTTCGAGGCCGGAGACGATCTGGGTTTCTTGCTCGTTCATGAGACCGACCTGGACGGAGGTTTCAACGGCATGGCCGTTTTTGACGGCGAAGACCTTCCATTTGTCATCCGCTCCCTGGAAGAGGGCCATGCGCGGGACGATGAGGGCCTGGTTGGCCTGGCCGGTATAGATGCGGACCTGGACGCGGTAGTCCACGCCCAGGTTTCGGCCTGCGGATTTGAGCCTTTCCAGGTCGCCGGGGTGCAGGCGTATGATGGCGTCCACGCGTTGCTGTTCCACGCCAAGGGAGGAGGTCTTGGTAAAGCCTTGGGGTTTGATGCGGTCCAGGGTTCCCTGCATGGGCATCGCGCCTATGGCCGCGCCGAAGACTTCTACCGCGTCGCCAGGTTTGACCAGGGCGGCGTCCTGGGAAAGGATGTCCGCTGTGATCTCCAGTTGGCTCAAGTCGCCTAGGTCCAGGAGCCTGGCGCCTGCAGGCAGGACCCGTTCATTTTGTTCGTGGCGGACCAGGATGACGCCGTCCACCGGGGCGGCGATGTCGCAGCGGGTGCGGTCGCGCCTGGCTTTCTGCAGCTTCGCTGCGGCGGCAACCTTCTCCTTTTCCAGAACCTGGGTACGCAGGGCTTTGACGGCGAGGAATTCCGTGACGAATTTCGGGCCGAGTTCGAAGATGTCTTTCACGGCCCAGACAACCTGGCTGTTCAGTTTGCTGGTAGCCAGATCCACATTGGCCTTGGCTTCGTCCATCTGGGCGCGGCGTAGTTTTTCATCGGCTATGGCCCCTTCGATCTTCAAGGCCTTGACGGCCTTGAGCCACCAGTCCGTGAAGTCTTTGCTGGCCTCGTTCGCCTCGATGACCTTGTCGGCGGCCTGGGCCGTGGTGGTGAGCGCGCCAACCCAGTCCTTGGCCTCGGCCATGGCCGTGGTTTCCAGGTCCAGGTTTTCGTTCACCCTGATTTCGCCTTCGATCCTCTCCAGGTCTGCCTGCGCCACGGTAACTTCGGTATCCAAGTCGGCGGGGTCCAGCCGGGCGATGATTTCGCCTTTGGTCACCAGAGTTCCGGCATCCTTGTCGATGGGCAGGATGCGGCCGGACAGCGGCATGGTCACTTCCAGGACGCGGGGTAGGGTGGTCTTGGCCCGGTCTTCCACATAGGAGCGGATTTCGCCGCGGGTAGCGGCAGCTGTTTGCAGGGTCACGCCCGGATCCATTCCCATCCAGGCGATGACGAGACCCCCGGCCGCCAGGGCGAATCCCGACATGATCCAGGTCTTGAGTTTTTTCACGCTGTCCTCCCGCGTCTGCGCACTGGGTTTTTCCGTTATTCCTTGATATTAAGGGCTTCGAGCCAATCGAGTTTGTTGACCGCGCGCTGGACGAAGATCTGCGCCGCGAACACGAAAATAAGGGTTAGCCCCACAGACCAGGCCCAGCTCGCTCCGGTCATCACGGCAGGCATGGCGTACATGTCGTTGGTATAGAGCGCGGCCATGCCTTTGAGCAGGTACCAGCCAAGGGGAAGGCCGAGCAGCAAGCCGGTCAGGTTGACGAGCAGATTTTCCCGCAGAAACATGCGCCCGATTTCCCCGGTCTGGTAGCCCAGCACCCGGTAGGTGGCGATATCGCGTTGGCGCTCGATAATGGCGATGAGCGAGGCGTTCAGGATCGACCCGAAAAAAATGACCGCGCCGAAAAAGATCAGCGGGTAGGCCACCCCGCCCATCTTTTCCACAAAGGTTTGATACATGATGGCGCTTTGATTGGAGGCGTCCTCAACGTTCATGAGGCTGGGATAGCGCATGAGATCCTTGAGGAAGGCGCGTTTTTGGGACGGGGTCTGCACGGTGCGTAGCTGGACCGCGGACACGTCGCCTTCTTCGCCCAGGCTGGCGTTGAGATATTCGTAATCCGCATAGGCGGCAAGGCCGAACATGGAGTTGATGAAACCGGCCACCTTGAACAGGTGCGGCCGTTGGTCACCCTTGGTGGGGACCACCCGGACCATGTCGCCCTTGGCCAGGCCGAGCTTTTCCGCCAGGCGGTTGGCCATGAGTAGGCCTTGGCGCGGGATGGCGACCGGCTCCCCGTTTAGGTCGTAAGGGACAGTCAGCGTCGCGTTTTGGGTGAGGCCGGTGATCTGCCCCTTGTAGCGGCGCGTACCCTTTTCAAAGGTGCAAGGCGTTAGGAAAAGCGGCTCCACCCTGACCACACCCGTCAGGCGGGCACTCTCATAGACAGCACCGTAGTCCAGTTCGCTACGGAAGTTCAGGGTAAAATCGGCTAGCAGGGTTTTGCTGTACTCGTATTCCACCATGAATTTGAGAGAATCGACCATGCCCAGGGTACTGACCACGATGGACGCGCCCATGGCAGCGGCGAACACGCCGATGAGCGAACGCGCCTTGTTGCGAAAGATGTTGCGCAGGATGGTCCGCCAGGAAAACCCGCAGAGTTCCCACAGGGCCGGGAAGCGCTCCAGGATGATGGCGCCGCCCTTCTTGGGCGGCGGCGGGCGCATGGCCTCAGCCGGGTTCAGGTCCGCCACATGCTTGACCCCGCGCATGGTTCCCAGGGCCCCAAAGACCAGGGCGATCAGGGCGGCGAAGCCCATGAGCTTGGGGTAGGCGTGGTTATTGAGGGCCGGGAAGGTGAAGAAGGTTCGGTAGAGCAGGACCATGCCCCCGGATATGGCGTAGCCCAGGGCGCATCCGGCCAGGGCGCCGGCCCCGCCGGTGATGAGTCCCACCTTGACGAAATGGCTGAAGATGGCCCGGTTGCCGTAGCCCAGGGCCTTGAGGGTTCCCACGATCACGCGCTGCTGGGCGGCCAGCCGGGTCATGAGGACATTGAGGGCCAGGGCGGACACGGACAGAAACATGAGCGGCATGATGAGCGCCATGGTGGAAAGGCCCTGCAGCTCGGCGGAAAGGGAGAGGTTGGAAATCTGCTTGGGCAGCGGAGTGGCGGCGAAGACTCCGTAGGGTTTCAGGCGGTCTTCGAGCTCCCGCAGAACGGGTTCGGGATTGGCTCTTGCCTTGGGGGAGAGGATGCCCACCACGCTGTTAATGGCCCCGGAAAAATTCAGTTCGTCTTCGGCTAGGGCGCGTTTAACGTAAAAAACTCCGAATTCCAAAGGGTTAGGCGTTATGCTGCCCGGAGGGATCAGGTAGACGAATTCCGAGGAGATAGCCGAACCGACGACGCGCAGGGACCGCTCGGCGCCCTTCATGACCAGGGTGATGTCGTCTCCGGGCTTGATGCCGCGTGCGATGGCGAATTCCTTGGAGACCAGAACCTCGTCGCGCCGTTCCGGAGTGAAATAGGTTCCGGAGGTGACGAAAATGTTGTTGATGATGTCTTCCCGGCTTTCGGGCAGGGAGATGACGAGGCCGGATACGGGTTTTTCTACGCCCGGCAGGTTCACGGTGACGTATTCGGCGATCCGGCCGCGCGCCCGGGCCACACCGGGGATGGACTCGATTTCGTCCATGGCCGTGACCGGGGCCTTTTTCAGGTCGATCCAGAAATCCGCCATGTGGCAGCGCTGGTAGTAATCGTCACGGGCAAAAGCCAGGTTCTGATAGGTGGCCTGGAAGCCCACCAGACAGCCCGAACCCACGGCCACGATGGCCACAATAGCTAGCAGCATCCATTTTGTGGCGACGATGTCTCGCAGCAGCTTTTTATCGAGGACGCTCACCAGGTGATGTCCTCGGCCTTGGCGCGGTCCTTGTTCAGGGTGGTGGTCAGTCCGTCCATGGTCAGGTGCAGCACCCGTTGGGCCAGTTTGGCGATGGCTGCCGCGTGGGTGACGATGACGATGGAGGTTCCGGACTCCTCATTCAGGCGGGTCAGGAGGGAGAGGACCATGCGGCCGGTGGCCGCATCCAAGGCGCCGGTGGGTTCGTCGCAGAACATGACCAGGGGATTCTTGGCCAGCGCGCGGGCGATGGAGACGCGCTGCTGCTGGCCGCCGGAGAGCTGGGAGGGGAAATGGTCCTTGCGGTCGGCCAGTTCCACCATCTCCAGGGCTTTCAGGGGGTCCATGGGGTTCTCGGCAATCTCGACGGCGGTCTGGACGTTTTCCAGGGCAGTCAGGGTGGGCACCAGGTTGTAGAACTGAAAGACGAAGCCCACGTTGCGGCGGCGATGTTCGGTGAGTTGGCGGTCGTTCATGGCGGCAAGATCCTGGTCGCCGCAGAAAACATGGCCTTCGGAGGGCCGATCGATGCCGCCCACGATGTTTAAAAGCGTACTTTTCCCGGCGCCGGACGCACCCAGGATGACGGTCAACTCCCCTTTTATGATTTCCAGGTTGATGCCCTTCAGGACCGGAACCTTGATCTCGCCCATGACATAAGTCTTGTGGACGTTTTCACAGCGAATGGCCGCCTCGGGCATGATGCTTCCTCCGCCTGATGAAAGGGTTTTGGCAAAACTAACGGACTCAGGAGCTCCTGACAACCTGGATGGAGCCATCACCTGGCGCTTTCAGCCCGGAGGCCGTAAGTCGGCGCACAGGAGCGCGATGCCCGTGAGGGGATCGAACCGGTCAATGAGGACCGATTCGGCTATTGTCTGCCGTAGCCCCGGCGCGAGGAATGAACGGCGCTGTCCCTTACCCCGCCGGAACCTCGGGAGCAGGCTTATGATCAGGACGTAGTGCTAAACTGCAGTCCTGGCCGAGGAACCTGCCCCATGCCTGAACGACACTATGCTCGCGCCGTCGCGAGGACCCTGTTCGGAATCCTTTTTGTCGCCGTCCTCGTCGTCGGGGTGGGCTTGGCCGCCCACTGGCCGCATCGGACCCCGCCGACGGCGATCGCGACCGTCGTCACCCCCGCCCCCAGGGGCGGTGCGGCGCGCATCGAGTGGCTCACCCAGCGCCAGCTGGCGACGCTTGAAGAGGGCGTGGCCCAGGACCTGAGCGTGGCGCAGGAGGCCCCCGGTCACCACCTGATCGACCTGCGAACCGCCGCCATCGGGCTCAGCATGTGGGGGCCCCTGGCGGATCTCAGCCAGGCCAGCCTGAGCGCCCTGGGCGAACATGCCTGGCTGCGCCAGGGTCTGTTTTTCGCGCTGCCCATGGTGCGCTGGATGAGCGAGCCCTTCCTGTTCCCGGTCGATCCGCCGCCCGGTGATGGGCGGCCGGCGGCGGCCTTCGAGCCCGTGCTCGAGCTGATCGCGGCCGAGGCGGCGGACGGCCGCGGGGTCAGCCTGGACAATGTCGGCGATGCCTCTGCCTCCCCGGCGCAGTCCGCGGCCTACCGCGACTATTACGCCAACCTGATGCGCGCCTATGGGGCCAGCGGTGCAACGCTACCCCTGCATGTCTCACTCAAGCTTTCGGCCCTGGTCCATGACCTGCCCGCAGCCCTCCAGGGTCCGGAGAACCCCAAACGCGCCGAGATCCTCGCCGCGCTCCGCCACCTGCTCGCCGTCGCCCACGACACCTGCCCAGCCGGGTTTTTCATGCGCATCGACATGGAGGAATACGCCTACAAGGACCTGACCCTTGGGCTGTTCAGCGAGCTGGTGACCGGCGCCCCGGATTTGACCCGCGACGGGCGCGGCGGCCTGCACCTGGGGATCGTCACCCAGGCCTATCTGCGGGATTCGGCCCATGACCTGGCGGCTCTCGCCGACTGGGCGCGCACGTTGGGGGTGCGGGTGCCGGTGCGACTGGTGAAGGGTGCCTATGAGGTCTACGAGAAGCAGCTGGCCGCGGCTACCGCGCGCAAGAGCCCGGTATGGGATTACAAGGCGTCCACGGACGCTAACTACGAGGCACTTGCGGAATTTCTGCTGCGCCACCCGGACGCCTTCGACCCCGCCTTTGCCACCCATAACCTCCGCACCCAGGCGCGGGTCATGGCGGTGGCCGAGGCCCTGGGGCGGCTTGCAAGTGAAGTTGAGTTCCAGATGCTCTATGGCATGGGCGATCCCATCAAGGGCGCCCTGATCAAACTCGGCTATCGCCTGCGCGAGTATGTCCCGGCCGGCCCCCTGTATCGCGGCCTCACCTATGCCGGCCGGCGCTTCCATGAACTGGCGAACCCGGACAATGCCCTGGCCCGCAGCCTCCAGGGGGATTTTACAGTCCTCGCCGAGCCGCCCCATTTCGAGGGCGTGGCGGACAGCGCCGACGGCGCCTTCACCCTCGCGCTGCTGGGTCCTGATGATAAGCCCGGCACTGGCGGGACAGGTACCCCATAGAAGTGAGCGCACCAAAGCCGCCGATTCCGCCAGGCGCCTTCTCGAGACACCGCGGCGTGGTGTTCTTTTCAGCGGCTTGGGTGGGCCGCGAAGGCGCCGGCGAGCTACCCTGATCGCGCCATCAAATCCGGGGCGGTTACCCTATCATTTGGAACCAAGCCCCGACGGACGGCATGTCTATTGGCGAAAGCCCCTCTATTCTGACGGAGATCCCATGTCCCAGCACATTTCGACCCTGTTGGTCGCTATCATCAACCTCCTTATGCCTTGGGCGCCTCTGGCCAGCGCTGACGCAACCCTGGCGGCCTTTGACGAGGCAGCGGCCAAACTAAGGCAGATCAACCACTTCGTCATTATTTACCAGGAAAATCATAGCTTTGATGCCATCTTTGGGGGTTGGGAGGGCGTTAACGGGCTTACCAGTGCCGACCCCGCCCAGCAACAACAAACCAATCAGGCGGGTTCACCCTTCGCCTGCCTGCACCAGGTCGATGTCAACCTCACCTCGCCACCGCTGCCGGGCACCTGTAACGACCCTGCCAAAGGCCTCACCAGCGCCTTTTCCAACGCCCCCTTCCGCATCGACGACTATATCGTCCCCGCTGATCGAACCTGCCCGGAACCCGGGGCCAGGGCTCCCCAAGGGGTCCCCAGGGGTCAGGGCCTGCCCGGTGGCTGCACGGCGGATCTGGTGCATCGCTTCTACCAGGAGCAGTACCAGCTCAATGGTGGACGTATGGATCGCTACGTCACCGGCAGCGATGTCACTGGCTTGGCCATGGGGCACTACGATACGACCCAGCTCCCGCTCTACCGCTATCTCCACGGGCCCAATCACCCGGCCTATGCGATCGCCGACAATTTCTTCCAGGCGGCCTTCGGCGGGTCCTATTTGAACCACCAGTGGCTGATCGCGGCGGCGACCCCGGTCTTCTTCAACGCTCTTGGCGACGGCTCCCCGGGAGACCTGCATGCCGTGCTGGACACCCAGGGGATGCCCGCCGAGTATCCTATGTATAGTCCTACCGTGCCGGTCAAGGAGGGCCCGCTCACGGTCAAGTGTCCGGCGCCGATCGCGGACTTGGCGTGCGGGGATTATGCCGTCAATACCATTCAGCCGGCCGCACAGCCCTTCCTGCCCAAGACCCCAGAGGCCAAACGGCTACCGCCCCAGACCAACCGGACCATCGGCGAGTTACTCACCGCCGCCGGGATCGATTGGGCCTGGTATTCGGGGGGCTGGTCCAACGCGAACGGCGACATCGATGCCCCGGGTTGGACCAACGGCAAGGGCCCGAGCTGTTCGGACCCGCAGGCCCACCCTGACGCCGTCTTCCCGAACTGCCCGGGCCGGCTTTTTCAGTACCATCACCAGCCCTTCAACTTCTACGCCGCCTACGCCCCGGGGATGCCTGCTCGCCGGGAACACCTGCGCGACGAGCAGGAATTCATCGAGCGCGCCCAGGCCTCGGGCAGCGAGTGCGGCCTGAAGCCCGTCAGCTTCGTGAAGCCCTACGGCGCCGACAACGAGCACCCTGGCTACGCCAGCGAGCACCAGGGTCAGGATCATGCGGTGCAACTGATCCGCGCGGTGGTGGCAGGTTCCTGCGCCAAGGACACCCTGATCATCCTGACCTATGACGAGTTCGGCGGTCAGTGGGATCATGTCCCGCCGCCCGGGCAAGGTGGAACTCCGGGGCCCCACGATCCCTGGGGACCCGGCACCCGCATCCCCGCCCTGATCCTGTCCCCCTTCCTTGCCGGTCAGCAGGTGGTGGATCGGGCGCAGCATGACACTACTTCGATCCTGGCCACCCTCGAACACCGCTACGGTCTTCCCCCTCTGGGGCCCCGGGATGCGGTTGTCGCCGACTTGTCCACAATCTTCACAGCCCGCTGAAGAAGTCTTTGGGACGGTGCGGCTCAGGGCCACGGAAGGCCGCGCTCGGAGAGGATCAGGGACGGGATCACGCCACGGCATGTAGCGGATGGGCCGGGTGGCGTTGGGCGGGGGTGTCGACAGCAGGGATGCTGTCGCCAAGCCTACAGGGATGTATTCACGGCGTCCCCCGCCCGACGCTACCCGGCCCGTGAAACCGCAAACTCCAAGGTGTTGGTTATATGAGCCAATTGGGAGCGCTGAGATGCCTCAATTAGTCGGCCACCGGGCTAAATTCGTAAACTCTATCCTCTAGTCTGAGTTGACAGCTGGCCGGATCGGGTTAAAACTCCCCCCCCTTGTCCCCCCGCAACCAGGTTCCCTCGACTCCGGATCACCTTCATGTCCAGTCCCTCGTCTTCTCCCGAACTCCGTCACGACTGGTCCCTGGACGAGGTGATGGCCCTGTTCGATCAGCCCTTCATGGACCTGATCTTTCGCGCCCAGTTGGCCCACCGGGGCTGTTTCGACCCTAACAAGGTGCAGGTCAGCACCCTGCTCAGCATCAAGACCGGCGCCTGCCCGGAGGATTGTGGCTACTGTGCTCAGAGTGCCAGCCATGGCACGGATCTGGAGCCCGAGCGCCTCTTGCCGCTGGCGGAGGTGATGGCGGCGGCCGCCGCCGCCAAGACCCGGGGCGCGACCCGCTTCTGCATGGGTGCGGCCTGGCGTAACCCCACGGACAAAAATCTGGACCGGGTTGCTGAGATGATCGCCGCGGTCCACGGCCTGGGCCTGGAGACCTGCGTCACCCTGGGCATGCTGACGGATACCCAGACCCTGCGCCTCAAGACCGCCGGTCTGGACTACTACAATCACAACCTGGACACCTCCCCCGAGTTTTATGGCCAGGTCATTACCACGCGCACCTATCAGGACCGGCTCGACACCCTCGCCCGGATTCAGCGCGCGGGCATCAAAGTATGTAGCGGCGGCATCCTGGGCCTCGGCGAGTCGCGTCGCGACCGGGCCTCCCTGCTGCGGCAACTGGCCAACCTGCCCCAGCACCCGGAATCCGTACCCATCAACCTGCTTGTCCAGGTGGAGGGTACGCCTCTGCATGGCACGGCGCGGCTCGACCCCCTGGAGTTCGTGCGCACCATCGCCGTGGCCCGCCTCTTGATGCCCACCTCTCAGGTGCGCCTGTCCGCTGGCCGCGCCGACATGAGCGACGAGTTGCAGGTCCTCTGCTTCCTCGCCGGGGCCAATTCCATTTTCTACGGCGAACGCCTGCTAACCACACCTAACGCCGGGGCGAATCGCGATCTGGACCTGTTCCAGCGTCTCGGCATGGGTTTCGAGGAGGTGGACGAGGCCGAACGGGTGGTGCCCGGTCCCTGCGAGCGTTGCGAGGCTCATTAAGTGAGGGCAGACCCTTGGCCATGCCCCCCCGCCGCCCCGAGTCGAATTAGGGCGATGCCCTTGCTCCGTGGCGCCTCGCCGCCAGGGGCTTGCCTGCACCCTGGCGAGCTACCATGACCGCTAGCCGCCTTGGCGCGGCCCTCTAAACAGGGTGAACCCTGACCTCCATAGGGAGCTGGAGCGCCGGCGGGCCGACCATCTCTACCGCCGCCGTCGCCAGATCGAGCAGGCGCCGGGTCCCCATCTGACCCTGGAGGGCCGTCCGGCCATCGCCTTCTGCACCAACGATTATCTGGGCCTGGCCCGGCATCCGGAGGTGATAGCCGCCTGCCAGCGGGGGGTCGAGGCCTACGGTGTCGGCAGCGGTTCGGCCCACCTGATCGCCGGCCATGGCCCGGCCCACCAGGCCCTGGAGGAGGAACTGGCTGACTTTCTGGGCCACGAGCGGGCTCTGCTCTTCTCCACCGGCTACATGGCCAACCTCGGCATCCTCCAGGCGCTGGCCAGGCCGGGGGATCAAGTCTGCGAGGACCGGCTCAATCACGCCTCCCTGATCGATGGCGCCTTGTTGGCCCGCGCCCGCCTGCGGCGCTATCCCCATGGCGACATGGCGGCCTTGCGGCACCAGTTGGCGGTTGATTCCCTTGCCGATTTCCCACCCGAGTCGCATGCCAGCGACAGGGACAGAATTGATTATAGGCCCGATCCCGAGCAGGCCACCGGTCGCCGGCTGGTGGCCCTGATCGCCACCGATGGCGTCTTCAGCATGGATGGCGATCTGGCCCCCCTCCCCGAACTGACGACCCTCGCCCGGGCCGCGGGCGTGCCACTCCTGGTCGATGATGCCCATGGCCTCGGCGTCCTGGGCCGCGAGGGGCGTGGCAGCCTGGATCATTGGGGGCTCGACGCCGCGGCCGTCCCCATCCTCATGGGCACCCTGGGCAAGGCCCTCGGTACCTTCGGCGCCTTCGTCGCCGGAGGCGAGGATTTGATCGAGACCCTGATTCAGGCCGCCCGGAGTTACATCTACACCACGGCACCGCCGCCGGCATGGGCGGCGGCGACGCGGGCCAGTCTGGCCCTGGCCCGCCGCGAGGAGTGGCGGCGCGCGCGTCTCCGGGAACTGATCCAGAACTTCCGACGGGGGGCGGAACAGCTCGGCTTGCCTCTGATGCCGTCCACCACCCCGATCCAGCCGATCCTGGCGGGGAGTGCCGAACGTGCCTTGGCCTGGAGTCAGAGCCTGGAGGCGCGGGGCATCCTGGTTACCGCCATCCGCCCGCCCACAGTGCCCGAGGGCTCGGCCCGGCTGCGAATTACCTTCTGCGCCCTCCATACCGACCAGGATCTGGAATGCTTGCTCGCCGCCCTGGCGGAGCTGCCCTGGGGAAAGCGAGACCCGGAACCGGCGGTATGACGGTCGAACTCTACCGCGAGACCCGGGGCCAGGGCCCGGACCTGGTTCTGATCCATGGCTGGGGCATGAACGCCGCCGTCTGGCATGGTCTGCCCGCCGATCTGACGTTGGGTCATCGCCTGACGGCCATCGAGCTGCCGGGCCATGGGGTCAGCCCCTTTGATCCAAGCTGGCAAGGGCTGGAGGACTGGGTCGAGGCCTGTTTGACGGCGGCGCCGGTCAGGGCCGTCTGGGTGGGCTGGTCCCTGGGGGGCCTGGTCGCCCTGGCGGCGGCCCGACGCGCGCCGGAGCGACTGGCGGGGCTGGTGGCGATGACGGCCACGCCGCGCTTCGTCCAGGCCGACGATTGGCCAGCGGCCATGGCACCCGAGACCCTGTCCCGCTTTCACGACGGCCTGCTGGCGGACCCGGCCGGCACCCTGGAGCGTTTCCTGGCCCTCCAGGTGCGGGGCAGCGAGGCGGCGCGGGAGACCTTGCGCCTACTAAAGTTGGAACTGGCGGAGAGGCCCCCCCCGGATCCGGTTGCCTTGGCCCTGGGCCTGGACCTGCTGCGGGACTCGGACCTGCGCCCCGCGCTTGAGGATCTCGACTGCCCCAGCCTCTGGCTGTTCGGCGCCCGCGATACCCTGGTCCCCGCCGCCGTGGCCGTGGACATCGCCGCCCGGTTGCCGGAGGCGCGGGTCCAGGTAATCCCGGGGGCCGCCCACGCCCCCTTTCTCTCCCACCCGGCGGCGACTACCACCGCGCTACTGTCCTTTCTTTGGGAACTGGAGACCTGATGACCGCGAACCTCCACCAGGGGCTGAATAACCCCATCGATAAGCGGGCCGCCCGTCGCGCCTTCGAGCAAGCGGCGGCCGGTTACGATACCGTGGCGGTCCTGCAAAAGGAGATGGCTACCCGGCTGCTGGAGCGGCTGAATTATGTGCGTCTGGCGCCCAAGACCGTTCTTGATCTGGGGGCGGGTACCGGGCTGGCTCTGGACCATCTCCAGCGCCGTTATCGCCAGGCGCGGGTCTTGGCCCTGGACTTCGCCTTCGAGATGCTGCGCCTGGCCCGCCGCCGGGGGAATATGTTGCGCCGCCCGACCTGCCTGTGCGCCGATGCCGAGGCCCTGCCCCTGGTGGAGGGCAGCATCGACTTAATTTTCTCCAACGCCACCCTCCAGTGGTGCAATGACCTGGACCGGACCTTCGTGGAGCTGCGGCGCGTTCTCGCCCCGGGCGGCTTGCTCATGTTCACCACCTTTGGTCCCGACACCCTGCAGGAACTGCGCGCCGCCTGGGCCCACGCCGACGGCCACGGCCATGTCAGTCCCTTCCTGGATATGCACGATGTCGGCGATGCCCTGGTGCGGGCCGGTTTCGAGGGGCCGGTCATGGACGCCGAGCGACTGACCCTGACCTACGGCGATCTGGGCGGCCTCATCAAGGACCTGCGGGGTCTGGGCGCGCGTAACGCCACCCGCGAACGCTCGCGCGGCCTTACCGGCAAGTCCCGGTGGGCCGCCATGCGCGCCGCCTACGAGGTCCAGCGCCACGAGGGCCGCTTGCCCGCTACCTACGAGGTGGTCTATGGCCATGCCTGGGCGCCCCTGCAACGGGTCAGGGCGGATGGTGCCGTGGCCCTGCCCGTGAGTGCCATAGGTCGGAGGTCCCCGGTATGAGAGGTGTCGGTCAGCAATTACCCCCGCGTCCGGGAGGCCAGCCTGGCCATGGGGTCGAGACGTGACCGCGGGGCGCTCATGAGAGCCGGGTGGTTGCGGATTGCCGGGTCCCCAAGGCGATGAAGGGATTCTTCGTCACGGGTACTGACACCGGTTGCGGCAAGACCGAGGTCAGCCTCGGTCTGATCCAGGCCCTGCGTCAGCAGGGTCTCAAGGTCCAGGGCATGAAGCCCGTTGCCTCCGGCTGCGAGGCCGGCCCCCAGGGTCCCAGGAATGCCGACGCCCAACGCCTGCTGGCCCAGTCGAGTCGCCGGGTGCCTTACGACTGGGTCAACCCCTATGCCTTCATCCCGCCCATAGCCCCCCATATTGCCGCCCGCGAGGCGGGGGTCGAGATTGGATTGGACCTGATTCGCGAACGCGCCGCTGCCCTGGCGGCCCAGGCGGACTTGCTGGTTGTGGAAGGGGTGGGCGGCTGGCGGGTGCCTCTGGGTCTGGACCTGGCGGTCAGCGACCTGCCCCGGGCCTTGGGTTTGCCCGTCATCCTGGTCGTAGGCCTGCGCCTCGGCTGTCTCAACCTTGCCGCGCTGACCGCGGAAAGCATCCTCGCCAGCGGCTGCCACCTGGCCGGCTGGGTTGCCAACCAAATTGATCCGGGCCTGGCGCGGCGGGAGGAAAATCTTGTGGCCCTCTCAGCACTGATCCCAGCCTCTCGCCTAGGCGTTATCCCCTGGCTGGAGGAATCCCCCGGGGTGCGGCAGCCAGAGGCCCTGGCTTCCCATCTCGCCATTGGGAAGATCTGGCCTTGAGTCGATAGGTAACGGCGGTAGGCGCGCAGCAATCCCACTAGCCCGGATAAAGTGCGAACGTCTGTGGGCCGAGGGTCAGGTGACGGGGGAGATCCATGCCCTGTTCCAGTCCCTGTTGATGTTGTTCGAGCTGCTCATGGCGGTGTTCATGGAAAAGCACACCCCCAAGAGCAGCCGCAACGCCAGCCTGCCGCCCTCGCAGACGGATAAGGGTGACGACACCCCCACCCGGCCCGGCACCCAGGCCAAAGGCCAGGGGTACGCGCACAGCCGTAGCGGCGGCCGTTAGTGGGTCAGTCAAGCGGTCATTAACACCCGTAACCGGCTTCAACTGCGTCGCCAGGCGTGAAAGCGGGCCACCCATGCCAGCAGCTTGTGCGGGGCGTGGGCCTTTTTCCAGTTGCCGGCGGCATACTTGTTGGCTTCGGCCAGGGTCGGGTAGATGTGGATGGTGCCGAGTATCTTGTTGAGTCCGATGCGGTGGCGCATCGCCAGGACGAACTCGGCCAGCAGGTCGGCGGCATGTTCGCCAACGATGGTGACGCCGAGGATGCGGTCCTTGCCCGGCACGGTCAGCACCTTGACGAAGCCGTGGGCCTCGCCGTCGGCAATCGCGCGATCGAGGTCATTGATGCTGTACACCGTGACCTCGTGGGCGATACCGCCTGCCTGCGCCTCGCTTTCGTTGAGTCCGACGCGCGCCACCTCGGGGTCGACGAAGGTGGCCCAGGGGATCACCGAATAGTCGGTGCGAAACTTCTTAAAGGGGTCGAACAGGGCGTTGACGGCGGCATACCAGGCCTGATGCGCGGCGGTGTGGGTGAACTGGTAGGGCCCGGCGACATCGCCGGCGGCGTAGATGTTCGGGTATTTCGTTTGCAGGAACTCGTTGGTCTGGATGGTGCGATCGACGGTAATGCCCAGTTCCTCCAGGCCGTAGCCCTTGAGGTTGGCCACCCGGCCGACAGCCACCAGCACTGCGTCGAAGGGCAGGCGCACCTCGGCCCCGGCATGTTCGGCGATCAGGACTTTCTCGCCATTCTCGATCCTGAACTCTTTGGCCCGGTGATCGAGGAGCACCGCGATGCCTTCGTCGCGAAAGCGCTGGGTGACCATGGCCGAGGCTTCGGGGTCTTCGCGGATCAGCAGGCGCGGCGCCATTTCAACCTGAGTCACCATGGCGCCGAGCCGGGCGAAGGTCTGCGTCAGTTCGCAGCCGATCGGGCCGCCACCCAGCACAAGCAGACGCCGCGGCAGATGGCGTAGCGCCCAAACGGTGTCGGAGGTCAGATAACCGGTCGCTTCGATGCCGGGTATCGGCGGCACGAAGGGGTGGGCGCCCGTCGCGATCACGATGGCGCGGCTGGTCAGGCGCCGCCGCTGGCCGTCATTGCCGGTCACCGCCACCTCCCAGGGCGAAAGCAGTTTTGCGGTGCCCTCGATTACCTCGACACCGAGGCCGGTGTAGCGCTCGGCGGAATCGTGCGGAGCCACGGTCCGCACCACGCGCTGGACGCGCTCCATCACCTCGGCGAAATCAAAGTCGGCCGTCGCCGAGCGGATGCCGAATTCCTGCGAGCGTCGCAGGTGCGACAGCAGTTTCGCCGTGCGGATCAGTGCCTTTGATGGTACGCAACCGGTGTTGAGGCAATCGCCGCCAAGCTGGTGCTTCTCGATCAGCGTGACCTTGGCCTTCACCGCCGCCGCGATGTAGGCGGTGACCAGCCCCGCGCTGCCGCCGCCGATGACGATCAGGTTGCGCTCAAAGCGTGGCGGCTTGTGCCAGCCGGCATACACCTGACGGGCCTTGATCGCCGCGACGATTTTCCTGGCGAACGGCGGAAGCAGGCCCTGACGGGTCATGGGCGGATCGCGGCCGAGGCAAACGACGGCATCGGCAGCGAGGACCAGGCCATCCGTCCCGAAACCCCTGACATCCCGTTGCGTCGGTTCATGCTGCGCTCCTCTTGTTTCTCGGCCCGCACCCTGTCCTTGCGGGGCACCTTCCTTCGATGCTACATTCCTCGCCCCTTTGCCGGCGGCCGCATGCTCCGCGATTTCCCGCGCATGGCAGGCCATCCCGTTGGTCGATTGAAGGTGCGCACCCTGATGAAGAAGATGGGCGTCGAAGCCATTGACCGGAAGCCGGACTATTCCCGCTTGCTCGGCATGTTGGCCGGCACCTTCGTCTCTGTCAATGCGGGTAGCGAGTTGGCCCACATCGATAGTATTGCTGATGGCTACCCGCTGGCTGTGAGGCTGGCGACGGCAGGCCTGGCCAGGTTGCCGTGGTTGCCCAAGCGGATGGAAACTAGCGTCCAAGCCTGGTATCCGGGGGCTGAATGAGAGACGCGCGCGGTTTGGTGCTCTTCAACTACGATTGGGATCAGGTCGGCTTTGCCCGTTGGTCGGCGGAATTTCCGTTGGATTCGGCCGGTTTCGACCTGTTCAGTTTTCCCAGTAATGCACGTCTCGTTACCTTCGACTTGCAGCGCTTTGTCGATCGCCTGGCTGCCCGCGCGGCGCGCCGGGGATGGTGTGCGGTAACCTCGAATCACGAACAGTTTGGCGCCCTGGCCGCCGCCCTGCTGGCGGAGCGGATGGGCTGGCCGGGTACGCCGGTCGCGGCTGTGCTCGCCTGTCAGCACAAGTTGCACGCCCGGCGGGTTCTCGAACAGGTGGCGCCGGAGGCCAATACTCCCTTTGCCCCCCTTGACTTGGGGTACGGCGATCCGGTGCCGGACCAACTGCGCTATCCCCACTTCGTCAAACCGATCAAGGCCGCATTTTCGGTGCTCGCCCGAGTGGTGCACGATCGTAAGGAGTTGATGGCACTGACCCGCTTTGGTTTCTGGGAGCGCTGGGTGATCCGCCATCTGGTCGAGCCTTTCGAGCGGGTGGTCAAGGCGCGCCTGCCGGAAGCGGGGAGCGCGCACCGGATGTTGCTGGAACAGCCCGTCATTGCCTTGCAGTACAACCTAGATGGCTATGTTTTTGCGGGAGAGTTGCGGCCTTTGGGTTTTGTTGAATCGGTGATGTATCCCGGGACGCAGGCCTTCATGCGCTTCGATTACCCCTGTCGGTTAAGCGCGTCGGGGCGGGATAAGGCACTGGATGTGGCCCGACGCTTTTTGTCCGCCGTGGGTTTTACGCACGGTCTGTTCAACATGGAGTTTTTCCATGATCCGGTGACGGAAAAATTGACGGTGATCGAATTCAACCCACGCATGGCGGCGCAATTTTCCGATCTGTATTTGCGAGTTGACGGGGTCGATCTGCATCGGCTTGGTCTGGAATTGGCCTTCGGTCGCGACCCGGCCCGGCTGTCCTGGGCCGAGCCAGCGGCCGGTGCCGCGGCCAGCTTTGTCTATCGCTCTTTTGATCCGGCGGCACGCCCCGGGATGCCGGGTGCCGCCCAACAGGCGGCCCTGGCCGCACGCTTTCCGGATGCGCTGCTGTTCCGCTTTAACAGGTCACCGGGACAGATTGCCCGCGATTTCAAGTGGCTTGCCAGCCATCGTTACGGCATCCTACATCTCGGCGGCCGGGATGCCCGCGAGTTGCGAGAGCGGTGCCTGGCAGCCAGTGAGCTGCTGGGTTGGCCGGCGCCTTATGCGCCGCGGTCGGCGGAAATCCCTAAGCCGGCCGCCTATCCAGCACCCGATTTTTCCATGGAATCTTGCCCATGATTTCTCGCTCACGGTTTTCTTTTCCTGCCCTGCCGCTCAGGGCCGTTCCGTGGCGGTTGCCAGGGCCAAGGCCGCTTGGGACCTAGCCAAGTGAAAGCGCCCCGCCTGCTCCAGTTCGCACGGGAAGATCCCGCCGTCACCCGGGCCGCGATTGTTGCGGGTTTTTCGGCATCGCCCGCGACAGTCCCACCCAAGTATTTTTACGATGCCCTGGGTTCACGTCTCTTTTCGGCCATTACGGAGTTGCCGGAGTACTACCCGACCCGCACCGAGGCGAGGATTTTTTCCCGCTACATCGGCGAGATGGCCGCGGAATTGGTGCCGGTCACGACGCTGGTCGACCTTGGCGCGGGAAATTGCGAGAAGGCGGCCAGCCTGTTCGCGCCATTGCAGGTGCAACGCTATGTCGCCGTGGATATTTCGGCCAGTTACCTGCGGGATTCGCTGGAGAGCCTGCAGCGCAAGCACCCGACGATGGACATGCTGGGGATCGGCCTCGATTTCTCGCGGACCCTGAAGTTGCCGGCCGCGGTGGGCGAGGGGCCAAGGACGATGTTTTATCCCGGGTCGAGTATCGGCAATTTCACGCCGGATGAAGCATTGGCCTTGTTGCGACAGGTTCATCTGGCCAGCGCCGGCGGCGCCTTGCTGATCGGTGTCGATCTGGTCAAGCCGACCGCTATTCTCGAACGGGCCTATGACGACCCCCTAGGCGTGACCGCCGCCTTCAATCGCAACCTGCTGCGCCATCTCAATGTTCTGGTCGGAACCGATTTCGCGATAGACGACTGGCGTCATGTCGCCTTTTTTAATGCGCGGGCATCGCGCATCGAAATGCACCTGGAGGCGGTAAAGGCTACGGTCGTGCATTGGGCCGCCGGCGAGCGAGCCTTTGGCGCCGGTGAGCGCCTGCATACCGAAAATTCCTACAAGTGGCGATCGGGAGATTTCGCCGACCTGCTTCAGGCCGCCGGTTTCCGTCGCGTGGCGTCCTGGACGGATGAAAACGGCTGGTTCGCCGTTTTTCGGGCCTTCGCCTGACCATGGCTCTAGTTCGCGCAGCTCCGAAACCCGCTGTAAATATCGTTGCGTTCCGGCGTGAAGAAATTGCGGTAGCCTGGATGCACCATGCGCGGCGAGGTGGCACGGCTGGCGCCCCGCAATACCCGACGGTCACCGAACCAGGGGGCGGAATAGTCCCGGTAGGGGTGGGCAACAAAGCCGGGATAGGGCAGAAAGGGACTGGACGTCCACTCCCAGACCTCGCCCCAGGCAAAATCCGGCTGGTGGGTCGCGGCACATTCCCACTCGGCTTCCGTGGGCAATCGCCGGCCGGCCCAGCGGCACCAGGCCTCGGCTTCGAACCAGGTCAGATGGGTCGCCGGAGTGTCGCGGGGCAAAGCCTGCCAGTGGCCCGCAACCAACCTTTGCCATGCGGAACCCTGCTTGCGCAGGTAGCGGGGTGCTGGGGTGCCCGTCGCTTCCAGGAAGGGAAGGTAGCGTTCCCAACTGACCACGCCACCGTCGATTTCAAAGGCGGCCAGCTCAACGTTGTGGAGCCTCAATTCATTGTCGAAGGCAAAGCCACTGTCCGGGTATCCCAGCTTCACGCGGTTCCCGGGAATCCTCAGGATACTCAGTGGCGGCAGGGCCGCGGGCGGGGCAATGAGGGTTTCCGGCAGCGGAATGCCCAAGGCCTGGGCCATGTAGATGGCCGCTTCGCCGTGCATGTCCTCATGGAACAGCGCAAGACGGAAGAAATAGAGGTCGTCGTCGGTTTCGGGGGTGTTGGCCAGCAAGGCCAGGGTGTCGTCCTGCACCGCTTCAAGGTAGGCGCGGCTTGTCCCCAGGTCCGGCAGGGGCAGCGTCCAGCGGCTGGGGTGGGCGACCTGGCTGGAGTTGTACCAGGCATCGGCCTCTGGCAGGCGGCCGGCAGGCCGGTGAGGATCGGGGTCGGCCTGAACACCCCGGGCGCGCTGCGGGTTGCGACTGATCCAGTAGTCCTGGAACCAGGCGATATGCCCGACTTCCCAGCGGGGTGGATTGAGCTGGGTCGCGTAGGGGATCGCCAGGTCCTCTCCCAGGTGGTCGGCGTAGGCGGCCAGCAGGTCGAGGGTGCGCCGATGACTGTCGCGCAGGGCTTCGGCAAGCAGAACGCGGCCGCCGGTGCGGGCCGCCATGGCTTTGGTAGTCTTCATGGTGGGGCTTCGGTAGGTACCTAATATGGTAAGTATGCCGCAAGTCGTCATTGTCAGCCCGGCCTTGCGCGATGCAAACAACGGTAACTGGCAGACCGCGCGCCGCTGGCAAGCGCATCTGGCGGGAGACTTCCGGGCGCGTATCGTCACTCAGTGGCCCGATGCAGTGGCGGCGGAGGACCGAGTGATGATCGCCCTGCATGCGCGGCGGTCCGCCGAAGCCGTCGCCGCCTGGCATGCGGCCCGGTCGCCGGGCGGCCTGGCCGTCGTGCTGACCGGGACCGATCTCTACCGGGACATCCAGACCGATGCCTCGGCCCGGCGTTCGCTGGCGATGGCGGGGCAACTGGTGGTCCTTCAGGAATGTGCCCCGGAGGCCTTGCCGGTCGAATATCGCGGGAAAACACGCGTCATATTCCAGTCGACCACCTCGCGCCAGATCCTGGCCAAGTCATCCCGCCGCCTGCGCCTGCTGATGGTCGGTCATCTGCGCGAGGAAAAGTCCCCGGAGACCCTGTTCGCCGTCGCGCGCTTGCTGGCGAAGCGGTCCGATGTGGCGATTGACCATATCGGCGCGGGGCTTGATCTGGCGCTAGCCGCGGCGGCCAGGGCCACCATGTCGGCGGTGCCCAACTACCGCTGGCTGGGCGGCTTGGCCCATGAGGCCGTCCGCCGGCGTATCCAGCGGGCGAGTCTGCTGGTGCATACTAGCCGTATCGAGGGGGGTGCTCATGTCATCATGGAGGCGGTGACCAGCGGTACGCCCGTGCTGGCCTCGGCGGTGGCCGGCAATGTCGGGATGCTGGGGCCGGATTACGCGGGCTACTTTCCCTGGGGCGATGCCCCGGCACTGGCGGAACTGATCCTGCGCTGCCGTTCGAGTGAACTGCTGCCGACATTGGTGGCCCAGTGTCGCGCACGGGCGCCGCTTTTCGACCCGGCCACCGAGCGCGCCGCGCTCCGGCGGCTGGTTCATGAACTTCTGGAAAAGGCCTAGATGCAAGCAGTCACCGAGCCGGTAGTAAGGGATATTGTCCTGATTGGCGGGGGGCACAGTCACGTCGGCGTACTCCGGATGTTTGCCATGAAGCCCTTGCGGGGCGTGCGCCTGACGGTGATCTGCACGGATACCGACACCCCTTATTCGGGCATGCTGCCCGGTTACATCGCCGGCCATTACTCTTTTGACGAAGTGCATATCGACCTGCGCCGGCTGGCCGCGTTTGCCGGCGCGCGCTACTACAGGGACGAGGTGACCGGCATCGATCGCGCGGCGCGCCGGGTGCTGTGCCGCCATCGCCCGCCGGTCCCTTACGATGCCCTCTCGATCAATATCGGTTCCACCCCGCAATTGGCCCAGGTGGCCGGGGCCGGGGAACATGCCCTGCCGGTCAAGCCGATCCGGCGCTTCAATGAACGCTGGCTGGCCCTGCTCGATCGCGTCCGCCACCAGCCGGGGGCCATGACCCTGGCCCTGGTGGGGGCGGGAGCCGGCGGGGTCGAACTCACCCTGGCCATGCAGTTTCGCCTGCGTCGCGAGTTGGTGGCCCTTGGTCGTGATCCGGATGCACTGCATTTTCATCTCTTTTCGGCTGATCCCCGGATCCTGGGCACCCACAATGCGCGAGTCCGTGACGCCTTCGATCGCGTGCTGGCGGCGCGGGGGGTGGAGGTGCATCGCGGCGCCAGGGTGACGCAGGTCTCGGCCGGGCGCTTGCAAACCGACTCGGGCGAGGTGCTGGCGGCCGATGAAATCATCTGGGTGACGCAGGCCGGCGGAGCTGCCTGGCTGGGTGATACCGGCCTGGCCCTGGACGAGCAGGGCTTTATCCGGGTGCGGGATACCCTGCGGACCGAAACGGACCCCGTCATTTTCGCGGCGGGTGATTGCGCCGCCATGATTGACTACCCCCTGGAAAAGGCCGGCGTCTTCGCTGTCCGCATGGCCAGGCCCCTGGCCGAGAATTTGCGGCGAACCCTGCTGGGCCGCTCCCTGATCCACTACCGCCCGCAGCAGCGCTGGCTGGCGCTCATCAGTACCGGCGACCGGCACGCCATCGCTTCACGCGGGGGTTTCTACGCGCGCGGTGACCTGATCTGGCACTGGAAGGACTGGATCGACCGGCGTTTCATGCGTAAGTTTAGCGAGCTGGCCATGCCCTCCAGGCTGCTCGCCCGGCCTGCCGAACGGCTGACGCTTGAGGCCGGGGAGCAGGACCAGGCTCTCTCGGCCCTCGCCATGCGCTGCGGTGGTTGCGGCGCGAAAGTCGGGCCCAGCGTGCTGTCGCGCGCCCTGGCCCGGGTGCATCCGGTTGAGCGCGATGATGTGCTGATCGGCCTGCACACACCGGACGATGCCGCCGTGGTTCGGGTGCCGGCGGGCATGGCAAGCGTCCAGACGGTCGATTTCTTCCGGGCCTTCATCGACGATCCCTGGATTTTCGGCCGGATAGCGGCCAACCATGCCCTCGGTGACGTGTTTGCCATGGGCGCGGAGGCGCAGACGGCGACGGCCATTGCGACCGTGCCGCCGGGGCTGGAAAGGCAAGTCGAGGACACCCTGTTCCAGATGATGTCGGGTGCCGTATCGGTGCTCAACGATGCGGGCTGCGCGCTGGTGGGCGGCCATACCGGGGAGGGACAGGAACTGGCGCTGGGCTTCGCCATCAACGGCCTGGTGGACGAGAAACTGGCGGGCGTCATGACCAAGGGGGGCCTGCGCCCGGGCGACGCGCTGATTTTGACCAAGCCGGTCGGCACCGGCACCCTGTTCGCCGCCGACATGCGGCGGTCCGCCCGGGGGCGCTGGATCGATGCGGCGATCGCCTCGATGGTTCACTCGAACCGGGCCGCGGCCCAGTGTCTGCGCCGGCACGAGGCCACCGCCTGTACCGATGTCACCGGCTTCGGGCTGCTGGGGCACCTGGTGGAGATGACCCGGGCATCCGGCGTCGATGCGACCCTGCGGATCGAGGCGGTGCCGCTGCTGGAGGGTGCGATCGAGACGGTTGCCGCAGGCATCCTCTCCTCCTTGCAGCCGCAGAACCTGCGTCTGCGCCGCGCGGTCCGGGATCTGGAGCAGGCGGCGCGGCATCCGCGCTTTCCCTTGCTGTTCGACCCCCAGACGGCGGGGGGGCTGCTGGCAAGCGTGCCCGCCCACCGGGCGGCGGCCTGCGTGGCCGAACTCCGGTCCCTCGGTTATGCGGACGCCGCCATCATCGGGCGGATCGACCCCCGCGGCGAGGCCGAATCGCCGATCGTGATCGATGTCCGTGCCTGATCCCAAACGCGCCATCGCGCGTTACCGTGTGCATGCCCCCGGCTACGACGCCTCGGCGCAACGCACCCTGGAGTTGCGGCGGCGCACCCTGGCCAGGCTCGCCCTGCAACCGGGCGAGACCGTGCTCGACGTGGCCTGTGGCACGGGTCTCAGCTTTCCCTTGCTGCAGGAGGGCGTGGGTGCGACCGGCCGGATCGTCGGGGTCGAACTCAGCCCCGACATGCTGGCCCTCGCCAGGGAGCGCTGCGCACGCGAGGGCTGGCGTAATGTTGACCTGCGCGAGTCGGCTATGGAGACCGCGGAGATTCCCGGACCCGTTGACGCGGTTCTTTTCAACTTCACTCACGACGTGCTGCGCTCGCCCAGTGCGCTGGCGCGCATCTTCGCGGCCACCCGCCCTGGGGCGCGGGTCGCCGTCGCCGGCATGAAGCTCGCCCCCTGGTGGCTGGCACCGCTCAACCTGGTGGTGCTGGCGCAGGCCAGGCCCTACATGACCACCTTTGAAGGGCTTGGCCGGCCCTGGAGCCTGCTGGAGCCCTACCTTGCAGGGTTTGAGCGCGAATCGGTGCTGTTTGGGACGGGCTACATCGGCTGGGGTCGGGTCAAACCGGGCGGCATGGGTGAGCAGGGCTGACCCCGGGAGCATTCGCATGCCCATCGTGAATTGGTTGGCGCCCATCGCCGCGTTGCTCCTGCTGAACGCGGCGCTCGGGTTCGAGAACTGGTCGGGGACGCCGGCCATCTGGCCTGCGTTGCGCCTGGCGCCGGAGTTCCTGGCCTTGTGGCTGGTGCTGCTGGTCGCGGTCCGGGCGCTCGGGGTGGTCCCCAAATGGCTCGTCGCCAGCCTGGCCATGGTCTGCACCTTTCTGGTGATCGGGCGTTACCTCGCGGTCACCGCCCCCGTCCTCTTCGGGAGGGAGATCAACCTCTATTGGGATATCCCGCAGTTGCCGCGCTTCCTGTCCGTGATCGGCCAGCCCTTTGCCGGGTGGCAGCAGCTCCTCGCCGCCAGCGGCGTGGTGCTGGTCCTGTGGGGTCTCTACCGGCTGTTGCGCGCCCTGGTCGGGATCCTGGCGCGCCGGGCCGCGCCGGCGGCGCTGCGGTCAAGGCCGGCCCTCGCCGCCACCGCCGGCGCGGTGGTCCTGGTCTCGGCCTACGCGGCCGGCGTGCCGGGGCACTGGGCGCGGGTGGCCTCGCCGGTGACGCCGACCTACGCGCGCCAGGGGGAACTGCTGCTCACCGCCTTAGTCCCCGATCGTCTCGCCAGCGCGCTACCACCGTCACCCCCCTTTGATTCGGACTTGGCCGTGCTGCAGGGCCTGGATGTCAAGCTGCTGGTCCTCGAGTCCTACGGCGCCATCGCCTTCGATCATCCTGAGTCCCGCCGCCGCCTCGCCGCCGCGCACGACACCCTCGCGCGGACCATCGCCGCGACCGGGCGGCAGGTGGTCTCGGCCTTCGTCCGGTCACCCACCTTTGGCGGTGCCTCGGACCTGGCGCACCTCAGCCTGCTCTCGGGCATCGACCTGAGCGACCCCCGGCGGCACGACCTGCTCCTCGCCAGCGACCGGCCGACCCTGCTCGGCCTGTTCGAGCGCCACGGCTACCGGACCTATGGGTTCTATCCCGCCCTCAGTTGGGACTGGCCAGAGCGGGCTTTCTACGGCTTCGACGAGTTCCTGGACGGTCCGGCCCTGGGCTATCGGGGTCCCGAGTTCGGGCCCTGGTTCATTCCCGACCAATTCTCGCTGGCCCGCTTCGACGAGTTGCACCCGATTGGGCCCGACACGCCGCCGCGGCTGCTGTTTTTCCCGACCATTACCAGCCACTTCCCCTTTCGGCAGGTGCCACCCTATCAGCCGGACTGGTCCCGCGTCCTCTCCGCGCAACCCTTTGATAGCGAGGATGTCGAGCGTGGGCTCGGCTACCAGGTCGGCGATTGGATGAATCTGCTACCGGAATACCTGCGGACGATCGAGTACACCTATGCCTGGCTCGCCGGCTACCTCGAACAGCCGAGCCCTCGCGATTACCTGCTGATCCTGGTCGGCGATCATCAGCCCACGAGCAGCGTTACCGGTCCTGATGCCCCCTGGGATGTCCCGGTACATGTCATCAGCTCCCGGCCGGAGCTGGTGGACCGCTTCCGGGCGCTGGGTTTTCAACCCGGTCTGGAGCCGCGGCGACCAGTCCTCGGCGGGATGCATGAGCTTGCCTGGCTCCTGGCTGACGCCTTCGATAGCCAGCGGTCACTTGGGTCGCTACAGGAAGCGCCGGCAAACCAGGCGCCGGCGCAGATACCCGCCGGGACGCCTTCACGCTGATGACGCCGATGGGGTTTAGAGGGAGGGGTATCTTGAGCGCGATAAGGCGGTGGCGCGCCGGTGCCGTTCGTAGGGCGTGGTGTGGCGGGAGTTCCCGCAGTTTGGCGGGGTGCGCCGCCTGAAATGCCCTAACCAATTACCGCAACATGGCTTCTCTGCTCGCCCGCATAGGTATCCGCGCAATTTTGTGGCTTCTGGCCGTCGGCTGGGTGGCGTTTTGGGTTATTCACCACCAATAGCCTTACCCAGAGTTTCAATCGGTAGGTCGGCGAGAAACATCTGTCCGCGAAAGAACCCCTATCGCTCGCCTTTGCCATACCTGAGTATCCGTGGGTAGATGCATCGGATGGGGCTGTGGTTCGAATCGCTATGTCGGTGAGCGGGTCTGGCGATTTATCGGGAATCCTGGCAAGGGTAACCCGGGAAGAGAGCGGAACTATCGAAGGCTTGACAGTAGAATTCGACGAACAACTTGGAGTGATTCACCCGGACCTGCCTACCGGGTTAAGGCGGACGCACTTTCATTACCTCAGCCGCGAGATGAAGAATGAAGACGAATTATGTCCTGGTCGATTACGAGAACGTGAAGGTCGCTCACATCGATCGGTTATGCGACGAGCGATTCCATGTCATTCTTTTTCTAGGTGCCCAGGACACCAAGTTACCCCTCGATTTGGTGCTTGTCATGCAGCAACTCCGTGATCGCGGGAGCTATGTCGTTCTTGATGCTCACGGCCATAATGCGCTGGATTTCCATATCGCCTACTACCTAGGAACCCTGGCTACCAAGGACCCCACCGGCTTTTTCCACCTTGTCTCGAGGGATACGGGCTTCGACCCCCTCATCCGGCACTTAAAGACCCAGGGCCTCCTTTGCGCGAGATCGGCATCGGTCGATGAGCTTCCCTGCTTTGTCACGAGGGAAGTCGGGGCCGGGGTCGCCAAAGGGTCGGTATCCGCTCAATCTCCAGCACAACCAAAATCAAACGGTTCCCTGGACGATATGGTTCGAATGGCCGCCGACGATCTGATCAAACGCAAGGCATCACGGCCACGTAAGGAAAAGACTCTGCGCAGCACCCTGCAGGCCACCTGCGGCAAGCAGCTTCCGGCCAGTCAGATCGAAAAGGTGTTCCAGGAACTGGTAACGCGCGGTTGGGTAACGGTATCTGGCGCCTCGGTGACCTACAATTTGCCGAAGCAATTAACCTCATCCTAACGGGACTGTTGCCGGTATGGCGTTGACGGGGGCAGGGTATTCCGCAGTATGACATTGCGATCCCAAGTCCTGACTACTTGTCCCCGTGCCTACCCGGACCCATGCCCCGTGCCAGGGGCATCCGTCCCAGGGTGGCCTCGCACCTGTGGGTACGTGGAGACTGGCTGGATTCTTCACAAGGTACGGTGGTATCTAATCCTCGGCATCCAGGCCCTTGCGCCGCGCCCGTGGGTGGGCCTGGTCGTAGACCTGGGCCAGGTGCTGGAAGTCAAGGTGGGTGTAGATCTGGGTGGTGCTGATGTTGGCGTGACCCAGGAGTTCCTGCACGGCGCGCAGGTCGCTGGAGGATTCCAGTAGGTGGCTGGCGAAGGAGTGCCGAAGCAGGTGGGGGTGCAGGTGGCGGCCGGCGCCCTGGGCCGCCGCCCAATGCCGCAGCCGCTGCTCGACGGTGCGGGGGTGGATGCGGCGACCGCGCTGGCTGACGAAGAGGGCGTTCTCTTCCGGATTGGCGAGTTGGCCGCGCACCTGATGCCAGCGCTGTACGGCCGCGAGGGCCTGGGTGCCAACGGGGACGCGGCGGCTCTTGGCCCCCTTACCGAGAACCTCCAGGCTGGCGTCTTCCAGGTCGATGTCGTTAAGGTTCACCGAGACCAACTCCGCCAGGCGCAGGCCGCTGGAATAGAAAAGTTCGATCATGGCCTTATCGCGTAGGGCCAGGGGGTCATCCGCCAAGGCCTGGTCCAGCAGGGCGCAGAGGCTGTCGGCCTCGAAGGTAGTGGGCAGTTTGCGCTCGGTCTTGGGGGCCCGGATCCCCAGGGCGGGGTTGCCGCCCAAGCGGCCCTCGCGCAGCAGGTATTTGAAGAGGCTGCGCAGGGAGGAGAGTTCCCGCTGCAAGGTCTTGCCGCTGGCTCCGCCGCGATGCCGCCAGGCAACGTAGCGGCGCACCTCTTCCGGGGTCATAGATGCCCAGTCCAGCTCCAGGCTCGCTCCCTCGCGCCAAGCGCTGATCCGGTCCAGATCGCGGCGGTAGTTGATGAGGGTCAGGGGCGAGAGCCGGCGTTCGTGGGCCAGGTGAGCCAGGAAGGCCGTGAGTCCCTCGTTGGGGCTGCTTTCGGACATGACCCGGGTCAAGGGCGGTTGAGAGAGGCGAGACAGGCGCTGACGAGTTCGCCGAGGCGGTTCAGGTGGTCCAGGCCCATGTCCGGACCAAAGCGCGCCGGGTCGGCGCTGCCGATGGCCAGCAGGCCGCTTTGGGTTGGGGTGCGGATGGGGATGAGAGCGGCGGAGCGGATATTGGGACCGGCGTCCCCGAAGAGGCGGATGGCGCTTTCAGCCTCGAGGGGGCCGCAGCGGGCTGAGGCCTGGCTTGTGGCGGGTGCCACGGCCATGACCTCGGTTTGGGACCACTCTGGGTTGACCCCGTCATCGAGCGCTAGGGTCACGGCCTCGGCGTCAAACTCCTGGCGCAGGGAGGCACCCAGCACGGCCTCCAGTACCTCTTGGTCTGGGGCCATGATGAGTTGCAGTAGCAGGCCATGGAGGCGGCTGGCGAGGGTTTCATAGTCGCGGGCCCTGCCAATGAGTTGCGCCAGGAGGCGACGTTCGCCTTCCACCTGGGCACGCAGCAGGACCATCTGATGTTCGACCAGGGATAGGGTCCCCTCCGGGCCATGGCGCAGCCGCAGGCGGGCGGTGAGGTCGGGGTGGCGCAGGAAGAATTCCGGGTCGGCCTCCAGGTAAGCGAGGACGGCGGCATCCCCGGGCAGTGACGGATGGTTCAAAGTTCGATCTCTCCATCAAAGACGCCGACGGCGGGCCCGGTCATCCATACGGGTGCGGCACCGCCTGCCCAGGTGATGCTCAGATCGCCGCCAGGCAGACTCACCCGCACGGTTTCGTTCAGCAGGCCGAGGCGACGGCCTACCGCCACAGCGGCGCAGGCGCCGGTACCACAGGCCAGGGTCTCGCCCGTGCCACGTTCGAATACCCGCAGCCGGACATGGCCCGGGTCCAGGATCTGTAAAAACCCGGCGTTGACCCGGCGGGGAAAGCGCGGATGATGTTCGATAAGGGGGCCAAGCCGGGCGACGGGGGCCTGGTCTAGGTCATTGACCTGTATGACGGCGTGGGGGTTGCCCATGGAGACGGCGCCGATCCTGAGGGTCTGGCCGTCCACCTCCAGATCGTAGCTATCGGCCTCCGCCGCTGCCAGGAAGGGGATCTGCTGGGGCTCGAACTGGGGGGCGCCCATGTTGACCCGCGCCTGGCCATCGGCGTCGAGGAAGAGATGGATGGGGCCGGCGGCGGTACCCACCGGGATCTCGGTCTTGTTTGTCAGCCCCTGGTCGCTCACGAAGCGGGCGAAGCAGCGGGCGCCGTTGCCGCACTGTTCCACCTCGGAACCGTCGGCGTTGAAGATGCGGTAGTAAAAGTCGGTGCCAGCCAGGCGCGGCGGGTCCACCAGCAAAATCTGGTCGCAGCCGATGCCGAAACGGCGATCCGCCAGGAAGCGGCATTGCTCGGCGCTCAAATTGACCCGCTGGCGAACGCCGTCAAAGACAACGAAGTCGTTGCCCAGACCCTGCATCTTGGTAAATCGCAGCTTCATGGTTCTTGTCAGCCCGGCAGCCGGCCCGAGACCGCCAGATGGCGGTCGCTCACCACCGCCACTGTTAGGCTCTCCAGGCCGGCCTCGGTCAACTGGGCCTGGACCTCGGCGGGTTCGAAGGCGGCGAAGAGGGATGCGCGGTAGTCGTCCTGGAGCAGCTCCGGCTCCTCGCCAACATAGGTTATCACCAGTGATTCAGCCCAGCCAGGGGATGGCGGGCGCATCAGATCCATGACCAGGACGAGGGCACCAGGCCGGCCGGAGGCGCGCAGGGTACGCCACAGGACCTGGGGGTCGGGGAGGTGATGTAAGAGGCTGTTGGACATCACCAGGTCGTAGGCCCCGCAAGCTAACTGGGGCGAGGGCAAAACCTCATGGAGCAGACGGCAGCGCCGGGCGACTCCCGGGAGGGCGTCGAGGGCGGTCTGAGCCGTTGCCAGCATGGGCGCCGAGCCGTCCAGGGCATCGCAGCGAGCCCCCGGCCAGGCTTTAAGAAAGCGGATGCTGATATCCCCTGGTCCGCAACCCAGGTCCAGGGCCTGCTTGCCCTCCAGGTTGCCGGGATCGATGTCGCGTAACAGGTCCATAAAGAGGCGGTTGGACTCCGAGAAATCCGCCTGGGCATAGGCCAGGGCCTGGGCCGGGTCCGCCAAGAATTCGGGTTTTGGACGACGCCTCATGTCAGGTGGGTCAAGGGAGGCGCGTCTCCCCGGCGAAGAGGGATGCGACCGTCTCGCGGGGGCGGACCAGATGGATGTTGGCGCCATCCACCATGACCTCGGGGGCGCGGGGACGGCTGTTGTAATTGGAACTCATGGTGAACCCGTAGGCACCGCTGCCGCGCACGGCCAGGAGATCGCCGGGGGCGAGGGCCAGATCGCGGGCCTTGCCGATGAAGTCGCCGGTCTCGCACACGGGTCCCACCAGGTCATAAAGGGCGCGCTCGCCACCTTCGTGACGCTCGGCGGGGATGATGTCCTGGACTGCCTGGTAGAGGGCCGGACGTACCAGATCGTTCATGGCAGCATCGACGACGGCGAAGCGCTTCTGGCCGTTGTCCTTAAGTAATTCCACCCGCGTCAGCAGGATGCCGGCGTTACCGGCGATGGCGCGGCCGGGTTCCAGCAAAATTTCATAATGACGCCCTTCCAGCAGCTGGTCCAGGGCGTGGGCATAGTCGGCGGGCTCTGGCGGGGTTTCATGGGTGTAACGGATACCCAGGCCGCCACCGAGGTCCAGGTGATGGATGGGGATGCCGAACCGTTCCAGCCGGTCCGCCAGTTCCAGCACCCGTGCCAGGGCGTCGAGAAAGGGCGACAGCTCGGTAAGCTGGGAACCGATGTGGCAGTCGATGCCGGCGACGCGCAGGTGGGGGCTCGCGGCGGCGCGCTCATAGACCCGGTCAGCGGCATGGATGTCGATGCCGAATTTGTTCTCGCGCAGGCCGGTGGAGATATAGGGATGGGTACCGGCATCGACGTCCGGGTTGACGCGGATGGACACCGGGGCGACGGCGCCCAAGGCGCTGGCGACTCCTTCCAGGCGCTCCAGTTCAGCCTCGGATTCCAGGTTAAAGCAGCGGATTCCGACCTCCAGGGCCCGGCGCATCTCGTCCTTGCGTTTGCCGACGCCGGAGAAGATAACCCGGCCCGGATCGCCGCCCGCCGCTAGCACCCGCTCCAGTTCCCCACCCGAGACGATGTCGAAACCGGACCCCAGACGCGCGAGCACATTCAGTACGGCCAGGTTGGAGTTGGCCTTGACCGCAAAGCAGATCAGGTGGGGGTGATGACCGAAGGCGGTATCGAAGGCCCGCCAGTGGCGCTCCAGGGTGGCACGGGAATACACATAACAGGGGGTGCCGAAGCGCTCGGCGATGTGGCTGACCGGCACCTCCTCGGCATGGAGACGATGTTCCCGGTACTGAAAATGATCCATGGGCGGACTTCCTAGCGGACGGGCGGCGGCGAGGCTTCCGGGCCGGGGATCTCGGGGGATGATGGCGCCGGGGATTGCCGGGGGGCTTCCGGCTTCCCAGCCTGTTCATCGGGCAGAACCAAGGGTCCTTTCTGACCGCAGGCGGCTATCATCTGGCTGATACCCAGGATGGCGACAAGGATGATAAAGAGTTGGCGTGCCCAGCAAAGCATCGGTAGGGGTTCCGGAGAGAAGGGGGCTTGGATGGCAATAAGGGGGCGGGAAAGGGTGATTGGCGACTAGGATTTGGCGGCCCCGGCTCCCGAGCGCCTTGTGGCTGGCCACTCCCGGTTGATCACTGCCAAGGGTGGGGCCTGGCGGCGCTTACCCATGAGATGGTAGAGACTCAGGATGGGATGACGGAACAACATGCGTGGCCCTGCGTAGCGCATGACGTCCCTGACCCGTTCCCGCTGGCTAGCACTGTAGCAATGGACCAGGCAATGGCTACAGGCGGGCTTCTCCTCGCCAAAGGGACAGGTGGCGAGCCGCCGGCTGGCATAATCCAGCAAGTGGGAACAGTCGTCGCAACAGCCGCTCCGGGTACCATGGTGATCGCGACAATAGAGGGCCATCATGGCGGCCATGGTCGCCCGTTCACGGGCCAGGCGCGGACCCATGTCCTGGGCTTGGCCTGTCGTCATGGGGCGCGGTCCAGGACCTGAAGCTGGGTTCCGGCGTCCAGTTGGCGAATGATGGGCCTGAGAGCGGCTAGTTCTGGCGGTAGGGCTGCCTTGGCCTCGGTGGCGGCGGCTTGGTCCTTGTAGAGACTGTAAAACAGGGCATACCAGGACTTGCCGCGCGGGTTTTCCTCGAGGTAATAGATGCGGGTAGGCAAATCCGCGCGTTTGGCAAAGCGGCGGACGTCATCCAGGTTCTTGAAGCTGATGAGTTGCAGGGCCTGTGGCTGATCGCCAACGGTGATCATGCCATCAACCAGGGTGGGCGTGGCCTCGGGCGTGGCCTCGGGCGCGGACGTAGCCGACTCGGCCGCGGGGGACGTTAGCCCCGCCGTTTCGGCGGGTTTGGCGGGGGTATCATTGGGGGTCCAGGATTTCTGTTCCAGGGGCAGGTTGGCGGAGGCCAGGGTGTTCGCCAGGCTGTCACGCAGCAGCAGCATGTCCTTGCCAAGCCGTTCCTGGGCCTTTTGAATCTCTTCAATCCTGGCGATAAGGTCGGCGTCTGCGGCCTGGCGTTCCTCGGTTTCCTTGGCCATGGCGTCCGGCTTCGCAGGTAATTGTGCGGGGTGGCTGGCGAGGGTCTCCTCCAATCCTTTCAACCGGTCGGCAAGATCGGTGACGCCGGATTGGCGCTCATCGACCTTGGTCTCCAGATCTCCGGACAGGCGTGTGACGGCCTGATCGAGCTCGCCGAGACGTTCGTCCAGCGGGGCTGTGTCAATACTGGAGAGGCGGGCAACCGCCTCCTGGATGCCATTTAATTGGGCGCTAACCTCGGCGTCGCCGGTATTGATTTGGAAGAGACCCAGGATGGCCGCGCCAACCGAGACGAGGAAGGCAAAAAGGACGAAGGTGGTCGTCACCAGTCCCCGGCGGCGAATTTCCTCCTCAATGTCGTCTCGCTGGGCGTCCAGGGCGCGCCTGACTTCCGTCGCTGTCCGGCGGCGATCGTCGTCCACGTCGGCGATGCGCCCAATCAGGGCAACCTCGATGTCACGCAACTTGTCGGCTTGGGCCTCCAGCGCAAGGTTCAGAGCCGTCAGCCGGTCACCAGTGTCCGTTGCTGCATCTTTGTCCAGCCGCCCGGGCGCAAGGGTGTTTGGGTCCGCCTTTGGGGTAACCGGGGTCATATCTGGCTTGGCCTGGTTTGCGGGGGAAGGTGCATTTTCCATGTGATCGGCGGCTCCCGTGGTGTGGCTTGTGCGATCTGTCAATGATCCCCCAGCCGGGGGCGGATTCCAAGCGGTAACCGTATCCTGGCGCGGTTTCCAGTGGGAATCAGTTATCCCACATCACGTTTTTGCCCCGTGCCGCCGCCTGGGTCAGCAGATCGATCAGGGGTAAGGCGCGATTGGCCAGGCTGACATGTTGTCCTTTGTCATCGCCCTCCTGGCTGCCTTGGGATGCCGGGTCCAGGGCCATGTCCGGATGCGCCGCTACCGCCGACTTCAAGCGTTCCAGTGCCTGAGGAATATCCACCGCCAATAACGCCCCGGGTATCCTCCCACTTTGCCCCATGAGCTGGAGTAAAGTCAGCGCTACGTCGCCAAACATGATGATGTCGGCATGGGCATCGGTTTTGAATGTGACCAGCATGGGCATTTCCTCGTCGCGGTGATGGGGCGGTCGAGTGACCGATGAGAACGGGTTGTCAAGGGCGATATTATCCGCGACCCTGGCCCTAGCCGGTATAAAATCCTGTCATCCCCGCAGCCTGAGCTGGGGGGCTCTCCGTCCCAGCCCCCAAAGCCGCCATGAACTCATTACGGAAGCGCTCATGAAAAACTCCCATCTATTCCTGCCCGCCCTCGTTGTCCTTGGTCTCCTGTTGGGCCCGACCTCAGCACTGGCGGATATCCCGGCCACGCCCGTCATGACCCTTTACCAATTTAACGGGCCTAGGACAACCCCTTATTATGATGCGGACGATTTCGCCAAGCGCGGCCCCCGGTCCCCGGCGGGCCAACTCACCCAGGGCAGTTCCATCATCCCCTGCCTGGTGATACGCAACGGTGAGCCTCTGACGGATGCAGGCGGGACCCCTTACGTCGGCTTCGAGGTGGTCGTTGACACCGCTAAGGCTGGGCCCGATGCGTCCGATAAATTCAAAAAGACCCTGGCCGATCGCAAGGGACTGAGGGTCGAGAATCACCACTGCTCCCCTGGGGTCAGGCGGGTCATCAGCATTCGCGACTTTTATGCCATGAGCAAGGCCCCAGCCTTCGACCCGCCCAGGACCGGCAAGCGCCAGCAATCCGAGGGCAGCAGCAACCTGGACCGACTGGTGAGGGGCTTCCATAATTCGCCCCAATGCGAACAGGTCAACGACGATCTGGTGGGTCGCCGGGACGCCTTGGCGCAGGCTTGGGACCGCTACATCGCCGCCAACCAGGGTCGGGCCTCGGCCGGGGATCTCAATCGCGCCAAACACCTGGATTACGTCATGCGCACCGCCCTCTTCGAGGGCCACCTCGGCCGGGGCTGTAACGCCTATGGCGCCTGCGAGCGCAACATCATTGCCCTTTCCATCCGCAACCGCGCCGTCGGCAAGTGCCGGGCCGGTCAGGGCTGCCGTCAACCCGGCGATTTCCAGGGTGCCGCCTCCGCCGTGGCCCAGTACAACATTTGGGATGAGTATCTGACCCAGGTCTCAGGCCTCACCTCCTGCTACTTGCGGGATGACCTCGGCAGCACCGGCAGCGCCCGCAGCAGCGACTATTACGACAAGCTCCAGGCCATGTATGCCCAGAGCGTTGGCGACATCGAACGCATCATGTATGGGGACGAACAGGAGTTGCGTAATCTCTTCCCCGGCAATTCCGTCCGGGATATCACAGGCCTTCGCAATTATTATCACGCTCCCGCCATGGGTAAGTGCTTCCCCAACCACCGGGGGGTCGAATACATGTCCGGCGCCATCGCCCGCAAGGGCGGTGATTTTGCGCTCATCGCCAACACCCGCATCCAGATCGATGGCAAGGAGGGCGACGGCTACCGCTTTCGCGAGTTTCTCGTCACCGAGGACGAGGATGCCGACCGCATCCGCCTCGAAGACAACTTCCCCGGCTTCACGGTTGATGGTCGCAAGGTCAGCGGCAAACCCCCGGCCTCCTGTCCCCCCTATGGCATCCCCGCGGGCTGCCGTCACGATAGGATTGGCCGTTATCGCAAGGTGCCCTCCTGGCTTGCCCAGGGTAAGCCTCTGGAACTCAAGTGCCAGATCAAGGAGCGTGGTGAAAGCTGTAAGTCGGCCCCCACCACCAAATCCGTGAGCGTCGGCGGTCTCTGCGATACCCAGATGCGGCCGGTGGCGCATATCGACTAGATGACCCCTATGCAAGCGAGGCAAGGAAGCCCTGGCAGACAAAGTTGATTGGGCCTTGGGAAGGTAGGCGTGAAGATCCGTGAGAATGCTAACTTCTGCAAGTCACAACTCTGGGTGCTTTACCGCCACTGTGGGAGGGCGCCATGATCACGAGCTATGACCTGTATTTTTCAGGAGACTTGAGGCCTGGGGTAGATCCCGTGGTGGCGAGGGCGCGGATTCAGGGGCTGTTCAAGCTATCGGACGAAGTGGCGACACAGCTTTTCAGTGGGCGGACGGTGGCCTTGAAGCGGGGACTGGATTTAGCTCGGGCTGAGCGGTTGCGCCAGGTCTTTCTGGAGGTGGGGGCGCTGGTAGCGCTGGTGGAACAGCTATCGGAAGAGGTCCCGGCGGCCGTGGGCATCGCCGTCCCGGCGGTTGTGCCCGCAGAAAGGGCGGCCTTGAAGCCCGATTGGGCCCTGGCGCCGAGGGATGGCCGGCCGCTGGAGCTGGACACTGGTCATGAGCCACCGCTGGTGGACATCAGCCGCATGAGTCTGATCCCGGGCCAGGATTGGAGTCTGGCGGACTGTGATCGGGCAGCTGAACCGGTGCGAGTGCCGGATATCAGTCATTTGCGGATTCTGGCGCCGGAGCCGATGGTGGGTCGAGCCGAGGTTGAGGGCGACTTGTGACAGGATTTGGGTCCGAGTGGCTCGAAAGCGGGGTGGCCCGGTGGTGCTTGTTTGCGTCAATCAAGATAATTTTTCCTGTGGGGCTGGGATGGAACTTATGAGTGAGGCTTTCGAGCATATCGTCGTTGGCGGTGGCATCAGTGGTCTGGGACTGGCCCATGCGGCGGCGCGCCGGGGTATCCAGACTCTGGTCCTGGAGGCGGACGAGCGGGTCGGCGGTTGTATCAACAGCCAGTGCTTCCCGGATTGTGGTGGTTATTGGGTGGAGGCGGGAACCCATACCTGTTACAACAGCTACGGCCATCTCCTCGATATTCTTGGCGATTTAGGGGTGATGGCACGCCTCACCCCCAAGGCTAAGGTGAGTTTTTCCCTGTGGCGGGATGGTAAGCGCCGGTCCATTTTGTCGGCCCTGCACCCCTGGGAACTGCTCCTGTCAGTGCCGCGCCTTTTTACCACCAAAAAGGCGGGCCTGAGTGTCCGCGACTACTATGCCGCCGGTCTCGGGGCCGCCAATTACCAGGATCTCTTTGGCCCGGCCTTCAGTGCCGTCATTTGTCAGGAGGCAGATGATTTTCCTGCGGATCTGCTGTTCCGCCGCAAGCCCAGACGCAAGGAGGTTCTGCGCAGTTTTACCCTCCCCCAGGGTTTGTCCGAGATCCCCCTGGCCATAGCTGGCCAGTCGGGGTTGACGTTGAGAACCGGGCAAACCCTGCAGGAAGTCCGGCGCGATGGGAAGGGCTTTCGGTTGCTGATGGCCGATGGGGATGAGTTGAGCTGCGCTACCCTGAGCCTGGCGACACCGCCGGATGTGGCGGCGCGGTTGCTGGATGCCCCCGCCGGTCCGGTGGTTGACCAAAAGGCAGTGATGGCCATCAAAGGGATCGGGATGCGGGAGATCGAGACCCTGGTCTTGTGTGTTTCCGCTCAGGCTTTGGGGCATCTGCCGCCCACTGCCGGGTTCATCGCCGTGGATGATGCCTTCAATGCCATGGTATCCCGGGATTATCTGGCTGATGGCTCCTACCGTGGCTTTAGTTTCCACTTCCGGCCTGGCGACTTGACTCCGGAAGACCAGCAGAAAAGGGCCTGCGCCGCGCTGGGAATAGCGCCGGCGGCCATCGCCGGCCTGGTGCGGGTACACAACCGGCTGCCGGCCTTGCGGGTAGGGCATGGGGAGCGGGTAGCGCGCATCGATACCGCCCTGGCCGGCACCCGGCTGGGCATTACGGGTAACTGGTTTCAGGGGGTCTCGGTTGAGGACTGCCTGACACGAAGCCATCAGGAGTGCGAGCGCCTGTTCGCGTAATTTTTAAATTATGATTAGGAATCAAAGGTATGTATAAGTTGATCCTGTTTTTTGGCCTGATCGCCGGCCTCATGGCCGGTCAGGCCTTGGGGGGCGAGGAGATCGGCAGCGTCAGCACTCGCTTCAAGATGCTGGGCCCCAATGACAAGATCGTAGTCGAGGTCTTCGATGATGAGGACGTGCCGGGGGTGGCCTGTTATCTGAGTCGGGCCAAGACGGGTGGCATCTCGGGGGCCGTGGGCGTGGCCGAGGATACTGCCGACGCCTCCATCGCCTGTCGCCAGATTGGACCGATCAAGCTCGGAGAGGCGATCCGCTCAGGGAAGATGGACGGGGAGGAGGTCTTCAAGAAACGCACCTCTCTCGTCTTCAAGTCTATGCAGGTGGTGCGCTTCTTCGACGCCAAACGCCAGGTGCTGGTCTATCTGACCTACAGCGACCGCATCATCGAGGGTTCACCCAAGAACAGTATCTCGGTGGTGCCGATCCAGCCCTGGCCGGGGGTCGTCACCGGCGGGAACTGAGCCCCGGATCCTTCGGACCAGGATCCTCTCAGACCAGCACCAGATTATCGCGGTGAATCAATTCGGCGTCGTTGAGATAGCCGAGGATAGATTCGAATCTTGAACTCGGCTGGCCCTTGATACGGTCCGCCTCTTGGGCATTGTAGTTGACCAGACCGCGGGCGATCTCCCGGCCGTCGGGATCCACGCAGGCCACCACCTCCCCGCGTTCGAAGCCACCGGTGACGGCGGTGACCCCGACCGCCAGCAAGCTGGTGCCCTGGGTGCGCAGGGCGCGCACGGCGCCCTGATCGAGGGTGAGGCGGCCGCGGACCACCAGATGGCCGGCGAGCCATTGCTTGCGGGCCGCCTCGGGCTCCTGCACGGGTGACAGCAGGGTGCCGACTGTCTCCCCGGCCCGCAGTCGCGTCAATACCTCCGGGCCCCGGCCGGGGGCGATGACGGTGGGGGTGCCGGATCGGGCCGCCAGTCGTGCCGCGCGCACCTTGGTGACCATGCCGCCGAGGCCAAGCCCGCTGGCGCTGCCGCCCGCGACGGCGTCGAGAAAGGGGTCATCGACCCGGGTATGGGGAATGAGGCTGGCCTCAGTGGAAAAGCGCGGGTCCCGGTCGAAGAGACCGTCCTGATCCGTGAGCAGGACCAGCAGGTCCGCCTCGATGAGATTCGCCACCAGGGCCGCCAGGGTGTCGTTATCGCCAAAGCGCAACTCATCCGTGGCGACGGTATCGTTCTCGTTGATGACGGGGATGACGCCTAGGGACAGCAGGGTGCACAAGGTGGTGCGGGCGTTGAGATAGCGGTGGCGATCGATGAGGTCGTCACGGGTCAGCAGGACCTGGGCGGTGCGCAGGCCGCGCTTGTCGAAGCAGTCCTCGTAGGCGCGGATCAAGCCCATCTGGCCGATAGCCGCCGCCGCCTGGAGTTCGTGCAGGGTCTTGGGCCGACGCTTCCAGCCCATACGGGCCATGCCCTCGGCCACGGCGCCGGAGGACACCAGCACCAGATCGGCGCCGCTCCGGCGCAGTTCGGTCATCTGATCGACCCAGGGCGCCATGACCGCGCGGTTGAGGCCCTGGCCATCGCTGGTGAGCAGGGCGCTGCCGATCTTGATCACCCAGCGCCGGGTGGCGGGCATATGGTCTCGCGTTATCATCTTGGCCTGTTCAGCTTGGGGATGGGCTGCGGGGAGAATGGGAATCAACCCAGGGGATGCCAGTCGTCCTCTGCGGCTGCCGTCTCGGCCTCGGTGCGTTCGGCCAGCCGCAGGGTCTCCATCCGTGTCATCAGGTTCGCCATCAGTTCATGCGTGCCGGCGCCCGTGAGGGCGGAGATACCGTATACGGGGCCAGTCCAGCCGAGTTTGTCCAGGAGCCGGGCGCGACGGTCCTCGTAGTCCGCCGCCGCCAGCAGGTCGCGCTTGTTGAGGACCAGCCAGCGTTCCTTGTCCATCAGGCCCTCCCCATAGAGGGATAGTTCGCGCTCGATCTTGCGTACCTCCTCCACGGGGTCCAGGCCCTCGTCGAGGGGGGCGATGTCCACCAGATGCAGTAACAGCCGGGTGCGGGCCAGATGGCGCAGGAAGCGCAGGCCGAGCCCGGCACCATCGGCGGCGCCCTCGATGATGCCTGGAATGTCGGCAATGACAAAGCTGTGATCCTGGCCGAGCCGCACCACGCCCAGGTGAGGTTGCAGGGTCGTGAAGGGGTAGTCTGCCACTCGGGGCGTGGCGCTGGAGACCTGGCGAATGAGGCTCGATTTGCCCGCATTGGGAAAGCCCAACAGGCCGACATCGGCCAGCAGGATGAGCTCCAGACGTAACTCGCGGGTCTCGCCCGGGGTACCGGGGGTCCATTGGCGCGGTGTCCGGTTGATGCTGGATTTGAAGCGGGCATTGCCAATGCCGTGGAAGCCCCCTTGGGCGACGGTGAGGCGCTGGCCCTCCAGGCAGAGATCGCCGTACTGATCGCCGGTCTCCTCGTCCCAGACTCGGGTGCCTACCGGGACGCGAATGATCAGGTCCTCGCCTTTGCGGCCCTTTTTATCGCTGCCCATACCGTTCTTGCCGCGCTGGGCCCGGAAGGTGCGCTGGAAGCGCAGATCTACCAAGGTGTTGAGATTGTTATCGGCCACCAGGTGGATGCTGCCGCCATCGCCCCCATCGCCGCCGTTCGGTCCCCCTTTGGGGATGAACTTCTCGCGGCGGAAACTGACGCAGCCATCGCCGCCATCACCGGCCTGGACGCGGATGCGGACTTCGTCAACAAATTTCATCGGCAGCAGGGCCCTGGTTCATGATGGCAGGTCGGAACGGGTTCCGGGCGCTCCTGAAACGCAAAAAGCCTCGCCGACGGGCGAGGCTTTTTGGGGAGGACCTGGGTGCAGGGGTTCTCAGAGGCCGTCAACCATGATGTACTTGCGATTGTTGGGCCCCTTGACCTGAAAGCGGACGTGGCCATCCGTCAAGGCGAAGAGGGTGTGGTCACGGCCACAGCCGACGTTGGTGCCATTGCGAAACTTGGTGCCGCGCTGGCGCACGATGATGCCCCCGGCGTTGATACGCTGGCCGCCGTAGACCTTGACGCCAAGACGCTTGGACTCCGAATCGCGGCCGTTGCGAGAACTGCCGCCTGCTTTTTTATGTGCCATGCCTGTGCTCTCCTCAGCCCGCGCTGATGCTGGTTACGGTCAGTTCCGTGTAGGACTGGCGGTGACCCGCGCGCTTCAAATGATGTTTGCGCCGACGAAACTTGACGATCTTGACCTTTGGGCCGCGCCCATGGCCGTTGACCTTGGCCATGACCTTGCCTTCTTCCAGGTAAGGCTTGCCAAGGGTGATCTGGTCGCCATCGGCCACCATGAGCACCTTGTCGAGCGCGATTTCGGCTCCATCCTCGACCGACAACTTCTCGACCTTGATGGTGTCGCCCTCGGCGACCCGGTACTGTTTGCCACCGGTTTGAATGACCGCGTACATGTGAATGCCTTCCCCAGCAGTGACCATTGTCTGCCTCCCGCGACAGCGGGCGGCTAACCAAAGACGCGAGATGATAGCGGTTGGGCTCCGTTCGAGTCAATCATTCCCTTGAGGTCTGTTAGCCCAAAGTAGTAATGTCCCCTTTGTGCAGTTTAGAAATGTCCCCTTTTGATCACCGGAGGGGACGATGCCAGAGGAGACGATCGCGTTGACGCAGCGCGCACTACACCGGCTGAAGGTC
>WBZT01000298.1_pt1 | contig 42129 bp, 37 predicted proteins | sample 5204241 | NCBI WGS metagenome assembly WBZT01 (sample SAMN12344358, study PRJNA552823) | activated sludge metagenome | biome: Activated sludge suspended growth; feature: Nitrification reactor; material: Wastewater; isolation source: activated sludge from nitrification reactor of wastewater... | reverse complement strand
AGATTCCGGTTCGGGAATCAACGCATAATTCAGCACCACCTCGATCGTCGCGGGCTCCGCGCCGCCGGCTGTGAGGGCTTGTGAGAATGAGACACGTCGTGTATTGCCGCCTTTGATAAACGGATCGGGAACCGGTCCTCGGAGAATCTTCTCATAGGGTAAACCGAACCGCTTGGTCTCCTCGGCCAGCACATGGCCCAGCGCATCTTTCGTGGTGATCGTCAGGAAGAACTGTTTCAGGACAGGGTCGCCATCCGGAAAACTATGGGGCAGGCTGCCGACTTTCACCAACACGGTGCCTTCGACCCCTGCACCGGACTTTGTCGCCTCAATATCGATCCGCGGCATCCATTCCGCCTGCAGATTGCGGTTCTTCAGCAACGTACCCGGGATGACGACCCCCCGGAACCAATGCCGCCCGATCGCACGGGTCATCGCGCCGCGCCGAGAGGTGGAGCTCCCGGTGGAGGGCTCCATATGGCAATCCTGACAAATGGTGCCTTGTAGAATTTCCCCGGGCAGATCTTTTTGAGTCACATCCTTTACTTTGTCGAAATGGCAGGATGTACAAAAGTTTGCTCCTCGGAACAACGGCACCTGCATCGCCGGATGCACCAGATTTTCCTCCGGATCGGCATAGGGACCAAACAACATCTGACCTGGCTGCACCTTGTACGTCGGCGGAGGCATCGGCGTGGTTTCCACCGCGTTGATAAGGTGACACGACGCGCACCCAATCCCCTCGACCTGCGGCTTACCCGATAACACCTGCGCGCTGATTTTCTCCACATGCTGCGGGAAGACAGTAACAACGGGCGCATGACAGGAGAGGCACCGCTGACGCTCCTCCAACGTCGGGTTGGTCTGCATCCACACTCCTAACACAGTCCGAAACACCGGGGATTCGAATGAGGTCCCGTGCAGCAGCGCCGCATCCACTCGACCGAACGACTTGAGGTCAGGAGTCTGTTCGCGGATCCCCTTCCACTCTTCGTAGTGACGGTCATGACACTGTTTGCACTCCTCCGAGCGAATGAATACCTTTTCAATTTCAGCCATCCAGTCAGGTTGCGCTTGACCATCGGTCTTCTGCGCAATCGCCCGCTCGTGGAACGTGATCGACAGTACGGCCAGGATCAGCAGCATCCCGCCCAGTACCAGTTTTTGAATCACTCGTCCGGTATTTTTCACTGTACGCTCATCATCGAATGGGCATCAGTCCCGTTTGCACCCAACAAAATGGAAATTCACACCCCATCCCACCGGATCCCCAGGATCCGCAGGCTCATAGGTCCCGACCGTGAAATTACATTCCTTCATCGCCATCTTCACGGCCTTCCCGAAATCTATCAGATTACGGACTTCCTTCTTGTCGATTTCCTTGATCACCGAACGAACTTTGATGCCCGCGTAGTCGGCACGAGAGTTTCCAATCACCTCAAAAACGGCGACACCTTCGGGACGCTGCAATTTCAATTCTTTCTGCACCTCTTCGTCAACCTCGCCGACCGCAATCCCAAACTCCTCGCCAAGCTGAATGGCTTCCTCCACCGTCATCTCTTGGTTTCCGTCGGCGACCACCGTTGTGGGCCAGGCCAGAGCGCTGGCAAGAGCACCACACACACAAAGAGCCCTTCCGATAGAAAGGGCTCCATACAAGGTCACTGAATGCTCCTGAAACATCTTCTCCAAGAACGTTACCTCATTTGCCAACTCGGACTGTGGGTAGCGCTTCAGGCCCATCTCATCTCATTATCCTAACGAGCCGTACTACGCTTTGGTGACCGGATCCAAGGCAAGTTGAAACCAGGGAGCAACGGCTTTTTGCCCGTTACGCTCCTTGTTCTCTCCGTTCCACACGGCAAATGAAATCGCCTGGATGCGACCAGGGATCAACTTCGCCTCATTCTCCTGCTCTTCGCTCGACAAAGGACGGCGCATCACAACTCGCCATGTCCCGTCCTTCCATGTGGCCTTTCCCTGCACGCGCCCCTGTTTTTCCTTCGTCGTCAGCGTGCTAAATCCACCACCGATGAGATCTTCGACCGAGGAGGCGCGACGGGGGATCACCTCAAAGCGCCTCGGCTCGCTGCCGGAAGACTTCTCCCGCTCCGTCGTTCTGGCCGCACGCCGGTCGATGTCACTCTGCCAATCGGCTTTCCAGTGCCAGATATTGATGTAATGATCCAATTGCCCCATACAGAAAAACGCCGGCGCATCGCCGAGCGGAAGCCCCAAAGCCACGCCGTCGCGGAAGGTCCCAGGGGTCAGCCGGTCGTTTTTCGTATTGTCCTGCCACTCAAGGAGAAACGCGATATCCGTGCCGTTATGCACAGCACGCACGGTCAACGCGTGGGCAGTCGGTTCCGGCCAGACCGGACGAGTAATGATTTGCCCGCTCAACGGCAATGTCATGGGGGAAATTTTTTGCCAGAGGGGATCTTCAGGCGTGACCGGCATGGCTCCGGACAACGCCTGCGCACGGATAATCATGCCTTCTGAACTGACGATTGGAATACCAAAGCCGCCCAGGATGAGGGCGAGAACAAACAAAGCAGAAAGGAGCGTGATTAAGCTGGTACGGGATGTATGGACCGACGTCATTCGCCTCATGTCCCGGCGCGAACCCCTACCCCCAATACTCTCGCACCCGTGTGACAGGCGGGAGCACTGGCCCTCTTGCCCAACCGCTACCACAACTTGGCACGACGAATCTTATTTTCTCCTCGCTCACAGATATACAGATACCCTTGAGAGTCGAGCGTCAATCCCACCGGGGAGTTCACCACCGCATCAACAGCAAGCAGACCATCGCCATGCTTCAGGGCGCCAGTAGCATCCTTCGCGACAAACCGTGCAGCACCGCATCCGCCCATGTTCTTGTCATCGTAGCCACTATCGCCGTTGCCGGCCACTGTGCTGATGAGGCCCGTCTCAGCATCCACCCGCCGAACCCGATGGTTCCCTGTATCCGAGATATAGGCGTGGTTGTACTGATCGAACACAATGGCTTCCGGCGCATGCAGCATGGACTTCGCCGCCGGTTTGCCGTCTCCATCATACCCGTACCGGCAGATACCGGCCAAGGTGGAGATCAGTCCAGTCTGACGGTCGATCTTCCGTACACGATTACTCCCTTTATCGACGACGTAGACATGACCCGCATGGTCCACCGCAATACCGACGATGTCGTAGAGCCGCGCTTCCAAGGCAGACTTACCGTCATCCAGATACATAGACAAGTCGAGTCCGTCCGAACAGACAGGCATCAGCCAGCCGTTATCGTCGCTGAAATCGATCCCGATTGCGTCACCGGATAACACCACCAAATTGCGAGCGACGAGCGGTTGTTCCCTCGCTTCATCTTCCGCAGTCCATGTTCCGGCGATGGTTTCTACATGCCCGGTCCGCGGATCATACCGACGAATTCGATGGGCCTGGGTATCCGCGATATACATGACATCACTGGTGTCGAACGCGATCGCTGCAGGCCAAGTCAAATTGACCTCCAACGCCGGACCATCGCCGTTAAAACCATGCTCGCCGGTTCCCACCACCGTGGTGATGATTCCGGTTTCATGATCGATCTTCCGAATGCGATTGCTTCCGGAATCGCAAATATAGAGATCATTGCGAGAGTCGCAGGCGACATCCAGCGGCAAGTATAACCCGGCTTCTCCGCAAGGCCCTTCGTCACCGCTGTAGCACGTCTCGCCGATGCCGGCGAAATTATGAAGCGTACCGTCCGCCAAGTTGACGCGACGAACGCGATCAGACCCCGACTCTGCGAAATACAACCACTTTTCGTCTCGGTCCAGAGCAACGTGATGCGGAAGGGGAATACCGGCCTTCACAGCGCGTTTGCCGTCCCCCGTACTCCTGGCCTTTCCGTTTCCGGCAAAGGTTTCGATGTACCCGGGAGCTAACTGAACATCTGTTTCCATAAGGTTGGGCGTCCGTTCTATGCTGAGCTCAAATTGTGGAAGATCTTACGCTTGCGCCCGCGCGGCCGGTGGAGCCGCGGCGACCGGTTGCTCCACTGTTTGTGTCGCCATGGGCGTTGCCGGCGGTGGCGCAATGGCTTGCGCTTGAACCGGCTCAGCCTGCTGAGCCTGAGCTTGAGCCTCGGCCTCGATCACATCCGCTTCATGTACGGACTTCTTAAATCCCTTAATCGCCTTGCCGATTCCTTCACCAAGCTGTGGCAACTTCCCTGCCCCGAAAATGATCAAGACGATGAACAGAATCAGAATCAACTCTGTAAAACCTAGGCTGCCAAACATGGTGTGTCTCCTTTGCTCACATGTTCAGGATGCGGCTCACTCTTTCGCCTTTTTCGCGAATCGCTCCTTTAAACGCTGACGAGCCTGCTCGGCCTGCTCGAACATCTTGCACTTGTCGTACACGCTGATCAAATTGTAGTACGCGAGTGGTTCGTCTGGATTATGCTCCACCGCGCTCTCCATAACCTTGATCGCCAAGTCTGTCTTTCGGTGGTTGAGGGCGATTTCCATCAGCTTGAAACTCGCTTCTAAATGCTTTGGATCAAGCTCGAGGACGCGCATGTAGCACTGAATCGCCATATCGATCGTGTTGTAGTCGGACACCTGGGGGTTGTCGAGCTCTACATACACCCCGGCGAGATTGTACCATGCCATCGGATCATCCGGGGTGATCTCCACCAGCCGCTCATAGTAATTCTTGGACTCCATGTACTTACGCCTGTCAGCCTGCACCCGACCCAAGTTGAACAGGGCGAGCACATCATACGCGTGCACATCGAGCGCGCGCTTAAACTCTGCCTCGGCCTCATCGATCATTCCTTTGGTGGCATAGATCGTTCCAAGATTCGAGTAGTACATGGCAAGCGACCGATTCATTTCCGTTCGCAGCCCCTCGGCCATCTCGATCGACTTCTTCACTTCGGTAAGCGCGTCGTCAAGCCGCCCTTTACTGAAATACAGTTCGCCCAATCGACACCGAGCCTGGAAATCATCCGGCTCTGTGTTGAGCAACTTTTCGATTTCCGCGATTTCCTCGTCAGGGTTCAATGGTTGATCGCCCGGATCCACCGCGGCACTCCCCTGCTCCATTCCGCTAGTTTGTGTCTGTTCGTCCATAACAACGCATCCTAATCTGGGTAAGTCAAACAGTTAAATTTGTCCGCCAACGAGGGACTCCTGCGTGCCGACCAGCGGCGGTCGGCTCACCGTCGCCTGCTCAGTCACCGTACCCTTCGGACGGTCGAGCGTCAACAACATGACCCCGAGTACCACCATCAAGGTCAAACTGGAAAACAGCAGTGCGTAGCCGGCAATAAACATCAAGGCGAGACCATAACCTGCCACGCGTCCCATGGTCACGAGTCGAATCACCGTGTACGACCAGCACAACAACCCAGCGACATAAAAGGCAAAGGGAAGGTAGAAGGTATAGCCCATGCCCATCTGAAAAATCCAGCTGATCCCCTCACCGGCCTTCCTGATCGAATGGGCCAGAGCCGGGTTGTAGAGTCCCAAAAAGTAATCCATAAAGAGCAGGCCGAAAAATACCACTCCGGAGACTGCCCCGAACCAGAGGGCGCGGCGGCGCTGCTGCTTGTTTCTCGTCCGGAAGGAGACCCCTCGCCCATACGCCCAAAATACCAGGATACTAGCGAGGACCATCAATGCTTCGCCGAGACGGTTGGCTTCATATACCAATGGCGGTGCTGCAAGCACGCCCATCCACCCATACGTCGTGGAAAAAATTTGATAGTAGAGCCACCCGGAAATGCCGAAATAATAGACGACGCCCATGATGCGCTTCGACCACTCAGGTTGCTGTGACACATACTCGAGCATCAGCGACGTGAGCGCGATAATTGTCACTACATTGTACGCTATGGAGCCAAGCATGGCTGGTTGCACCATGAGGAACGCGCCCGTCAAAATCAGCAGGAGCGCGACACTCGGCACAGTTACCAGGTTGAAGCCCATAATTCCCTTGGTGCGGATTCTGTTGACGAGCAACACCACCAGCGCAAGAAACACAAAAATGGCGACCACATTGAGTAGCGCAAACCCAACCGAGGTCAACAGTTTAAATAAACTGCCTACCCACTCATGCTGAGCCGCAATCTTGCTGATATGCATGCCCAGGCGCGAGACCAAACGGTACAGGACGAGCTCGAAAAATCCGACGAACAACACCAGCTTGATGGTGTATTCGAACAGAAGTCCCTGATCTTCAACTCGTCCGGTGGACCGCTCGACGCCGATCGCGCTCGCAGACATCTTCATTCCCCTCTGCAACACAGATAACAGGGTGTGATCGCGCCGGACCACACAGTCACGATGCGGCCCTCGCCCCATTCAGGTCGTTGCCTGCTTACTAGGAGCCCGTTGGTTGCGGCACCTGCAGCGCTTGCGACTTCGCCCTTGCGATATACAGTAACCCATCGGCCATGGAATAGTTAAACGGCAATTCGCAGACGACTTCACTGATTTTTTCGTAGACCTGCTGGTACAGTTGCTCGGCTTGGGCCGGGGTCATCCCTTCTTGTACTTCGTAGAAGAAGCCCAGACTCAGGTCCTCGGTTGCCGGCCGCATGATTCGCCTGATGCCGTAACTGCTGGGATCGCTCATGATCGGCGCCTCCTTCTCCAAATCGAAGAGGCAGGGCTGGCAGGAGAAGCCGTACGATTCATGCAGCTTAGTATTCTGCACGACGAAATTCATGGTTTCGAGCGCTTCTTCTTCCTTCTCCGTCGGGAACCCAACGATCACATAGCAATGCACCGCAATACCAAGATCCACGCAGTCATCAACGATCCGACGCACCCATTCCTGCTTGATGCCCTTTTTCATGAAGTCCATGACGCGCTGGTTGAACGATTCCAGACCGAAGACAATTTTCAAGCAGCCGGCATCTCTCATCTGCGCGAGCAACTCGCGCGTCAGGTTTTTCTCGAATCGAAGCTCGCAGGTCCACTTCACATTGATCTGACGATCGATCATTTGCTGACAGAGTCGTTTCGTGGGCGACAAGGCGAAACATTCATCGGTGAAGAAGAAGGACTCCGCGCCATAACGCTCTTTTAACCAGACCAGATCGTCTACTGTCTTGCCGGGATCACGTTGACGGAAATTTTGATGATCGAGCGTCAATGCGCAGAACGCGCAGTCTTTATAGTAACAGCCGCGCGAAAACTGTACTGGCAGGACCGGCTCGGGAGAGAGGTAGAGATCGAGGGGGAAACCATCGTAATTGGGCGCTGTAAGCTGGTTAATATTTTCGGAGTAGAACGGCTGATTAACGGTGATTTTCCCATTTTGCCGATAAATCAAATTGGGCACCTTGCTGAAGTCTCGCTTGCCATCCATTTGATTCACAAGCTCAAGCAAGGCCGTTTCCCCCTCAAACACCACAAAGTCATCGACCAGATCGAAGAGCCAGGGACAACGGCGGAGATTGTCCACCAAGCGGGTAAAAATACTTCCTCCCACCGTCACATGAATTTCAGGCGCCTGCTCCTTGATCAATCTGCAGAGAGTCAGCCCGGGAATGATTTGAGAAGTGGCCGTAATCGACACTCCAACCAAATCAGGCCGATCGGTCAGCAATGAAGGCAATACATGCTCATTGAAAAGACCGATATAGGGATTCTGCTGTTTATCCCGGATGACCTTCATCAAATCCTTGGATGAATAGATCGAGTAGTCACCGAATTGGTTGTCGACGACGGTCATTCTCGTTGGAAAATACAGCGAGGAGAGCACCTCAAGCCATTTGTCGATGAGGAACAGGCTGTTGCGATACGCCTCGATATCGTAAAAGCCTTCCCCCCTCAACGTGTCTTTCGCCAACTCGATTCGCTCGAACAGGTAAGGAAACCGATCAAGCGATTCGACGACGCGGGCTAATTGCTCTGCGCTCCCAGGTCCGATCTGCCCCGTGTGTTCTCGCTCCAGGCTTCGCTGTTTTTCCACCAGTTGCGGGTAGAGATTGTGGGCAAATGCCTGAGTCAACACCTTGTCCAGCAACTCAATGCCGAGATCGCGTTGAGTGACGTTTTTGATGCCAGCCTGGGTGAGAAAGCCGGTGAGGGAGGGAAGGCTAAGGTAGGGTTGCGAAGGATGCCACGTCGGAGGAAACAGCAGTGAAACCTTCATAAAATAATCTTTATATTAAGCAGGAAAATCAGTGTTTTCAGACGAGGTACACTGTATCGGGTTATACACTCCGTTCGAGCCCGAAAGCAACCCTCCTCCCAGAGAGGATGAGATATTTCAGGGTCACATTCGCGACAATCATCGCAGCGGCTCAATAAAGAAGAGGGCTCCGAGTCACCTTGCCGTTTTAGCAAGAACTCGGAGCCCTCAATCGACGAATTCAAACCTCTATTCCTGCTCCCTGCTGGAGCAGAATTGGCTTCTTCAGCCTTCCACGCTCACGGCAACTTCAACGTGAACCAGGTGGAGAGGGCCTTCATGCCGTTCCGTTCAACGTTGGAACCGTCCCACACCGCAAACGCGATTGGCACAGAGGCTCCCGCCTTGAACTGGGTATCGTTGGCGTCGCCAGTCTCCAACGAGCGCTTCACGACGACGCGCCACGTCGGACCGGTGTATCCACCGCCCTTGAGGGACCCTGACGGCTCCCACACACCATTGCCGATCACATCTTGATGGGCCTGGGTGGTCAAAGTGCTGAACCCGTTGGCATTCAGATCCTCAACGGAGCTGACGCGAAGGGTCGGGTCAGACATGATGTTGCCGGACCAGATTCCGGAGTTGAATGGGCCAAGGCTACGACCGATACGGTCCGGGTAGGTGACTCCACCAGCCGGCTCCTCGAAGTAGTAGTCCCAGAAAATTCCAGGATACTGGTCGTCGACGTCCCAGATACCGGCACTATCCTTACCGAGATCCTTCTGCCACTCCGCGTTCCAGCGCCAAATATTGACCGTCCCTCCGGACTGGCCCATGCACTGGAATGGCGGCGCACCCGCAGTGTTGACCGGGAACATAATGGCGACCTGGTCACGGAAATCCTGCGGACCAATCGCCGTATCGTTCTTGGTCTGGTCGCTCCAATCAAGGCGCAACCCCAAATCCTTTCCATTGGTGACCGCCTTCACAAACACCGATTTCACCGAGATATTCGGGTGCATCGGAGTCGTGATGGTTTGGCCGCTCAATGGGATGATGACACCTGGCACTCCTTCCCAGATGGGGTTTGCACCATCCATCGGGATTACCCCCTTGATCGCCTTCACGGGAATGGTCACCGGTTGGCTGACCGCGAGAGGCACCTGCCCGATCGTCAACATAATGCCAACGATCAGCGCAGAGAACAGAATGCCAAACACCAAACGCTTGTTGCGTGTCTGCACCAGTCTCATTGCGTATGCCCTCCTCTGAAAGATTAATAAGAAAAAGAACTGGGAACGTATAACGTCTACCGAAAACCGAATACTGCACCGCCCGAAAACCGAGAACTCCTACGCAGTCCCGACTGGGCCTTCGCTCTTCTCGCCGTCCTTCTCTTTCGTCTTCTGGTCCATGAAAGACTCAGCGCCGACTTCGCTCAGCAACATACTGAGCTCATTCCCCTTGTCCTGCGCCCCGCACTCGTAGGTTTGACCTTCCGGAGCATTGAAGGTAGCTGGTCTGTAGTCCGCCTCGGAGTAGGGCTGCACCGTCACCCCGAGGAAGGCGACCTCAAAATCCATCCATTCCGACATACAGTCCGCAATAAGCTTGAACAATCCAGTATCAGATTTCTTTGCCAACATTCGACAGAACAACGGGACCCATCGGCCGATGTGGTTCTTCACAAACTTCTTTTGGGCGTCGACAACGATCTCCGTCTTGTCTACTCCGTCATGGCAACGCGAATAGGACTCTTTGTACGTCAAAAAATGCATGAATTCGAGCTCGACACTGAGGTGATCCAACCGTTCGTGCACATCCTTGGAGAGCTCGACGCCGAACGCTTTATAAAATCCCGCGATATCGCCCATCACGTGAGATTGAGCGAACACGTGGTCATTCCCGAACAGAGTTTCGTAGGGCGGACAATCGAGCGTGATCACATTTGTAAACACCCGACGATGCTCCGTCTGAAGATCGCCGATTTGCCAATTCACACACTCGGCTGAGACCAACTTTTCGATCTGGTCGAACTGCTTCTTCATTAGGGCGATCTTCTGAGTTGCACGGTCGCCACCGATTCCATCGAGCGCGAGACGGAGCCCATCCAGCGCGGCCCTTCCGTCCTCGACGAACTCACCACACTGCAGGTAATCCAAAAACTCCTCATCCTCCGGATACAACAGACTCCAGGAGAAGAGAAGATATATCTTGCTACGATTGAGCGCGCGTTCGACAGCAGGCGAATCCTTGATAGGCACTGCCTTTGGGGGAGCAATTGCGGTGGAGGACGGGGAGGTGGGCTGCACGACTTGTTTCGATGTCATACGTATCTTGCTCCTCACCTCAACATGTTGCGCAAAGTTTTCGCACACCACGCAACATCTGAGTCCTGCGGCACAGGAGGCGTATGATAGGTAAAGGAGGGAGGGATGTCAAGCATGAACTCTCTCCTTTTCTCACCGCCATCAGTGCCGATGTTTCACTACGCTGAATAATCATGAGACATCTCTATCTCAACCTGCGGCCGCTTCAATTAACAGCTGATCCTACCAGCAGACAAGTTTCTCGCCGGCGTCACCTTGACGGCGATACGATCGTTGACGGTCTTACACACCTGCTCGCACATACCGCATCCGACGCAACGTTCCCGCTCGACGATGAGACGAAGTTCATGGAAGTCCATGGACAAGGCCTCAACAGGGCACTTCGACACACAGGCATTGCACCCCTGGCCCGCCGTACACGATCGGTGCGACACGGCCGCAAGACCCATCCGCACTTCGAACGAATCGGTGACCGGCAGCAAGGCTTCCGTCGCACAGGCGGCAATGCACGGAAAATCTTCACAAAGCTCACAGGCAACTTGATCGGCAAAAATTACAGGCGTGCCGTTTGTGCCATCGCTGACAATGGCGCCAGGAGGGCAGGCCTCAATGCAATCGCTGCAACGCGTGCAACGTTCGAGAAACGTTGTTTCGTCGACGGATCCCGGAGGGCGCAGCCAGTCTGTTCTGACAGGGGCCACAGGCTTCTCGCGGGGCGCATCCTTGTGAAGCGAAAACTCCCTCGCGGCCTTGGCCACCGAGACCACGGAGTCCTTCAGAAAATCCCGACGCCCGTACTTAGGATCAGCGGTCACGATACCTCGCCTAGATCACACCGTCAGCCCGCAATTTATAGACTTCTACGCAACGATCACAGGCGCCATACTCGACATCCCAGCCTGGGTGGTTCTCACGAATGAAATCTAGAATGTAGCTTTCCAGCTTCGTCTCCAAGTCTTCCACCCAGGTATACGTCGGGAACCGGCACAAGGGACAAGGAAAGCCCGGCATCAACATGACTTTCGTCTGTGTCTCCGGAATCTCTCCCCCCTCGACGTCCACCGCACGATCCAGAATGCGAAGGGTATCGGTCGCCATCTCCACCAGTTCCGAATGGGTAAAGTAGCTCGTCTGCCACAACCCCTCGAACACCGATTTCAATTGAGCCGGTGGAATTTTACGATACCAAGAACGGAACTCCTTGAACCGATCCTCCTTCTGAAGCATCGGTTCTTTCCCGGCAGCGATCAAGCGGCTGTCAACACTGATATTCCAAAGGATGCGGTAGCGGTGCAGAATGAGCGTCTCTTCACCGGGATTTTGTCCGACCCTGGTGTCGGGATCATAACCGAAGGCCGGATCGAGCATATCGTTGATATGCATGAGTTCGTGACGACAATACCGAGTCAACGCGGGATCGTAGAACCGTCGCGGGATCAGCTTGATGCCGACACCCTTCAGCCCCTTTTCCTCGAATTGTTTTGCAAGATCGTGCTCGACGGACCCCCACTTCCGAAGCACATCGACCCCTTCCTGATCTTCCTTGAGCACACCCTTGACCAACACGATGCCGACACGGGCCTTGAGCTCAGGAAACTCATTAAAGGCGTCGCGAATGATATCGGAGAAACCCCAAATACCGAACAAATACTGATAGAGCTTCTTGAACTCGGCTTCACGATCGTCCAATGTAAACTTTTCGTAGATCGGATCGGCCAGCTCGTGAAACTCTTTATAGTAGGTCGGATCGCCCTCCCGCTCCGTCTTTTCAATGAAGGAGTCGATGACTTCCTGCAGTAAGGCCGGCTGAAAACGGATCTCCATCGACGGCTTTGATACTTCTACTCCGGTCGTCATAAGTCCTCACATGTTTGGCTGCGGTGAAGGGGCAAAATCCGCGTGAGCGCTGTGCTTGACTTGCTTACAGTCGTTCTCTTACGATCAGCAAGTCGGTCGTCGATTATACAAACCCATCAGCGTTTTTTGCAAACTGCGGAGCGTCGCCCGGAGCCATACAGGCCTCCGCGCAGAACAGGGACGAGGCACAGAATTTTATGAGCAACCACACGACTGCGCCCTCAACGATTCCTTTCGCTGTAACGTCGAATCCTCAGGCAGGGCTCTCCGAAAAACCCGCCGTCGACCATTTAGCCTACTGGAAAGCCGGCTTGCGGGAGGTCAAAACTTTCCGCGGCCATTCGCATGGAATCTGGACTGTTGCCTATGCCCCAGACGGCCAAACGATTGTCAGCGGCGGCGTGGATCGATACGTCCGTGTCTGGGACATTGAGACGGGACGGCTCTTGCGTTCATTGCGCGGGCACACTGCCGACATCCGTGCGCTGGTGTTCACACCTGATGGTCAGACCTTGGCCTCGGGCAGCGAAGATCGCACCATCCGCCTCTGGAACCCGAAAACCGGCGAGCCCACGAAGCTTCTGTTTACGCGCTACGATCACAATGTGTGCAGTCTTTCGCTCTCCCCGGACGGTCTCATGCTGGCACGAGGCAGCCACAACAAAGACATCAAAATTTGGGAAGTCACAACCGGAACCGACCTCATGACCCTCCTGGGCAAAGACCAATATGACCATCATTGGTCGGTATGCGTGGCCTTCTCTCCGGATGGCGTTCACCTCGCCAGCGGGTCTGACATCGGCAAAATCCGGATCTGGGAAGTGCTGCCGAGCGGAGAAGAAAAGATTCTCCACAATGGACACTGGGAAGAGACCGCCGAAGACTCGACGGAAACCCGCGGCTTCTTCATCGAAGACGACGGAGGATTCCAGAAACCGATGGAGTTTTGGATCGGCGCCATGACATTCACCCCCGATGGCAAGATGCTGATCACCGGCAGCCGTGACAATACCATCCGTTTCTTTGAGATGCCCACGATGAACGAAATCCGCGTGGTGCGTGGGCATAACGGCTGGGTGCGCGCTCTCGCGGTGTCGCCTGATGGAAAAGTGCTCATCAGCGCCGGCGACGACAGCACCATTCGATTCTGGGACATCGCCACAGGCCGCAACTTCCGAACCGATAAGACTCATACCGGCCCCGTGCGCGGCATCGCCCTCTCGCCGGACGGATTGCGCTTGGCCAGCGCCTCCTGGGATCGCACCGTAAAACTGTGGGAAGGCGGTCCTGAACCAGAAGAATAGACTACTCCTCCCCCTCCTCCGCCTCACCCTTGGCGGAGGAGATTCCATATCGTTTGCACTTATCCCAGAGAGCTTTTCTGGAAAGCCCGAGTAGCGCAGCGGCATTCGTCCGGCTCCCGTCCACCTGCTGTAATACGGCAAGAATGTAGTCCCGCTCAAAGGCCTCCCGCGCAACGGCCAGGGTCGCGAGTGTCGCCGATTCAACCTTTTGGGACTTCTCAACCAATCCCTCGGTGCAGAACCCGCATGTGGGTTGAGGTGCGCCCCCAAGAAAGGGACAGGTTTGGAAGCCACAGAGATCCCAAGGCTGGAGGAGTTCTCCATTTCGTCCCGAGGCGGCGGCACGATCGACCATCCGCTTCAATTCCTGAACGTTGTCTGGAAACGAGTACCGCATGAGCAAATCTCGACTCGACTGCGAAAAGCCTTTGAGCGACTTATGGAGCGTCGTCGCGATCGTCTCCAGGAGATGCTCGGCAATGACAAGCACGTCGTCCCTGCGTTCCCGTAGGGGCGGGACGACGAGTTGCACGGCCGTCAGATAGTCACCGAGCTGCGGGAGAAACCGCCCCTGAGCCACGGACGCCTTCAAGTCCTGTGTCGACGCGCAGAGGATGCGCACATCAATCTCCAACGGTTCCCGTCCACCGAGACGCACACACTTCCGCTCCTGCACCAGTTGCCACAACTTGCTCTGGAGATGCGAGGAGAGCGTATCGATATCGTCCAGCAGCAGCGTACCTTTGTGTGCCAACTCGAACCGACCTCGCCGCTGACGTAGCGCACCGGGAAACGCCCCCTTTTCATGCCCGAACAGTTCCGCTTCCAACAGCTTGTCAGGGAGATCCCCGCACCCGACTTTGATCAATGGCTGATCTCGTCGCGGACTGTTCAGATGGATGGTATGCGCCACCAATTCCTTTCCCGTTCCACGTTCCCCGACAATGGACACCGGAGACTCGGTTGCCGCCACCAATTTCAAGCGCTCAAGCAAGGCCCGCATGCGTTGATGACAGCCGTGGATGCCGCCAAAGCTGAATCGATCCTCCAACACTTCTTTCAACTCAAGGTTTTCGCGTCGTAGCCCGATGATTTTTCCGACCCGTTCGACGATGAGCAACAACTCGTCCATCTGAAAAGGTTTGGTAATGTAATCATACGCCCCGAGCTTGATGGCACCGACCGCCGTATCGACCGACGCATGAGCCGTGATCAGAATGACCTCCGTCGTCGGGCTCCGCTCCTTACAGACCTTCAAGATTGTCAGCCCGTCGGCACCGGGGAGACGCAAGTCGGTGATCACCACGTCAAACTGACGCGTACCAAGCACCGTCACCCCCTCGGTTCCGGTCGCCGCAGCCATGACCTCACACCCCACTCCCTCCAAGGCATCGAGCATGGACAGTCGCATCAACGGTTCGTCATCGACAATGAGCACCCTGAGCCCCTTCACGAAAACCTCCCAATGGCATAACGTTCAGTCGACAGCGGAATCGACACCGTAAATGTAGTCCCCTTCCCGACTTCGCTCTCAACCATAATCCGACCCCCGTGGCGCTCTACGATGCCCAAACTGACGGAAAGCCCGAGCCCGGTCCCCTCGCCTTCGTTCTTCGTGGTAAAGAAGGGATCGAAGATCCGCGGCAAAACGGACGAAGAAATGCCACACCCGGAATCCCGAACGCGAACCAGACAATGGGCTTCCTCCACAATCGTGCTGATCGTCAGTACGCCGCCGCTACGCATGGCCTGAATCGCGTTCAGCACGAGATTCATCAGCACCTGCTCCATCATATGCCGGTCAATCATGATCTCCGGCAGATCGGGGGCTAAATCCGTTTCAAGATGCACACGATGGGGCACGAGCAGATGATCCGTCAGCAACAACACGCGATTGACAACCTGATTGATGTCGGCCAACGCCAGCTCAGGACTGTGCTGCTGGGAGAAATCGAGGAGCTGGCGAACAATCCGCTGAACACGACGCAACCCATCCTCCATCGACGCCAGGTACTCTTCCTGGCGGGCCGGAGAGAGCGTTCCCTTGCGCATGTTGTAGAGGCAATTCAGGATACCACCCAAAGGGTTGTTAATCTCATGCGCCACCCCCGCTGCCAGCTTTCCGACCGAAGCCAGCTTCTCGGAGTTCCTGATCTGCTGCTCCAGCTTCTTCGTCTCTGTCATGTCTCGGGCAATCCCCAACACGCCCAAAATCTCCCCGTCCACGCCGTGGAGAGGCGACACACTGACCATCACCGAGCGAGGCTCACCCGATTTGGTCAACACCTCAACTTCGTAGACCTGCTTGACACCGATATCCAGTGTCGACTTCAGTCGACGCCCGCGATGACGCTTCGAGAGCAACGCCAGATAGGGCCGCCCGAGAAGATCCTCTTTTGCATATCCCCATGACAAGATTTTGCTGTTCACATAGGTGAAACACTGCTCGCTATCAAGCGTATAGATGACATCGTTCGCATTCTCTAGAAGATTTTCTAGGTACTGCTTGGTTTCTTCAATCTCCCTCGTACGCTCACTGACCTTGGCCTCCAACTCCTGCTGGTAGGTGTGCATTTGCCGTTCGAGACGCTTCCGGTCGGTGATGTCACGCAGCTGGACCATCACCCAAGTATGGTCGCTGCCACGCACCAGAATCAGGTCCATTTCGACCGGGGCCTCCTTACCGGCAGCATCGCGCACAGTGACTTCCTGCGTCGGCACCTGGCGTTCGCCGGCATGAATCTTCGCAAGCAGGGCCCGCATGTCGTCATGATGAGTGGGGAGCACCACATCCAGAATGCTGCGCCCCACTATCTGCTGCTCGGAGTATCCCAGTGCCTGCTCCTCCCGTTTATTCACGGCCACGATGACGCCGTCCTCTCCCACCATAAAGACGGAGTCTGCCACTAAATCGAACAGCGCCTTATACCGCTCCTGTGACGCCACCAACTGCTGAGTCCGTTCATTGACCGCCTGTTCGAGCCGCGTCGTGTACCGGTGCACCTGCTCCTCCAACAGGCGCCTTTCCGTCACGTCGCGTACAAATGCCCGGGAATGGACGAGTCCTCCTCCGCTCTCGAACAACGCGGTCGCATGAATCTCGACATCGATCGGACGGCCGTCAGCCGCCACAAACACGGTCTCAATCGTACTACGCCCCTGTGATACCAATCGCTCGAGATAGGCCAACACCTCAGTTTCTCGCCCCTTGGGAACCAGGTCCCACAGACGCATCTGGAGCATTTCCTCCAGGGTATACCCGAGTTTGTCCAGCCCGGTTTGATTGACATGCACGAACCGGCCGGCCTTGTTCAACTGGTAGATCATCTCGGGTGAATGCTCGATCAGATCTCGATACCGTGCTTCGAGGCGCCGCACATCCTCCATTCGCTGTTCGATCTGTTCGAACGAGACGCGCAAATTCACCGCCATTTTGTTGAATGCCTCAGCAAGTTGCTCGATTTCATCGCCGGTCTTCAGATCCAGCTGCTGATCTAGGCGCCCGCTCCCGATTCGTTGGACCCCCTCATGCAACAAGCTGATCGGACGGGCGATTCTTCGCGCAACGGTCAGGCCTGTGAGCAGCAGCACCGCGAAGACGCCGAGCCCATACACCGTCACCTGCACCACGAGCCGTTCGAGCGGGGCATAGGACTCGGCCGGGTCCTGGCGGACGAATGCCACCCAGCCGTTGCCACCCAAGCTCTCCGGCGTCAACTCCCCTCCGAGGCGAACCGGTGCGAATCCGACGATGGAATTCTCCCCGCCATGCGAATCATTCGCCACCGTCGTCCATCCGGCCGCATGTCCGCTGATCGCTCTCACCAATTCCGGTTTCACCACATGCTCTTCGGGCGAGAGGATCGGACACACAAGCGGAACCCCGTCCGAGCTCAACAGCATGGCATGCCCCGTCTTCCCCACCGTGGCCTCGGAGACGGAATGGAACAATGTCTCCCGACGCAAGAGAATCGTGACGGCGCCGATCGTCGTATGCTGCTCATCGTCGATGATCGGAGCGGACACGTTGACCACATGGGTTCCGAAGGCAGGATCGAAAAAGATGTCGCTGACGAACACCTCCCCCGTATTCCGCTTCATGACAGCCTGCCACCACGCCGCCTTCCCGTGGTAGTACTCGACTTGTGGTATGGAACTGACAACCAGCGCACCGCGATTGTCCGTAACAAAAATGCCGACGTAATCGGACTTGCGGATGTCATGCCACCGAATCAGATAGTTGGTCACAATGCGGTTGATGAACAGCGGGAACTCGCTTTGCTTATCCCGCTGACGCCAGCGCTGCTGCCATGCCTTGATCATGGACTGGACGGTTTTTTCGTCCTTGTCGGCATAGGTGCGGTTGGATTCGCTCACAGAGGTACGGAGGAACGGCGTGGCGGCGAGTTGTTGCGCTTCATTAATGCCGCGCGTGACCTGCATCTCGATCCGCCGGGCGGCCTCGACCGCCACTTCCTTGAAGTTGGCGCCGATGGTTTCGCGTAATGCCCGGCGTTCCTCGATGTAGGTCAGGACGAGAGACAGACCTAACGGCAGAAGACCGACCATCACGATGGCTGTGATGATCTTTCGCTGGAGACTGTGTGACCGGCTCCAGAGGAGCATGCGTGCGGCGACTCCGGCTAACGGCCCTCGCACAACAGGAGGCGGGCCCCCAGGCCCGGCTCAAAAGAGCCGGGACCTAGCGACGCTTCAGGAGGCTCCCGGCGCTACCGGGCCAGAGCAGCAGCAACGGGCTTGCTACGAAGACGGAGGAATAGGTGCCGAATATGACGCCTCCGAGCAGGGCCAACGAAAAATCATGCAACACTTCAGCCCCCGCCAAGACCAGCGGAATGAGCACGATCACGACGGTGAGACTGGTCACGATGGTTCGACTCAGCACCTGATTAATAGCCGCATTGATGATCGTTTCCTCGTCCTCGCGGCGACGGGCGCGAAGATTCTCGCGGATCCGGTCGAACACGACGACGGTATCCGTCAACGAGTACCCCGCCAACGTCAGCAACGCCGTGACAACCAACAACGTAATCTCTTTATCCAACACGTAGAACACGCCCAGCACCGCCAGCACATCGTGAAACGTCGCCAAGGCGGCCGCCACCCCGAATCGCAGCTCGAACCTGACCGCGATGTACAACACGATTCCGACGAAGGAGATCAACACCGCAATCATGGCATCTTCTTGCAGCTTTCTCCCGATCGTCGGACCGATCTCCATGCTGGAATCCACGACGAACTTGTTTCCGGGAAACTCTTTGCTGAACACGGCCATGACCCGCTCCGCAACCTTCTCCTCGATGGTCGTCGACGCTTTCACCCGAATGAGCAACTTGTTGTCCTGCGTAAATTCTTGCAATTCGGCAGAGCCCAACCCGTTGTGTTCCAGCGCGCGTCGCGCTTCATCGATCCTGATCGATTGATCAAACTTGAGCTGGACCGCCGTCCCACCCGCAAAATCGATTCCCAGATTCGCCGCCCCACGCCCGATTTGAAGCACCGCGATGATTCCCAGAAAGGCGAGGATGCCGGAGATGGCAAACGAGATGGTTCGCTTCCCCATAAAATCGATATTCGTTTTTCCCAAGACCTCGAACATGCCAACTCCCTCCTAGCAGAATGCTCACCCTGTCATCCAGCGTGCCCCTGCCCTCCCAGCGCCTCGCGGCATTCATGCGAAATGCCTCGCGGGACGGACACATCGAACATTCTGTGACTGCGATTGCTATGCCTATTCGCCAGAACAGTGTCCCGACCACCTTCCGGAATCGGAACACCTCGGTCCGATTAGATACTGAGTTGCTCAATTTTCTTGCGCTGATTGAAGAGATCGAAAATCACCTTCGTGCCGACCAACGCCGTAAACAGATTGATGGCGATGCCGAGGCACAAGGTCACAGCGAATCCCTTAATCGGCCCGGTACCAAAGAGAAACAGCGCAAAGCCGGTGATCAACGTCGTCACGTGCGAATCGACGATCGTCAATAAGGCCTTGTCATACCCCGCATCAATCGCCACACGTACCGCTTTGCCCTGTCGAAGCTCTTCACGGATACGCTCAAAGATCAAGACGTTGGAGTCGACCCCCATGCCGATCGTCAGAATGATACCGGCAATACCAGGCAAGGTCAGCGTCGCATTCAACGCCGCCAAGGATCCGATCAGGCAGATGAGATTCAGCATCAACGCAAAATTCGCGATCACCCCAGACAACCGGTAATAGAGGGCCATGAAGACGATCACAAGGAGGCCCGCAAAAAGCGTCGCCTTGATGCCTTTTTCGATTGAGTCCTGCCCCAGCGAAGGGCCAACGGTGAGATCCTGAATGATCTTCAGCGGCGCAGGCAACGCACCGGCCCGAAGCACGATCGACAGATTGTTCGCCTCCTCCATCGAAAAGGTTCCGGTAATCTGGGCTCGACCGCCGCTGATACGCTCCTGAATGACCGGCGCCGAGTAGATGGTATTGTCGAGCACGATCGCCATGCGCTTCTTGACGTTCTCGCCCGTGATCCGATCGAACTCCCGAGCGCCTTTCGCATCAAAGGTCACAGACACATAGGGCTCATTGAACTGTCCGATGGAAACCCGCGCATCGCTCAACACATCGCCGGCCAGCATGACCCGTTTCTTCACGAGATAGGGAGCCAGCCATTCTTGCCCGCTCTCCTTTTCGACGATGCGCTCAAAGAGAATCTGATCGCCTTCCGGAACCTTACCCTCAATCTGCTTCAGAAACGCTTCTTCTCGCTCCTTCCCTTTCTGTACGCGGCCCGGCAGGTCCAACTTGAGCTGATTTTCGTCATCCAATAGTTTGAATTCGAGCAGCGCGGTTTGTTTGATCAGATCCTTCGCCAACTTGGCATCCTTGATTCCAGGTAGCTGCACGACGACCTGTTTCAGCCCCTGCCGTTGAATCAAAGGTTCCGCCACACCGAATTGGTCGATACGATTGCGAATCGTTTCCAATGCCTGATTGATCGCGGAATCCTTGATCCGTTTGATCTCCGCCTCCCGCAAACCCCACACCACCGTATTGGCCGAACCGGCCGACTCAGCTTCTACATACGTCGGAAAGTCGTCCAACAGTTTCTGTACTTGGGCCTTCAATTCGGCATTTTGAAACCCGATCGTGATCTGCGACGAACCGGTCCGTTTCACCGATTCCGCAGGAATTTTCTTCTCCACGAGCAGATCCTGAAGCCCCGCAGCCGTCCGTTCCACGGCAATTTCGACCGCCCGATCCTCTTCCACTTCAAGCACGAGGTGAATCCCGCCTTGCAGGTCCAAGCCCAGGGTAATGCCCTTGTCCGGCAGCACTTCACGAATCCACCGCGGCAATTCCTTGTACAGCGGTTGGTAGGAGGGCAAGAAAAAGATGATCGACACGACCACCAGCGTCACCAAAGCCAACAACCGTCCACCGACTTTTTTCATACGTCCGCCAATCCTTCCCGTCTCATTCGCAGGTGTCAATCCTCTTCGTCACCACGCAACCGAGCAATATGTTCCTTTTGAATTTTGATTTTGGTCGTGTCCGCGATTTGCAGCGTCACGGTCTCTTTCCCCATGTTAGTGATGGTCCCCCAGATGCCCGAGGCCGTGACCACCTTGTCACCCTTCTTCAGAGCGGCGAGCATCGCGTCCGCCTGCTTTCGACGTTTTTGCTGCGGCAGAATCAGCATGAAGTAAAAAATGACAAAAATGAGGACGAAGGGAACCAGCGACAAGAGGCCGCCGCCCGCGCCTGCACTACCCGATGTCCCCTGCGCCCACGCTACAGAATCCCACATACCCTGCCTCGCCTGCTCTGCCGTTAAGACACGTTCGTATTCTGGAGATCCGACCCACTTTCACCGCCAGGCCGGTCCACGACATAAGTCCGATGAAATTCTCGACGAAATTCTTGAAAGGTTCCACCCCGCACGGCGCTGCGGATCTCCTCCATCAGCTTCGCAAAAAACCACAAATTATGAATCGTGTTGAGACGAGCCCCTAACATTTCTTTGATCCCAAATAAATGATGGAGGTAGGCCCGTGTGTACCGCGTACAGACAGGGCAGCCGCAGGCCGGATCAATCGGTTGCTCATCCCTGGCATACCGGGCTTGCTTAATCACGACCCGCCCGAAGGAGGTAAAGAGCCAGCCCGTGCGGCCGTGACGCGAGGGGACGACACAGTCAAACATATCAATCCCGCGCGCCACCCCTTCCACCAAATCCTCCGGCATGCCGACGCCCATCAGATACCGTGGTTTATGGGTGGGCAGCTCCGGCACCGTCACATCCAGCATGGCGTACATGTCGGCCTTGTCCTCCCCCACCGACAAGCCACCGACGGCATACCCATCAAACCCGACCGACACTAAATCGCGTGCCGACTCCACTCGTAGACATCGATCCAATCCGCCCTGAACGATCCCGAACAATGATTGATCGGTCCGGCGTTTTGCAGCCACACAGCGACGCGCCCAGAGCGAAGTCCGGTTGGAGGCGTCACGCACTTGATCCAGCGAGGAAGGCAAGGCAACGACGTGATCGAACGCCATGATGATGTCGGCACCCAACGCTTCCTGAATCTCAATCGACGTTTCCGGGCTGATAAACCGGGAAGACCCGTCGATGTGAGATTGAAAGATCACCCCTTCATCCGTCACCTTGCAAAACTTGGCCAAACTAAACACTTGAAACCCGCCACTATCGGTCAGGATCGATCCTGGCCAGGCCGTAAAGCGGTGCACGCCACCCAGTTCCTCGACGATTTTGTGCCCTGGACGCAGGTAGAGATGATAGGCGTTGTTCAAGATGAGCCCGTAGCCCATCTTGAGCAGCTCCTCACCATCCACACTTCGTACATTCCCTAGTGACCCCACCGGCATGAAGGCAGGCGTCGCGACCTCACTACGCGCCGTGGTCAGAACACCAACCCGAGCCCTTCCGCCTGCCTCTTCATGGGTAATTCGAAACGACAGCATGTGATGGCAGTCCTACATCTGCTCCGGGGATGAGACACCCAGCACGTTCAACCCATTTCGGACTACCTGCTGCACCGCCCACATCAGCGCTAACCGGGCCCCGGTCAGACCAGGCGGGATCGTATCGGTCCCCCGATTTGGAGTGGGCGCCGAGTCCGGCAAGATCGCTGCAGATGGCTCACTGTCCGGAGCCGGAGGAAGAATCCGATGTTTGTTATAAAAGGGATGCACCATCCCCGCCAGCTCGCGGAGATAGTAGGCCATACGATGCGGTTCCAGCTCCCCGGCGCTCGCCTCCATCACCACTGGAAACGCGGATAACTTTCGAATGAGCGCAAGTTCGTCCGGATCTTCCAACAGCTCCAGCGCGGCCCGACTCGGACGAGGACACTCAATGCCCCGCGAAGCGGCCACACGCAGGAGGCTGGCGATCCTTGCATGCGCATATTGGACGTAGTACACCGGGTTTTCCTGTGACTGCTGCTTGGCCAGCTCCAAATCAAAATCCAAGTGGGTGCTGGAATCGCGCATGAGGAAAAAAAACTTGGCTGCGTCTGCCCCAACTTCATCCATAACTTCCCGAAGAGTGATGAATTCTCCGGCCCGTTTGGACATCTCCACCTTTCGACCGCCGCGCAAGAGATTGACCATTTGCACCAGGACGACACGAAGCCGTTCCTTCGGATGCCCATAGGCCTGCACCACCGCTTGCATGCGTGGAATATAGCCATGGTGATCCGCCCCCCATACATCGACGAGGAGATCAAACCCTCGGCGTAGCTTGTCGCGATGGTACGCAATGTCAGAAGCCAAATACGTATACTCACCCTCCTGCTTCCGAACCACCCGATCTTTTTCGTCGCCAAACGCCGAAGAGCGAAACCATTGCGCGCCGTCTTGATCGAATAGGAGTTCTTTGGTCTTTAGTTCAGCGAGCACCTGTTCAACTGCACCGGACGACAACAGCGAGGCCTCGCTGAACCAGGACTCGAAACTGATCCCAAATCGTTCCAAGTCCTGCCGAATCAGCGCCAACAGCTCTCGATAGGCAAACTCTCTGCTTTGCCGTTCGGCGTCCTCGACGGGAAGCGACAACAGGGCTGCCCCCCGTTCGGCCTTCACCCGTTCCGCAACTGCGCGAATATATTCCCCTTGGTACCCATCATCCGGAAACGAAACCGTTTGCCCGCACGATTCCCGGTAGCGTGCCAGGACGGACGCCCCGAGCAGTTTCATCTGTCGTCCCGCGTCATTGATGTAGTATTCACTCGCTACATCATGACCGGTCGCCCTCAGCAGGCCGACCAGCGCCTGCCCTACGGCAGCACCTCGCCCATGGCCCACGTGCAGGGGGCCGGTCGGATTGGCACTGACATATTCCACCAAGACCCGCCGCCCTCGCCCTAGCTGACTGTGTCCATACTGCTCACCCTGCGCTTCAATCTGATGCAGCACTTCCTTCCACAGCCCCGGTTGAACGGTCAGATTGAGAAATCCTGGCCGCGCAATTTCAGCCCTGGCGAACAATGAATCTCGATGCTCAATATGATCGAGTATGATCTGCGCGATTTCAAAGGGCGCTTTGCGTTCCGAGGCAGAGAGAGACATCGCAACGGTACAGGAAACATCTCCCCATTCTGGCCGCTTCGGGGCCTCCAAATGCACAGGCGGCAACGACTCAAGATTGAGAAGGCCTTTTTCTCTGGCAGAGAGCAACGCTCCGGTCAACGCTGCACTCACTTTATCCTGAATGATCCCTTGAGTCACAAAGACCCCTCTAAGTCTGCGTGGAAACAGAGAAAATTAAACCGGGACTGTAACACACCAGGATTGCAGAGACAAGATCAGGCGTTCTCAGAATGGGGGCGGACTCGTTCAGCCAAATAGGCTCGACTGGCCTCGATGATGCGCTCTGGACTTATGTGCAGGCAGGCGCGCTCCCCGCAAATTTCGACGTCACGCCAGGACAGGCAGGCGCAACGTAACCCGGTGAGAACGGTGATATGCGAACCACGTGGCGCCCAGCGGCGAGGATCCGTTGGACCGAAACACGCAACCGTTGGAATGCCCAATGCAGCAGCAAGATGCGTGATTCCTGAATCCTGGCCAATATAGAGGGCCGCGTGCGACACCACACCAGCAACCACAGACAGACTTTCACCGCGTACCACTGGCACAGTACTCGGAAGTAGGGACAGCACCTCCGCAACGGACATCTGATCAGCTGGCCCTTCCAGGAGCAACGGAGCGGCGCCAAACCTAATCAACCAGTTAATAACCTGCGCAAGCCTCCAGGACTCGATACACTTTCTGGCACTGCCACTCCCTGCGTGGATCACCACCAGCGGTGTGTCCCGTCGCGCCTTGAGTGTTTGCAAGATCTGCCTCCCCTGCTTCCTTATGCCTGATTGAAGAGTGAGACGTTGACTGAGCGGTAGCTCGGCCCCTTCCAGCCCGAGTGCCTCGCAATATCGATCTGCCTGATGCTCAAGTTGATAGAGAGCGGACAAAACAGGTTGAAACCGGATCGACTGCACGCCAATGCCGCGCAACGTGCGTGTGACAATCCCCTCACGATCGGCCAGCCAACCGACTGCCACATCAGCCTGCTCTAGCCAACCACGGATTGGCTGGCTCAGGTACTCACTTCCCGCAAATAACTCCCCTAAGTATGCCGATTCAACAGGAAAGACTCGATTCACCTCTCCACAGTCGTGCAAGAGCATGCCAACCGCACGCCCTCCAAGGAATGCCACTTCATGATTCACGAATCGCCGACGGAGCGCCTGGAGCGCAGGGCGGGCCAACAGCACATCACCCAATGCTGCTGGATGAATCACCAAGACCCTCCGCCTGCTCCTCTCCAGCGGATCGTGCTCCATCATAGGCCGTTTGAACTCGAGTTCTCAGCGGAAGCCAAGTCATCGGGGGTATTAATGTTCCGGAATGAGCGAATTTTCGATCGGAAATGTAGAAAATCCGCGTCGCTCAAAACCCTGATCTTCAACTCCTTGCAGACATATAGCGAATGAATCTTGAGTTCCCGTCGCTCAGCCATGGCTTGTAGAAGCGGAACACAGCGCTTCGAGTACACGGCATGCATGGGGTGAAACCTGCCCTCAAGGCGCGCAACAACAACATCGGCGGTGGAATCACAGGAGCACATGAAGCGTATTACATCCTGGTCCAGGAAGGGCATATCACAACCTATAGCAAACACTCTTCCCCGTGTAGAAGCGATGAGCCCCGTTAAAAGTCCTCCGAGACTCCCAGCATTTTTCACCACGTCATACACAACGGGACAGCCCTGCACCTCAAGTCCATCAACCGGCTCCGCAAGTGCCACGAGATTCTCAGCAAAAATCGTCTGAAAAAGCGAAAGGGAGCGATCAAATACACTCACGCCACCGACCTTGAGGAAACGTTTATCTCGCCCCATTCTTCGACTTTTCCCACCAGCGACCAAGACACCGGTTACATCTTCAATGATGGGACTACCCATCCGGTAATCCTCCTACTCAATATGAGCGCAAAAAACAACGCGGGGGTGAGTTCCCTCACCCCCGCGCCATTACTCACTTCCTCTCAAAAATCTTTACAACACCTTGCCCTTTTTCTTGTTGGCACGGCGGGTCAACATCCATCCCTCCAGGAACACCACGCCAACTGCAATAACCGCCGGGTAGATGTAGACTTCCTGAGGGATCGGCGGCTGCAGGATAGTATAATAGAAGGCTGAAACCGCCATCTTCCGACCCGCATCTCCGTTATGGCCATCCCAAGCAAAAAACACCATTGGGATGTACTTACCAATATCAAATCTCGTGTACTCGTCATAATCGTCCTTGTCCCCTTTGAGAGGACGTGAGATCATGACGGTCCATTGACCGTTTTTCCATTCGGACTTCAACAACTTGACCTTCTCCTCGAAGTCATCACGTTCTTCGAAGTCCTGATCCCATCCGGTTCCCTTGAATGAACGCAAGGAACCGTCCGCCTCCCATTTAAGGATGTCGGCGTTAAACTTCGCGTCTCCCCACAAATAGCGTGGCTTAAATGGCGCTGGAATCTCCTGCCACTTGATCGGAAACTGGAATGCGATAGCATCGTTATACACGGCATAATTATTCTGAGCCGCTGCGATCGATCCTTCCTCCCCCGTCTTTGGAGCCTGTTCCTTCACGCCGAAATTCTCGACGTTAACCTGCGTCGGTGCCCAAGGAAGCTTTCCTTCTGCAATGCTCTTCGTCCGATCATCCCACTGGATCAAGTACACGACGCTTTTTTCGTTGTAGAGCGACTTCACCCAGATATCGTCGATACGGTTCACAAAGTTGCGTGGCTTGTGCGTGATCTGACCGCCCATCGCAACATAGCGCCGTGGCTGCTTCTTCCACATTTCATTCTCTGGATCGTTCGAAATCTCCCCTTCGACGGCAGTAGAAGGCACAACGAAATTGATCTTTGGCTTGTCGGTTAGAGGATCGATACCAAGCGGCTTACCTTCCTCGTCACGTTCACACAACGAATTGACAAAGTTTGCGATGTTCCAACGATCCTCGATCGAGGTGCTATCGGCAAAGGAGGGCATTGGGGTTCCGTTGACGCCCGTCGAGAATGTACGGAAAATATTCCTTACATTGTAGGGGTCCTGACGGCTCCCACGGAAATTCCAACACTTATGCCAGTTCGCCGGCTGGATAGAGAAGCCCCAGTCGTCTTTCAAATTGAAAGCATTTCCGTCACCACGGCCCTCTACTCCGTGACATTCAATGCACTTCTTGTCAACGATGAGTTGAGCGCCCTTCTTGATGCTGTCTTCCGTAGCTTCAGCAGGCTTGATCGTAGCAAGCTGAAGGACCGTCTGCGTCTCAGACTGTTTATCCGTGAACTTTCTGTCCTTAACCAACTGCGTCGTCACATATGAGAGGACCTGGATTCGCTGTTCCTCAGTTAAGATGCCTTCCCATGGTGGCATCGCCGAACCTGGAAGACCATGCGTCACCGTATCGAACAAATCGTTCTTCCCGCTATCCGGAGTCTTCTCATTGTAGTTAAACAGCGGCAGTTCTCCACTCGCCGTGTGACGAATTTTGAAAGTGCCCTGATTGAAGTTTCTAGGGCGAGGCCACAGCCGATCAGCACCAGGGCCATCACCTGCACCGTCCACACCGTGACACCAAACACATTTAGTGAAGTAGACACGCTTGCCCGATTCGATCATTTCCGCCGGAGGGGCAGGAGCCAATTCCCCCTTGGCAAAACCCTCGGGAAGATCTTCGGCTTGACCAACTCCTACAGTGCTGGCGGAGAGGAGAAGGGCACCGAGGGCTACCCCGATAACCGGGGAAACCTTTACGCTCATAAGAAAGTTTCTCATTATTAACCTCACACCTGTTCTCCCAGGTTGTTTGTAAGATTCAGAATTAGTCCCATGTCCGAGGATAGTATCCCGTGTGCCAATACTCGAACAGGATCACCTTCCAGATTTCGTCGGTGGTTAGGTGCTGTTCCCATGGCGGCATAACAGAAGCCCAGGGGAATCCTTCATTCGGAAGACCAATTCCTCCCTTAGCAACGCGCCAAAAAATGAATGTTTCCTGTAACTGCGCAATCGTGCCTGGGTCAGTAAAGTTCGCGGGAATCGGATTGAAGGCAAACGCATGGAGTCCACGACCGTTCAAATTGTCACCATGGCAAAAGTGACAATTCTGGAAGAAGATCTCACCGCCTTCCCGCACATACTTCAAATATCCTTCAGCCTTCTCATCCCAAGGGTTCGCATTGGGTGCCATTAAACGCCCCATCCCCTGCTCGACGATCAGCTTGTTGCTGTAAGCCTGATCATATTTCCCTTCGAGGTTTACACGATAGGGATTCTGCGAGGTTTGAAGGGTGTAGGTTTTGCCGTGGACCTTCGTGCTCGCTGGAGGGGCTGGATGCACCGTGCGCAACTCGATCGGTTCATCCACACTTGGCTTCATCGTCAAGAACGAGAAGCCTCCGATCAAGATCGGCAGGAGAATTAGGTACATCGTTCGAAGGGCTTTGTGGAATCCGGTATTAGCGTCCAACACGTTGAGAATGGGTTGCCGGAATTTCTTCCAATCTTCTTCGTTGGCTGAGACCCACATGAATACAGCAACAAAGGAAACGACCCCATACATGGCGCGCACGCTGAAGGGGATCGGGGGGTAAATGCGGAACTTGAGATAGGTCTGGACAAATGCCCAGAACAAAACCCCCTGCCAAAACCGCGGAATGGTCATTCCCATTGAACTGGCCAGGTAGCTCAGCCCGGTAAAGCCGGCGACGAACACAGCCAGCTCGCTCAGCACCTGCATGGGCATGTAGCCCTCAACGAGCCTGACGGTGTTCGATGGAACTACTCCGAAGATCATACCGATCAACATGAGCAGTCCAAGGACACCGATCAGCGCCCCGACTGACATTAATGCTTTCATGTCCTCATCTCCCTTTCTTCCGCAATAGCAGCCAGATTACTACTCTTCAACTCTAGGAGGCTTTGGGAGGTTCCTTCCCTTCCTGGACCTGCGAGAGGTAATCTACAAGCTTCTTGAGTGCACCGGCGCTCAGTTTTTGCCCAAACACCTTCGGCATGGTGTTGTCAGGGAAGCCCTTCACGACATAGGCGCTTGGCTCTACGATCGATTCCATGATGTAGTCAGGAACACTCTTGGCCTTACCTTTGTAATCCTTATCTTTGATCCGTAGAGGAGCATTAGTTCCCTCGACCAGCTTAGGACCAATCGTACCGGTCGCACCCGCGATTCCGGGAATCGTGTGACACGCCACGCACTGACCTTTAGCAAAAATCTGATCGACTGGTTCCGTTCCATCAGCCATCAAGGCTGCTCCACCCCCCCCAGCTGCCTTGTCACCTTCCGTCGGTGGTTTCGGGCGGTCGGACTCAGGAATGAACTTCTCATAGGACTTCACAATTTCATCAAACCCAGGAGCTTCCCGTCCCTCCCGGACATACAGCCACGTGTCAACGGCAGCCAATTCTGGGAGGCTCAGGGAAATTGGGGGCTTGTGGATGGCCGGCATTGGACTTTCTTTGTCATTGGTGCCCTTCACCCCAAAGCCAGCCACTACAAAGCAGCTAGGGCATGAGTGGGACTCCGCAATGTACTCAATTGCGTTTTCGGCCGTGCCTGACCCTGGAAATGCTTCCTTCTGATTGCTGTCACGAGCAGCTGGATTACCCTTGTGGTACCGAGGGTCATTAATCTGCGCTTCCGCCCTTTCTGGGATTCCATCGAGATTCGGCGCACGCTCACCAAGCATCCCTTTGTGGAAAGCATGGCAGAGCGGACATTGACCTTTGCCGATGGCTCCCTGAACCTTATTTTGACCGACCCCACCAAAGATGATTTTTTCACCTTCGTCGGCCAACTCGGTCTGGGGCATATTGCTAAAATCTTTCTTTTCTTCGATGGGCGGGAAACCACCCTCTACTTGAGGCAGCCAATTTCCATATCCAGACAAGGCCGCCGCGATGAAGAACATGAACCCTCCGATTTTCAGCAAGGCGCTGATGTTCGTAAAGTAAAGGGCCATCATGAACGTCATGGAAGTGATCAAGACAAGAGATACCGGCAACAATCTCGATTCACCGAAAAAGTTCATCTTGTAGTTGGCAATGGCCATGAACAGGAGCATGGCTCCCCAAAACCCGATGAACGTCTTGAATACTGCTCGCTTGTTGGCGACAGGATCAGAAATGGATGCCTTGAAGTAAAACATCAGGGCTATCAAAAGCCCTAATGCTGGCCATCCCATCGCCAGGGCTGATTTAATGAGTTCAATCACAGCTCAAACCTCCTGCAGGAGGGGAGGGCTCTGGCTGCGCGAGCATCCCAGACACCCTCCCACATTGATTCATTGTTTGCGTTTTGATTAGTGACCAACTGCTGGCGCGGTAGCCCGGCCAGGAACAGCGGCCTTCGCTTCGACGGGAGCCTTTTTCGCTGCTAGGGCACCCAACCAAAACACAAACATGATGCTGATCCAGAAGAACAACACGTTGGCAGAAATCATGTTCGCCGCAAAGCCTACCGTGTGGGTATAAGCCCATGGCGAGTTGTCGCGCATGATTTCATTCACGTGCCAGAAGAGCCTCACCGACGACCTGATATACCCCATCAGACCCATCATCCACGTGAAGGCGGTGGCAAGCATAATCAACGCATACTGCGAGCGAGCCGAGATCTTACCCCACTCAATAGGGCCCATCTGCTTTGCACCTTTCATCATGACGCTATTAAGGGCGAACATGAAGAATAGGCAAGACAGAGTCGTTGCGACCTGCGGCACTGACAGTCCAACACGGACGTTGGCAGGAATGTAGTAGCCATAAATGGCGAGCATGATGATGTTAAGGTAGGCAAAGAAAAAGAAACAGCCCATGAAAATGTTACCAAATTTGGCCCACGAGACCGTCGAAACCTTGTTGCCCCGCATGTACCACACGAAGCTCAAGACGGTGGTGGTAATGATTACGTTAATGCCGCCATTCTTGGCCGACATAACACCGTAGTTACCAAGCACGGGGTGCTGCTGCCCGCCCATCGCCTTCAATTCGGCCGGAGTCATGACGATGGTATGCGGGGTAATGAATACAAGATAGCCGCAAGTCAGCAAGAAGACGAGGTACTTAATGTAGCGCTGATACTTTTCGGCGCCACGCATCCGCCCCAATGCCTGCCAGAGATAATAGTTAGTACTCAGAAACAGGATACCGATCATGGTCGCCTGAATGATGAACAGCCACGCAAGCAAGCCACCCATCAACGTGATACCCATCTGTTGCCGATACGCATATACCTCACGCATCAGCCAGTATCCAGCGAATGGAAGAGGAATCAAGAACGCTACGCCCAGCGCCATAGCGATATAGCCCATCCAGTCGTAATGAGCACGTTCTTCGTCGGTCTTGGCGGACAAGAACCGATAAGCTGCATAAGCCGCGACAACACCGCCTCCGAAGGCCATGTTACCGAGAATGCGATGCAGATTGAGAGGATTCCACAAAGCGGTGTGGATCACATGCCAAATGTTGCCAAGATAGCGCCCTTGCTCATCTACGCCAGCAGGGGACATCATGAACCCGATCCAGGAATTGGCAAGGAACATCAGAATCGTACCAATGACGTTCAGGACCACTGACATGCTGAGGTGAATCCACTTCAGGAAGCCCTCCTTCATCTTGTCCCAACCGTAATAGTAGATGTAGAGCGTTCCGCTCTCAGCCACGAACATCAATGCATAGATGTGCATGACCGGCCTGAAGATACCAGAGAGGTATTGAAAGAAGGCCGGATAGAGAGTCAAGAAAGTGAAGATCAAAATCCCACCAAGGATGGCGGTCAACGAATAGGCCGTCAAGCTGATCTTAATAAAGTCATAGGCCAGCTGATCATACCGCTTGGCCATAGCCTTATCTTTCGTCACGACGCCCATGAATTCGATGACCATACAGAAGATGGGCACGGCCAACACGAAGCTACCGTAATAGAGATGCTGCTGGTTTGCGAACCACAACAAGACGCGACTTTCAAAATTGTATCGCGGGTAGTCCTTCTCACCGTCCGTCGTCTTTGGGGCCGGAGGCCCAGAGACAATACCTTCCGTTTTGTAATAAACATCCTTGCCCTTCTCGATTTTTGCTTCACCGCCCTCTTTTTTGGCATCAGCGGCCGGTGCGCCACCGTCACCAGCAAGGGCAGGGATCGCAACCAGGATGGGCATGAGGAGGAGGCCGATCATCGCGCACAGCGCCATGATCGACATCAACTTCGTGCGGGTTACAGAGCCCATGGGTTACCTCCTTGATACATCTCGTATGTGAACAACATAATCAAAACCCTATCTCCCCAATTACTTTCGAAGGAGATACCAAAAGTCCAACCCTTGCGCATCCATCAAAAAGTGATCAACAGCCGCAAAAAACGAGACGCAGATCAAGATCGAGACGACGAAATACACAATTGTTTGGCCCATCTCAAACCCCCTTCAACTTAGTAAACGTTTCCCAAGGCCAGGATCAGGATCAGCACGGGCACTGAATCCCACCGAACCAGTAAAAAAACCAGAGGCTCACTGCCAGGGTGATGTAGAAAATCATTTTTCCGATCTTAATTGAGATGTCGTCCTGAGCAGCTTCCATCTTGATTCCCCCAACGGTTTAAGTACGTATTTTTAATTGACACACCAACTATGCTGTGTTAATCAAAATCCCTCACCCATCTGATTTTTAAAGGGATTTCTATGGCAAAAAACTCAAAAGTGTTCGACATTATAGTTTTGGCTGGAATGGTTGTCAATATCATTCTGGCCGTGTTTCTGATCCTCTACTACTTTGATTTTCTATGATTTTCCACCCTTCCCACCCTCAGACGTACGGCCCTTCTCCACGCTGGATTGAGCACAACGGAACCCAATCGTTTCGTCACGAAAGTCCGCCATCATTTTGCTGCGAGCGGTGATACGCAAGTCTGATCCTGAACTCGTGTATCCCGCTCCCCTCAATACTTTGTACGTTCCAAATTCAGGACTTTCAGGGTTCCGATCAGAAGCGGCGGCATAGGCACCTTCGAGATACCAATCCTCCACCCACTCCATCACGTTCCCAGCCCCATCCATCACCCCATAAGGACTGGCATCGCTTCGCACTCGCCCCACCGGAGCCGCCACATCAAACCCATCGTTGATACGAGCCCAATTTGCACCACCAGGCATTTCGACGTTGCCCCACGGCCACAGACGACCGTCAGTACCACGCATGGCCTTTTCCCACTCTGCCTCGGTCGGCAAGCGCCGCCCTCGCCATGCGCAGTAGGCTTTAGCATCCTCCCAGGAAACATACACCGCAGGCTGGTTCACGCCGCGCATACGCCCAGGATTCTTGGCATACCGCGAGGGAGGTCCAGATTTTCGATGGCCTGTCGCCTTCACGAAGGCCGCATATTGCGCATTGGTCACTTCATAGCGATCGATGAGGAACTCATCAAGATAGATCTGTCGCTCAGGCTGCTCATCAAACCCGCCCTGATTCGTCCCTCGGATGAAGGGCCCCGCAGGGATGACGACCAATTCTTCCGGCAAGGGCTCTTCGGGAGACGCCTCTGAAGCGGTGCCAGACACTTCCTCTTCAGAATGCGTTGATGCCGCCTCAAATGGAGTGGAAATCGTCCCGCGAAAAATGGCGATTATAGGTAGGCTCGCGGCAAAGAGCACCGCGAGGAGGAAAACCACTTTAAAGCGCGTTTCCAGCATGCCGTGATCGACTACTTCCCCACCGTGTCGACATCGACATCTTTCGCACAACGAAATCCAATTGTGATGTCATGTCGCCAGGGTTTCGCCTGGAATCGTTTCGAGGAGCGCACATTTCGTTTTGTTTCTCTCCAGGAACCACCGCGAATGATTCGTTGTTCCCCCTGGTCGGGCCCTTTCGGATCTCGGTAGGGCGAGGCTCGATAAAAGTTTTCATCGTAGACATCCGCTACCCATTCACCGACATTTCCCGTCATGTCGTAAATTCCATACGGGCTGCGCCCCGACTCAAAAGAGCCGGGGGGGGCGAGGTAGCGAAACCCATCTTCTGTGCCATCGATGTTTGCATACCCGGAGATAAACTCATCACCCCAAGCATAGCGGCGCTTTCCTTCCCCGCGAGCAGCCTTTTCCCACTCTGCCTCAGTCGGCAAACGCTTTCCGGCCCATTTGCAATAGGCCTCCGCATCATCCCACGTCACTGCGATGGCAGGGTATTCTGATTTCAGCAATTTGGTTGGATCGTCTTCAAAGACCTCTATTTTTCGCTTCACCCGCCTAGTCATCTTCAGAAACCGATCGTACGCATCCTGTGTCACTTCATGCTTATCAAGGAAGTAGGTCTTCAAATAGACTTGATGCTCAGGCTTTTCATCCGGGTCACTGTCATTATCGCGGCTCCCCATGACGAACGGGCCTTCGGAGATTTGCACCATTTCCCGACCATCATCCCCGACAAGGGTCTTGTACATCGAAAAATCCTGTGCGACAGGTGCGGCAACGGGTTTGGCTTCTGACGCAATAGAGAGCGCCAATTGACGCATTTGCTTAGCCTTGTAGGACTCGTAGACCAATCCTCCAATCATCAGAATGAACGACCCAAACACAAAGATAATCGACCCGATGAGCACACCCCGATTTTCCATCGCCTTACTCACGCCTCATGATTTGGTCACCGCCGAGTGAGCCGCGCCTGCGTCCTCACCTTCCCTCGCCGTCGCGGCTCGTCTCGCCGCCCGGACATCCAACAACATCGAAATCTGCACGCCGAGAAAGCCCCCCATGGCTGCCCCGGCGCCTGCCCCGAATGAGACCTTTTCCAGCCCGGCGATCATCCACGCGAGCAGGCCGCCCAAGACCGTGCCGACCAAAATACTGGACAGGAATCGGCGGCCGCCCAGAAAGCCGACCACGGCGCCAAGCAACACACCAACTCCGGAGGTTACTGGAATGGATGCCGAACCGAGAAAAGTACCGATCAGCGCCCCGACTGTGCCCATGACCATGATGCCGAAGGCCAGATCAAATAACATACTGGTTGAGGGTCGACTTATCACCGCTACCCAATCCTCATAAACCCGAGCCCATGAGCAATTTACTTAGCCGGGCCCACCGTCACCGGGCCAAAATCGATTTCTACTCCGGGCCCGGCAAACAGGGAGATCCCCCAGGCTTTTTCCTGCGGCTCGTGCTTGTGAATTCGCTTGAAGTCTTCGTAGACATTCACCCGCTCTTCGACCCACTCTCCGACCGGCAACACCCCGCTCTGGACGACCAACTCCGAACCACTGAACATGCCACCCTCGACGAACGTTCCCTCAGGTTTTCCAGCGCTCCAGATATATTTGGTAAATACAGGAATGAACATGAGATCCGTATCCAACGAAGCATATACGGCCGCGACAGGCTCAGAACCACTTGGGGCCTTATGGAGACGCCACCGCCAGGTCAGGACCGGGTACGCCTTTGGATCCCAATCAATTTTGCGCTTCTTGATACGCTGTCCAGCATCCTTCGCCGCCAGAAATCTCTGGCCATCCTCCGATTGAATCTTGTACGCGTCCCTACCTTTCGCCTGGCTGCGTTGATTCTCATGCTGCCAATCAATCGGAAATCCGCCTTGGTCAGCGGATTGAAAATCTTCTAATACCAGGACTCCAGGCTCAGCCGCAAAAGCCACATCACCCTGCCCCAGAAGCGACGACCATCCCATCAACCCCAACAACCCTATCGCACCGACCAATACCCGCATTTCCATCCCTATACTCCTCATCACTTGCCTATCCTTCATGCGAAGGAGAGGGCAAAAATCCCGCCTCTTTCTCCGCGCTCAGGTCCTCATGCATCACCGGTTGCTGTCCTCGTTGGCACACCCAGAACAAGAAAAAGACCGCTCCCCAGAAGAGCACCATATTAATGGTCACCATCTTCGCGGCAAACCCAAGCGTCGGCGTAAATGCCCAGGGCGACGTGTCCGGCATCAACTCGTTGACGTGCCAGGCCAACCGCCCCGATGAACGGATGTACCCCATCAACCCCATCACCCACGTAAACGCTGCAGCCAGCCCAAACAGCCCCACCATTCCGCGAACCGAAATATGCCCCCATTGCACCGGGCCATGCATCGTCGCGCCACGTAACATGCGACGATTGAGCAACAACCCCAGCGTGACCACCAGAAGCGTCGTCACGGCCTGCGGCCCTGACAGCGCTACACGAAGACTCGCCGGCAAGTAGAAACCGTAGACCGACAGCCCGATGATGTGGGCTACCCCGAGACCGAAGAGCGCGGTCAGCGCGAGATTTCCCGCCCGAGCCCAAGAGATGGTCATCGTCCGATTCGCGCGACGATAATAGATATAGCTCAAGGCCGTAATGCAGATCATGACGTTGACCGCCCCGTTCTTCGAGGACATCACGCCGTAATTGCCGATCACCGGGTGCTGGGCCCCGCCCATGGCCTTGACTTCAGTCCCGGTCATCAACAAGGTGTGGGGGGTCAACCAGATGAACAAACATCCGGTCAGCGCCAGCAGCAGATACTGATAGTAGGATCGATACCGTTCGCCACCACGAATCCGCCCCATGCTCTGCCAGAGATAATAATTGACCCCCAGAAACAGGGCGCCGATCAGCAATGCCTGCACGACGAACAACCAGGTCAGCAGGCCGCCCATCATCGTAACACCCATGCTCTGACTGTAGGCATACACAGATCGCATCAACCAATAGCCGGCAAACGGCATGGGCAGCAGCGCACAGACCGTCACAAACAGGAACACGTATCCAACCCAATCATAATACGCACGCTCTTCCTGACTTTTCCCGGAGAAGAATCGATAACAGGCGTAGGCCAAGACGACGGCACCGCCGGACATGATATCCGCCAGAAACCGGTGGAGGTTCAACGGACTCCACAGTGCCGAACGCAACAGATGCCAGGGGTTCCCCAAATACCGGCCTTGCCCGTCAACACCGGACGGGGCCATCATGAACGCCGACCACGCATTTGCCAGTAATAACAAGGAAGTACCGAACACCACCGCAATCACGCCAATCGACAGATGCACCCACTTCAAGCCGGGCTCCGCCATGCGATCCCAACTGTAGTAATACACAATCGTCAACGCGGTGGTTCCCACAAACACCAGCGCATACAGCGGCATCATGCCCTTGAAGGTGCCCCCCATGTACTGCATAAAACTGGGATAGAGCGCGATGAACATCGTCAGCATGACACTGCCGACGACGGCGGTGACGGACAAGGCCAGCAACGCGACCTTCAGCAGATCCTGGGCCAGTCCATCATAGCGCAAGGCCATCGCAGGATTCTTTGCGACCAGCCCCAGCAGTTCCAGCAACACACAAAAGATGGGCAACGCCAGAACAAACCCGCCAAAATACGTATGCTGTTGAATGATGAACCACATCAGCAACCGGCTGTCGAGGGAACCGACCTGCGGGTAGTGATTGTCGTTTGCCGTCGGCGCCGAAGGCCCAGTGGGCACACCGGGGGTGTGGAAATACACATCGGCGGAAGGGTCCGCAGCCATCAGCAGCGGCGGGCTCACCAACAGCGCACCGAAGCTCGACAGGAATCCGCATAGCACCAGCACGATCACGAACGGAACCGATACATGTTTCGTCATGACGACACTCTCTGGCTATTCTTCTCAAAAACGGTTGCAGATTCATGGAGAGCCGCACCCGCAATGGATTCACGAGACTTGCCCAAGATGCCCATGACAAACGGGCACCGCAGCAATGCACTGGGTACGCCTCCCGGTTGACGACTCTCAATCTCTCGCCGATCGCCGAGATAATAACAATACAACGCCATCATACCGCCGACGAGCGCGGCCACACAGGCATAGAAGCCCGAGGAAAGTATCGGCTGCCGTAAGACGTACAACCCCACTCCGACCAACACCAGATAGTAAGTCGCGGCAAAGGCCAATCCTGGCCACCACCAGAATTTGACGAGTTCCCTCCATTGCGTGACGGCCAACCTGGGCCTCCACGCCCCCCGCTCTGCTTGACCGGCAAAGAACGCCAGGAGCCCGACCGTCCCTGCCGCCAGCGCGACGACACCGGCTTGACCGAGTACCGCCAACTCCCCATCAATGAGCGTCGCCGTCAGGACCGACAAGCCGGCGCACGCCACCGTGCCAGCTATCACCCAGGTAGCAAGCGATTGGTCGGCCCGCTGCAGCAACCCCCACAGCGCCGCACCGTCCGGGAACGTCACGAATGGCCGCCCATTCGCTTCAAGCCACCGAACGTACCCGATCTCGAATGCGTCGCGAGCCACGGCCGAACTGGGAATGATGAGGGCCATCATGGCCGGCCCATCGGGATGTTTGAGATAGTCGTATCCCACCAACCATAACAACGCGAGAACCAGCAATGACAGCTGAACGCCGTAGACAAATCCAATCCAGACGACAATCCAGCCAATCCGACGCACTCCATCCCCCGCGACTAATTCCCTAAATGGCACGGCCCGCCCGACGCGATAGGCACACAAGGCCGTTGCCATGGAAACCAGCCCGCACAGCACCAGCAGCGTCAGCGGATCGGCAAGAGAAAACCCTTGCTTTGCGGCCCGATAGACCGCAAACGCTACCAACCCGGGGAAGAACATCACGAGACGTTTACGTCTACGAACCGAATCTTCCGTGACGGCAAGCGTCAAACTTGGAAGTACCCGTAATGCCAATCGATGCAGCATGATTTAGACGGCAAGGTGAACCGAGGAAAGGCCCATTCCGCCCCTCACTACTTCCTGCGCTCCTCACATCTCATTGTTTCTGGCCGCCATCCCGAAATACCGCGCCTTCACTTCTTCCATCAACGCCACCGTCACGACACGCGCCCCTCGATCGACGGCCGTCCGTTCAAGTTCAACCCGTGCCATAGCTCGAACGGGTGGCGGCACATTGGCGAGCCTTTGTTCCGCTTCTGGATCCCAGGCGACGACATCGCCGGTTTGCGCCTGATCGATCAGATCATAGGTGATCACCCGCTGCTGCCTGGATTTGGCGAACCCCTCCACCAACTCACGGAAGAACGGCACAGCATAAGGTGGGGTTCGATCCAATCGATGCTTGGCATCATCAGACCACATGAGCCGATCCACGAGCCCGTCGACCTGTCCCGCCGAGCCCTCGATGCCGACCAGCCAGCGACAGGGGCGACATTCCGTCCGGACAAACCAGGCCGGTTGTCCGTCTTCTGCCAGTCGCTCCTCAACTCCTTCGGTATGCATCCAGCCGCCGCAGCCGCATACAAGCATAAACCGTGACTCGCTCCGTGCATGGCCCGTATCGATATCCCTACCCGATTTTCCCGGGATACAAGATATACAACATGGCGTAGGTAAAGGTGCCCGTCAGAAACAAAATACAGTAGACAATCATGGTAAAGCGGCCCAGTGCACGATGTCGCTGCCCGCCGTCCGGCCAGATGCGCTGAATACCCATTTCAACGGCGAAGACGGTAGCCACGAGGACGAGAAACCCGATGTAGACCTCCAGCTTGCGCATGGAAAACCCAGCCGACATCACCCGCGTCCCGAAGAGGACGATGACCAGAGTCAGGAGTGCCGCAAAGATCAGGCCGACTTTCTTCCACGAGGTCTGCAACTGCGAGGCACTGAGGATTCGGGTTCCGCCGATGAACTGTTGAGAGCGAAAACCCAACACAATCATATAGACGGCCATGACCAGTCCAATGATCACCAGAATGATATGAATGGTGAGCACAGGGATAAAGACGTAGTCGTACAAGGCTTGCGACCCACCGAACCCTTCCTTGCCCTCAAATGCCAGGACCCCTAATTGTCGAAACAGATAGTAGGCGGTGAAGAATCCCACCATCGTGATCATGCCGCCCAACATCAACCAATGATGAGGGTGTCCTCGATGCTGCTTCGCCTGAATCCAGCCGACGATGAAGAGGCCGGTGAACAACGTGGCCATCAACTGGCTGAGATCTGCCCCCATCGTGGCATGGGTCCCGAAGAATCCGGGCTGTCGCAGAAATTCAAACATGGTCGTTTCTATTCCGCCTGTGGCCTGACACCCTGCACCACCGCGTTCCGTTCAATTTCTTCGACCGATACATATCCGCCATCGTGCATCCATTGCATGGCTTCTGCCGTGCGGTAGCAGGCCCCCTGTTCGGTGTTCACGAGGATGTGCACTGCAAACGCCGCCGTCCACGCCGGACTCGTACCGGACGGATCCAGGAACCGGTCCTTGATAACCAAGCGGCCACCGGGACTGAGGTGCCCGTGAATCTTTTTTACCAGCGCGGCATTGGTCGCAAGGTTTTGGTAGTGCAGGATGTCGGACATTAAGACCACGTCATAGGGGCCGCCAAGGGCATCCCGATTAAAATCACCAGATTTCAGTGCGATCCTATCTTCGAGTCCTGCGTCTTTCACCGTCCGTGTCGTCAGCGGGAGCGTGGTGGCCAAGTCAAACACCGTGGCAGACAGCCCCGGATACACCCGACAGAATGCGATGGCATTGGTTCCTGCCCCGCCGCCCAAATCCAACATGGTTCGAGCCTGATTCAGTCCCAGCCGCTTCGCCAAATCTGGCCCGCTTTGCTGTCCAATGCGATGCAGTACGGACAACACATTGGCCCCTAGCGCCGGATCCGTCTCAAACACATGCCGAGTAACTGGGGAACGGCCGGTCCGGACGGCCTCTTCTAGCTTCCCCCAGTTGTCCCACTCGGCATCGTGAAGCAGAAGCAAGTGTCCAACATATTGCGGCCCATGCTTGACCAGATAGGTCAGCGCCACCGGAGTATTCGCATAGGCGTGCCCGCTTTTTGACAGGAGTCGTATGGCCACCAATGCGTTCAGGAGCAATTCCAAGGTGCGTTCATCGGCACCGAGCTTCTCAGCGAGTTCCGCCGCGCTGTGTCCCTGGCCATCCAACAGTGAAAAAACATCTAACTTCACGGCAGTTAAGAGAATTTTCGTCTCCCAGTAGTACCCTAACTGGAAGACTTCGGCGAGAGACAATTCGCGAGGCACAGACCCCCCACTTCGAGAATGTGGCGTAGAAATTGGTCATCTTACCCAGTTCAGAAAGAGAAACGCAAGGCGAGCGGCGGGCAGCCTCGGCCGCTTCATCTCCCTAACTCGCGCAGGCGACCAGGCAAGATATTTCAGCGAGGATCACAGGCTGAACACCTCCTCAAACCTTGCGCGAATCATCGAGAACAAGGACGTGACATAAAGAAAAAGGGCAGTGGCTCGCATTGAACCACTGCCCTTCCTTAAGCGGGCTGTCCCGCCTCAGATCTGACGGAAAACGTCTACTTAATTTCAGCCTTCAAGTTAGCCGTTCCACCCTCGGCCACTTCAATCTCAAACTCGTTGAGCTTACCCTTGCCGACGAACGGATGCCACACGACCACCTTGTGCTTGCCGGCAGGCACGCCCGTGATCTCGAACGAGCCATCATCCTTCACGACGACGTGGTGCGCATTCCACACCGGCAGGAAGAAGGACTGCATGAACTCGTGCTGGTCGCACTGCAAACGATAGTACCCAGCCTTTTCGGCGCCGCCACGGAACGTGACCGGCTTCTCCAGCTTGTCACCCTTCTTGGCCAACCCGATGTTGAAACCGGTGGCCGAGGTGGAACCCTTCACCGTGAAGCTGTGCGGGTTGTGCAACACACCCTGGGTGGACTTGGGATCGTCAGGATCGGCATCGTTGTTGACGGCGCGGAACGGCTTGGTGTTCACCACCACGCCAGTAAACGGCAAGAACTCACAGAACTCCGCCACCACATCCGTGCCCTTGAATCCGTCCACAAACGCCTGATCTTCGACATCGACCACGGCCACAACTGCACCCTTCAACCCACCATCCTTAGCCACCTCAATGGTCTTGAGGAAGCGCTTA
>WBZT01000292.1_pt1 | contig 42368 bp, 34 predicted proteins | sample 5204241 | NCBI WGS metagenome assembly WBZT01 (sample SAMN12344358, study PRJNA552823) | activated sludge metagenome | biome: Activated sludge suspended growth; feature: Nitrification reactor; material: Wastewater; isolation source: activated sludge from nitrification reactor of wastewater... | reverse complement strand
TGCATTCCACCCTCGGTTACACTTCCCCGGTGCAGTTCCTGAAAGACTGGATCAACCCTCAACAGGGAGAAAAGCAGGTCGCATGAACCCCTACCCTTGGAAGACGAAAAACCGAGGGAACCTCAGTCGTTGACCCTGAAAAGGCCCCTTTATGACGTGCGTCACCGGCAACCTGGTGCCATAAATGACCATGGCCCCCGCGCCCAGCAGAGAGGCGATGGTGATCTGGGTTTATTGCGGAGTCAGGATGGCCTAGGCTAGTCAGGGCCTTGGCGTTTCTGGTCGCGAGACCATCGTCGCCAGGGCACTGTGCCGATAGGAAAAGGAAGAGTACACAAGGAGACCAATGGCCATCCAGATGCCAAAACGCAACCAGGTCACCCAAGGCAAATTCGCCATCAGGAAGAAACAAGAGGCAGCCCCTAACAAAGGGACCAGGGGTGAGAAAGGGGTGCGGAAGGGACGGGGCAGTTCCGGGTGCTTGTAACGGAGCACGATCACACCGATACAGACCAGGAAGAAGGCGGCCAGGGTGCCGATGTTGACTAATTCCGCCACATCACCCATGGGAGTGAGTCCGGCGATGGCAGCCATCACCAGCCCCGCCGCCACAATCACCCGGATCGGGGTCTGAGTCCGCCGGTTGACCCGGGCGAACAGGGGCGGCAGGAGGCCGTCCCGGGCCATAGCGAGGAAAACGCGGGTGAGCCCGTAGTACATGGCCAGCATGACCGTCGTCAGGCCGGCGATAGCCCCAGCCGCCACGAGACCGGCGCCCCAGGGATACCCCAAGCGCAGCACCACGTCCGCCACCGGGGACCCCACATTAAGGGTGGTGTAGGGAACCACCCCGGTCAGGAGCCCGGCGGTCAGGATATAGATGATGGTGCAGAAAGCCAGTGAGGCCAGGATACCGATGGGCAGGTCGCGCTGGGGGTTACGGGCCTCCTCAGCGGCGGTAGATACCGCATCGAAGCCGAGATAGGCAAAGATGACCAGGGCCGCCCCACCGATCACTCCGCTCCAGCCGAAGGGCATGAAGGGGCTCCAGTTAGCCGGATTGACATGGGAAGAGGCGATGCCGATAAAGACGCCGATCGCCAGGAGCTTGACTAGGACCATGGTGGCATTGAAGCGAACGCTCTGGCGCACCCCCAACATCAGCAAGAGACCTAGGATAAGCACGATCGCGGCCGCCGGCAGGTTGATGAGTCCCCCTTCCATGGGCCCCTTGAGCAAGGTCGGCGGCAGCGCCAGACCCGCCGCCTGGAGGGCATTGTTTGCATAGGCCGACCAGCCGATAGCGACCGCCGACACCGCGACCGCATACTCCAGGATCAGGTCCCAGCCGATGATCCAGGCCACTAACTCCCCAAACCCCGCGTAACTATAACCGTAGGCACTGCCGCAACCGCCAATGGCGGCGGCCAGTTCCGCATAGGCCAGGCCAGCGAAGGCGCAGGCCAACCCCGCGATCGCATAAGAGAGGATGATGGCCGGCCCGGCCTGCGTGGCGGCGGCCACCCCGGTCAGAACGAAGATTCCGGCGCCGATGACGGCGCCAATGCCGAGCAAGGTCAGGTCCAGGGGCCCCAGGATGCGCCGCAGGCCGGTGTCGGTGAGGTGGTGATCGGAGTTGATCGCCTTGGTACGCAACAAGCCTTTCATAGCTGGGGCCTACGAGGACAGGGCCTGACGGGCGCGACGTTGGGCAAGCAGGTACTCGACGACCATGGGCATCACCGAGATCAGCACGATGCCCACCACGACCAGTTCGAAGTGCTTGTTGACCCAGGACAAATTCCCGAACCAGTAGCCGGATAAGAGACAAAACGTCACCCAGGCGATGCCCCCCGCGACATTGAAGGTCGCGAAGCGCCGATACCCCATCTTCCCGATGCCTGCCACAAAGGGCGCGAAGGTCCGGACGATAGGGACGAAGCGGGCCAGGACGATCGTCTTACCGCCATACTTCTCGTAAAAGTGCTGGGTACGCACCAGATGCGCCTTATTCAAAAAGCGGGAGTCCTCGCGATGAAAGACCTTTGGGCCCAAATGGCGCCCGATCGCATAGTTGACAGCGTCGCCGAGAACCGCAGCAAGGGTCAGCAGAAGGAACAGCAGTCCAATGTGGAGAGGTCCGGTCGCAGCCAAGGCCCCCAGCGCGAACAGCAGCGAGTCACCTGGCAGAAAGGGTGTCACCACTAGCCCCGTCTCGGCAAAGATCACCAGGAACAGGAGCAGATACAGCCAGGGGCCAAGCATGATCGTCCACTGATCCAGGTTCACGCGCAGATTGAAGAAGATGTCCATGATGAACTGAAATGTTTCCATACGGGTCTCCGGGACGATGGGCCAAGGGTTGGCCTATGGTCGGGAGCAGCCCCGACCCTGTCAAGAAGATCAGACCCCGAGTCGGGTCCTCTTCGCAGGACTGCTGTAGCAATCCGTATCCTGTCCACCGCTCGGAACTCACCCCCCCGAAGGTCCTCAACAACTTCAAGAATACCCGCGGATCTGGTTTGAATGACCGCTGGCCTGGGGCGCCCAGGCCAGCGGTCGCGGTTGGCCAGGATCGCCGCCCTACATCATCCCCATGGTCTTGGGCAGCCAGAGGGAAAGTGGCGGCCAATAGGTGATGATCAGGAGGAAGAGCAGCATGGTGAGCAGCCAGGGGAAGCAGGCAATGGTCGTCTCCGTCATACCTAGCCTGGAGATGCCACTGGCCACGTAGAGATTGAGGCCCACCGGTGGCGTGATCATGCCGATCTCCATGTTGACCACGATCATGACCCCGAAATGGATGGGGTCGATCCCCAAGGCCGTGGCCACGGGGAAGAGGATGGGGGCCGTAATTAGGATGATGGAGGACGGCTCCATAATGTTGCCCGCCAGAAGCATCATTAGATTCACCACCACCAGGAAACCGATCGGCCCCAGACCCGTCTCCACCAGCCACTGGGCGAGGGCCTGGGGGATATTTTCGTAGGTGAGGATAAAGGAGAAGAGGACGGCGTTGGTAATGATGTAGAGCAGCATGGCCGACATGTTGGCCGAATCCAGCAAGACGCGCCCCACCATCTTGAGGGTCAAGTCCTTATAGACGAAGACGGCGATGTAGAAGGCGTAAACGGCGCTCACGGCCGCCGCCTCGGTGGGGGTGAAGATGCCGGAATAGATGCCGCCCATGACGATCACGATCAGCAACAGGCCCCAGACCGAACTGCGGAAGGCCTTGAGGCGCCCCGCCCAAGTGACCCGCTTCAAACGTGGATAGCCATTGCGGCGGGCAATGAACCAGGTGGTAAAGCCCAACATCAGGGCCAACACAATACCGGGGATGATGCCGGCAATGAAGAGGGCACCCACCGAGGAATTGGTGGAGACGGCGTACATCACCATGACAATGGAAGGCGGTATCAGGATGCCCAGGCCGCCGGCACTGGCGATGGTGCCGACGCCAAAACGCGTCGGAAAGCCCTGCTTGACCATGGCCGGCAACAGAATCGCGCCGATGGCCACCACAGTCGCCGGCGAGGACCCGGAGACGGCGGCAAAGAGGGCGCAGGCAAAGACGGCCCCCAGACCCAGGCCACCATGGTAGTGACCAACCATACTGGTGGCGAAATTGATCATGCGTCGTGCCACCCCGCCGTGGGTCAGGAAGTTGCCGGCGAGGATGAAGAAAGGGATCGCCATGATCTCGAACTTCTCGATACCGGTGAAGAGCTTGAGGCCCACTGACTCGATAGGCACCTCGGTAAAGCCAAAGAGATAGGTAAGAACCGTCAGCCCCAGGGCGATGGATACCGGCATACCGGTGATCATCAGGGCCACCAGAATGCCAAAAATGATCAAACCGTTCATGGACGCTCTCCCTCCTCGCCAGCCTTGTGACCCGGGGCACCGTCCGCGGGCGAGCGGGCACCATGGATATGCTCGCGCTCCTCAGTCAGACTGACCGCCTCGCCAACATAAACCTGTTCCTCAAGCCCCAGGGCTTGGGCCGCCTCTATCTCCTCATCCAGGCCCTCGACGTGGGCATGCTCATGCTGGGGCAGTTCACCGGTACGGTAGAAAGACCAAGCGACCTGCAGGAAGCGGAAGCACATGAGGTAGGAACCCAGGGGAATGGCCAAATAGACGATCCAGACCGGCATCTCCAAATCCGGGGTGACCTGGGTGGTATGGGACAGGTGCCAGACGAAGGTGACGCCAAAGGAGCCGACCGTACCGGTAAAGAGGGCCCCGGCGAAGAGTCCGAAGAGGACGAACTTGGATCGCACCGATTCCTTGAGATTGTTGATGAGCACATCGACGCCCACATGGATGCCGGTCCGGACGCCATAGGCGGCGCCAAACTTGGCCATCCAGACGAACATATAGATGGTGAGTTCCTGGGCCCACCCCATGTTGATGGCAAAGAGGGCGTCGTAAAGGCCATCCCATTCCCAGGTCGCCGCCAATCCAAGGGTGTAGCGATGGACAACGGCAGTGAAGATGATCAGGGTTGCGGCCCCAATGAGGAAGGCGATAAGCCATTCCTCCAGGTGGTCGAGGATTTTTAACACGGCGATTCTCCGGTGGGCCGGGATCGCGCCCCGACCCTGTGTCAGGCGATGAGTGAAGGTTTAGCTTGACGCTCGGGAGGGCCGGATCAGGGGCGCGGGAACTCGCGCCCCAAGCCCGGTGCCGGTTAAAGCTTACTCATGTCGTTACCGGTCGCCTTATAGATAGACTCGATCAGGTCGGCGCCGACGCGATCCGCCATTTCCTTGTGGACCTTCGCCAAGGCCTTTTTCCAGCTCGCCTTTTGCTTCGAAGTCAGCTCAATGATCTCGCTCTTGCCACTCTCCTTGACCTTGGCCAGGGAGTCCTCGTTCTCCTGCTTGGCGATGTCATTGGCGTATTTTGTCGATTCGACCATAGCCTCTTCGAGGGACTTGCGGATATCCGCCGGCAGCCCTTCCCAGAAGGCCTTGTTGACGATGACCGCATAGCCCAGGTAACCATGATCGGACTTGGTCACATACTTCTGCACCTCATACATCTTCTGGGTGTAGAGGTTGGAGGGCGGGTTTTCGGTACCATCCACGACGCCGGTCTGGAGGGCCTGATAGACCTCGGAAAAGGCCATGACCTGGGGACTGGCCCCCAACGCCCTCATCTGGGCCTCGAGGACCTTGGAGGACTGGATACGCATCTTCTCGCCACGAAAATCCTTGACCTCCCGCAGGGGCTTATTGTCACTCATGACCTTGAAACCATTATCCCAGTATGCAAGGCCCAAAATACCCTTGTCGCTTAGCTTGGCCAGCAGGTCCTTACCCACCGGTCCCTGAGTGACAGTATGAAGCTGTTTGTAGCCATCGAAGATATAAGGCAGGTCAAAGACCTCGAATTCCTTGACACCCAGGGGGCCAAATTTGGCCAACGAAGGGGCCAGCATCTGTACCGAGCCGAGCTGCAAGGCCTCGACCTCTTCCTTATCCTTGTAGAGGATGCTGTTGGCATAGACCTCAACCTTGACCCTGCCCTGGGTCTTCTCGCTGGCGAGCTTGGCGAAATGCTCCGCCGCCTTGCCCTTGGGGGTATCCGCCGCAACGACATGGCTGAATTTGATGACGATGGGCTCCTCGGCCTGGGCCACGCAGGCGAGACCCAAGCACAGCAGGCCTAAAAGGATGGAAGTGCGTTTCATGGTGATGTGGGCTCCTCATTGTGATGATTTTATTCGCCACCGCGTGATGATCTTCATCGCCACCGCCGCAGCCGGGCGCAAGCCCGGCTATGCTGGCCGTGACCGAGGGGAGTTTAGCCCAGATGACAATAGTGTTACTAGCCGAGCGGGCGATTACTTCGCCGCTCCGGGGCCTGGAATTGGTAGCCCCGTCATTCATTCATCAATTCAAGTAACTTTTGGCCTCCTCCCCTGGATTTGGCAGGCCGGCAATCCGCCAGATAGCCAGGCAACCGCCAAACAGGCCCTTGATTTGCGGACGGGACAATTCGGTGCCACGGCAGACCTGGCGCAGATTGGATGGGGCACCGAGCCGTAGGAATTTATCGCGAATAAAACCAATGACCCGCCAATGCTCCGCAGTGAGTTGCTCCAGACCCTCTTCCTTGGCCAGGGTCAGGGCAAGCTGTTCACTCCATAATGAGGGGTCGATCAGAAAACCATCCTCATCGAAAAGCTGATGGGCAAGGTGGGACTGAGTGGCAAGGGTTTGGCTGTGAAGGCTGTACATGGCGATCGTCTCCCGTCATTTTCCGTTGGGGTGTTTGCCGAGTTAGCGGCTTGGGAGGCAGTATCCTGCGGGTCTTTGATAATGTGAAATAATGAATTTCAATTTTATATCAAGAATCATGATATGGAACTGCGCCAACTCCGTTCCCTGATCGCCCTGGTGGAGGCCGATTTCAATGTCAGCCGCGCTGCGGCCCGGCTAAGCCTGGTGCAGCCCGCGGTCTCCCAGCACCTCAAGTACCTGGAGGAGGAGCTGGGTGTCCCCCTGGTTCAGCGCCATGGCAAGCGGCTGCTGGGCCTGACTCCCGCCGGGGACCAGGTCCTCCAGCATGCCCGCGCGACCCTGGCAGGAGCGGCGAACATCCTCGCCATCAGCCAGGACCAGGCGGGGGATAGCCGGGGCGTCCTACGGATTGGAACCACCCATGCCCAGGCCCGCTATGTGCTTCCCTCCCTGATACGCCGCTTTCGCGAGCCCTTCCCCGAGGTGGAAATCCAACTTCACCAGGCTACGCCCAGCCAATTGGTGGCCATGGTGCAGCGTGATGCCGTGGACCTGGCGATCTGCACCGAGGCCATTGGCAATCACCCGGATCTGATGTCCTCGCCCTGTTACCGCTGGAACCGCTGCCTGATCGCACCCCGGGGTCATCCCCTACTGGCGGTGCGACCCATCAGCCTGGAACTACTTGGGGCACAGTCTCTGGTCACCTATGTCCATGGTTTCACGGGGCGTGGACACTTCAGTGACGCCTTCGCCCGGGAGGGTCTGAGGCCAAGGGTGGCGGTAAGTGCCGCCGATGCGGACGTCATCAAAACTTATGTGCGCGAGGGCTTCGGCATTGGCATCATTGCGGATCTGGCCTACGACCCCCAGCTTGACACCGATCTGGGCCGCCGGAACCTCAGCCATCTGTTCCCTTGGGAGGTGACGCGCATGGCCCAGGCCCGTTCAAAACATCCGCGAGCCTTTCAGCGCGCCTTCATGGAGCTGTTCCAACGCGAGGCCGCCACCCTGGTACGGGAGCGGCAACAGGAGGAATAAGGGGTGGTATCGGCGAGGATTTCGGGAATCCTGAGCCGCTTCCCGTTAAACTATGTCCACGGGGTGCCCCAAGCCTCTCCCAATGACCTACTTTTCAATCAGGAAAGACCAGATGCGCACTTTCGATGCCGAACCTCAGGTCCTCCAAGACTTGCGTGAAGAGAGCGAGATCGTCACCGCCCAGGCCCATCAGGATTTCAATGTCTGGGCCGTGCGCCATCCGACCCTGGGCAAGTTGGTGATCATCGAGGGTCGGGATGGTAGCGGCGTGATCGTCGAAACCGAGGAATGATCCCTACCCACTTCTCTTATCCCTGGTGCTAGCCGCGCCAGGCCGCTAAGGCCGAACCTATCCTTGTAATGACCGCCGCGATGGCGGTGTTGATCCTGCCCGTTGCCAGCCAGCGGGGGGGTCCGAGCCCAGGAAACTGCGATGGCTAAGAAAATTGCCGAACCCATGAAGCCCGCGATCAACCCGAAGTCCACGGCTGAACCGGTTTCAGCGGTGGTCGTGAACCAGGCCCCGGCGGCAGTGCCCCCCGCCAAGCCAGTGCCACCCGCGGCAAAGATCCCACCCGAGGTACCCAAGGCCGTTCCGGGCGACACCAGGGTTGTCACCACTCCTATGGCCCTGGATTTAACAGCAGCCATTGCGACCGCCCCCGCGGTACCGCGGGCAGACAAGGAGAACCCCCCCGCCCTCACAAGGGATGGCAGGGTTCCAACCTCGGCTCCCACCGCAGTTCCCCCCGCCGCGCCTGCAGCCGTTGCGCCTGCAACCGCTACGCCTTCCCTCGCGGCGCCCCCGGTCGTCCAGTCTCCCCCTTCCGGCCCCCAGCCAGCAGTCAGGAGGGAAGCAGCGCCATTAGCCACCCCGCCCCAGGAGGAGCCGGAATCCGTCTACCTCGCGGAACCTCTCCCCTACGAGCCGCCCTCTGCACCGAGCCAGGAGCCCTCGCCCTACGCCTACCATGGCCCCAGCCTCTACGTGGTCCATATCACCCCGGAAATGGCGCCGGTAGCCAAGGTCGGCGGCCTCGGTGACGTGGTCTTCGGCCTGTCACGGGAGCTCGCCATCCGCGGCAACCATGTCGAGATCATCCTGCCCAAGTACGACACGCTGCGCTACGACCACATCTTTGAAATGCATGTCGCCTTTCAGGATCTCTGGGTGCCCTGGTACGAGGCGGCAATTCACTGCACCGTCTATTTTGGTTTTGTGCATGACCGCAAATGTTTCTTCATCGAACCCCATTCCCAGGACAACTTCTTCAATCGGGGCGCCATTTATGGCTTCAAGGACGACCTGTTGCGCTACGCCTTCTTTTCCCGCGCGGCTATGGAATTTCTATTTAAGTCTGGCAAGCATCCCGACGTCATTCACTGCCACGACTGGCAAACCGCCCTGGTGCCGGTCTTCCTGTTCGAGATTTACCAGCACCTGGGCATGACCCATCCACGCGTCTGCCTCACCATCCACAATTTCAAGCACCAGGGAGTCACCGGTCAGGAGATGCTTCGCGCCACCGGCCTGGGCCGGCCCGAGTACTTCATGGACTACAACCGGCTGCGCGACAACCATTACCCGCAAGCCTTGAATCTGCTCAAGGGCGGCATTGTCTATTCCAACTTCACCACCACGGTGTCGCCGCGCTACGCCTTCGAAACGCGCGACCAAGGCCAAGGCTTCGGCCTGGAGCCGACCCTGCATACCCATCACCTGAAATACGGCGGCGTGGTCAATGGCATCGACTATGACGTCTGGAACCCGGAGGTCGATCCGCTCCTGCCGACGCGCTATGGCATCGAGACCCTGGATGCCAAATACGACAATAAGCGTGCCCTGCGTCACCGCCTGATGCTGGCGGACAATGAGAAGCCGATCATCGCCTTCATTGGCCGCCTCGACCCCCAAAAGGGATTGGAGTTGGTCCGCCACGCCATCTTTTATGGTCTGGAACGTGGCGCCCAGTTCGTGCTACTCGGCTCCAGCCCGGATGCCGGCATTAACGCCGATTTCTGGGGTCTCAAACGCATGTTGAACGATAGCCCGGACTGCCACATCGAGATCGGCTTCGACGAGGATCTCTCCCACCTCATCTACGCCGGCGCCGATATGATCCTGGTGCCCAGCGAGTTCGAGCCCTGTGGTCTGACCCAGCTGATCGCCCTGCGTTATGGCACCATCCCGGTCGTGCGCTCCGTGGGAGGCCTGGCCGATACCGTCTTCGACAAGGACCATTCCCAACGCCCCCTGCATGAGCGCAACGGCTATTCCTTCCAGCACTACGACCAGGCGGGCCTGGAATCCGCCCTGGGCCGCGCCATCGCCTGCTACTATCACCATCCCGATCACTTCCGGGAGTTGATGAAGAACGCCATGCGGAGCGATTATTCCTGGAACGTCCCGGGAAAGGACTACCTGAACATCTACGACTACATCCGCAACAAATAGGGGCGATCCGCGCCTCAATCCCGCTGCCGATAGATCCCCACCAATTCCGTCCTGGCCAGGATGTGGTCCTCCATGACCGAGAGGAGTTCGTTTTTTTGGGAGGTACCCATATCGGGCAGCCGGGTGTCGAGGGCGTAGAGGATGTGAAAATACCGGTGCTGACCGATGGTCGGACAAGGTCCCTCATAACCGGCGCGACCCCAACTATTGAGCCCTTGGCCGGTACCAGGCGGCAATCCTCCCTCCCTCAGGCCGGCGGGGAGTCCCGGGCATCCTGGTGGCAAGTTGTAGAGCACCCAGTGATCCCAGACCATGCGCGGCGCCTGGGGATCGGGGGCGTCGGGGTCGTCGATCACCAGCACCAGACTCTGGCATCCTTCCGGAACCCCACTCCAGGCCAGATCAGGGGAGACATTCTCACCCTCGCAGGTATGGCGCCTCGGAATATCGCCGCCCTCGCTAAAAGCGGTTGAAGTCAAGGTCAGGCTCATCGCATCTCATCCTTCAACGGGTCGTTGGCGCGAATGTATCGCCTGTTTATTGACCAAGCAAGCACCATCGTCATCCCGCCAGCCGGTTGGGATATACTTGGGCTTTGGCCACCGTCGAGCCTGGCGGCGGCGCTTTCACCAACCCCGCACCCTGCTTGGAAGGTTTGCTTCATGTCTGAATACAATGCCGAGGACGTCCGCAACATTGCCCTGGTTGGTCACGCCGGTGCTGGCAAGACCACGCTGGTTGAGGCCCTGCTCGCCGCAACGGGGGTCATAGCTACCCCGGGTAGCGTGGCCAGAGGCACTACGGTCTGTGACTACGACCCTCTGGAAAAGGAGCACAGGCACTCCCTTGACATCGGCATCACCAGCTTCAATACCAATGCCAAGCATATAAATCTGCTGGATACCCCCGGCTTTCCGGACTTCCTGGGACGCAGTATTTCGGTGCTGCCCGCGGTGGAGACGGCGGCGGTGGTCATCAACGCCCAAACCGGGATCGAGCGGGTCACCCAGCGCATGATGACGGTCGCGAAGGACCGCCAGTTGTGCCGCCTGATCATTGTCAACAAAATCGATGCCGAGGGGGTGGATTTGGAGGGGCTCACCGCCCAGATTCGCGACACCTTCGGCCCCGAATGCCTCCCTATCAACCTGCCAGCGGATGGCGGCAAAAGGGTCGTCGATTGTTTCTTTCTGCCCAGTGGATCGCCCACTGATTTCTCGAGCGTGGCCGAGGCCCACAGCCACATCCTCGACCAGGTGGTCGAGGTGGACGAGGACCTGATGGAGATTTACCTGGAGCAGGGTCAGGAGTTGCAGCCCGAACAGTTGCATGACCCCTTCGAAAAGGCCCTGCGCGAGGGACACCTCATCCCCATCTGCTACGTTTCCGCGGAAACCGGCGCCGGCATTCCCGAATTGCTGGAGATCCTGGTACGCCTCATGCCCAATCCTTCGGAGGGTAATCCACCCCCCTACATGAAGGGCGAGGGCGCCGGATTGACACCCGTGTTGGTCACACCGGACCCCAACCTGCACGTCCTGGCTCATGTGTTCAAGATCATCAACGATCCCTTCCGCGGCAAGTTGGGCATCTTCCGCATCCATCAGGGCCGCATCACCCCTAACAGCCAGCTGTTGATCGGTGATGCCCGCAAGCCCATCAAGGTCACCCACCTCTACCGCCTGCACGGTAACGAGCAAATCGAGGTCCAGGAGGGCGTGCCCGGCGACATCCTGGCCATAGCCCGGGTTGACGATGTCCACTTCGACGCCGTGCTCCACGACTCCCACGACGAGGACCATCACCACCTCCGCACCATGGAGTGTCCGGTGCCCCTCTATGGCCTCGCCATCACTACCAAAAAACGTGGGGACGAACAGAAGTTGACGGACGCCTTGCACAAACTCGAGTCCGAGGACCCCTGCTTTCATGTCGAGCACAACGCCTCCACCAACGAGACGGTCATGCGGGGCCTGGGCGAACTGCACATGAAGATCCTGTTAAGGCGCCTTGCCGATCAGTTCCATGTGGACGTGGATACCCGCCCGCCGAGCATTCCCTACCGGGAGACCATCACCGCCAAGGCTGAGGGCCATCACCGCCACAAGAAGCAAACCGGTGGCGCCGGCCAGTTTGGCGAGGTCTTCCTGCGCATCGAGCCCCAGGAGCGGGGCGGCGGCTTCGAATTCGTGGATGCGGTGGTGGGTGGCGCCATCCCCAATCAATTCATCCCCTCGGTGGAAAAAGGCGTGCGCCAGCTCCTGGAGGAGGGCGCCATCGCCGGCTTTCCCCTCCAGGACATCCGCGTCACCCTCTACGATGGCAAGTTCCATCCCGTCGATTCCAAGGACATCGCCTTTGCCACCGCTGGCCGCAAGGCCTTTATCGAGGCCATCGACAAGGCTAAACCCGTCATCCTGGAGCCCATCGTCAAGATACGCATCCTGGCCCAAAACACCGCTATGGGCGACCTCGCCGGCGACCTGTCTGGCCGCCGGGGACGTGTCCTCGGCAGCGATGCCACCAACTTGGGACAGATTGCCATCGACGGGGAGGTCCCCCTGGCGGAACTGGAGAGTTACGAATCCCGCCTCAAGTCCATCACCGGCGGCGAGGGCACCTACTCGATTGAACTCAGCCACTACGAGGCCGTGCCGGCCAACATTCAGAAGGAACTTCAGGACGCCTTCGAGCGCAAAGAGGCGGATTGAGACCCGAACCCGCCGGGTCAGGGTGGTAGCCTGGCGCCGCATCCACCCGCCTGGCGGGCGACCAAAACGGGGTGGATGGGGCGGCGGCTCAGCCCCCCCGGGCCATCCCGCACCCCATGGCCATTGCTCGGGAGCCGCGCGCACCCTAAGGCCCTGTTCCCCTGGCGTTCGGCATTGCGGGCCGGGTCCCGGCGCGGCGCCGCCTGGCCGCGTGCAAACGGCCAGGGCAAGTCCATGAGGCTCTCCTGTAAACCCGCCTTGGAACGGGTTTCCTGGCAGAGTTGCCTTCCCGGAGGTAACGAGCAGTGACCCAACCCCTGCCCCCCGCTAGTCGCTCCTGCACCCGCGGGGATAGGCTGGCTGAGGTTTGGGTTTTGCCTTTTCCGTAAGCGTCCTGTGCTCCTAACCCCTATAGGAAATCGCTGCCATGAAGCCCCGTTCTCGCGGCGTGACATCTGTCAGTCGTCCCTGGTTGTTCGCCTTCCTGGTCCTGCTCCCGATCCTGGCCACGGAGCAGATCATCGAGGTATTAGCCCGGGAGCGGGCCCTGGATCAGGAACGCACCGGCATCCTGACGCAGTTGACGACCCTACGTGCCCACCTGGAGGGCTTCATCAACGCCCATCTGCTCCTGGTGCATGGGCTGACCGCCGTGATCGCCTCACACCCGGATCTCGATCAGGCCGAGTTCGCCCGCATCGCCCAGGGACTGGTGAACGAACACCACGCCCTGCGCAACATCGCCGGCGCCCCTGACCTGGTCATCAAGCTCATATACCCTCTCGCAGGCAACGAGGCGGCGCTGGGCCTGGATTTTCGGACCCATCCACAACAAGGCGAGGTGGCATTGCGCACCATGGTCAGCGGCCAGCCCGGGTTGGCCGGCCCCTTGCCGCTGCTCCAGGGCGGCCTCGGCTTCGTCATCCGAGCGCCTGTGTTCGTCACCCCCACGGAACCGGGCGAGGCCCTGCGCCCATGGGGCCTGGTTGCCGCCGTCATCGATATCGTCACCTTTTATGAGCAAGCGGGGATTCTGGATGCCCAGCACAGGTTCCAGCTGGCCCTAAGCGGTACGGACGGGTCCGGGGCCAAGGGCCCGGTGTTCTTCGGTGATCCGCGCCTTCTGACTCAGGAGCCGGTCACCCTCCCCGTCAACTTGCCCGGCGGCTCCTGGCAATTGGCGGCCATCCCCGCTGGAGGTTGGGGCCAGTCGTTCGCTCAGTTGCGGCTGATCCGTTGGCTTGGGGTCCTTATCGCCCTGGCGGTAGCGGGGATGACCTACTCACTGGCGCGGGCCAATCGGGGGCTGGCGGTGAGCGAAGGCCGGCTGCGCTCCCTGCTCGACACCATCCCCGACCTGGTCTGGCTGAAGGACCCCGCCGGGGTCTATCTGGCCTGCAACCCACCATTCGGACAGTTAAACGGCACCACGGAGGCGGAGATGCTGGGCAAACGCGATATTGACTTCGTGTCCGCCGAGGTGGCGGAGTTCTTCCGAGCCAAGGACCTGGCAGCCCTCGCCGCCGATGGACCCTGCCGCAACGAAGAATGGCTCAGCTCCGTCAGTGACCGCCAGCGCCGACTCTTCGAAACCATCAAGACCCCCATGCGCGACGCCCAAGGGGAACTGCTCGGCGTGCTCGGCATCGCCCGCGATATCACCGCGCGTAAGGAGGCGGAGGAACACACCCGGCGTCTCAATCGGGTCCATGCGGTCTTGAGTGGCATTAGTGCGGCCATCGTCCGTTTGCGCGACAGCGATGCGCTTTTCAACGAGGTCTGTCGTATCGCCGTGGAAGTGGGCGGTTTTCGCATGGCCTGGCTGGGCCTTGCCGATGCGGCGGACGGGGAGGTCCGGCTGGTGGCCCATGCCGGCCAGATGGACGGCTATCTGGTTCAGTTGCACCTTTCCCCCACGGACGCCCGCCCCCTTGATCCCACGGATCTGGCCCTCCACCAAGGTCAACATGTCGTTTGCAACGATATCGCCACCGATCCACGCCTGGCACCCTGGCGGGAGGGGGCCCTGGCCAGGGACTATCGCGCCCTGGCGACCTTCCCCATCAGCGTGGCGGGTCGGGTGCGGGGCACCTTCAACCTCTATGCGGACCGGACGAATTACTTCGACACCCCTGAGCTAAACTTACTGGACGAACTCGCCTCGAACATCGGCTACGCTCTGGGGTCCATCGAAAGCGACAAGGCCCGGGAGAGCCTGGGCCGGCGCCTGATCGAGCTTCTGGAATCCATGAGCGACGGCTTTGTCAGCCTGGGACGGGACTGGCGCTATCAGTATGTCAATCGCCAGGCCGCCGCCCTGTTCGGGCGCGAGCCCGCAGACCTGCTGGGTCGACATATCTGGGCCGAATTCCCGGAAGGGGTCGGCCAACCCTTTTACTCCGCCTACGAGCGGGCCATGAACGAGGGAGTAACGATCCGCCTCGAGGACTACTACAGCCCCCGGCAGCGCTGGTTCGAGAACCGCATCTTTCCGACCCAGGATGGTATCTCCATTTTTTTCAGTGACATCACCGACCACAAGCAGGCGCAGCTGGCCCTGCATCGCCAGCGTGACATCCTCGACCGCACCAGCCGCTTCGCCAAGGTTGGGGGCTGGGAGTTCGAGGTCGCCACCGGCGCGGGCACCTGGACCGACGAGACGGCGCGGATCTATGGCCTGGACCCCATTGGGCCAAGCCACGCAAGGGCAGCCCTCTACGCCTTCCCCCGGCCCGCGCGCCGGGTGCTGGTCCCGGCGCTCCGGGCAGCGATCACCGAAGGCCAACCCTTCGAGCTGGAGCTGCCCATGACCAGCGTCGGCGGGATCTCCAAGTGGGTCCACATGACCGGCCTGCCCGTCCGGGCGGCCGGGCGGGTGGTCCGCGTCGAGGGCGCCATTCAGGACATCAGCCTCCGCAAGGAGGCCGAACTGGTGGCCCGCCAGCGCGAGTCCCTGCTCACCACCGTCTTCCAGGTCTTGCCCGACCTCTTTTTCCTCATGGACGCCGATGGCACCATCCGCGATTTCCGTACCAGTCGTATCGACGACCTCTATCTCCCGCCGGAGCGCTTCCTGGGTAAGCGCACGCAAGAGTTATTACCACCCACAGCAGCAGAGGTCTTCAAGGACAACCTGGCGCGACTGGCGGACGGAGGTCAGGTGATCAGCTACGAATACGCCCTACCGATAGCCGGTGATAACCGCTACTTCGAGGCCCGGCTCAGCCAGTTGCCGGAGACCACCCAACTCATCGCGGTGGTACGCAACATCACCGAGCGCAAGCGGATCGAGAATGAGATCCTCAGGCTAAACGCCGAACTGGAAGAACGCGTCCAGACCAGGACCGCCGAGCTGGCCGCCATCAATCAGGAACTGGAAACCTTTACCTATTCCGTCTCCCATGACCTCAAGGCGCCCCTGCGCGGCATCGATGGCTACAGCCGCCTGCTATTGGAGGATCATCTGGGGCAATTGGACGAGGAGGGCCAGCTCTTTCTGCGCAACGTCCGTCAGGGCGTGGAGAAGATGAGCCAGTTGATCGAGGACCTTCTGGCCTATTCGCGCATGGAACGGCGGGGCCTGCATGGCATCCCGGTCGATCTCGCGGCCCTGATGGGGCGTATCCTGGCGGAGCGGGGGGAGGACATCCAAGCGAGCGGCGCCCAGGTGCGGGTCGAACTGGCAGACCTGGTGGCCCGGGCCGACCCCGACGGGCTGGCGATGGTACTGCGCAACCTGCTCGACAATGCGCTGAAATTCCGCCTTCCCGACCAGCCACCCCGGGTCGAGATGCGTGGCCAGGCCACCGGGGACCTGATCCAGCTTGCCATTCAGGACCAGGGGATCGGTTTCGATATGCGCTTCCATGACCGCATCTTTGAAATTTTCCAGCGCCTGCAACGCGCCGAGGACTATCCGGGCACCGGCATCGGGCTGGCGATCGTGCGCAAAGCCATGCAACGCATGGGCGGGCGCATCTGGGCCGAGAGCACCCCCGGCCAAGGGTCCACCTTCTTTCTGGAGTTGCCGCAATGACGGGCGATGCCCAAACCCGCCCCATCCTGCTGGTGGAGGACAACCCGACGGATCTGGACCTGACCCGGCGCGCCTTCGCCCGCCTCAAGCTGACCAATCCCATCGAGGTGGCGCGCGACGGGCAGGAGGTGCTGGAAATGATCCCGCGCTGGGGAGGGGGCGCAACACTGCCGCTGGTGGTCCTGCTGGACCTGAAGTTACCGCGCGTAGAGGGGCTGGAGGTTCTGCGCCAGTTGCGCGCGGACCCGGTCACCCAGTCACTGCCCGTGGTGGTACTCACCTCCTCCGACGAGGATCGGGACATCCATGCCGCCTACCGGTTGCGCGCCAATTCCTACATCGTCAAGCCGGTGAATTTTGAAAAATTACTGGAAGTGGTAGCCCAGATCGAAGGGTACTGGTGCCTGCTCAACCAGCCACCGAGGTGAGCGCATGCGTGTTCTGCATGTAGAAGACGACCCCATCGACGCCGACCTAACCCGGCGCCTGCTGGCCAGCCGGATGCCGGATATCGCCATCGAGTTGGCGCCCAGCCTGGCGGCGGCCCGGGAATGCCTGCTCACGCCCGATCGCTATGGAGTGGCGCTGGTGGACCTGCAGCTGCCGGACGGCTCCGGGCTGGAACTGCTCGCCTGGGTGCGTGAACGCCAGTTACCACTGGCCGTGGTCATGCTCACTGGTGCCGGTGACCCGGAGGCCGCGATCGCCGCCCTCCAGGCCGGGGCCGACGATTACCTGACCAAGGACCACAAGACCCTGGAGCGCCTCCCGGCGACCCTGCTCGCAGCCTGGCAAGGCTTTATCTCCGCCCAGGCCCGGCGCGCGCGCCCCTTGCGGGTGCTGTATGCCGAGCGCCACGCCGCCGATATCGACCTGACCCAGCGCCACCTGGCCCGTTATGCCCCCCACCTCCGCCTGACGACCGTCGCCGATGTCCAGCAGGTCCTGGCCCGCCTGCCGACAGACCCGCGCCTTCCCGCCGACTTCGACCTGGTGCTGCTGGATTACGGCCTGCCGGGGCTGGACGCCCTGGAGGCGGTCAAGGTACTGCGCGCCGAGCGCAGCCTGGACATACCCATCGTAATCGTCTCGGGGCAGGGCAGCGCGGCGATCGCGGCAAGGGCCATGCTTCTCGGGGTCAACGATTACCTCACCAAGTATCCGGGCTATCTCGATAAGCTCCCGGCGACCCTGGAGAAGGCCTGGAGCCAGGTGGAACTGGTCCGCGAGCGCGCCAACCTGCGCGCCACCTCCGAGCGCCTCGCCCGGGTGCTGGCCTCCAGTCCGGTGGTCCTCTACACCCGGCGGCTCGACCCCACCGACCAGCCCCTGACCTGGGTCAGCGATAACCTGAGCCGGCTGCTCGGCCATGAGGTGTCCGCGGTCCTGGCCCCGGACTGGTGGCACTCCCATCTGCATCCCGATGACCGGGAGTTGGCCCTGGCCTGGCTCGCCAACCTGGAGGCCGGTGGTGACCGACACCTGACCTACCGGTTCCATGACGGTCAGGGCCGGTTGCGCTGGATCGAGGATGAGATCAGCCTCCCCGACTCTGGAACCGAGGCCGGCGCGGGGCGCCTGGTCACGGGGGCCTGGCGCGATATCACCGATGCCAAGCTCACCGATACCCGGCTGCGCCAGGCCGCGACCCTGTTCGAGAGTACCCGCGAGGGCGTGTTCATCACCGATCTCGCGGCGCGCATCCTCAGCGTCAACCGGGCCTTCACCGACATCACCGGCTACGATGAGGCGGAGGTCCTGGGTCGTAACCCGCGCCTGCTGGCTTCTGGCCGGCAGGACGCCGCCTTTTATCAAACCATGTGGGCCAGCATCACCAGCCGCGGGCACTGGCAGGATGAGGTGTGGAACCGGCGCAAGAACGGTGAGATCTATCCCCAGATCCTGAGTATCAGCACCGTCCGCGACCCGAGGGGGCAGCCCAGCCATTATATGGGCCTCATGACCGACATCAGCCAGCTCAAGGAGTCCGAGGCGCGGCTCGAAGATCTGGTCCATTTCGACCCCCTGACCCGTCTGCCGAATCGGCGCCTGGTCCAGTCACGCCTCCAACATGCCCTGGATCACGCCGAGCGCCAAAGGCAGGGGCTGGCCGTGCTCTTGATCGACCTGGATCGCTTCAAGAATGTCAACGACAGCCTGGGGCATCCGGTAGGCGACGCCCTCCTGGTGGCCCTGACCCAGCGGCTGAGTGAGCGGGTGCGGGCAGAAGACACCCTGGGCCGCCTGGGCGGGGACGAGTTTCTCCTGCTGATGGAGCATCCGGCACGGCCGGAGGACGCGGCTGAGGTCGCCCAGACCCTGCTGCGCCTGCTGGAAAAACCCTTTTGCCTGCCCGGCGCCCCCGAGCTCTACATGGGGGCCAGCATTGGCATCAGCCTGTATCCAGAAGACGGGCCCTCGGCGACAGACCTAATCAAGCATGCCGAGATCGCCCTTTATCAGGCCAAGGCCGAGGGACGCGGTACCTACCATTTTCATACCGCCTCGCTGGCCCAGACCGCCCGGGAACGCCTGGACCTGGAGGCACGCCTGCACCGCGCCCTCGCCAACGAGGAATTCGTACTCTACTACCAGCCCCAGTTCGAGACCCTCGGCGGCCGGCTCATCGGCTGCGAGGCCTTGCTGCGCTGGCTGTCCCCCGCGGGCGGCCTGATCCCACCGGACGCCTTTATTCCCCTCGCGGAGGAGACGGGGCTGATCGTGCCGCTGGGGGAATGGGCCCTACGCACCGCCTGCGCCCAGGGCAGGGCCTGGATGTCCGCTGGTCTGCCCCCAGTGACCATCGGGGTCAACCTGTCCGCCCGCCAGTTACGCCAGCCCGACCTGGTGGAGCGGGTGGCCGCCATCCTCGCCCAGTCGGGCCTGCCACCGGCCCGGCTCAAGCTCGAACTCACCGAAAGCATGATCCTGGGCCAGGGCGAACAGGCGCCGGCGCTGCTGCGCGCCCTCAAGGCCCTCGGCCTGGGGCTGTCCATCGACGATTTCGGCACCGGCTATTCCTCCCTCGCCCGCCTCAAGCACCTCCCCATCGACGAACTCAAGATCGACCAGGGCTTCGTGCAGGACATACCGGAGGATCGCAACGATATGGAGATCGCTGCTACCATCATCGCCATGGCCCGGAACCTCAACCTCAGGGTCATCGCCGAGGGGGTAGAGACACAGGCGCAACTGGACTTCCTCGCCCGTCAGGGCTGCCATGCCTGTCAGGGCTTTCTGCTGGGCCGGCCAGTACCGGCGGAGGTCTTCCAGCAAAGGGTCCTCCCGTTCGCGGCCCTGTCTTGAGGAGAGACTGACGGGTGCCTGATCTTGCCCCCAACGCGGACCAGTCCGGCCCTCACCCCCCAGCCCCGGCGGCCCCGCAACCCCGGGTTACAAGAGCAATTGACAGCATGAAGAAGGACAACGACTTGAGCAACGATGACCTGCTTGCTGAAAACACCCGGGTCGAGGTGCCTCGCATCCTGGTGGTGGGTGACGAACCCTCTAGCCGCACCCTCCTGGCCGAGACTCTGAACTCCAGTGACTATAGCCTCTTGTTCAGCCCCCAAGCCCCGGATGCCCTGAATATCCCTCGTGAGGGGGTGGACCTGATTCTGCTCGCTGACCCATTGCCGGATCACGACGGCCTGGAGGTATGCCGGCGCCTCAAGGCCGATCCGTTAACCGCCACCATACCGGTCATCTTCCTCACCGCCAATCAGGATCCCGTCCTCGAGGCCCAGGTGTTGGAGGCCGGCGCCGCGGATGTCGTGACCAAGCCTTACTCGGCGGCCGTGCTCCGGGCACGTCTGCACACCCATATCGCCATCTACCAAACCCTGCGGCAGTTGCAACAAACCCACCGGGAATTACAACAGGCCCATGTCGAACTGGAGAAACTGGCCAGTTCCGACAAACTGACGGGCGCCTGGAACCGGCGGCGCCTCGCGGATGCCGTGGCCAACGAGATGGAGCGCTTGAAGCGCTATGACCACCCCTTGAGCCTGATCATCATCGACATCGATTTCTTTAAGAAGATCAATGACCGTTACGGCCATATCGCCGGAGATCAGGTGCTGGCGGGATTAGCGGCACTGGTCCAGTCGTCCCTGCGGGCCACGGATGCCCTGACCCGCTGGGGTGGGGAAGAGTTTGTCATCCTGACCGCTAATGCCACCCTCACCTCCGCGGCCTTGATGGCCAAGCGGCTATGCGCGACCATTGCCCAGGCGAATTTCCCGACGGTCAAACACCTGACGGTGAGCCTGGGCGTGGCCGAGTGCCTGCCCGGGGAGGACTGGGAAAGCTGGTTCAAACGGGCCGATGCCGCCCTCTACCGGGCCAAGACCGGCGGCCGCAACCAGGTCCAGGTCGCGCCCGAGAGGCCCGAGCGCGCCGGGCTGGGCGAAAACGTCGGGGCGGGCTTCGTGCAACTGAGCTGGCGTCCCGCCTATGAATGCGGCCAGCCCCTCATCGACCGTCAGCATCGCGGACTGTTCGCGGACGCCAATGGCCTGCTAGGAGCCGTACTCTCCGGCCTACCCGCCGACGAGATCACCAACCTGGTCGATAACCTGATCCGCGATGTGGTCCAGCATTTCGCGGATGAAGAGGCCATCATCACCGCCGCGGGCTATCCCGATGCCGTCGCCCATGCCGGCATTCATCGCGGCCTTGTCGAGAAGGCGGGGGTCCTGGTCGGCCATTTCCGGGCGGGTAATCTCGGCATTGGCGAACTCTTCCAGTTTCTGGCCCAGGACGTGGTGGCCCGACACATGCTCAGGGCCGATCGCGAATTCTTCCCCTATGTCGCCGAACAGACCGCGCCGCCGGATCCGTTAGCGGCGGGATGAACCCGGCCCGATCAGCCCTGCAACCTAGGCAAGCCTCGCCCAGCCCGATGATGTCGAATCAATCCGGGAGGACATAGCCAAGTTCCTTGAAGAGCCTGAAACAGGCTTCCACCACTGGTGGATCGAACAGCCTGCCTTTGTGGGTGTTGATTTCATCCAGCGCGGCGGCGAGTCCAAGCCCGGGCCGGTAGGGACGGTGAGAGATCATGGACTCTACGACATCGGCTACCGCCAAGATCTTGGCTTCTAACAATATCTGATCGCTGGTGAGTGCCTGCGGATAGCCGGAACCGTCCAGTCGCTCGTGGTGTTGCCGGACGATCTGGGCGATGGGCCAGGGAAAGTTGATGGCTTTCAGTATCTCGTACCCGCCCACAGCGTGCTGCTTGATGAGCTCAAACTCCACAGGAGTGAGACGTCCTGGCTTGCTGAGGATTTCGGTGGGGATTTGAATCTTGCCGATATCATGCACGACGCCGGCCAGTCGCACCCCATCGACCCCATGATCCGTCATCCGCATCTCGGTGGCGATGGCACTGGCGAGATGGGCGACGCGTCGCTGGTGACCCGCGGTATAGGGGTCACGCATCTCAACGAGAACGGCGAATGCCGTGATGGTTTCCAGCAGGCTGTCTTTGACTCTTCTTTCACTGGCCAGCAAATCGGCGGTACGGGCCGCCACTAAGCCTTCGAGCCGATGGCGCAGGCGATACAGCTCCAGATGGGTGCGTACCCTGGCTAGCAGTTCGTCGCGCTGATAGGGCTTGGTGACATAATCCACGGCACCAACCTCGAAACCCAGAAGTTTCTCGCTAACCTCCGAGGCGGCGCTGACGAAGATCACCGGCACTTCGCGGGTGTTGGGATCAGCCTTGAGACGTCGGCAGACCTCGAGGCCATCCATCACGGGCATGCGGATGTCGAGCAACACCAATTCTGGCGGGTTACTGACGGCCGCGTTCAAGGCGAGTTCACCGTTGAGCGCGGAACGCACCTCGTAGCCTTCAGCCTTCAGGAGTTCCGTCACCAGCTTCAGGGAGGTAGGGGTGTCATCAACCGCGAGTATCCTGCCCTTGTCATACATAGCTGCTCACCGCTCAAAGGGTCCTCAAGGAATTCAGGATAGCAGGGTAGTTGAAGTCTCCCGCCAGATCGGAGAGCATTTTGTGCAACATCGGGTCATGATCTTTGATCTTCCCGAGGATGACAGAGATTGGCTCTTCCTCCAGACTTTCCAGGGCGGCGCGGAGTTCGGCGCGTAACCCGTAAGGCAAGAGGGCCAGCATCTCCGGGGTCAGTGCCGCGATATGCTGGTCCGCTGCCGGAGTCGCGGCGTAAGTATATTCCACCCCCAACTGCCGGGTCAGGCATTCGTATATTGCGTTGAAACGGTAGGGTTTGCTTAGGAAGTCATCCAAGCCCGCCGCCAGTAGCTCCGCGCCTTGCTCGGTAATGGACGAGGCGGTGACGGCAACGATCTTCACCTGCTTACCATCGGGCAAGGCACGGATCTGTCGCGTCGCCTCCAGCCCGTCCATCACCGGCATGCGCCTGTCCATCCAGATCAGGTGCGGCGACCAGCTACGGAAGATAGCCACGGCCTGCTCTCCGTTCTGCGCCACCTTGACCTGGAAACCGAGGTGGTTCATCAATCGGCTGAGCAGCCTCTGATTTTCCAACTGGTCCTCGACGATCAGGATGCGAAAGTTCGGCTGGCCGGGAGCCAGGCCCACCACCTCACCGGGCAATTTCTGGTCCGACTTGACCAGAGTGCTCGTACCTACCGACTGCACCGGCAACTCCACCCGGAATACCGAGCCTTGGCCAAGGGTGCTGGCGACGCTGATGGTCCCGCCCATCAGCTTGAGGTACTGCTGAGTAATCGCCAGTCCCAGCCCGGTCCCTGACTGGATGGCCGATTCTGAAAGCTGCACGAACGGCTCGAAGATACGCTGCTGGTCTTCCGGTTTGATGCCGGGCCCGGAATCCACGACCTCGATGACCAGACAGGATGGACAGACATCCGGTTTCATCCCGAAGCGAAGGGTAACACCGCCTTGCTGGGTAAACTTCACGGCATTACCGACCAGATTGATCACCACCTGGCGTAACCGCACCTCGTCGCTGCTGATATACCGCGGCAACCCCGCATCAAGATCGGTCCGCAATTGCAGGCCTTTTTCCTGGGCGCGTAACCGCATAAGGTCGGCGACATCGCGCACCATCCCACCCAGGTCAAAGGGCGCACAGGCTATCCTCACCCAACCGGATTCGATCTTGGCCATCTCCAGGACTTCATTAATCAAGGCCAGCAGATGTTCCCCACTGCGGTTGATGATATCGAGGTTCTCCTGCTGCCCCAGATTGAGATGTGGGTCCTGACGCATCATGCTGGAGAAGCCGAGGATGGCGTTCAGGGGCGTTCGCAACTCATGGCTCATGTTGGACAGGAACAGACTCTTGGTGCGGTTGGCGGACTCGGCGGATTCTTTTGCCCTCCGCAGCTCATATTCGAATTGCCATTTTTTGGAAATATCAAAGAGGATGCCATAAGAATTCAGGGGCTCGCCCAATTCGTTGTACTTGATCTTGACGTAAACAATCAGGTGCCGTTGATTTTCATCGGGTTGCCCAACTCGGTATTCTAACGAGATGCGATCTGCATGCGACTTGAAGCCCTGTTCCAGTGTTGCGATGGCTGCATCAAGATCGTCCGGGTGAATCAGCGCGGACCAATCGGACAGGGTACAGTTTGCCTTGGCAATCCCCAGCATCACCCGTGCCCGCTCATCCAGAAAAAGCAGTCCGCTGGCCATATCATGAGCAAAGCTCCCGGCTTCTGCTCCATCCAGGGCATAGGACAAACGCTCCCTGGTTTCGCGCATAGCTTCCTCGGTCCTTTTGAGCTTGGCCATCTCCTCCTGGAGGTCGGAGTTGGCCTGTTCCAGTTTAAGGGTGCGGTCTTTTACGACTTCTTCGAGGTGGTCCTTGTAACGCCTCAAGTCCTCTTCAATGCGAATGCGTTCGCTGATGTCGACGGAAATTCCGCACAAGGCATAGATACTACCGTCATCGCGACGCAGGGGTAGCTTGGTGGACTGAAAAGTGAACCCTTGCTCCGCCCTCTCAAACCTATTGATTTCCAGCTCTCTTACCGTCTCACCCATGTCGAGAACGCGGCGATCGTTATGCCGGATATTTGCCGCTGTTACCGCATCGAAGAATTTATCATCACCGAAACCCACGACATCATCCATGGCTGCGTGCCATAGCTCACGCACTTTCCGGTTGGCAAATAAATAATTACCCACCATGTCCTTCAGATAAATGAAGGCGTCGACGTTGTCCAGAATCGTGAGCAGTTTTTCCTCACTGGCACGCAGGGATACCTCGGCTTGCATAAGTTCCGTGATGTCATGCACGGTGCCGTTAGACTGAATCGGGTTACCCCTATCGTTATAGACCGTCTCGCAGCGTTCCACCACATACTTGATACGACCATCCTTCATGAGCAGGCGATGCGAGCTCTGGTAGGGTTGCCTGTTCTTGACGGATGCGGTAAAGGCCTCATTGACCTGGGCGCGATCATCCGGGTGAATGGCATCCAGAAAATCCTCGTATCTGGCACCGAAGCTGTCCCTGTCGATTTCGAAGATGCGATAGATCTCATCCGACCAGTCCAGCTTGTTATTGACGAGGTCGAGCTGCCAGCTACCCAAACGGGCGATGCGCTGCGCCTCGGACAGGCGATACTGGCTCTGGACAAGCGCCGCCTCCGATTGCTTCTGCTCCGTGATGTCAACGGAAATACCCAGCAGATGGGTTGGCTTACCGTCCGCCCCAAACAGTCCGATCTTGAAGGTATGCAGGAGCTTTTGGGTGCCGTCACGGCAACTAATCACTTCTTCGGGAATCTCCAGAATTTCATGGCTATTCAATACCTCCCTGTCGGCTTTGACGAATAAATCCGCCTGTTCTGGAGTGAAAAAATCGTAATCATTTTTGCCCATCAAGTCGTAGCGATCATATCCCAGCAACCTTTCGCCGGCTTTGTTGAACAATTCAAAACGCAGATCAGAGGCTCGCTTCAGGAAGATCATATTGGGGATGTTCTCGACAATGCTGTCGAGCAGGCGTGACTGGGCCTGGAGTGCTTCATTCTGTGCGACCGCCTGGCGCTGTGCCAACATCAGCCGGTTATAAGGTTCCTCGATGGTTGCCACCGCCAGGGCACGATAGATGAAGAGGTAGGCGATGACCTTGTAGAGGTGGCCAAGCACGTTGTAGCTGCCGGTCATCGTGGTGTACAGGGTGAAATAAAACTCGCTCATCGCCAGGGTGGTAACGGCGCCGAACAGCAGTACGACACTGAAGTTCTGAGGGGTACGCCTCTTGTGCCACAGAATAGCCGCGGTCACCAGGTGGATGAGGATGACCAGGTATTCGGTGTTCTTCTTGAAGGGGGTCAGTCCCTGGCCCGGGATGAAGGTGTCGGGGAGCAGGGGCTGAGCCATGATGACGGTCAGGGTGAGCAGAACCACAGCCATGCTCAGGGCGCCAAAGATGAGGAAGCGGGTATGGGGTGAACGCAAGGGCTGCCAGGGCCTGATGACGATCAGCAGCAAACCCAAGGAGGTCAGCAGGCGTGCGGCCAACCAGAAATACAGGTGCTTCTGGGCATCGTTGGGTGTGATGAAATCCGGCATGCCGTCATAGGAAAGGGTATGCAGAAAATCCAGCAGGCCCACTGAGAAGAAGATGCTGCCGATCAGCACGATATTGCCGGAGAGCCGGGTACTGCGGGAACTCCAGCCCAAGGCGAATACCATCATGGCGACAACGATGGATACCATCTCCAGTAACAGATGCAGGGGCAGATAATGCGGGATACCTTTACTAACCGGAATCGTCGGCGCCAGCCAGGCGATGAACTGGATCAGGGCGAGCATCAGCAGGAATACCGCCATGCGCCGCATGGACTGCCAGTGATCCGGATGCAGCAAAACTTCAGGTCGCAGGATGGAATGCTGCCTCATGCGCCTCGTCCTCCTTTGCAACTTAGTCAGTGACGTCGTTACCGCCAACGCCGCCTGGAGGGACGAGGCAAGCCTTCCGGTAAAAGGCCACCAGGTTACCCATCAATTCCAGCACCAGCAGCCGAGCCTCCTCGGTATAGGCGCGCACCTTCGCTGTAGGGGCATTCTCCTGGCGCATCAGATCCTCGGCCCGCTTGTGGGCACCGATGTCCTGAAGTGAGCCGAACAGCCGCTGCGGTTGAGGCTGACCGTCGTAGGCCAATTTGCCCCGGAGGTGTACCCAGTGTTCCGTGCCCTGTTCAGGGTTGCAGATGCGAAATTCCTGGTCGATGCCCTGGCCAGCGCCCAGGGTGTCCGGGCGCAGGCTCGCCATCACCCGGGCGCGGTCGTCGGGAGGAAGCCGGTCGGCCCAATCCGCCGAGGTATGAGCGACCCGGGCGTCGATGCCGAGCAGCACTCCCAGTTCGGCCTCGCAGGTCCAGTGGCCGCTGGGAATCTCCCAGGTGAAACGGGCCATGCGGGCCTGCCGCAGTATATCTCCAAGCAGTTTTTCGTTCTCTTGCAAGGCGGCGTTATGCCGGGCGATCTCGGCGTTCTTGCGGCTCAGTTCACAGGCCTGCTGTTGGCACCGCAGGCGCTGGCAGTAGAGGTTGGCGAAGATCGCTACCTTGGTGCGCAAAAACTCCGGCCACACCGGGCTGCCGAGGTAATCGACCACGCCCAACCCATACCCTTGGCTCTGGGCATCGTCGGTGAGCCACTCGGCGGTGATGAAAAGGATCCGTAGCTGTGCGGAACGCTGCTGGCTGCGGATCAGGCGGGCGGTGGCAAACCCGTCCAGAATCGGCATGTTGATTTTCAGCAGTACGACCGCGAAGTCCCAGGTCCGCAAATGGGGCAGCGCTGCTACCCCGGAAGTCGTCGTGACAAGGTCAACCGCAACCCCTTCCAATGCCGCGACCAGGGCCATGAGCTTGGCGGGGTTGTCATCGATGATCAGCACCGGCGCGAGCTCCGTCGCGTCGCCGTCGGCAGCCGTATCCGGGAGTGGCTCGGAGACCGGGGGCATGGGTTAACGGGGGGCCTCAATCCGTGGCGCGGCAGCCTGTCGCCTCATGAGCCCGAGCCAGTATCCAGGAAAAGATTGCTAATGCGGTCGGCCTCCCCCGCGACCCCATGCACCACATTGCCCGAGAAGATGCCCGTCAGGTTGCTGAACGGCTTACCGATCCGGTTGCCATGGCCGTCGATCGTGTATTCGCGAATGTCCTTATCATGCATCGAGCCACGCATCTTCAGCACCGTCAGACAGCGGCGCATCTCGCCAAACAGCTCGACATAGCGCAGCAGGATGATGGAGTCGGTGATGGTGGAGATGTGCGCTTCGGTGATGGAGGTGCCACCGAGCAGGGTCGGGGTGGTGGAGGTGACCATACCAGTGGCTTCCTGTTGCTTGATGAAGGAAGTCAAACCGATAACGAATTCCCGATAGCCCTTGATGGTGGAGACCCGCTCCAGGGCGTTGCGCAGGATGATCACGTTGTTGGCAACGAATTCCTCGACGCCAAAGCGGGCGATTTCGACGTATTCGACGGTGCGCTCCGCCGTCAGAATGGCGGTGACGCCCAGTTGCTTGAGGGCGACGGCGATGCGGAACAGTTCGGCGCGAACGACGTTGGTTTCGGCGAAGCGGGAGAAGATGGCGCCGAGCGAGTCCAGCGAGACGCGCTGGGCGCCAATTTTCCGCACGGCGTGTTCGATCCGCGCGACCAGGGCCCCTAGGTCATATTCGCCGGTGACGACCGGCCGGTCGGCGAGTTGCGGGGAGGCGTCGACAAAGGCCCACTGGCCGGCGGCTTCCCAGGCGGCGATGTCCCAGCCGAGGCTGAGGACGTTGTTGCGGATGTCCGGCGCCGGTTCCTCGAAGGTGACAAAAACGCCGCCTTCTCCGGCGTTGAGGATGCCGTTGGCGAGGAACTGGATGGCGAAGATAGTCTTGGCGCTATCCGAGGTGCCGGCGACCAGGGTGGTGCACCCCTTGGGCAGGCCGCCCAGGGAGATGGCATCGAAGCCATGGATGTCGGTAGCGAGTTTTTCAACGGGCATGCTCATACCTGTACCCCCTCCGTCCGGCCCCGTCCATGGGATTTCAAATCCAGGCCCAACAGTACTTTTTCGTTGTCGGACAGGTCGCCAATGACACGCCGCAGGGGCGGCGGCAGCGCCTTGATCAGGGTCGGGGTGGCGAGAATCTTGTCGTCCTCGGCCAGTTGGGGATTGGCCAGGACGTCGATCACCTGAATCTCTTATTTGGCATCCAGCTCTTCCGCGCAAATCCGGTGCAGATTGGCCAGGGCCCGCTGGGAACTGGGGGTCGTGCCCGTGATGTAGAGTCGCAGGATGTATTCGACCAAGTAATATCCTTGGGTTTGACGGTGCCTCGGCGCCATGGGCGCACCCGTTACCGATAGTACGAATCCGGGTGGTCCATCAGGCCAGCACCATCAGCCGCTTATCCCTGCTAAGGAACGGGAGGTTATTGAAAAAAAATTCTAACCCAGAGTCAGCAAGTCCGGACGAAAATTTCAACAACTGCGCAGAGCCCCTCAGCCTTTACCCCTTGCCCTCGCAGATCTCCAGGGTTACCAGCATCCGCATGAGTTCCGAGAGGGTCCTGGCCTCCATTTTTTCCATCACCCGGGCGCGATGGGCCTCGACGGTGGATTGGGTGATGCTCATCGCGCTGGCGATCACCTTGTTGCGCTGACCATCCACCACCCGCCGCATCACCTCGGCCTCGCGGGGGGTCAGGCGGGCGATACGCTCCTTGATCTCGGCGAGACGGGTGGCCTCGCCCCGGCGCAGGGCATCCTGCTGCATGGCCCGGTGTACGCTGTCGAGGAGGGCCTGGGCGTTGAAGGGTTTTTCCAGGAAGTCGAGGGCCCCGGCCTGGAGGGCACGCACGGCCATGGGGACATCCCCATGAGCCGAGATCATGACGATGGGGGGGTGGCAGGGGAGCTGTTGCAGGCGGGTTTGCAGTTCCAGGCCGCTCATGCCCCGCATCCGCACATCGAGGATCAGACAGCCGTGCTGGTCAGGGCTGAAGTGGTCGAGATAGTCTTGGGCCGAGCCATAGCTGGCTACCCCCAGACCCACCGATTCCATCAGGAGCTGGATCGATTCCCGCACCTGCTCATCGTCATCAACGATGTAGATGGTTGGTTGCCGCGCTGACATGGTCCCCTCGGGATGCTAATGGTACCTGCCGTTGGCGCCTGGACGGATTAAATCCGGGCGCCCCGGCCATGCCGGTGGGGATTGTAGCCGGTCAGGTGCCTGGCGCGGGAAGACGGATGCGAAATTGCGTCCCGGTGGGGCCGGTCGCTTCCAGGTCGATGTGGCCCGCGTGGGCATCGACAATGCCCTTACTGATCGACAGTCCTAGGCCCATACCCCGGCTCTTGGTGGTGACGAACTGTTTGAAGATCTCGGAGCGCAGGGTCTCGTCCACCCCCATGCCGGTATCGCGCACCAGCACCTCAACCTGGCCGGGGCATGGCGCCGCGGTGGCGAGAGTGAGGCAGCGCTCGGCGAGGCCGGGGTCGGACATGGCATCGATGGCGTTGGTGGCGAGGTTGAGGATGACCTGCTGAATCTGGATGTCCTGCGCCCAGACGGGGGGCAGGCCGGAGGCGAACTGGGTGTGGATCTGGACCCCGACCCGTTGGGCCTCGGGCCGAACCAGCACGAGGACCTTCTGGACCAGCTCGTTGATGTCCACCGCGGTCTTGACCGGTGCATCTTTATTAACGAACTGGCGCACCTGGCGGATGATGTCGCCACCGCGCTGGGCCAGAAGGCTGATGGTGACCAGGGCATCGCTCAGGCGGCCGGCCCTGGTGCCGTCGAGACCGGCGTCGAGCAGCCGGATGCAGGCCTGGGCATTGGAGGCGATGGCCGTGAGAGGTTGGTTGATTTCGTGGGCGATGCCGGCGGCCATCTCACCCAGGGTGTTGAGACGGCCCATGTGGGCCAGTTCGCGCTGGTGCCGGCGTCTGGCCTCCTCGCTGTGCTGACGCTCGCTGATATCACGAAATACCACCACGCCGCCGACAATGCCGCCATTGTCATCGCGCAGGGGTGAACAGGCGTATTCCACCGGAAAGTGGCTGCCATCCTTCCGCCAGAACCGATCTTCGGGGATATGACGGGACTTGCCGTCCCAGCAGCTGCGATAGACGGGACACTCGTGGGCGGGAAAAGGGCTGCCGTCGCTGCGGGTATGGTGGAGCAGCTCGTGCTGGTTGCGCCCGACCAACTCCTCGGCGCGCCAGCCGGTCATCTCCGTCATGGCGCGGTTGACGAAGGTAGAATTGCCCTCGCGATCAACCCCGTAGATGCCGTCTGCCACGGAGTTGAGGATCAGCAGGTGTTGCGCCTCCAGGCTCACCTTGGCCCTCTGGAGCTGGCGATTGAGGCCCCAGATCCTGTAGAGCAGGGAGGCGAAGAGCAGGAGGAGGACCAGACCCGCCACTATCCAGAAGAGGTAACGCTGGACCACGTCACGGAGGGTGAAGTCCTGGTCATAGGGGGGCAGTTTGAGACGCCGGAACAGCTCGTGGACCGGCTGATAGTCGAGGGGCACGGTCCAACCGGCGTAATTTCCAGCCAGGGCCGCGGGGTGTTCGGGGGGCATGTTGAGCAGGGCCACCGCCACCTGCTGGGCCAGGTCGTTGGGGGTGTGACTGACCTTACTGAAGGGCCACTCGGGATAGAGATCGGTACTGTGGAGAAGGGGGAAGCGGTCGGTGGGCCGGGGATTGAGCACCTTGAACTGGTTAAGATCGATCAGCCCCTCCGCCGCCATACGTTCCAGGATGCTGGTGCGCACGGTGCCGGCATCGACCTGGCCAAGCAGCACCGCCATCACCACGCTGTCGTGATCACCGGCGAAATCCAGCCGGGCGAAGTCGTGGTAGGGATCAACCCCCTGACGCAACAGCTCATCCCAGGCCATCTCGAAGCCGCCGAGAGAGGCCTCGTCCACCGCCAGAAAGCTTTTGCCAGCCAGGTCGGCAAGGTGATGGATGTCCTGCTGTTCCTGGCGGGTGAAGATGACGCTGCCGAACTGGTTCAGGCTCAGGGCACCTTCCCGGTTGTTGAGCGTGGCGAGGCGGGAGATACCCTGGTGCACCTCCAGGGCGACATAGATGCCAGGATTCACCAAGATGAAGTCCACGAACTCCATCTCCACGAACTCGGTGATGCGGCTGAAGGGGAGCGGGACTATCTCGAAACGGTAGCCCTCCAGGACGCTCGTCAGGTAGTCGGCAGTGGGTTGCCAGTGCTCCAGGGTCAGGTCGGTACCGCGATGGCTGAGGACGCCGATGCGGATCTCCTGGATGGCGGCGGCGGGGCTCGCCGCCATCCAGAGGCCCAGGGCCAGGAGGCGGGCGGCACGGTGACGGCACCGGGCTAGCGAGAACATGGCCCGCGCGCAGCCGGGTAGCCGCAGCCTGTCCTAATCCCAGAGCTTGGGCGGCCCGTTCTCGCCCGACGCTCGCCGCGCCTCGATCCGTTCCTGGATGAAGCGCTGGAATTCCGGCTGGCGCTGATAGGCACCGGTGGCGACATAGGCCAGGCTGGTGGCGATGTGATAGGGGCGAATGTAGCTGTCAGTGCGGAACACCTCCTGGCCCCCGGCGTCCAGGAACAACAGGGTCGGGGTGTAGTTGATACCCAGTTCCCGACTCCAGTCCCGTGCCGCCAATTCGCGGCCATCCGGGGTGATGAGGGGCTCCCTGGACCCGAAATCGACCAGAGCGACATCGAATTGCCTCAGCAATTCCCTGGCCTCGTCCCTCGCCAGGCCCTCGCGATGCAGTTCATCGCAGGCCTGACAGCTGGCCTGTTCGAAGAGCAGCAGCAGGGGCTTGGCGCTGGGGCGCTGGTTCAGTTTGAGGGGGTGAGGCAGATAGCTGGGGTCCTGATGCAACTCGGTGCTGGCCGGGGTAGCCGTCTGAGCGGCCAGATAATCCTTGAAGGACTCGGTGGGTGCGGGGCGTTGGGCGCTATAGTCGAGCAGGGCGCTGAAGCGCTCTGGCGGGTAGTAACCGTTGAGGCGGAAGGTCACCGCCCCTTGTTCGTCCAGAAAGAGCAGGGTTGGGGTGAATTGCACCTTCTGATCACGGGCGAAGTCCTTTTCGCGGGTCTCCTGGCCCGTCAGGTCGGTCATCTCCAGATCCCCCCAGATGTTGATAGCGATGAGATTGAACTGGGCCTGGGTCTTCGCGACGATGTCGCGCTGAGTGAAGTTCACCTCCAGCATCCGCTTGCAGTAGGGGCACTCCTCCTGGTGGAAATAGAGCACCACCCGCTTGCCCTCGGCGGTGGCGCTCGCCACCTCTTCGTCCAGATGGAGGAAGGAGTCCTTGAACCAACTGGGCAGGGCGGCCAGCAGGGGCGCGCTGACCAGGCACAGGAGCAGCAGGTGCGAAGCGGCAAGGGGGGCGCGAAGGCACTTCATGGATTTTCCTCGGCGGAGGTCCCTGGGGCAGCGGTGGTGGTGACCGGCCTCAGCCCAGGCCCGGGTTGTCAGCCATGCCGACCAACTTGGTGGCGTTGACCTTGGTCAGGGCGATCGTCTTCTTGTCGCGCAGGTAATCGGCGACCAGTTCCCAAACCGGGCGCCCAGGCCCCGGGGTGCCGACGGTCGCCCAACCCGTGACCTTGTAGCTCTTGTCCGCCTCCACCAGACGCCCATCGTCCAGGCGCATCTCGCCGATGCGCTGCCCCAGGCTATTGGTGGGGGTACAGACATAATCGAGCCCGCCCACGCGCACCATGTCGCCCCCTTGCTGCAGATAGGGATCGGGGTTGAACAGGTTGTCGGCCACATCCTCCAGGATGGTCCTGAGTTCGCTGCCCTTCATCTCCCGCACATAGGTGGCCGGGTAGGTGATGGCGGTCTGGTCGAGGACATTCTCTAGGGTAATGGCGGAGCCCGGCGTCACGGTGGTGCCCCAGCGGAACCCGGGCGAGAGGGCGATCTCGGCGTCGCCGCCCTGACGCAGGGCGTTGCAGATCACCTGGTCAAAGGTGCCGTTGAAATTGCCCCGGCGGTAGAGGGTCGTCTCAGTGACGGCCAACTGCTCCTGGAGTTGGGGCAGGTAGGGCCGCCGTACCTCGTCGATATAGGCCTGCATCGCCGGGTCGGCGGGGAGCAGGTTGGCGAAGACCGGCAGCAACCGGTAGCGATAGCCCCGAACCTTGCCATCACCCACGTCCAGGTCCATCACCCCGAGGAACTTGCCGTTGGAGCCGGCGTTGGTGACCAGGGTCTTGCCACCCGGGTTCTCCACCAGGGAGGGGGCGGGGATGCCGTCGTGGGTATGGCCGCCGAAGATGACGTCGATCCCGCGCACTGCGGAAGCCATCTTCAGGTCCACATCCATGCCGTTGTGGGAAATCACCACCACCACGTCGGGCTTCTCCTTAGCCCGCACCTGATCCACCATCTCCTGCATGTGCTGGTCCTGGATGCCGAAGCGCCAGTCAGGGATGAAGCGCGCCGGGTTGGCGATGGGGGTATAGGGAAAGGCCTGGCCGATCACGGCCACGCGAGTGCCCTTGACCTCCTTCACCGTATAGGGCTTGAAGGCCAGGCCAGTGGCCTCGTCGAAGCCCGGGAAGTCGGCGAACTTGTAGTCGAAGAGGGCGGTATCGGAGATCGAGATATTCTGGGCGACGAATTCGCCCTTGAAGGCGTTGATATTCTCGATCACCTCGGAGTCGTTGTAGGTGAACTCCCAGTGGCCGGTCATGACGTCCACGCCGAGCAGATTGCAGGCGCCCACCATGTCCTTGCCCCGGGTCCAGAGGGCCGTACCAGACCCCTGCCAGGTGTCTCCACCGTCCAGCAAGAGGCTGTTGCCCTCCCCCGCCTCGGCGCGCAGTTGTTTGACCAGGGTGGCCAGGTGGGCGAAGCCGCCGACCTTGCCGTAGCGCTGGGCGCCGGCATCGAAATCGAGGAAGGTAAAGGCGTGGGCGTCCCGACCACCCGGGGCGATCCCAAAGTGTTTGAGCAGGTGCTTGCCCACCAGATGCGGGGGCTGCCCCAAGGCGGCACCGATACCCAGATTGACGCTCGGCTCACGAAAATAGATGGGGTTGAGTTGGGCGTGGGTGTCGGTGATGTGCAGCAGGCGCACATTACCAAAGTGACCGTTCTGGTAGAGGGCCTCGCCCTCACCCGCTTGAGCCGCGCCCCGGGCTGCGCCCGGTAGCAACCCGGCCATTCCGCCCAAGGCCAGCAGGCGGGTGAATTCTCGCCGTGATAGATACATGGTTCGGACCCTCTGCTTGGGTTGACTGACTGGGATATTGACTGGACCCAGCCCGAAGCCCCTCTGGACTCGGGCTGGGCAGGGGGTACTACTTATTGACCGGGGATTCCGGGTCGAGCAGGTAGGCCATGAGATCGGCTATCTGCCCCTGATTCAGGAAGCCGTTGGCGCCAAAGCGAGGCATGTTGGTACAAGGGAAGTAGGCGTGGCCGTTGAAAATCACCTCGTACACATACTTCTGGGTCTCCGGGGTGTTGCCCCGGAGGTTGCCAAAACCCGTCAGGCTGGGGCCCAGGGTGCCATGCGCCGCCACCTTCAGGTCCATCTGATGACAGGCATAGCAATTACCGCCAAATTTCTTGGCGTTGTCATCGACCTTGGGCCCAAGACGAAAACCAGCGCCCTCCTTAGCCAGGGTCTGTCCACGCTGCCAGTCCCCCAGGGTGATCCCGCCCTCGGGGTAGACGCGCGAGGCGATGGCCAACTCCTGGACCTTTTTTGCCGTTTCGGGATCGATGGTCTGGCCATGCAGCGCCGAGCAGGTCTTTTGCAGCTCGTCCTGGGTCATGCGCTCCCGTCCAGTCTTGCCTTCTTGGGTAGGCTGATCGAGTTTGAAGCCCTTGGCGTCAAAAATCAGGTACTCCGTCAGTTCCGCCGGGGTCATTTTGGTGTAATCGACCGCAGGTCCCTTGGCGGCGGCCGTGGCCGCCAGACCGACGGCGGCGGCTCCCGCCGCCCCGGCGGCCATGGCCTTACCCGCCCCGGAGGGGCTGGCGGGGCTCGCGCCCGCGGCACTGGCCTTATCCGTGGCGGTCTTGTCGGTGGTGGCTTTAGCTGCGGCCGCCTTGTTGGTCTTGCGGTTCTTTTTAACGGGCTTGCCAGCGACAGGCTTCTGTTTGGGGCTATTTTCGTCCGCTATTTTCTCAGCGGCGGGGTTACCCGCGGCGGCCTTCTCGGTGGCATTCGGGGGGGCGGCATCGGCACTCATACCGATGCCAGGTATCAGGGTCGTCGTGGCCAGCAGCGCCGCGATGAGGGTCTTATCTATCATGTCGGGTTCTCCTTGGGCGACGGCTAGCGCTTGATATCGGGCAGGATGGCCGGCTGGCCCCGTGCCTTATCGGTCCAGTAGGAAATGATGGCGATGGAGGCGTCGGAGCCATAGATGATTTCCGCCTGACGCATCTGCCAGACACACTCGGAGACGCGATGCTGGCTGCCGCGCACGGCGTCGTGCCCGACCCGGAAGGCAGGCCAGGAGATCGCCTTGGTCCACTCCTCGGGGACGTTGGCATCCGGAAGCACCGAGGCACGAATGCGTTTGCCCGTGGCGCCATGACAGGTGGCGCAACTGAAATCGCTGATACCGGCACGGCGATAGAAGAACTCCTCACCCGCCGCCCGCATCGCCTTCTCCAGGGGATGATCCATGGGTGGATTCCAAGGCATCCCATTGGATTGTTTGGCGATGTAGGTCTGGAGCTTGACAAGGTCGGTGTTGCCGTGCTTGTCCTTAAGCTCCTTATCCTCGTCCGTGAAGCCCTGGAGGCTCTTCATGCAGTACATCAGGCGGCTTTCCAGATCCATGACCTTGCCGGTGTCGGCAAAGTAGCGCGGCATCTCGACGTAGGCACCCTCCAGGACGCCAGGACCTTTGCCAAAGTCACACTTTTCCAGGGAGACCTGGTTGGGGCCGCGGGGCTCCTTGAAGAGCATCTCCCCCTGTTCGCCGACCCAGTAGGCCGGATCGTCCTGCATCATCATCAGGTTCTGCTCGCTCTGGGTCAGATAGGCCGAATTCGAGCTATCAATCAGGGCGTGGAGCACCTCCTCCGGGGTCTTGTCGGGGGCGGCGGCCAAGGGGCCGGCCACCGCAAGCATTATTGGTAACGCGGCTAGGGCGTTTTTAGACATGGCATCCTCATCTGGGTGCGTGCGGGTTGGCTGGTGAGGGGTGAGGGTGGCGCCAGCGGTACTACTTGACCTGGACCGTGCCGGAGCTCTTTTCCCCCTTGTTATCGACCCAGCGCACCTCGATGGTGTCGCCTGCGGCCACATTTTTCAGGGATGTCGAAAAGAAGGGATTGGTGGAAATGGCACCGCCCCAATCGGCCTCCATCATCAGGTTGCCGTTGTGAAGCAATTCAACGGTTTCGATGTAATGAGCCGGGATGAGGTTACCCTCGGGGTCCTTGCGGCGACCGGTTTCCATGGGATGGGTCATGAGGGCCTTGACCTCGCACTTGCCATCCTTGAGGGCGGCGCGGAGTTTGACTTCTGACATGGGATTCTTCTCCAAAACAGGGATCTTGAGGTTACCGGTTTAACCGCCGCAGCCGCCGACCGTGACCTTGACATTGGTACGGGCGCTATACAGCTTGCCGCCCGCCTGGACCACGGCTATCACGTCACCGCTTTCACCCATCTTGACGCGGGTGGAGATCTCGGGCACGCAGCCGGGCTTGAGGTTGAAGCGGGCCAACAGGGGGGTGGGATTTTTCTCGGAGAAGATGCTGATCGACTCCACATTGTCGAGTTGTTCGGCATTGATGGTAACGGGTACCACGGCACCGTTCTCGGCAATACCGGGGGCCTTGAGCACGACCTTGTCGCTGGGTTCCAGCGCGGTGGAGCCAAACACCTTGGTCATGGCCTCATCCATGGTGGTGGCATGGAAGGCATCGGCCGGCCAGGCGGCTAACGCCAGGCGGGGATTGACCAGCCCCAGTCCGGTGGCGGCCAGAACCGCCCCCCCGGCCAGGGTACCCTTGAGAAAAAGTCGGCGTTGTTGCTGTTGCAGTGTCACGGGCTTGACCTCCTCGATGTAATGAAAGAGTCATGGCTGAGTTAGATCGGGCCGCTATTATTAACCGATTCCGGCGCCGAATGAATTAGGAATTTCCGCAAGGGCCTATTGGGGTTTTCCACCATATTCAGATAGTTAGCGAATTACTATATGCGGAATTGCTAAATTACCATAACGGATAATCAGACCCAATCGGACGGCGCCATGCCCAAACAATAAGGCAACACCAAGGGGCGCATAAGGGGCCGGGCTTGCGGGGATCTGGCTAGCCAGGTACCTTGAGGCCCCTGCCAACGGATGGGTGGCAATCCTTGATCCCGGCAATCCCACGGATTCAGTGCAGGTGCTGTGTGACACATCTTGATCTCGCCCGACAGCCGCTGGGATTTTTCCCGACGCCGATTCACGAGCTCCCCCATTTGACCCGGTTGCTCGGCGGGCCGCGCCTCTTCATCAAGCGTGATGATCTGACGGGTCTCGCTTGCGGGGGCAACAAGACCCGCAAACTGGAATTTCTGGTTGGTCAGGCGCTGGCGGAGGGCGCGGACACCCTCATTACCGCCGGGGCCATGCAATCCAACCATTGCCGGCAGACCGCCGCCGCGGCTGCCAGTCTCGGGCTGGCCTGTCATCTGGTCCTGGGTGGGTCCGAGCCGACAGCCGTCACCGGCAATCTCCTGCTGGATCAGCTCCTGGGGGCCAGCATCCACTGGGCAGGCGATCATAGAAAGGGCGAGGATATCCCGATCCTGGCCGAGCAGTTGCGCATCTCGGGGCGCCGGCCCTTTACGGTTCCCTACGGGGGTTCCACCGCGTTGGGCGCCACGGGGTTTGTAGAGGCCCTTTACGAACTGGACCGGCAGACGAGCGCCCCGGGTTTGGATTTCGATCACCTGATCTTTGCCTCGAGTTCAGGCGGCACCCAGGCGGGTCTGATGGTGGGCAAAAGGCTCCTGAAAAAGCCCTACCAAGTCACGGGCATTGCCATCGACAAGGTCGGTGAGGCTGAGAAATCCCTGGGGGAGCTGATTCTGGAATTGGCCAATGCCACCGCGCGGTTCCTGGGTACAGGCATCCGCCTGGCCCCCGCTGAATTGCATCTTGATGAAGGTTACTCCGGGAGCGGCTATGGCGAGATCAGTCCCGGCGACCGGGAGGCAATCCATCTGCTGGCCCGCTATGAGGGTATCTTGCTGGATCCGGTCTATACCGGTCGCGCCATGGCCGGTCTGATCGATAAGGTCCGCCAGGGCTGCTTCAGACGGGACGAGAAGGTTCTCTTCTGGCACACTGGGGGCACCCCGGCGCTCTTCGCCTAGGCGTCCTCGCTTGACCAAAGGGCGCTGTAAGTCCTGGCAGCTTATCGGAATCAGCCCTTGGATCAGGCCTCCAGATCGAGAGTGGGCAGCTGAATTGGCAGCCCCACCGCACCCGGCCCCTATTCCAGATCCGCCAGCAGCTCCCCCGGTTCACAGACGATGCCCTCTCCGTCCGGACTCGGCTCCAGGGTCAGACGCCGTTCGGACTTGGCCATGCCCGGGAGCCAGACCCCGCGCAGCTCGGCGAGTCCGACCCGTTGGGGCTCGCAGTCTGCCCAGTCGGCGGTGACCAAGGCCTGGGCCCCAGCGGGGCTCGACCAGAAGGGGAAACAGGGCCCCTCCTCATCGTGGAAGGCGACATAGCCGCCCTCCCCCTTCAGGGTCCACAGGGCCCCGGCAGCCAGTGCCCGGGCCAGAAAACCGGCGTAACCGTCGTCGGCCTCCGTAACTTCCTGGTTTTTTGCCTTATTCATGCCCCCTACCCCGCTCTAGGCTTGAACACCCGGGCTAGGGCCCTGGCCCCCCCGGCATCAGGCCAATCCGACCCGACCGGCCGATCCATCCAAACAGCCCCCAAAGGCCCCTTACCCGCCCACGCCCCCATGGAAGGGGCGGCTCAGCTCATGCACGGCCGCCACTAAGGCGGCGGCATGATCTGGCTTCACATCGGGATGGATGCCGTGACCGAGGTTGAAGACGTGTCCGGTGCCCTGGCCGTAACTGGCCAGGATGGCAGCGACCTCGGCACGGATGCGCTCCGGGCTGGCATAGAGCAAACAAGGGTCCATGTTGCCTTGGAGGGCCACTCGGCCACCGACCCGCCGGCGGGCATCGGCCAGATCCGTCGTCCAATCCAGCCCCAAGGCGTCGCAGCCGCTCGTGGCCATGGCCTCCAACCACTGGCCGCCGCCCTTGGTGAAGAGGATGACAGGGACCCGGCGGCCCTCCGCCTCCCGGGTCAAGCCGTCGGCGATGCGGGCCATGTAGGCCAGGGAGAAGTCGCGATAGTCGCGCGGTGTCAGGGAGCCGCCCCAGGTGTCGAAGATCATCAGGGCCTGGGCGCCACTGGCGACCTGGGCCTTGAGATACTGGGTCACGGCCTCGGCGACGACGGCGAGCAGTTCGTGCATCAGGGCGGGCTGGTCGAACATCATGGCCTTACTGCGGGCGAAGGTCTTGGAGCCGCTGCCCTCGACCATATAGGTGGCCAGGGTCCAGGGGCTGCCGGCAAAGCCGATGAGGGGCACGCGCCCGTCCAACTCGCGGCGGATCAGGGCTACCGCGTCCATGACGTAACCCAGATCGGTCCCCATATCCGGCACCCCTAGCCGCCGCACATCCTCACGGGTCCGCACCGGGCACTCGAAATGGGGTCCCTCTCCCTCGGTGAAGTAGAGTCCCAGGCCCATGGCGTCCGGAACCGTCAGGATATCGGAGAAAAGGATGGCCGCATCGAGCGGGAAGCGTTCCAGGGGCTGCAAGGTAACCTCGCAGGCCAGTTCCGGGTTCTTGCAGAGATCCATGAAGCTGCCGGCGCGGGCCCGGCTGGCCCGGTATTCCGGCAGATAGCGGCCGGCCTGGCGCATCATCCAGATCGGCGTGTAATCCACAGGCTGGCGCAACAGGGCGCGCAGGAAGGTGTCGTTCTTAAGTTGGGTCACAGGCATGGCTTCCGAGCGAGGGTGGTAAAGGAGCGTTGTTCTGATCTGGGTAGGATTCTACCCCTACGGGAGGCAATTATTACTGTGGGTCTTCCGGGCTTAGACCCCCTAGCCCTGATCAGAACCGGGACTCGTCGGCATGATGGGCCAGCAAGCGGTCATAGTCCGCGAAGCCAACAATCTGGCGAATGGTGGCGAAATCGACCCGGCGCGCGGGAACACGGCCCGCCCTGATGTCGTCCAACGCCTCCCGCATGGCAAAAACGGCGCTGTTGAGCAGGGTCAGGGGATAGGCGGCAATCTTGTAGCCCAGCTCGGCCAGGACCGCCGGAGGTAGCAGGGGCGTGACACCCTCTTCCAACATATTGACCATCTTGGGACCGGGCAGGGCCTGGCAGAAGGTCCGCATCTCGGACTCATCCCGAGGGGCTTCGAGAAAAAGGATGTCGGCGCCGAGATCCGCGAAGGCTTGCAGGCGCCACAGGGCCTCGTCGAGGCCCAGGCTGGCGCGAGCGTCGGTACGGGCCATGATCAGGATGTCGGCCCCCGCATCCCGGGCCTCCACGGCGGCGCGGATGCGGCCACAGGCCTCGGCGCGGGTCACCACCTCCTTGCCTTGGGTGTGACCACAACGCTTGGGGGCGACTTGGTCCTCGATCATGATGCCGGCGAATCCGGCCCGGGCGTAGCCCTCCAGGGTGCGACGGACATTGACCGCATTACCATAGCCCGTATCCCCGTCGGCGATGACGGGGATGGTTACGGCCTCCAGGATGGAGCGGCCCTGGTCAAGCATTTCGCCGTAGGAGATCAGCCCCGTATCCGGACGTGCGAGCCGGGCGGCGGCGACGGCAAAGCCGCTCATGAAGGTCAGGGAGAAGCCGGCCTGTTCGATGAGGCGGGCGGAGAGGCCATCGAAACAGCAGGGCATCAGCAGGAATTCCGGCCCGGCGAGGAGCCGGCGGAGATGTTCGGCTTGGGGATTCATGGGGATGCAGGCTCCTCTGCTGGATCAGGGCGCTCCTGGGTTGTGCGCCCATAGCCGTCAAGGTAGCGGAAACGGGGAAGCATCGGGGAAATCAGCGGGCGCAAAAAAGGGCGGGGAAGGCCCGCCCTTTTCTTAATCTTAACCTCACTGTAAAGCGAGGCTATCCGGAGACCCGCATCATTCCTTGACCCAGTCAGCGAAGTTTTCGGTGGATTTCTCCTCGCCATCGGCGTAACCGGCCTCGTAGGCCTCGGTCAGGCGCTGTTCCTCGCGCTTAGGGTTCATCAAAAACCCACATTGCCAACCCTGGATGTATTCATCATCGACACCCATCTGCTCCATTTTGGTGACGGTGTCGTAATAGAACTGGTTCATATTCCTGTCTCCGAGCTATAGCGATGATGAGGTCAAAGCCTCCGAAACTTATGATTTTTTTTAGCGGTTTAACGGTAACGGTGATCTCGCGTCGGATCCAACCAGTCACGCACCGCTCCGCGTGCATCTCGTCGCTGGGCAACTTCCCGTGGTGTTGTCGGTAACCACCCCAGGAGTGTCCGCTAGCCAGTAACCTGAGAAATGCACCTCGCCAAATCAGACCGAGGGTCCACTCCGGACCCGACCTCGCCACCTCCACCGGCACCTCTTTGCCAATCCGGTCGGGTTCCCAGGTGCGCGCGAGGCGTAAGAGACATAAGAATACTTCGTTTTTCTAATAGGCGCCAGTCCTACGAGTGTTAGCCCAAAGTAGTAATGTCCCCTTTGTGCAGTTTAGAAATGTCCCCTTTTGATCACCGGAGGGGACGATGCCAGAGGAGACGATCGCGTTGACGCAGCGCGCACTACACCGGCTGAAGGTC
>WBZT01000291.1_pt1 | contig 42412 bp, 45 predicted proteins | sample 5204241 | NCBI WGS metagenome assembly WBZT01 (sample SAMN12344358, study PRJNA552823) | activated sludge metagenome | biome: Activated sludge suspended growth; feature: Nitrification reactor; material: Wastewater; isolation source: activated sludge from nitrification reactor of wastewater... | reverse complement strand
TCCAGGACATCAAAAACACCGTGAACCCCTGATCCACCGCCCATTTGATCAGGGAATTCTTCGGCCGCAGATCCATGATGTAGAACTTGTTGATCCACGGCGGGAAAATCAGCAGCGGCTTCTTGAACACATCCGGCGTACTGGGATCGTACTGCAGCAACTGGATCATCTCGTTCTGATAGATGACCTTGCCGGGCGTGGTGGCGACATTCTTGCCGAGCTCGAACGCATCGAGGTCGGTCATGCGGATGCTGAGCTTGCCCTTGCCGCGCTCAAGATCCCCGAGCATGTTCTTCAGGCCGTTGATCAGGTTCTCGCCGCCGGATTCGATGGTGGCACGCACCACTTCCGGATTGGTCAGCGCGAAGTTGCTGGGCGCCATGGCATCGATGAACTGCCGGGTGTAGAACATCAGCTTCTTCTTGGTCTTGTCGTCGAAGCCCTCGACGTCGGCGACCATGTCCTGAATCCAGCCGGCGGCCAGCAGGTAGGACTGCTTGATGTAGGAGAACAAGACATTGTCCTGCCAGTCGTCGTGCTTGAAGCGCTTGTCGCCCTTCTGCTCGCGCACCACGGCTTCCATTGGCTGACCAAACATCGCCGGCAGGGTCTTCTGCCACAGCTCCATATAATTCTGCCACAACGCCATCTGCGCCTTGGCCAGCTTGGCCGGGTCGGCCATGATCTTTTGGGTCATCTCCATGAAGGACTTGCCGAGAGCCATCTTGTCCTGCATGTCAAGCGTGCCACTGTCCTTCTGGCGGTTCAGGAATTCCTTGACGATCACCTGGCTCTTCTCGGCCACATGCGAGAAAAGTTGGGCCATCTGCGCCGGATCGGGCATCTTGATTTCTGGCACCTTGAGTTCTGGGGTTTTCTGCTCAGCCATGCGTAATTCCTCTCGTCGTTATGGTGGTTCGCTGGACAACGCCTGTTTATTTTAGCCACGCTTATTATCCAGCGTCATCAGCGACGGCCTAAAAATAACGAGCGGACAGGCCATCGCGGAAACTCCGCATGGCCTGCCCACCCGCATGGAAACGTTAGTTATCTTGCCTTACTTGGTAGGGGCGGACACCAGGCCCTTCAGCTCCTGCAGGCTTTCGGTGACGCGCTTGTTGATGATGGCGAACGCCTCGGTGTTGGACTTGCTGACCATCTCGGCCAGTTCACGCATGTTGGCTAGCGCCTGCTCGAACGCCTTGCGGGCCAATTCGGCCTGCTTGGTGGTCATTTCCTGAGGGTTGCTGCCCGCGCTGGCCAGTTGCTGGGCGACGGAGGACACTTCGCTCATGGCCTGGCTGAGAATTTCGGCTTGGCGCTGCGCCACCGCCTGCATGCCCTGCACCGCAGCCTGATTGGCGGCGGTCAGCGCTTCGATGTTCTTGCGCTGAGCATCCATCATGGCGCTCATATCGAAACCGGGAATCTTGACGTCGCCCAACATCTTGCTCACGTCAAACTTGCTGAAATCGAACTTGCTGAAATCCATGTTGGCGAAGGGATTGAAAGGATTATTGGTGGACATTGACATTTTCTCCTCAATGGGAATCTGTGATTTGTGCACTGCAACATCAGTGGGCTTATTCTGCATCGCGCAATCCCGGAAGTCAAACGGAATTTTGCAATGCAGCAAATCATCCAAGACCGGTCATTCTTGCCGCCCCAAACTCTTGGCGGCAATCTCGTAGACGTCCGGCGATAGCCCTGGCGCCGCCAGGATCCGTTCCAACCGATCCCGCATCTCCCGCTGGCGGATCGGATCGAATTTACGCCAACGAGTGAACGCGACGATCAACCGCGCGGCGATCTGGGGATTGAATGCATTCAATGCCAGGACCTGATCGGCCAGGAAAGTATAGCCACTGCCATCGCGGGCGTGAAAATGCACGGGGTTCGCCTGGCAGAACGCGCCGATCAAGGCCCGAACCTTGTTGGGGTTCCTGAGATTGAACGCCTCGTGCGCCATCAAGCCCTTGACCATATCCAAGGTGCCGGGCAACCAGGAGGTCGCCTGCAACGCCAGCCATTTGTCCACCACCAAGGCCTCGCGCCACCAACGCTCGTAAAAAGCCGCCAGGGCGGCGACCCGCTCCGGGCCATCGTGGTTGGCGAGCGAGGCCAAGGCACCGAGTTGATCGGTCATGTTGCCGGCCTCGTGAAACTGTTTGAGGCACAGGTCGCGCAGGCTGGCGTCATCGAGCCGCGCCAAGTAATCCAGGCAGATGTTCTTGAGCGCCCGCCGGCCGATGGCGGCGGCTTCGGCGCGGTAGCCGTCCCGCTCGTCGGCGTGCAAGGTCTCGTAAGTCGCCAACAAGGTTTCGCGTAACCGTTGCGCCAGTGTCCGCTGGACGAAGACTCGGGCGGCATGAATGCCGTCCACATCCACCTCCTCCATCTGTTCGGCCAGATAGGTTTCACCGGGCAAGGTCAACACCTGGGCCAACAGCGCCGAATCGGCCCCGGACTCCAGCGCTTGGCCAAAAGCGGCGCCGAACGATTCGGGCAGCATCCAGCTCCGTCCCTGGTGACGATCCTCGACCAGGGCCAGGATGGTGCGCACCGCCAGCGTTTGGCCAGCATCCCAGCGGTTGAAATCATCGCTGTCGTGGGCCAGCCGGAATCGTAGGTCCGCGTCGCTCTCGGCGCTGTTCAACCGGACCGGAGCGGAAAAACCGCGCAACAACGAGGGTACGGGCCGCGCCGGGACATTTTTGAACCGGAAAGTGTGCTCGGATTGGCGCAGTTCCAGCACTCGGGTCGTCCCGCGTGGCTCGTTCTCTCCCTCCAGTTGCAGTGGTAGATCGCGACCCACGGCGTCCAGCAACCCCAGCGCCAGCGGAATGTGAAACGGTTCCTTGCTGGGTTGGCCTGGCGTCGGTGGGCAGGACTGGCGCACGGTCAGCGTATAAGTGCATGTCGTCGCGTCATGGCTATCGCTGACGGTCAGTTCCGGGGTACCGGCCTGATGGTACCAGCGCTTAAATTGGCTCAGATCGGCAGCGTTGGCATCGGCCATCGCCGCCACGAAATCGTCGCAGGTCACCGCCTGACCATCGTGGCGCTGGAAATAAAGATCCATGCCGCGCCGGAAACCGTCCCGGCCAAGCAAGGTCTCGATCATCCGAATCACCTCGGCACCCTTGTTGTAGATGGTCACGGTGTAGAAGTTGTTGATCTCGATATAGGAGTCCGGTCGCACCGGATGCGCCATCGGTCCGGCGTCCTGCGGGAACTGGCTGGTGCGCAGCATCCGCACATCTTCGATGCGCTTGACCCCACGCGAACCGAGATCGGAAGAAAACTCCTGATCGCGGAACACGGTCAGCCCTTCCTTGAGGCTGAGTTGGAACCAGTCGCGGCAGGTGACCCGATTACCGGTCCAGTTGTGGAAGTATTCGTGACCGATGACGCCGAGGATGCCCTGATAGTCGGCGTCGGTGGCGATTTCCGGCTTGGCCAGCACATATTTGGTGTTGAAGATGTTGAGGCCCTTGTTCTCCATCGCCCCCATGTTGAAATCGCCGACCGCCACGATCTGATACAGGTCCAGATCGTATTCCAACCCGAAGCGCTGCTCGTCCCAAGCCATGGCAGCCTTGAGCGCATACATCGCATGCTCGCATTGATCGAGATTATCCGGTTCGACGTAGATACGCAGCTTTACCTCGCGCCCGGAACGGGTGAGGAAGGTGTCTTCGAGATGGTGGAGATGGCCGACAACCAGGGCAAACAGATAACAGGGCTTGGGAAAGGGATCGTGCCAAGTGGCCCAATGCCGGCCATCGTCCAACTCGCCTCCGCCCACCGGATTACCATTGGATAGCAGCACCGGATAGCGCGTCTTGTCCGCCACCAGGGTAGTGGTAAAGACCGCCATCGCATCCGGTCGATCGAGAAAGTAGGTGATCTTGCGGAACCCTTCCGCCTCGCACTGGGTGCAGAAATTCCCACTGGATTGATACAAGCCTTCCAGCGAGATGTTGTCTTGCGGCCGGATGCGCGTCACCACCGTCAGTTCGAAGGACGCCGGCGGGGCCAACAACGTCAGCCGCTCCTCCTCGACCTGATACCGGTCGGCCGCCAGTGGCGCGCCGTCCAATTCCAGCGCGACCAGTTCCAACTGCTGACCGTCCAGCACCAATGGCGTGCCGGCCGAAGTGGCGTCGATGCGTTCGACCCGCAGGTGGGAACGTACCGTGGTGAAATCCTCGCCCAGTTCGAAACGCAGATCGATCGTCGGCAGGCGATAGGCGGGTGAAGCGTAATCCTTGAGATAGGTAGTCTTGGGCGTCTTGGTCAGCATGGCGAGCCGCTTCGTTAAGGTAGGAGGTTTAAGGTGGAAGCAGGAACCAAACCGTGCTCCCCCTTGGATGGGCTAGAACCGAACCGGCCGCTTGGCCAGCTTACGCTGCAAGGTGCGACGATGCATGCCCAACTGCCGAGCGGTGGCGGAGATATTGCCATCATTATCGCGCAGAACTCGTTGAATGTGTTCCCATTCCAGACGGTTTACGCTCAAGGGGCGCACGTTGACCGGTGTGCTGGGATCGCCCTCCGTGGTAACGAACGCCGCCAGCACCTGATCCGCGTCGGCGGGTTTGGCCAGATAATTTAACGCACCCAGTTTGATAGCCTCCACCGCCGTGGCAATGCTGGCATAGCCGGTCAACACCACGATGCGCGTGTCGGGATCAAGCGCCAGCAGGCTGGGGATCAGACCCAATCCCGAATCGCCGGCCAAGTTGAGATCCACGATAGCGTATTCCGGTGGTTCGATTCGCGCCTGTTGCAAGGCCGCCGCGCTGCTGTGCGCCGTGGCCACGGCGAAGCCGCGCCGACCCAAGGCAAGTCCCAACACCCGACAGAACGTGGGATCGTCATCCACCAGCAGCAGGCTGGACCGTTCGGCGGAAACCGTCATGCGACCTCAAGTCGGTTAGGCAAATCGATACGGGTACGAGTTCCTCCTCGCGGATCGCGCGATAAGCTCACCCGCCCTCCCAATCGTCCCAAGGCAGCGTTCGCGAGTAACAATCCGATGCCCATGCCGCCATCCTTGGTGGACAAGAACGCTTCGCCAAAACGGTCCACTACCTCCGACGGAGGACCCGGTCCCCGATCGCAAATCTCGATCACAACCCGCCGCCGATCCCAGCGCCCCGCCAGTTCCACACCCTCGGGACAGGCGTCGGCCGCATTGTTGAGCAGACTGATCAAAGTTTGGCCGATGGTTTGCGGCGAAACCACGGCCGGTAGCGGCAGCGGTCCCGCACAGTTAACCCGCAGTGGTACCCAGGGACGAAGCAGTTGCCAACGGTCGCGCGTGCGCTCCAACAACACATCCAGCGTTTGCGCGGCATCGCGGTCGGCCAATAGATCGGCGCCGCGCAGCAGATCGCCAAGAATGGATTTGCACGCTTCCACCTGTTGACGCAAGGTTCGCAAATCGGCGCCCAGCGACGAGTCCTCACCATATTCACGTTCCAGTTCCTTGGCCAATACGGCGATGGTGGACAGAGGGGTGCCTAGCTCGTGGGCCGCACCGGCCCCGAACATGCCCAGAACCAGAATCTGCTCGTCGCGCAACGCCTTTTCCCGCAGGCGGGCTACCTCACGATCTCGATTGCGCAGCGTCGCCGCCAACCGCGCCACGAAACCGGCGATGAGCAAGGCGCTGATCACGAACACCAGCCACATTCCCCACAGATGGGCGTGAAAGCCGGGGCCATGGCCACTGAGCATGCCGGGCAAGGGCAGGTAACAAAACATCAGCGTCGTGTACACCGCCATCGTCACTCCCGCCATTGCCCAGACATAGCCGGCCGGCAACAGTGCCGCGCTCACGATCAGAGGCAAAAGCAACATGGAAACAAATGGGTTACTGGCTCCACCACCGAAATACAACAGCATCGCCAAGGCCAGTACATCGAGCTGCAAACAGGCGAACAACTCCCAGGCCGCCACCGGCTTCAAAAGCCGGGATCGCAACCGCAACGCAATGAAAGCCAATGCCATCAGCCCCAGAAACGACACGATGGACCATAGTGGCAGTGGTTGCGGCGGCGTCAGCCCAAAATACAACCAGAGCAACATGACACCGGGTCCCAGGATCACCAGCACACGAAGCAACAATAGACGTCGCAAATCTTCCATCTGGCAAGGTTCGATTCGATCAGTATGGTTTTAAGGGATAACCAGCGGATTTCCTCAGTCTTCGTCCGAATAACGAGTGTGACAATATGCCGCATTCCGCGCCCCTCGACGATTTCGTAGGATGCGACGATTCCTGGACAAAGCGGCCGTGATCGCCGTCAGTGCCCTCTCCTGGAGATCGCTTCGATGACCCACCACCTTTATCAACCGCTCCCACCGCACCGGATGGAAAGGGGAACCCGGTATTTTCGCCCCAAGCAAGGACTACCCTGGCGCGTCACCCTCGACGATCCTGCCTTGTCGGTCATGACGGATCTCAGTCAAGTTACCGCGTTCATCGTCGAACTGTCGACCCCACTCGACAAGGGGTTGGAAATCATGATCAAGCGTGGCATTCGCATACTGCTGGTGTGCGACGCCGATGACAACATCATCGGCCTACTCACCAGTCGCGACATCGCTGGCGACAAACCTCATCGCATTCTGGCGAAGGCCGGCGGAGTCCAAGCAGATTTGCGAGTCTCCGACGTCATGACGCTCAGACCGAAACTGGATGTATTGTCAATGGAAGACGTACGGCGCGCCCGGGTTGGCGACCTCATCGCGACGCCGCGACAGGTCGATCGCCAACACGCGCTGGTGCTGGATCGTGATCCCGAAACCGGTAAGTCGGCGGTGCGCGGTATTTTCTCACTGTCGCAGATTAGCTTGCGATTGGGGTTGAACATTGACCCATCCCGGCAAGTGACTCTATACGCCGAATTCGAAAACGCCGGGGGCGCCTTATAGCCGTCGCCTTCTCGATTCCACGCCAACGGCGCTTTTCGTGCCTTCCTGGACAGTGCCGTTTCCCATCGCTCGCCTCTGGCATCACGACGATTTCATTGTAGCGGCTCCCCGACTCCTGAGAGATGCGACAATTTGTCGCATTCCTGTCTCATTCTCCAAGGATTTAGCACGAATGGATCACACGAAGCGACATTCCCTGCGTGGCTCTATCCCAAACCTGCTCAATAGAATTCGAATAGACCCTCCTCGCCACCCCATGACGCCAGCAGTGCTGGATATCTGGCGCAATGGAACACCGGCGACAAACCCGACAAACCACTTCCCTATCGTGCTTCACTTCGAACGCGCAGGAACTATCGCCGTGGACATGTTCGTGCAATCGAACGCAGGCGATTCGTCCTACTGAATTTACCCCCGCATCTGCCCAATGGGCCGCTCACCTGGGCGTTCGGACTCGAAACCGCCCGACCCGCCATTGCAACTGGCGCACATCCGCCGGCGACCCCGTTGGCCCGTAACGCAGGGTGGCATACAGCCGGCCGATCTCCCGCACTGAAGCCGCCATTTCCGGTCGGCTGGCGGCCACCCGCTCGGTGAAGTCCAGCGGCCCCTCGTGCGGGCCGCGCGCCAAGCCGCGCCGGGCCAACCGGGCGCAGAATCGCTGCCAAGCCCGCGCCACCGGGTCGCGAGCACCGCGCTGGCGCCAGCGCCAGCCGATGACCAGCAGGCCGAACCCACCCAGGGTCACGGTCATCGCCACCGTCATCTCGGCCCAGTCCACCGGCCCAAAACCGAGTCCCGACAAAAACTCCTTTTGTCGGTCGGGGCCGTAGGCCAGCACCCATTCGTTCCAACTGTTGTTCAACGCATCCCAGGTCAGCGCCAGTTGCCGCAGCCACTCGTACTCACCCCCGCTACCTCGCCGCGCCAAAAACGGTAGTAGCCCCGGATCGGCCACCGCAGCGTACAATCCGTCCCGCACCCGACCGGGCGCCACCGCCGCCGTCGGATCGACCCGCGCCCAGCCACGCTCCGCCAGCCAAACCTCGGCCCAAGCATGCGCGTCGGATTGGCGCACGATGAAATACCCGCCCAGATCGTTCGCTTCTCCACCCTGATAACCGGTCACCACCCGCGCCGGCACCCCGGCCGCCCGCATGAGAAAGACAAAGGCGCTGGCGTAATGCTCGCAAAAACCCTGGCGGGTCTGAAACAGGAAATCGTCCACGCTGTCGGCGCCCAGCAGCGGTGGGGTCAGGGTGTAGTAAAACGCCTGCTCCCGAAACAGCGCCAGCGCCGCGCCGACCCGATCCTCGGGGCGGGTCATGCGTTCGCGCCACTGTGCCGCCAACGCCCTGGCGCGGGGATTGCCGCGCGCCGGTAGTTGCAAGCCACTGAACCGCTCCGCCGCCGTCAGTTCGCCGGTACGATAGTTCGGATAAGACCGCATCTCGTAACGGTACACCTCGTTGACCGGCTGATCGCGCAACAGTTGAAACGAAGCGGTCATGCCGGCGCGCGGTGGCAAGCGGGCGGGCAGGTCCAGCGCGAACAGCCAACGCCGATTGCTCGGTTCCAGGATGACCGAATAGTCCACCGCCGTCCCTTCCGCCACGAAGGGGGTGGGAGTATTCGCGGGCAACTCCTCGTGGCGGGTCCAGCGGCGACCATCGAAACGCCACAAGACCGGCCCGCGCCAGTAGCGCTGGTTCGGTGGCGGCGTGGCACCGGCGAACCGTGCCCGAAACGCCACCGTATCGGATCGAACCAGCTCGCTGACCGTACCGGGCATCATCTCGTCGGACAGACCGGTGCGACCCTTGTAGGCATCCTTGGGCAGACCCCATAGCGGGCCGGGGATGCGGGGAAACAAGATGAACAGAACCAACATGACCGGAATGGCTTGCAGCACCATCATGCCAGCCAGTCGCAACGGGGCCACTCCCCGTAAACCAGCGTGTGGGCGGTGAATCAGGGCTTGCGCCGCCAGCATGACGAGCACCGCCGCGAACAGATAGACCACCATCGGGATTTCCTGGCTGTAGAGCAGATTGCTCATCACCAGCAGGTAACCCAGAAACACCAGCACCACTCCGTCCCGCAGCACGCGCGTTTCCAATAGCTTGCAGGCAGTCATCGCGACCATCAACGCTACCCCGGCATCCCGGCCGAACAGGGTCCGGTAGTCGATCAATACTCCGGCACCGGCCAGCAGCGCCAGCAGCAACAACAACCAGCGCGGCGGCAGCGATTTGCCGCGCAGCGCGATGAATCCGCGCCAGCCGGCCACCGTGGCGAACAGGACGCTCAGCCAAATCGGCAGCTCGGAAGCATGTGGTGCCGCCGCCAGCACCAATGCCGCCAACAGCCAAGTCAGCGCCGACCGAGTCAGCGGCTCTTCCGGCGGTTTGGCCGCTTTCGCTCGTTCCGGCCGGTTTTTCTGCCAGCTCCAGGGCATGATCGACCTCTCTCTACCCATCGCCACCGACGAACAGCGCCAGGGCTTCCAAACAGCGGCGGCGCTGGAGCTCGCCGGACGCGGGCGGAATTTCCCGGTCTGGCAGGCGCAAGCCGTACTCGCACCCTTCTCCCTCCGCCTTCAACACCCACTGACACAGTTGCTCCAGACGCGGCTCGATCGGCTCCGCTCCAAGCAGCCGCCAATCCAACCACAGCTCCGGCCGGGCCTGATCGGTAAAACGTTTGACCAACAATCGATCAGTACGGGCTGCTGCCCGCCAGGCGATCCGGCGCGGCGAGTCGCCGGGCGCGTAAGACCGAAAACCGGCGTAATCCTCACTGCCCGCCCCTTGCTCGCCCACACCGCTGCCGGTGCCGCCCGCCATCGCCGCCGGCAGCGGTCGCCCACCGCGAGGTTGGGGATAGACCAAACAATCCTGTTCGAACTCCACCCAGCTCCATGCTTGCAACAAACCGAGGGGAAACCGGGTCAGTACGCGCAACCGACCCGGTCGCAGCCGACCACGATGCTCGGCGGGAACAGTCAAAACCACGGTCGCCGAACCCTGTGCTGGCACATTCGTATAACGGGGCGATCGATCCCGCCATTGCAATGCGACACCATGGCGCGGCTCGGAATCAGGATTGTCCAGTCGGTAGCCGAACTGGGCGTCCTGCCCTGCGAACACCGGCTCGGCGCCACTCGGCTGAATCACCAGATCCAACAGATTATTGTGCGCCCGCCACATGCTGTTCAGCGCCACCGCCGACAATAGAAAGGTGAAGGCGAAGCCCATGCTGTTGCTGTAGTTGATCGACCACAGAAACAGCAGCAGCAATAGCAGGGCGAATGCATAACCCTGGCGGGTCGGCAGAATGTAGATGCGGCGGCGATCCAGTCGAACCGGCTGACGAGCCGGCCGCTGGCCGCGCGTTACCCAAGCTTCGAAACGTTGCCGCAACGCCCTGAACATGGCGGCCGAACCTCAGGCCGGCACCGCCACGGCATCCAGCAACTGCCCGACCAGAGCGGCGGGCGACTGCTCCAGATGATCGTCGCTGGGATGCAGGCGATGGCCCACCACCGCCGGCAGAACCGCTTGCACGTCTTCCGGCAGCACGTGGCCACGCCGGTGCAGCAGCGCCCAAGCCCGCGCTGCTCGCAGCAACCCCAATCCTGCGCGTGGCGATAGCCCGCCGCGAAAACGACTGCTCTGGCGGGAAAACGCCAGCAACGCCTGCACGTAATCCAACAGCGGCACCGCGATATGCACGCCGGCCAACCGCCCCTGCAACTCATGCAATTGCACCGGTGTCATGCAAACCGGCAGCCGGGCCAGAATCTCGCGGCGGTCCTCGCCTTCCAGCAATGCTCGTTCCGCCTGCACATCGGGATAGCCTAGCGCGATCCGCATCAGGAACCGGTCGAGCTGGGATTCCGGCAAAGGGAAGGTCCCGATCTGATAGGCGGGATTCTGGGTGGCGATCACGAAAAACGGCTCCGGCAACTGGCGGGTCTCACCCTCGATGGTGACCTGCCCCTCCTCCATTGCCTCCAACAGGGCGCTTTGCGTCTTGGGAGTGGCGCGGTTGATCTCGTCGGCCAGAATCAGTTGCGCGAAAATCGGCCCCGGATGGAACACGAAGGTTTCGCGCTGGCGTTCGTACACCGCCGCGCCGAGGATGTCCGCCGGCAACAGGTCGCTGGTGAACTGGATGCGCTGGTATTGCAAACCCAGACAGCGCGCCAGCGCATGGGCCAGGGTGGTCTTGCCCATGCCGGGCAAGTCTTCGATCAGCAGGTGGCCGCGCGCCAACAGGCAACTCAGCGCCAAGCGGATGGCGCGCTCCTTGCCGAGAATGGTCGAACCAACTTGCTGGATCACCAGATCCAAGCGATCTTCCAGAACGGCACTCACCTTAGTCCTGCCGGCGCAGGTCGCGCTGAAAGCGTTTGAAATTTTCCACGTAGCGGGCGGCGGACAAGCGCATGCCTTCGATTTCCTGGTCCGTCAGCATGCGCACGACCTTGCCTGGCGCGCCCTTCACCAGCGAACCGTCCGGGATGGTCTGGCCCTCGGTGATCAGGCTGTTGGCGCCGATCAGGCAATTCTTGCCGATGACCGCCCGGTTCATGATCAGGCTCTTGATGCCGATCAAGCTGTTGTCGCCGACCACGCAACCGTGCAGCATCGCCAGATGGCCGACGGTGACGTCGCGGCCGATGGTCAGCAAAATACCGGGGTCGGTATGGAGGATCGAGCCGTCCTGGACATTGGAGTTTTCGCCGATGGTGATGACATCGTTGTCGCCGCGCACCACGGCGTTGAACCAGATGCTGGCGTTCTGCTTGAGCACCACCGAACCGATGACGGTCGCATTATCGGCGATGAACCAGTCCTCGCCGTGAAATTCGACCCTGCGGTCGCCGAGGGAATAGATCACCGGATCCTCCTGATATTGTGAGGGGGACTTGAGATAGCCGGAGCAGTATAAACGAGATCGGCTGGCAGACGGCGATACCGGTGGGAAAACCGCCACGGGGGACTCAGAGACCCTATAAAATCAATCCATTAATTATGCAGGCAAAATCAGCCAAAATGAATCGTGGGTCGGATTGCAGGTCGGGACACTCGAAGCGAAACCAAAAATGCCGAACCCCGGATGGAGTTCGGCTTGGGCAGGATAATAACGAACTTTCAATCCGGCATTAGGGCTTGTAATAACCCACGGCGCAGATCTGATCACCTATCTTGGCGACGTAAGCTACCTTTTCGGAAGGTTTTTCCTCACCTGGGCGCGGCCACATGTAGGCCACTTCGACAATTTCGCCCTCTTTCGCTCCCTTGTAAATCTCTTCACCCAGCGGCTTGTCGGTCTTGTCTTTTAGGTCCTTCAAACTCTTGCCGACCAGCTTGGGATGAGCGGTAAAATTACCATCGGGACCGCCACAGAAGACGTATAAATCTTTCTCCTTAAATCCGCCTTCACCCTTGTTGAACATCTCCAGGGCCTTGGCCTCGTCCGCCTGTACTGCGGCGACCGCTTTTTCCAGCATCATCTTGGCTTCTTCGGGAGTGCCGAAGTCAGTACCGGCGGCCCAAACAGTACTGGAAAGCCCCATGGCACAGGACGCGGCCAAACCCATCAGTAATTTCTTGTTCATCAATACAACCTCCTTTGTGTTTATGCATTATCGCTGTGATTTTCAGGCTTACATCGCGGCGTTCGGGGAACGCAACGCCCCTAGAATGTAGACGCTGGTTCCGGGAGTCACAAGACCACGGGACACAAAGTAATCACATTCCTTGCTGTTTTTATCTTGCTGGCAGGTCGACATGGCCGCGCGAATGCTGACGGGGTCATCGCTTGGACCGGTTTAAATTTCCGCCAGGTTGCCTTTTTCCTCCAGCCAGTTCTTGCGATCCCCGGCGCGCTTCTTGGCCAGCAACATATCCATCAGCGCCAGGGTATCGTCGCCGGTCTCCAGGGTCAGTCGCACCAACCGACGGGTGGTGGGATCCATGGTGGTTTCCCGCAGTTGCAGCGGGTTCATCTCGCCCAAGCCCTTGAAGCGGGTGACGCTGACCTTGCCCTTCTTCTTCTCGGCGGCGATACGGTCGAGAAAACCCTGCTTTTCCGCCTCGTCCAGAGCGTAGAACACCTCCTTGCCGACATCGATGCGAAACAATGGCGGCATGGCGACATGGACGTGGCCGGCTTCCACCAACGGGCGGAAATGCCGCACGAACAGCGCGCACAGCAAGGTAGCGATGTGCAGGCCGTCGGAATCGGCATCGGCGAGGATGCAGATCTTGCCGTAGCGCAAGCCTTTCAAATCCCCGGAACCGGGGTCCACGCCAATCGCCACGGCGATGTCGTGGACCTCCTGCGACGCCATCACCTCAGCGGAATCCACCTCCCAAGTGTTGAGAATCTTGCCACGTAGTGGCATCACCGCCTGAAACTCGCGGCTGCGGGCCTGTTTGGTGGAACCGCCGGCGGAGTCGCCCTCCACCAGAAACAGCTCGGTACGCCCTAAATCCTGGGCAGTGCAATCGGCCAGCTTGCCGGGCAACGCCGGACCGCTAGTGACCTGCTTGCGCACCACCTTGCGGCTGGCGCGCAAGCGTTTGTGCGCGTTGGCCAATGCCAGTTGGGCGATGCGTTCGCCGGTTTCGGGATGCTGGTTCAGCCATAGGCTCAGCGCATCCTTGACCACTCCGGCCACGAACACCGCGCACTCACGTGAGGACAATCGCTCCTTGGTTTGGCCTGAAAACTGCGGATCCCGCAGCTTGACCGACAACACATAACAGCAACCTTCCCAGATGTCTTCTGGGGCAATCCGTAGCCCACGCGGCACTAGGTTGCGGAACTCGCAGAACTCGCGCATCGCATCGGTCAATCCAGCGCGCAACCCGTTGACGTGGGTACCACCCTGCGCGGTCGGGATCAAATTGACGTAGCTTTCCGCCACCGGCTCGCCGCCATCCGGCAGCCAGGCCAAGGCCCAGTCGGCGGCTTCGCGCTCGCTACTGACACGGCCGACGAACGGCGGATCGGGCAGTGACGCCGCCGTCCCCAACGCCTCCCTGAGATAGTCGGTTAGACCGTCCTGGTAGCACCAGACCTGCTGCTCGCCAGCGGCCTCGTCGGTAAAGCCCACCTTCAGGCCGGGACACAGCACCGCCTTGGCGCGCAGTACGTGCTTGAGCCGAGGCACGGAGAATTTGGGTGAGTCGAAATAACGCGGATCCGGCCAGAAGCGCACAGTGGTACCTGTGTTTCGCCGAGGAACCGTGCCAACCTCCTCCAGCTCGGACGTCTTGTCGCCACCGGCGAAGGCCATATTGTATTCCCGACCGTTGCGCTTGACCCAGACTTCAAGATGACTGGACAACGCGTTCACCACAGACACACCGACGCCGTGCAAACCGCCGGAAAAATGGTAATTTCGGTCGGAAAACTTGCCACCGGCGTGCAGGCGGGTCAGGATCAGTTCGACGCCGGGAATACCTTCCTCGGGATGAATGTCCACCGGCATGCCGCGTCCGTCGTCTTCAACCGACAACGAACCATCAGCATGTAATGTTAGTGTCACTGTGTTTGCATGGCCGGCGATAGCCTCGTCCACGCTGTTATCGATGACTTCCTGTGCCAGATGATTGGGCCGAGTGGTATCGGTGTACATGCCCGGCCGTTTGCGGACCGGGTCCAAGCCGCTGAGGACCTCTATCGCGGCGGCATCGTAACTGGTTGCGTTCATTAGCGAAAAAACTTCCGGCTAGGATCAATGGCTTTTTTGGGAAATCTGGATCAATCCGCAAAAGTGGGGGATGCGTGGCAATCCGGCGGTGGCCGGTTAAAGTAGCGGTAACGGAATCCACCGATTTTTGGCATAAGGTAACATGGCGATCATGCCCCAAATAACATGTGCCAAAGCAAAATCATGCTATCCGCCCACATGCGATACCCACCAGCCGATACCTATAATGAAGCGAAGGGCAATCGGATGGGGAAAGTTGAGAATTGACTCAGCATAAGCCCCATGTAAAACTGCCAACTTGTACTTGGCATGTCTGATGTTCTGTCTGTTGTTTTTTGGTGAAACTTATTGAGGAGTCTTTCAATTGGGCAAGAAGTTATATGTTGGAAATTTGAGCTATAGCATCGGTAACAGTGAGCTGGAGCGCCTGTTCGAGGCACACGGCGCAGTGCGTTCGGCTCAAGTCATCACGGATCGCGATACCGGACGATCCAAGGGGTTCGGCTTTGTGGAGATGGGTAGCGACCAGGAAGCGCAAGCAGCTATTGCCGCCCTCAATGGCAAGGAGGTCGAAGGCCGCGCTCTGACTGTCAACGAGGCACGCCCGCAACAAAGCGGTGGCGGCTACGGCGGTGGCGGCTACGGCGGTGGAAAACGTGGAGGGTATGGCGGCGGTGGCGGTGGCGGTCGTCGGTACTAACGATCGGATCCCATACGTCCCAATTGGAAGCTTCCTCATCATTATGCGGGCCACCGCAACCAAATAGTGCATTCAACAGGACGCATTGGAACATCAGCAGCTTGCAAGCCGTTTCCTAAATTTTGGTTCAACAGTTCGCGCCGGTTTTTTTGCACCGGCGCTGTTTTTGTAAAATCCATCATCGGTTTCATCGATCTGGCTCTTGGCTCTCTCCGCAGAAGGATGGCTATACCGGTTACGAACATCGCCACCCCGCTCTCGCCGCAATGAAAAACGGGCGGTTAAACGACCGCCCGTTTTCCTTAAAAAACCTTCGAGCCTCAGCCGTTCGCTCGCGACTCCAACATTGCGACAGCGGGTAGCACCTTGCCTTCCAGGAATTCCAGGAACGCGCCGCCAGCGGTGGAGATATAAGACACCTTGTCGTAGATGTCATACTTTTGGATCGCGGCGATGGTGTCGCCACCGCCAGCCAGCGTGAAGGCTTTGGTATTGGCAATCGCCATAGCGACCGTCTTGGTACCCTCACCGAACTGGTCGAATTCGAACACGCCGACCGGGCCGTTCCACACCACCGTGCCGGCCTTCATGATGATATCGGCCAGCTCCTGAGCACTCTTCGGACCGATATCGAAGATCATGTCGTCGTCGCTGACCGCGCTGGCATCCTTTTGCACTGCTGGTTCGGCGGCGTCGAACTTCTTGCCGCAGACCACATCGACGGCGATCGGAATGTTCGCGCCGCGTGCTTTCATCTTCTCGATCAGCACTTGAGCGGTGGGGACCAGATCATGCTCGGACAGCGATTTACCGACGTTCTTGCCAACCGCTTCCAGGAAGGTATTGGCAATACCACCGCCGACCACCAGCTGATCGACCTTCTCGGACAAACTCTCCAACACGGTCAGCTTGGTCGAAACCTTGGAGCCGCCGACGATGGCGACCATGGGTCGAGCCGGGGTCGCCAATGCCTTGGTCAACGCGTCGAGTTCCTCGGTCAGCAGGATACCGGCACAGGCCACCGGCGCGAACTTAGCGACGCCATGCGTGGAGGCTTCGGCGCGATGGGCAGTGCCGAAGGCATCCATGACGAACACATCGCACAGAGCAGCATACTTCTTCGCCGTTTCCTCGACGTTCTTCTTTTCACCCTTGTTGACGCGGCAGTTCTCCAATAGCACCACTTCGCCGTCGGCCACTTCAAAACCGCCATCGACCCAGTCGCGGATCACTCGTACTGGCTTACCCAGCTTGGCGGACATCACCTCGGCCACTGGATTGAGCGAATCTTCCTCCTTGAACTCGCCTTCGGTCGGACGCCCCAAGTGCGAGGTCACCATCACCTTGGCACCGGCCTTCATGGCAAATTCAATGGTGGGCATCGAAGCGGTGATACGAGCGTCGGACGTCACTTTGCCACTTTTGACGGGAACATTCAGATCAGAACGGATGAATACCCGCTTGCCAGCGAGATCCAGATCGGTCATGCGTTTAAAATTCATATTCGCTTCCTCTTCCTCTCCAAGAAAAACCCCCGTCCGCCCTGGCGCGGGGCGCAAGGCGGCGGGGGTGTACGATTTCAGCTTAAAAACGAACCGCCACGGCGTGGCGATCGCTTACTTGGCCATGACGCGGACCATTTCCAGAACCTTGCAGGAATAGCCCCACTCGTTATCGTACCAGGCCACGACCTTGACGAAGGTGTCGTCCAGGGCGATGCCGGCGTCGGCATCAAAGGTCGAGGTGCAACTCTCGCCACGGAAGTCGGTGGCAACCACTTTGTCGGTGGTATAACCCAGCACACCCTTCATCGGACCTTCGGAGGCGGCCTTCATCGCGGCGCAGATATCCTTGTAGGATGCTGGCTTGTCCAGTTCCACCGTCAGGTCGACCACGGATACATCGGAGGTGGGGACGCGGAAAGCCATGCCGGTGAGCTTCTTGTTCAGCTCGGGGATGACCACGCCCACGGCCTTGGCGGCACCGGTGGAGGACGGGATGATGTTCTCCAGGATGCCGCGACCGCCGCGCCAATCCTTGTTGGAGGGACCATCCACGGTCTTCTGGGTGGCGGTGGCGGCATGGACGGTGGTCATCAGACCGCGCTTGATACCCCAGGTGTCGTTCAGCACCTTGGCGACCGGCGCCAGGCAGTTGGTGGTGCAGGACGCATTGGAGATGATGGTCTGACCGGCGTAGGTCTTGTCATTGACGCCGTAGACGAACATCGGGGTGTCGTCCTTGCTGGGCGCGCTCTGAATGACTTTCTTGGCGCCGGCGGTGATGTGCTTCTGACAGGTTTCCTTGGTCAGGAACAGACCGGTGGATTCGACGACGATATCGGCGCCCACTTCGTCCCACTTCAGTTCGGCGGGGTCCTTGACGGCGGTCAGGCGAATCTTCTTGCCGTTGACGATCAGCGTATTGCCATCGACGGAGACCTCACCCTGGAAGCGACCATGCACCGAGTCGTAACTCAGCATGTAGGCCAAGTAGTCGGGTTCCAGCAGGTCGTTGATACCCACGATCTCGATATCCGAGAAGTTCTTGACCGCCGCGCGAAACACCATGCGGCCAATGCGACCGAACCCATTGATGCCAACTTTAATGGCCATGCTTTCCTCCAATCAGAGTGGTTTTCATCAAAAAACGGGCGAACGGCGTCGCCCACTCGACACGATCAAGTGTAGACCGGATTCGTTAAAAAACAGCATTTGCTAGAACAGCGCCTGCACGGCGGCGGTCACCCGTTCGACGGTAAAGCCGAAATGCTGGAAAATAATTTCCGGCGGACCGCACTCGCCGAAGCGATCGATGCCGATCACCATGCCTTGCGGACCCGCGTACTTGTACCAGGGCGCGGTGACACCCGCCTCGACCACCACGCGCCGGGTCACCGCCGCCGGCAGCACCGACTCGCGCCACGCGGCATCCTGGGCGTCGAACACATCCACGGATGGCATGGAAACCACACGTACTCGCCGCCCCTGGTTGTTCAGTTGCTTGGCCGCCTCGACCGCCAGTTGCACCTCGGAGCCGGTGGCGATGAGGATGGCTTCCGGCTCGTCCCCACAGTCCAGCAGCACATAGCCACCCCGGGCAATGGCCCGCACCTGTTCCGGCGTGCGATCCTGGTGGGGCAGCTTCTGGCGGGTGAAAATCAGGGCGGTCGGGCCGTTGGTGCGCTCCAGCGCCGCTTTCCAGGCCACAGCGGTCTCCGTGGTATCGCAAGTCCGCCACACCGACAGATCGGGAATGACCCGCAGGCTGGCCACATGTTCGATCGGCTGATGAGTCGGGCCGTCGCCGCCGACACCGATGGAGTCATGGGTCAAAACGAACACACAGCGCAACTTCATCAACGCCGACATGCGGATGGCGCTGCGGCCATAATCGGCGAACATCAGGAAGGTACCGCCAAAGGGTACATAGCCACCATGCAGCGCCAGGCCGTTCATGATGGCGTACATCGCAAATTCCCGCGCGCCGTAATAAATCAGGTTACCGTCGGGGTGCTCGAAATCCACCGGTCGACAACCGATCCAGGGAATGCCGGTGGATTCGGTCAGATCTGCGGAGCCGCCGACCAAACTAGGGAAATGGGGATTGTAGGCTTCGAGCGCTCGCTGGGACGCGACCCGCGTGGCGATATCCTCACGCCGTTCCTGAGTGGCTTGAATAAAGCTCCAGGCCAGTTCCTGCCAGTCCGGGGGAAAGCCGCAGGCCAAGCGCCGATCCAGTTCCGCCGCGGCGTCCGGGTACTCGGCCCGGTAGCGGGCGAACATATCATTCCACTCGCCTTCCCAGTCAGCGCCTTTAGTACGGGCGTCGAAGGCGTGATAGTATTCAGACGGAATGTCAAACGGCTCATGATGCCAGCCGATATTCTCGCGGGTCGCGGCGACTTCGGCGGCGCCCAATGGCGCACCGTGCGACTTCTCGCTGCCCCCCTTGTTGGGCGATCCCCAGGCGATAGTGGTCTTGCAGCAGATCAGGGTGGGGCTGCCGGTAAAGGCGCGGGCCTGCTTGATGGCCTGATGGACCGCGTCGGCGTCGTGGCCGTCCACATTGGGAATGACATGCCAACCGAAACCTTCGAAACGCTTGGCCACGTTCTCGCTGAACCAGCCGCTGACCGGGCCATCGATGGAAATGTTGTTGCTGTCATAGAGACAAATCAGCTTGCCCAGTCCCCAAGTGCCCGCCAGCGAGCAGGCTTCGGAGGAGATGCCTTCCATCAAGCAGCCATCGCCGAGAATGACATAAGTGTAGTGATCGACGATGGGAAAACCGGGGCGGTTGAAGCGGGTGGCCAGCGCCCGTTCGGCCAGGGCCATGCCGACGCCATTGGCTAGGCCTTGCCCCAATGGTCCGGTGGTGGTTTCCACGCCCGGGGTAAGGCCGTATTCGGGATGGCCGGGAGTCCGCGAACCCAAGCGCCGAAAATTACGAAGATCCTCGATGGTCAGATCGTAGCCGCTCAGATGCAACAGGGAATACAGCAGCATCGAACCGTGACCATTGGACAGGATCAGTCGGTCGCGATTCAGCCATTTGGGATTGGCTGGATTGTGGCGCAGAAAATCGTTCCACAAGACGGCGCCAAAGTCGGCCATGCCCATCGGGGCGCCGGGGTGACCGGATTCCGCCCGTTGCACCGCATCCATGCTCAGGGCGCGAATGGCGTTGGCCAGCTCCCGGCGCGAGGGGGCGGTGGCTGCCCGAACGGGGGCACCGGAAGCGGCGAGCGGCGCGGTCATCGCATCCACCATGGGGCGAGCGGCCAATTCACTACGGGAGGGCATGAACTCTCTCTCCTAACAGTACTCAGCAACGAAAAAAGAAGGAACCGGGTATGCGTGGAACCCAAACCGTCAGGCTCCACGACCCCGCCGCGCGCGTCGCTCTTACTGGGACGTTCACCGGAGAGATCGCTAAGGATGCCCGGTCGCGCCAAAGCCCCTTTGGGTTCGGTTCGGCCGAAAAATGGCGGCGATTATAGGAAAAATCGGGATATTCGCCAATGATTATCTGTGGCAACGGAGTCCGGCCCATGCTCAGGCGGCCACGCCGCTCAATCCCGGCGCAGGCTGTCGGAAATCGCCACCGGCGTCGGATAAGTCAGCACCAAATAATACGTGGAAGCGATGAAGGTCAACAGCGTGGTTGCCTGTACCAGATACGACGCCTCCCGGCCGATCAACTGATTCTGCTGGGCCAACACCGCGATCAGCAGGGCAAACTCGCTGACCTGACCCAGTCGCACCCCCACTTCCATGGCGATGCGCGGCCGCTCGCCGGCCCATTGCAGGAAGCCGCGAAACACCCACGGCTTGACCACCAGGAGCAAGGCGCCCAGCAGCAAGGTGGGCAGAAACACCGTGCCCAGCATTCCCAGATCGAAGCCGGCGCCCAGCGAAAAAAAGAACAGCACCAGGAAGAAATCGCGCAGGGGCCGGAGACTGTCGGCGATGTACAGCGCGATCGGGCTGGTGGCCAACGCCACCCCACCGATGAAGGCGCCGATGGCATAGGACAAACCTAGCAGGGCCGCCACCTGCGAGATGCACAGACACCAGCCGATGGCGGTCAGGAAAATGTATTCGCGGATCTTGTCGAACTTGCGAATCAGCGGAATCAGCACGTAACGCGAGCTCAGATAGGCGAACCCCAGCAACATCGGCAGGGTAATGATCAGCAAGCCCAACCCTTGCACGGAGGAACCACGCCCGCCCAGCCCCTCCAGCAACAGCAGCACGGCGATCGCCAGCAGATCTTGCAGCAGCAGGATGCTGATGATGATTTCGCCGGTATGCTGGTGGTGCAAGGTCCGGGTCGGCAGCAACTTAAGGCCGATGATCGTGCTGGAGAACGTCATCGCTACCCCGATCAACAAGCTTTCGCCGGGCGAAAAGCCGAACGACCAGGCAATCCCCCCGCCCAGCAACGCAAAGACCAGCGAGGTGCCGACCATGATCACGGTTGCCTTACGCAACATCTGCAACAACCGCTGCGGCGACAGATCCAGGCCCAGCAGGAACAGTAGAAACATGATGCCGATTTGGGCCATCTCTTCGATGGCCGAAGCGTTGTCGATCAACTTGAAACCATAGGGTCCGATGCAGATACCCAACACGATATAGGCGATCGGCAACGCTTGGCGCGCGTAAAGTGCCAACGTGGCGAACAACGCCGCGCCGGTGAAAATCAGAAACAGGGAAAAGATGATGGGATTTTGAGCTTCGTGCATTGTTATCGATGTCCGGCCACACTTCGGCGCTATCGCTTGAATCCATCACCGATACGCCGATATGTTGTCACTATAACAGCATTCGGCCGCGCCCCGAAGCCGCCACCGCCTCACCGGTCGATACTTTGGTTCATCTGGCGGGGACATCGCACCCGAGTTCGCTCCAGACGCAGCGGTTTCGGGTGATCGATCTGGCCTTGATTCGGCTGGCCCGATGGCCTCATCCACTTGCGTTCTCGAAGCGTTGCGGCAACGCGGGAACGAACACGCCGTCTGGGGCTGGTAACGCTGGATCGAAGCACCGTCCGTCATTCCCCCGATAGCTGGCAACCATGCCATAATTATCTGTCTTGCCAAATCGAACAATTTTACTAACAACCATCTTGCACGCCGACCGCCGCACCCCATCCAACGCTCCGCCGCGATGGTATCCCCGCTCGCGACTGTTCCCGCGCGACATGCCCATCGGCCTGTCCGCCTGGTTGCTCGACGCCGGATCGTTGACCCAGCGCTTGCGCCACGTCTGCGCGGGCCGATTCGGCGTGCGCGTACTCAGCCAGCGCTGGACTCGCCCCGGCCGCGACGAAGCAGGCGCTCTGCGGCTGCGCTTGGATGCCTGGGCATGGACCCGAGAGGTCCAGTTGCTGTGCGACGAGCAACCTTGGGTGTTCGCCCGCACCCTGATTCCAGCACGGACCCTGAGAGGACGAGGCCGTCGGCTCGCCCGCCTAGGCAGCCGGCCCCTGGGGCAGGTGCTATTCGCCGATCCCAAGGTCCGCCGCGGGCCAGTGGAAATCGCTCGCATCGTCGCCGGTCAGCGCATGCACCAACGCGCCTTCGCCGGCTTTGCCGAGCCACCGGGCGCGATTTGGGGACGCCGTTCGACATTCTGGATCGACGGTCGCTACCCACTGTTGGTGTGCGAGATTTTCCTACCCGCTTTGCCGGTATCTCCGACTCTTGTCGACCGGATTGGATTCCTCTCATGAATATCGAACACCTCGAAGACCGCCTGCGCGAATACGGCATGCTGATGCGCCTACACCGCCCCATCGGTATTTATTTGCTGCTGTGGCCAACCCTGTGGGCACTGTGGCTAGCGGGCAACGGCCAACCGCCGCGCGGCACCGTACTCGTTTTCGTGCTGGGCGTGGTGCTGATGCGCTCGGCCGGTTGCGTCATGAACGACCTCGCCGATCGCGATTTCGACCCACATGTCGCCCGCACTCGCGACCGGCCGCTGGCCGCCGGCCGGGTCCAGCCGGGCGAGGCGCTGATCCTTGCCGCCGCGCTGAGCCTGCTGGCCTTCGCCCTGGTGCTCACCCAAAATGCGCTGACCATTAAACTGTCCTTCGTTGGCATAGCGCTGACCGCCAGCTATCCATTCATGAAGCGGCTGCATCCCCTACCACAACTTCATCTCGGCGTGGCGTTCGGCTGGGGCATTCCGATGGCTTACGCGGCGGTGACCGACAGCCTGCCGCTAGCGGCCTGGTTGCTGCTCATCGGCAATGTACTCTGGTCGACGATTTACGATACCCAGTACGCCATGGTGGACCGGGAGGACGATCTCAAGGTCGGCGTCAAATCCACCGCCATCCTGTTCGGCGAGCGGGACAAACGGATCATCGGCTATCTGCAACTGGCGTTGCTGATCGTGCTGGTGGTGGTAGGGCTGCTGGCCGGACGCGGTTGGATTTATTATCTGGGCTTGTTCACGGCGGCATGGTTCGCACTGTACCAGCAATACCTAATCCGCAACCGCGAACCGGCCGAATGCTTCAAGGCGTTTCTCAACAACAACGGTTTCGGGCTGGCGATTTTCTGCGGCTTGTTGCTGGATTATCTGCCGACGAGCCTTGCCTGAAACGGGCAGGCGCGCACCCGGATATCCTCAACGCTGTTCCCCCTTCCGCCCCCGGCTGGGGAAATTCCTGTCAAAGCGAGGAAAACATCATGCTGATTGTCCATGTCTTCGTCCACATCAAGCCGGATTGCGTCGAGGCCTTCAAGGAAGCCTCGCTGGGCAACGCCCGCCACAGCATCCAGGAAGCGGGGATCGCCCGTTTCGATGTGATTCAGCAGGCCGATGATCCGACCCGCTTCGTGCTGGTCGAGGTCTACCGCACGGTCGAGGCCACGGCCCAACACAAGGAAACCGCCCACTACGCTCGCTGGCGCGACACCGTGGCCGAGATGATGGTGAAACCGCGCGGTAGCGTGAAATACACCAATCTGTTCCCGGCCGATCCGGGTTGGGATTACCCGCCCGGCGTTTGAGAGCCATCCGCCGATGTCGGAAGAACTGGAACTGCAAACCCCTTATCTACGGTTGGCGGCACGAGCCTGGGGTCCGCTGGACGGTGTTCCGGTACTGGCGCTGCACGGTTGGCTCGACAATGCCGCTAGCTTCGACGCCTTGGCGCCGCTGCTGCCCAATACGCGACTGGTGGCGCTGGACCTGACCGGACACGGCCGCTCCGAGCACCGACCCGCAGGCGTTCATTACCATTTCGTGGATTTCATTCCCGATGTGGTCGCCGCTGCCGACGCGCTGGGCTGGAACCGCTTCGCCCTGCTCGGCCACTCCCTGGGCGGTGGCATCGCCAGTTTCGTCGCGGCCACCCTGCCGGAACGGATCGACCGGGTGGCGATGATCGAAGGCCTGGGACCGCCGACCAGCGACCCCGCCGACGGTCCGGCCAACCTGCGCAAGACCATTCAGCAGATGGATGCCCTGCCACACAAGCGCCCGCCGGTCTATGCGAATCTGGAAACCGCGATTCAGGCGCGCTGCGAGGCCAGTGGCTTGTCGTGGGTGGCGGCGACGATTCTGGTCGAGCGCGGCGTGCGGCCGATCGACGGCGGCTTCGGCTGGCGCACCGATCCCCGGCTGCGCTTCGTCTCGCCGCTGTATCTGAGCGAACCGCAAATCTTGGCCTACATGGAACGTATCGTGGCACCGGCGCTGCTGATCTGCGGCGCGGATGGCTATCTGGTCAAGCGGGCGTACATGCAAGAACGTTATGCCCGCATCGCCGATCTGACGGTAAAAATTCTGCCCGGTGGGCACCATCCTCACCTGGAAGATCCCGAACCCTGTGCCCAACTGCTCGCGCCGTTTCTAACGGCGGTTTGAGCGATGATCCCTTCACACCCGCTCACTGCGACCAATACCGCGCCTTGTCTGGAAAAATCCAACGTATTCCGCCGCGCGGGTCGGGCCGGTCGCCCCGGTAGCGCGGAATCAGATGCACATGCAGATGCGGAACCGTTTGGCCAGCGGCGGCGCCCTCGTTGACCCCAACGTTGAAACCATCCGGCCGGAATTCAGCCTGCAATGCCGTGCGGACCCGCGCCAGCAACTGACCCAGTTCCACCCACTCCACCACGGTCAAATCGAACAGCGATCCCACATGCCGGCGCGGCAGCAGCAGCGTATGTCCTGGCGACACCGGAAAGGCATCGCGAATCGCGCGCATGTGCTCGGAAGCAGCGACAATGCATTCTTGCGGCAGGTTGCAGAACGGACAACAGGCGACCATGAGTAAACCTGATTGGGGTGAACGGCAATGTCGAACAGGCTCTTACCTTCAAAATATAGCCGACGATCCCTTATCGCTCGCCAACAATTCCCATCTCACTCCGCAAGACCCAGCGTTTCAAAATCACCCACTCTCAATCCAAGATCAGACAACGCGTTTACTCTGATCGATCGTTGAACGGGGATTGACAGCACGATGGAGGATCAATATGATTTCCCTCCTTTCAATTCCCCAGTAGCTCAGTCGGTAGAGCAGGTGACTGTTAATCACCGGGTCCGTGGTTCGAGTCCGCGCTGGGGAGCCAGACAAAACAAGGGGTTAGACGAAAGTCTAACCCCTTTCTTTTTGCCAATTGTCCAGTGGTTGTCCACTTGCCAGCAAGAAATCGCGACTGTCCACAACAAAGGGAACCGCACTGCCAGGGCATCGCCGGGCATCATTTCCAACAGTTCGTTCGCCGCCGTTGCTGGAATTGTTCCCGCTCCCGGTCGTCGCGAATCCTCGCCTTGAGGGCACGCTGGCAGTTGCCGCATACCTCCCCCTTGTTCAGTTCGATTCCATCCGTTCGGGCAAGGCGCCCGGTCGGAACGTGGTACGTCGCCGCTGTTCGCTGGGGGCCGGCATCGTAGACGCCGGTGAAGCAGGTGCACGCGGGCGTCATGACGTGCCATTCCCGGGGTCCGAACGCCAGCACCATCGCCACCACGTCATCATCATCAACAACGCTCATAAAGTTTCTCTCTCCCTAGTCTTCAGGAATCCGTAATTTCCGTAATGCAGCTTTTAGAATCAAATGGTTATCCATTACGGAATTGAAGAAAACTCGCAAAAATCCGTAATGCGATTCCGTAATGGCCGGTCAGGGCCGCCGCTTGCGCCGAGAGTCCATTACGGAATTGAAGTTGCCCATTACAGAATTGAAATCGAATCCGTAATGAAGTGATGCCGGTAACCAATTGAATCAAAAATCTTATTTTTCTAGCATTACGGAACTTACGGAAATTACGGGATTTATGAGGGTAGAGAGCTCTAACTTTCGAAAGTGGTTGCATCGAACGCTAGAACCCGTTCGGACTTGCCGGCTATCCAGACATTTCGGGTTGTCTCTTGCCCGGTTCCAGTCGCGTTTCCCGGTTGCAACCAGCCGCGTTGCTGGCACTGGCGCCACAGGGCACGAGGCCGGATGTTCAGGCCGGTATCACCCTTGCGGAGCGCTTCATTCACCGCCTCCAGGGTTGGAGTTGCGAGCAGATACAGTTCCCCCTTGCCTTCGTTGCGCCAGCCGATGCGAGGGCCGCGTAAGGGTTCGTCGGAAAATCCCTTACTCCCGTCCGTTCCCAGCGGTTCCACATGGGCCGCGCCGCTGGCCAGCAATTCCGCCAGGGCCGCCCGGAAGCGTTCGGCCGGTTGCGAGTCGGACACATGTCGGCTATGGCGCCGCGCCAGCTCCATCAGCACGTCAACCGGGTCCACCTCGGGGAGAGTCAGGCCGGCCTGTTTGAAATGGCGAAACGCCAAACCCGCGCCCACCAGCAGGAAGGCCATTTGTTCGGGCGCCCGCCCGGACAGTCCTTGTTGCAAGGCCGCCGTGCGATACTCCGTCCATGCTCGCTTGGCATCGGCTACCGATTCATCGAACCGCGCCGCCAAGTCTTGAATGAAATCCGCCATGCAGCGCGCCAGCAGCCCGCGTTCCGCCGCCGTTTGCGCCCGAGTCAGCGCCGCCAGGTCCACATCACCCCGTTGCAGCGTGACGCCGAACAGGCGGGCGTTGATGCTTTCACCGGTCGGCCATTGTTCCGCCGTGCCCACCGTCAGCCCGCGCGGGTAGCGGTCTGGCCGTTGCGACAGGTCCGCCCGCAACCGGCCGCGCCCTTGACGGTTGCCGCAACTGCGAATCACCCGGCTTACCGTGGCGTCCAGGGTCGCTTGCTGGTTGGCGCTGGGTTGCGGGGCATAGTCATCGATGACCGCCAGCGTATCCGCCAGGGCAAACAACTTGCCCTCGATGGCGTTCGCGGAATCTGTCCAGTTCGCCGTTAAACAGGTCCGGTCCATTGCCGCGCCGAAATGCGCCAGCGCCAGCGCCGCGATGCTGCTTTTCTGGCTTTGCGAGGGTGCTTCCAGCCATAACATGAAATCGACGTTCAGGGCTTGGGCTAGGGGCGCCAGGTAGACACACGCCAGTAAGGGTACGCTGATAGCCGGGGGCGCAAGGTCCAAACAGGCCAGGGAAGCCGCCGCCGCGTCCCGCCGTTCTTGGGGCGTGGTCGAAGGTGCCGGCAGTTCGTAACGGCTCAAGCCGGACAAGTCCACTTCAATACCGGCCATGGGGCCGCCAGCGCCCAACGCGCCGCCACCGTGCAGGTACAGCCAAGCGCCGTCCACTTGGCGCCAACCGGTATGGGTGTAGACGGTGCGCCGTTCCACCGCGCCTTTACTATGGGACAGGGTTTGAATCGCCGCGCGAAGGGTGTCTTTCTTGCCGTTGCCGGGTTCGACGATGCACTGCGTTCCCCAATGTTTCGCGGGCCAGCCCATGGCCATGAATTCATCGAAGGTCACCAGCACGCGAGGTAAGGAGCATCCGCTTTGTTCCCCTTCCAGGGACAGCGACAAGTTGATTTCCAGCCCATCATCGCAAGCGAGCTCCTCCACGATGCGCGCCGTGAAGTTGCACAACGGCTGTTTCTCGGGTTCGCCAGCCGCGTTGAACCTCACCGTCACCATGCCGCGCGGGGTGGCAACGTAGCGCCCGCCGCCGAACTTGCGCGGGGAGTCTGGGGTACGTTCCGGCTGGGCGTCATCCGCCAGCCAATCGGCCGAGGGCGGTTCGCCCTGTTCGGCGACGGCCAGCAGGTCCGCGCGAAGTTCGCCGCGCCGGTCTTCGGGTATCGGGTCGAAGCCATTCCAGCCGGGAACACGCGCTTGAAGCCAGTCCACAACATCGCCCTTTTCCGGCAAGTCGGGCAAGCGCACCACCTTCACCGCCGGGGTCGGTTCCATCCGGGCCAAGGCGCGCGCCACGTCCCGCGCGTACCCTTCGCCGGGCTGGTCGTGGTCGGGAAGCAGGTAAACGGTCGGAACACCCGCCAGCGCCGCCCAATCGCCGCCGGCCGCCTTGTTCGCGCCGCCTTGGCTGGATACCGCCGCCAGTCCCAGCGAATGCAGGGCCGCCACCGCCTTTTCCCCTTCCACCACGAACGCCGGGGCCGCGTCGCCCTTCAAGGTGTCCAGACCGAACAGCACGGGAACGGCCGGGCCGCCCGCCTTGAACGCATGGCCGTTGTGAGGCTTGAAGTAGGGGATGACTTGCTTGCCCTTGTGGTCTGAGTCGAATCGAGCCACTACCCCTTGGGGTTTGCCGGCCGCGTCGCGATACCACCAGCACGCTCGGAAGTCGTAAAACGCGCCTTGCCGGTCTTTCCAGCGTTGGGGAATGAAGGAGGGCCTTAAAGTCGTGTCGTTCATGGGAAGATTCCGCGAGGGTCCGGGAATCGGGTAGAATTCGCGCGGTTTCGATGAATTCAGCCCGCTTCCCGATGAGGTTCAGCCGTTGTCGGGAGCGGTTTTTTCTTTGAGCCGCGCCACTTGCAAATGCTCAAAGTCAATTGGCTTGTTTCTGGCGCAAGAATGCGATGGCCTCACCCGCCGTTTTGAATCCATGGCGCTCCATCGTTTCGATGATTTGGTTTAACATCGCTAGTTCTTGTTCGGTGCTCATTGTTGGCCGCGAGCGATAATCCACGGTTTCCTCAATCAGCATTCGCAAGAGGTCATCCGTTAAATCCGCGTTCATTCCAATATCGGCGCTGCTGGGCATTAGCGGCCTTACTTCACTAAACAGCGTGTCATGGCTACAAATGCCGGTTTGCTTGTCCATTGCATCAATGATAAGGCAGGTTGTGGTTTCAACGATGGACTTAATAGCGTCCGGGTGAGCACGGCAAATTGGCTCAAGCTGTGCGTTCAGGTTTTCGAAGTTCACGATTAGTTCTCCAAGGCCAATAAATACCGCCGCGCTAAATCGTTAATAGCGTCTCGAAACGATAAATGATTCAGCTTGGCATGAAAGGAAATGAGGTCGCCTTTCTTACCGCACCCAAAGCAGTGAAAACCACCGTTGTGCAGATTAACGGCAAGGGACAGGTCTGAATCCGCGTGAAAGGGGCATATCGCCAGAATCCAGCCTTTCGAGTTGGGTTTGCCTTTCAGCGCCGGGAGCGTCTGGCGGTAATAGCCCTCGGGGTCAATTACCGCTTTGAGGGTTTCAGGGGACAAGCGGAGCATTACCTAGCCTTTCAGTGCCGCGCCAAGCTGGGCATGATTTCTTCCATGAAACGTTGGTAATAATGGATGACGGATAATGCGCCGTAAGGAATCTCGGAGTCGGGTTGCATCGCCAGCCAGTGGGCCAGCAATTGCGGGTCGGATTGCGCCCGATAAACCGCGTCTATGAGCTTTTCGCGGTCCGGGTTGACGGGCGTATCGTTGCGATAGCGGACGCGCGCGGGAGCGTCGCTCGCCTGATTGTCGGTAGCCATGATTTCAACTCCAACGAGGGATGGTGAAACCCGGCAAGATGGCCGGGAGACTGGTGGGGTTAGGAAACTGCAAACCAGAGCAGCTCGCGCCCTTGCGGGTAGCGACTCCCGCCAGCCGCCCGATAGTGGGGACGGACTGACAGCCGGAATCGAGACGGATTCCGGGCATGAAAAAAGCACGTTGACGGAGTGCGGGCCGCTGGTTTGGCGTTTCCTAGGCGCCAGTAACAAGGATAGGCTAGGGTGAGGCGGTGGGGCAAGTGACATCACCGTTGTTCCTCTCGGAACCAGCGTGCGGCCGTCGCCAGAGCCGCGCCCAACTCGCACCAGCGCCGGCAGGTCGGACAAAGCCGATGATGCGCCGGGCCGGTTAAGGCCACGCCGCACACTTCGCAGTAAGGCTGCCGAACGGGCGGGGGCACCGCGCGCAGCCGGGTCACAACGGCAATTCCTGTTGAACCGGACCGCCAGGGCGCCAGCCGGCTTGCAGTCGGTAGACCACAGGCGGGTTCAAATCTGTGTCCGGGCCAGGGTTGGGCATGGGCCGGGATTCGATGGGCCATCCATCGCGTCGCAGCCGGTAGATATGGGCGCCCAACCGCCAGCCGCCGCGTCCCCCGCAGGCTTCGACCAAATCAGGATGGGCCAGCGCCACGCCGGACAACAGTTGCTGCCGGACCCATGCGGACTGAGTGCAGTTAAGCCGCCGCATGGCCGCCGCCCTGCTTTTCCCTAAGCCATTCCTGAAACTGTTCAGCGTCAATCAGAACCTTGCGCCCAATCCGAATAATGGCACGGTCTAGCCCATTTCCGGGAATCTGGCCTTTCGACGAAAGCCGGGACTTGGAGCAGAAAATTAAATTTCGTAACGCCGGTTCACTGAAAGCGGGGTAGCGTTCCGAGAGTTGGCGAATCGTTAAGGGTTGCATTGCCTGTTAATCCTCATTGTTGCCGAAGGTGGCACAAGGATTAACCGACTCGGAGAGAAAAAAACGGGCGTCTATGTAGAATAATGGGTTTCTACGTAGACAAGGGGTTTTCAGAGTCAGGATTTACGGGGCCGGCCACCGCGCTTGTTTTTAGGGCGAGGGTCTATTTCACTTGCCCATCTCAACAGAGCGGGCATGTCATACTGGCCTTTGAAATATGCCGCTTTGGGATGCTGATTGACCGTGGCTTGCTGGGTTCCTTCCCATTTTGCCTTTTCCAGAAAGCTGGCCTTGTCAGTAATGCACTGGCGTTTCATCGCCGGGTTTTGAATTCCAGCCACACCCTTTTCGGGCCTGTCCGGTTCGCTTTGAGAGACGAGCAGTGGCAACCCCTCCGGTTTTTCTGCACTCGTTTCAAGTTGCGCTACTCGTTCGCCATGAGGGGCTTTCCACGAATCCGGGAACGGGATTCCGTGCGCCGCTGGCGACTCGACAAAAGCCAGATAATCCGCTCTTGTCACCAAGCACCAATCGCCTTTGTACTGTGTGCGCCAATGGGTCGGTGGTTCATATGGCCTATTGTAGTCGCTGAATGGGTTGTGAGAGCCACGATACAACCCTCCAAGTCGCGAGTAGTCGGGCGTGATAGAGCCTTTATGGCCGTCACAACGAGGATAAAGGTGTTCTGTGTGGTAACTTGGCCAGCTACTCTCAATTACTGTCCATCCATCCGGGTCACCGTAGGCCGCTAATTGCCCACCCTTAATGACTTTAAGTAAATAATCGGTCAACTGCTTTCGTTTCGAGCGGGTGTTTTCTTTGGGGTAGGTCAACTGTCCGATTTCAAAAACAGACAATTCATTTTGCAATCCCAGTTCCGCCCGTTCCAAGGGGGAAAGTTCGTCCGCAAACGCCGGAACATCCGGTATACTTGAACCCGTCATCGTCCACTTCCAAGGTCGGTAAATGACAAGGGGCGGTTCCTGTTTCGCCACAGGGCCGCCCCGCTTCGTTTCTACGCCGTTGCTTCCTTCACCCTACTTTCCACCGTGCCCGCCGCATGCCTTGTAGGCCGTCTACAGGCCGCATGGAGCCGCAGCACTCAGGCGGCTTGCTGTTCGTAATCCCGAACGTCCAGTCGCACGCCCGGCCGCAAGGTTTCTTCGGTCAACTCCAACAACCGCACGGATACCGCGTCCTCGAAATACCGCTCCCCGCAGTTGTCGCACACCAGAGCGGGAACACCTTGCACCACCAGCAACGCGCCTTGCCGGTCCACCGTCACCGATACCGATTTCGGTTGCAGGTCACCAGTCTTGCAAATCACACATTTCATGGCCGCTTCCTCTTAAAGTCGGGTTCCCACAAAGCGGGATCCGGGTGGTAAACCGTGATGATGATTTCAGTATCGTCGCCAACAGGCGCCGCCACCACATGCAAGGGTTGTTCTTCAATCCAGTGCAGCAATAAGCGACTGGGATATGGGGTATCTTCCGGGTAGTGGCGAATGACTTCGCCAAGTTCCAGCGCCGCTTTCACATCTTGATGGCGTATCCCGCGTTCGGCCATGCGCAACAAGGCGTGTTCTCGAAAAACCAAGGTTTTCATGGTGTCGCCACCCGGTTTCCGTCTTGCCGGTTCAGCCAAATATGGCCGCGTTCATCCGTTCCACCACGCCGGCCTTATGCGACTCCGACAGGTGCGCGTAGCGTTGCACCATAGCCAAGGTTTTGTGCCCCAGCACCGCCGCGATTTCGTTCAGGCTGGCGCCGTTCATGGCCAAGTAGCTCGCGGCGGAATGTCGCAAATCATGAAAGTGGAAATCTTCGATACCCGCCTGTTTCAAGGCTTTTTCCCATGGCTGGCGCAAATCCATCGGTTTGTTGGGATGGATGCCGGGCCACAACAGCGGGGTATCGACACGCCGCCGGGTCCGGGCGTGTTCCTTCATCAGTTCCAGCGCCCTACCCGTCAAGGGCACGCCGCGCATGGTTCCGTTCTTCGTTTCGCGCAAGGTGAGCCAGCCACGCGCCAAATCCACGTCCCGCCATTCCAGTGCCATGATTTCACCCGAACGCATTCCTGTACTCAAGGCAAGCACCACCACGGGAAACAGGTAGGGGTTAGAGCTGGCTTCGCACGCGGAGAGCAGGGCCGCCCGCTCCTCATCCGACAGGAAGCGCACCCGGCCACGCGGTTCTTTCGGCTTGGAGACTTTCCGCATGGGCGAATCGTCGAGCCACTGGTATTCCTTCACCGCCACGGACAGGCAGTGAGAGAGCGCCGCCAGGTAGCGCACCACGGTTGCCGGGCCGCGCGGTTCGGTTCCTGGAAATCCGGCTGCCAGCTTGTCCCGATATTCCGCCAGCAACGGCGGGGTCAGGTCGGACAGGGCGAAGACACCGAGTTGTTCGCGCCACCATTGAAGTTGCTGGCGTTGCTTGGGACCGCCCTTTTTCCGGGGGAGTACGTCCAACGTGTAGCGGTCAATCAATTCCGCCAGGGTATGGCGTTGCGCTTCGCGGGTCTTGAAGTAACGCCCTTCCCGAATCGCTGCCTCAGTCTGTTGCGCCCAGCGCCGGGCATCCGTGAGCCGGTCGAAGCTGGCGGTTTGCAACGGGCAACCCTTCATGCGAATGCGTACCCGGTGCGTGATTTTGCCATCGTTCGCTACATGCTTGTCGAAGGTCGCCATGCCCAAATCCCCAAGGTTCAAGCCATGGCAAAAGTGTACGTTAAATGGCAATAACTGACAACAAGTGATTCACTATCACCTGTTGTATTGAAATACATATATATAAACCATTAAGTTAAATACCATCATTCCGTTTATTGTCCACTCAAAGTCCATTTCCACTAGCTAACACCATTTTGAACGCCGCTATGATAGTTAAAATCTATCAGACTACAGGTGATTGATAGTAGTAAATACCTTGTGGGATGATGACTATGTCATTGTCCATTGGTTGTCCACTCAACCACAAATAACGGCGTTATTTTAGGCAATCGTCACTTGTTGCTATTTGTTCAACCAATTGATAATGATTAGAAATTAATCGATAAATCAAATAAATGAAACGAATGCTTTATGACTGTTAATCACCGGGTCCGTGGTTCGAGTCCGCGCTGGGGAGCCAGATCAAGCAGCGCCCCGCCATCCCGTGGGGCGTTTTCGTTTTTGGACTTATTCGTTGCCCATCGAGCTTTTTCAAGGCTACCCTATGAGCGGGCGGTAAGGCGCGCGGCCTCCGCACCCATGCGCGCCTTCCGTATTGTGGCGACAGTCCTTGCAATTCCACCCGTAAGAGTCGAAACATGGCAAAACCGATCCCTCTCGACGAGCGCATCATCTTCGCGCTGGACGTGGATTCGAAAGATGAAGCCGAACGCTGGCTGGATCGTCTGGAGGATCGGGTCCGGTTCTATAAAGTCGGCCTGCAACTGTTCCTAGCGGGCGGTTTCCCCACGATCGACATGATCTTGCGGCGCGGTCACAAGGTGATGGTCGACCTGAAGTTCTTCGACATCCCCGAGACCGTGGCCCTGGCGGTTCGGGAACTGAAGAACAAGGGCGCCACCTTCATCACCGTGCATGGCAACGACCCGATTCTGCGCGCGGCCGTGCAGGAACGAGGTAGCGCCCAAATCCTGGCCGTGACCGTGCTCACCAGCTTCGACGAATCCGACATGCGAGAGATGGGCATGACCGGCAGCATCGAGGATCTGGTTTACCATCGAGCCCGGAAAGCGCTGGCCCTGGGCTGCGACGGCGTGGTGTCCTCCGGCTTGGAAGTCCCCCGCCTGCGGGACGGGTTGGGCGACAAGTTTCTAATTGTGACGCCCGGCATCCGCCCGGGAACCAACGACGCGATTCAGGACGACGATCAGAAACGCGTCGCGTCCGCTCATGCCGCTATCAAAAATGGGGCCGATTACGTGGTGGTGGGACGCCCCATCCGTAATGCCAAGGACCCGATCAACGTCGTCAAGGCCCTGCAAGACGAAATCGCCGCCGCACTGTAGCAGCCGCATTGTTCATCCTTCGCTTTCCTCCACATCGTCCCGGCGCGATTTTTCGCGGCAATCACCCACCGTCACCAGCACCTCAAAACCGGCGACCACATCCAGCAGTTCGGCGGTAATCGCCTCCTGACGCTGCTGGCGATAGGTGGTGTTCAATTCCGCCAAACGGTCCGCGATATTGCGCTCGGCGACCTGCATCGCTAAGAGACGGCTGGCGTGTTCGCTGGCCAACGACTCGGCGCAGGCGCGGAACAGTTCCACGAACAGCCATTCCCGCAGCAGGGCGGCCAGCAATTCGGCACGGCCAACCGCGTAACCGGGCAGGGAACGCGACGGCACGGACGGCTCGCGACGCAGGGCATCTGGATCAAGCGGCAACAGTCGCGTGCTGGTGGGTTCATGACTTTCGCTGCCCCGATGGCGGTTGTGGAATAGCAATACCTGGGTCACACCCTCGGTGCGCCATTGCTCCAGTAGCGGCAGTATCCGCCGCACGGTCTGGTGGATGGCGCTGGCGGCCGCCGGCGTGTAGAACCGCTGCTCGGGACTCAGTCCCTGCTCTTCCAGCGCCGCCGCCTGGCGCACCCCGACCGCCATCACCCGACAGGCCGCCGACGATTCGCGCCGCATTGCTCCCACATGCGCCGCCAGCGCCTCGTTGAACCGACCGCATAAACCATGATCGGAGCCGAACACGATAGCCCCGGTGACCGGCTTGCCACCGGGCGGCGAGCCGTCCAGCGGGTCCACCAATCCCACGCCGCGCGCTCCGGCCTCCGCCGCTAGTTCCCCCAGCACCACCGCCAACCCGCGCCGTACCGCGCGATCGTAGTCGGTCAGCGCCGCGACCGCCCGTTCGTACTGATGGATGCTCACCGCCGCCAGCGCCTTCATGGTCCGCACGATGGATCGCAACTCCCCGACTGTGGCAAGGGTATGGCGTAGCGCTTCCAGAGCCGGCATGCGGTCACTCGGGCTGAGCGTCGGCGAGACCGCCGACCGCATGCCGCGCCACCGTCAGCAGCGCCTCCCGGTCGACGTCGCTCAGCGGCTCCCCAGCGACGATCCGCTGGCCAATGTCGGAACAGCGGACGGCGACCTGCTCCCGCACCGCCCGTTCCGCCGCCACCACCCGCTCCAGCGGCACCCGGTCGAACATCCCCTCGGTCACCGCCAGCAGCGCCGCGATCTGGGCGGCGGCCGGCAACGGTTGATATTGCGGCTGCTTCAGCACTTCCCGTACCCGATGGCCACGTTCGATGGTTCGGCGGGTGACCGCATCCAAGCGAGTACCGAAACGGGCGAAGCTTTCCAACTCCTCGAACTGGGCATAGGCCAACCGCAATTCAACGGCAATGGCGCGATAGGCCGGCAATTGGGTTTTGCCGCCCACCCGCGATACCGACTGACCGACATCGACCGCCGGCAGAATGCCCTTTCGGGCCAAATCCGGGGACAGGACAATCTGGCCGTCGGTGATCGAAATCAGATTGGTGGGAATGTAGGCGGAGACGTTTTGCGCCTCGGTCTCGACGATCGGCAGCGCCGACAGCGAACCGCCGCCATGCTCCGGGCGTAGCCGGGTGGCTCGCTCCAACAGTCGTGAGTGCAGATAGAACACGTCGCCGGGATAGGCTTCTCGCCCCGGCGGACGGCGCAGTAACAACGACAGTTCCCGATACGCCTGGGCGTGCCGGGTCAGATCGTCGTAGACGATCAGTACGTCGCGGCCTTGGGCCATGAACCATTCGGCCATGCTGGTGGCGGCGTAGGGCGTGAGCACTTGTAGGCCGGGCGGGTCCTCGCCGGCGGCCACCACCAGGAAGGTGTGACGCAAGGCATCGCGCCGCCGCAGATCGTCGAGCACCCGCGCCACCGCCGTGCCGCGCTGACCGATACCGCAGTAGACGCAGATCACGTTCTGATCGGCTTGGTTGAGTATGGCATCCACGGCGAGCGCGGTCTTGCCGGTCTGCCGGTCTCCCAGGATCAATTCCCGCTGGCCCCGGCCGACCGGGATGGCGGCATCGATCACCTTGATACCGGTGGCCAGGGGCACGCTGACCGGTGCCCGGTGCATGATGGCCGGCGCCGGCCGTTCCAGCGGCCAGCGTTCGGCCGTAATTACCGGACCGGCTTCGTCCAGCGGTTCGCCCAAGGCATTGACCACCCGTCCCAGCAGGGCGGAACCAACCGGGGTATCCACCACTCGTCCGGTGCGCTCGACCGGATCGCCGGCCTTGAGGTCGCTGCTATCGTTGAGCAGCACCACACCGACTTCATCGGGGTCCAGATTGAAGGCGATGCCGAGAATACCATTGGGGAAACGCACCAGTTCCATGGCCTCGACGCCCGGCAAGCCGTTGACCTGGGCAATGCCATGGCCGAGCCGCTCCACCACCCCGGTTTCCACCACCTTGACCGCTGGCCGATAGGCGGCCAGCACCGCATCGAAGGGCGTGAACAGTTCAGGATCGGGCATGGTCGTTGGCCAAGACGGCTGCTTGGGCATTCAATACTTGGGCGAGTGCTTCGCCGAAACCGTCGAGATAGCTGTCCAGGGTCCAAGCCAGACGGTGACCGGGCATTTCCAGCGTGATACCGCAAGCGGCGTTCGGATCGTGATGGAAGCCGAGCGGCGTTTCGGTGCCCAACAGTGAGTGCAGCACCGTCCGCCAATATTGTTGTAGCGCCGTGTCCAGAGGAAAGGCGGTGGTGACGGTGCAGCCACCCAATGCGGCCTGCGCCAGCGCCGCGCGCTCGCCCGTATCCAGGGCTCGCAGCCGCGTCAACAGCGGTTCGAGCATCCGCCGCTCCAGATCGGCGTCCGCCAGTTCGCGCAAGGCGTGGCGGAGGGCTTCGATCAAGCGTTGGACAGCTTCCCGTTGCAGCGCACGCTGGCCTTCCGCCTGCTCCCGCCGCCAAGCCGCCAGCCAGTCGGCGTGTTGAACCTCCACCTCGCGCCGGGCCGCCGACAGCCACTCCTCACGTCGCGCCGCGACATCCTGGCGAGCCTCGGCTAGCCACGCCTCGCGTTGGGCTTCCAGCGCAGCCTGCCGCTCCCGACAGGCTTGGGCCGCGACTTCGGCTTGCTGGGTCTTGGCCTGAGCCTCTTCCAGCGCCGCCGCGATTTTCTGTTGGCGGGCGGCCATGGCATCGAGCACCGGACGATACAGAAACCGCTTCAGCAACCACACCAGCAGCAGAAAATTGACGATCTGGGCGGCGACGGTGAACCAGTCGATCTGCATGGCTACTGGCCGGCGGCGGCGATGAAGTGGTTCCAGAACGGGTTGGCGAAAATCAGGATCATCGACACCACGAAGCAATAGATGGCGGTGGATTCGATCATCGCCAGACCGACGAACAGGCTGCGGCTCAAGGTTGCCGCTTCGTCCGGTTGCTGGGCGATGGCGGCCAGGGCTTGGGCCACCGCCCGACCTTCCGCCAGAGCCGGACCGATGGTGCCGATAGCGATGGTGAGACCGGCGGTGACGATCGAGACAAGGCCAATGAGAAGTGCGGCATCCATGAGGAGAGGCCCTCCGTCAGGGTTCGTGAATTCGCCCCTCATCCTCCGAGGAAGAAGGCGAGGAGGCATGGGGTGAAAGGTCGTGCGCCGCCGTGGCCGCGGCGAGATAGACCGTGGCGAGCACCGCGAAAATATACGCCTGGATGATTCCGGTCAGCAGCTCCAGCGCGTGCATCAACACCGGGAAGAACAGCGGCGTAATGATTAGCAGAATCGCTCCCACCACGGCGCCGCTCATCACGTTGCCGTAGAGCCGCACCGCCAGCGCCAAGGTGCGGGCCAGCTCGCCGACCAGATTCAAGGGCAACATGATCGGGGTCGGCTCCAGGTAGTCCCGCAGATATGCGCGCCAGCCTCGCCGCCGGATGCCAAACAGCGGCACCGCGACCAGGACGCACAGCGCCAGCGCGGTAGTGGTGGACAACGAGCCGGTGGGCGACTCGAAACCGGGGACGATGGCCAGCAGGTTGCAGGTGGCGATGAAAACGAACAAGGTGCCCACGAACGGCAGATAGGGCACGGAGTCCCGCCGGGCGATATCGCGGATTTGTCCCTGAATGCCCTCGACCAGTACTTCCAGCAGGTTCTGCCAAGGTGACAGCGTGGCGTCAGTGGCCAGCCGGCGGGTGATCCACCGGGCCAACAGCGCCAACAGCGCCATGACCAGCCAGGTAAACAGCAAGGTGGCTCTGATGCGGATGAAGCCAAATTCGAACCAAACGGTTTGATCGGGGCTAATGGTCATACTCGTGACTCCGGCGTCGGTCGCAAATAGCGTGTCAGCACGACTCGCGCCGCAATGAATGTCAGCAGCGCGATCCCCAGCCGGATCAGGTTACGATCCGGGCCGAGAATCACATAGAACCCGGTCAGACTGACGGCCAGCCGCAAGACGAAACTACCGACCACCCACAAGGCGGGATGAGGGTGGCCGGGCAATCGTCGCAGGGTGAACCACAGCCCGGCGAAATAGAACAGGCCCAGCAGCCATCCACCCAACGCGGCCAACAACCCCAGCCCATTCTCAATCATGGGGTTCCTGTTTTTTCAACCATTGCCAGGCGGCGGCGCAGCCAAGCACCAGACCCGCGACCAGCAGCGTCAAGGTCCAGGAATGCCGGCTGGGCCAGTTTCGGTCGAGCCACAACCCCAGCAGCGCACCCAGGACGGCCGGCAGCGTCACCGTCCAGCCGACGATACCGAACAGGCCCAGGCCGAACCAGACACTGGGTCGATCCGTTTCGCGCGCCCGCAGCTTACGCGCCGCCTTGCGTCCCACCTGTTCCGGCAGCGGATCGGGTAGCGGGGATGAAACGGTCGGCAGGCTCTTGACGTTGCCACTTTCCTCTTTTTTTTCCCCGGAAGGATCGGGGCTGTGAGGTTGAGTCATCGCCTACCCTCCCCTAATTGCAGAAACCGTCGCATCATCCCTGCCTCCAGTCGGGCCAAGGCGCCACGGGCCGCCTTCTCCTGATCGTCGAGTTGACGGAACTCGGTATCCACCACCTGCCGTAATCGGCGAAGATCGCCCTCCCGCACCGCCCGCCGCACCGCGATTAGCACCTCGGCGCCGCGCTTGCTCAGCACGCCCTGATCCACCGCCACGAACTGTTCCAGCCCGGCGGGCGTGGTGAAACCCACGATGCCCGGCACCAGCGCCGCCACCCAATCGCGATGCCGTGGCAATAGACAAAAGGCGCCTTCCAAGCCTTCGGCACGAACTTGGGTCGCGGCTTCGTCCACCAAGGTTTGGGTCGGAGTCAGTACCTTCAACTGGATCATCGTCGCGCCTCGCCCAGGGTGCCGATCATGTACAGATCCGCCTCGGCCCAATCGGCGCAACCATCGTTCAAAATGCGCTCGCAGTCGTCCAGCACTTGCGGTAACGGCACGCTCTTACCGGACCGGCCGGTGAAGTGCTCGGTGGTGAAAAACGGCTGGGTCAGATAGCGTTCCAACCGCCGGGCGCGATTGACGGTGCGCCGATCGGCCAACGACAACTCCTCCAGACCGAGCATGGCGATCAGATCCTTGAGTTCCTCGTACTCGGCCAGGGTCTTGCGCACCGCCTGGGCAATCCGATAATGACGCTCGCTGACCAGAGCCGGGGTCAGCAGCTTAGAGTCGGAAGTCAGCGGGTCCACCGCCGGGTAAAAACCCTGACTGGCGCGTTTGCGGGACAACGCCACCGAAGCCGAAAGATGGGCGAAGGTGTGGGCGGCGGCGGGATCGGTAAAATCATCAGCGGGCACGTAGACCGCCTGCACCGAGGTGATGGAACCGCCGGCGGCGTTGCAGATGCGCTCTTCCAACTCAGCCAGTTCGGTGCCCAAGGTCGGTTGATAGCCGACCCGCGACGGGATGCGGCCCATCAGACCGGAGACTTCGGCGCCGGCCTGAATGAAACGGAAGATGTTGTCGATCAGCAGCAGCACGTCGCGGCGGGCGCTGTCGCGGAAATACTCGGCGAGCGTCAGCGCGGCGTGGCCGACTCGGAAGCGCGCGCCCGGCGGCTCGTCCATCTGCCCGAATACCAGCACCGCATCCTTCAGCACGCCGGCCTCGCGCATCTCGCGATACAGCTCCTCCGCCTCGCGGCAGCGCTCGCCGATTCCGCAGAACAGGCTGACGCCCTGGTAGCGACCCACCATGTTGTGAATCAGCTCGGTGATGACCACGGTCTTGCCGACCCCGGCCCCGCCGAACAGCCCCGCCTTGCCGCCCCGTTCCAGTGGGCAGAGCAGATCAATGACCTTGATGCCAGTCTCGAACATCTCCAGACCGACCCGGCGTTGCGCCAGCGGAATCGGCGGTTGGTGAATCGAGCGTCGTTCGCCGTCCGCCAATGCCGGACCCTCGTCGATGGTCTGACCGAACACATTGATCATGCGCCCCAACAGTTCCGGCCCGACTGGCACGGTCAGCGAACCGCCGCAGTCCTGTACCGGATCGCCGCGCGCCAAACCCTGGGTGGGCGTCAGGGCGATGCCACGCACCGTATCGACCGCCAAGTGGTCGCTAACCTCAATGACCACCGATCGATCCGGGCCAGCATGCAGTTGCTGGCGTAGAGCCGGTAGGTGGCGAGGAAAGCGCGCGTCCACCACACTGCCGCGCACGGCGATCACCACCCCTCGCGGTTCGGTTACGACGCTGGTAGGAACTGACGAAGCTGAGATGGCCGGCATCGAATGCAATCTCCACACAAACCGCCCCGCAACCGCAACATTGTCGGCTGCAAAAGTGCTGCGGCGCCGAGATCAAACGGCTCTATTCCGAAGGGTGGGCTCGGTGGCGATAGACAGGGTTCAATCCGGTGAAGCTTGCAAACCGGAACTTTACCGACTATCGCTTTGCTTAACCCTACATCAAGGAGTTAACGATGAAAACCCTACGTTCGATCTGCATGCTGGTACTGCTTGCGATGTCGCTCTCCGCATGGAGCGCCGATGGCTTGATTACCGTCAAGAGCCCATTCAGCCCCAAGGAAACGATGGATCGCTTGGAAAACCTGCTCCAGCAGAAGGGCATGACGATCTTTGCCCGGGTCGACCACGCGGCGGGGGCGAAGAAAGTCGGCAAGACCCTCCGTCCGTCCGAGTTGCTGATCTTTGGCAATCCGCAAGGCGGCACGCCGTTCATGGAGTGCGCGCAAACGGTCGGGATCGATTTGCCGCTCAAGGCGTTGGTCTGGGAGGATGCCTCCGGCCAAGTCTGGCTCGGCTACAACGATCCGGCATTCCTAGCCGCACGCCACGGAGTGACACAATGCCCGGTGGTGGCCAAACTGCAAAAGGCAACGGCCGGTTTCGCTCAGGAAACCGTTGGCGATTGAGCGGAGGAATCCGTCCGGCGATGATCGCGCTTCAAGACTCCGCGTCGGCCAAGCGCACGCTGGGTTTGATCGCGATGCCGCCCCGAGGCCAGAACTCTCCCCGCACCTCCAGCCATTTCGGTTGCAGGAACTGGAACAGATCCCGAGCGATGCAGTTGACGCTGTCCTCGCTGAATTCGCCCTTGTTGCGAAAACTGAACAGGTACAGCTTCAGCGATTTCGATTCCACCAGAAACTCGCGGGGGCTGTAACGAATGCCGATGTGGGCAAAATCGGGTTGCCCGGTCAGCGGGCACAGGCAGGTAAACTCGGGACAGTCCAGTTCCACCACGTAATCCTGCTGGGGATAGCGGTTGTGGAACCGCTCCAACACGGTCGGG